>Ga0209208_10000112_pt1 | contig 82728 bp, 67 predicted proteins | sample S1TSphfallax_3_FD_187694 | JGI IMG/M metagenome (GOLD analysis project Ga0209208, IMG submission 187694) | Host-associated microbial communities from peat moss isolated from Minnesota, USA - S1T2_Fd - Sphagnum fallax MG (SPAdes) (version 2) | ecosystem: Host-associated > Plants > Peat moss >... | reverse complement strand
AGGTGGTCAGTCGCGGCTTTTCCGCTTGGATATACACCGCGCGTTCGGTGCTGACGTTCAGGCCCGACTCCACCGTCGCTCTCACTCTCTGCTCGAAGAACCGACGCTCGTCGGCAGTGAACAGCTGTTCGAGGATCTGTTTCAGCGAGGGTGCCCATGGATGCGGTGAAACCCCGAGGAAAACATCCCAGGAGGTGATCGGCGAGCGGGTGACATCGATGTGCAACTGCAAATGGATTGGCTCGAATCCGGCCCCGCGCACCATGTTGAGCAAGTCGCGTTCCGAATAATTGGCGATCGGGCTCTTGGCATAAGCCTCCTCCGTATTCGGGAATTGAGCCCCCTTCCAACGATTCAGCAGCGTCATGAAGCGATCCTCAGGCTGCGATTCATCCTCGACCCGGCGTCTCAGCGCTCGTGCATAGAACGCTTCGTCTTGCAGGATGGGCTCGGCAATCGACAGGCGACCACCGGGCTTGAGAATGCGGAAAAATTCGGCGAAAGCCATCTTCTTCTCGGTCACGTAGGCCAGCACGGCCCGGGTCGTCACGACATCGACCGATGCGTCGGCTATCCCTGAGAGGTTATCCGCGGTGCCCTCGCGAAAGGTGCATTGCGAACGTACGTTGCGCTGCACAGCAACGGATTCCGCGTGCCGCAGCATGTGCGCCGACACATCAGTGAGGATGACGCGGAGCGACGGACCGATTCGATCGATTGCGCGGAAGGCGACCAAGCCTTCGCCAGTCCTCACGTCGACCAGCGTCATACCGGCCGCGAGCTGGGCACCGTCCAACACCCGATCCGCATACCCCGCAACGAGGCTCTGCACGGCTTGCCCATAGGCAGGGTCATCGGCATGCCGCTGATGCAACAACCAATCCGACCAGACATCCGAGTCGACCTCACTCTTTGGCATGCCGGGCTGCGATCGATCAGGCAGGCAAAACCGTCGCGGGCGATATCACGGCACGCACGAGACTTCCATGGGTCGCAATGAGCCGGAGTGGATGATGGGTTAGATAACGAATGGCGTTCTCTTCTCTATGATGAGACCGAAAGGATATAACCGACTCGAGCCATTCGCGTACCGCTCATCGGCGAGGATACCGGCATCGTCAACCGAGGGATAGGGGAGCAGCCGCCCACACCCCCGTGATTTGCCGCGAAAGCCCTGCTACGCTCACCCCATGGATCTGCTGCAGCGCATATCGCCGTCAATACTGCTGCTCATCGCCACCACCCTCGAAGTGAGCGGTGACGCCGTGGTGCGCATGGCCATCTACAATCACGCCGGCGCCGCGCGTATTGCCCTTTTTGTGGCCGGCGCGGCGCTGCTGTTCGGCTACGGTTCGTTTCTCAATCTGGCGCCCGTGGATTTTGGGCGCGTGGTGGGACTCTACGTCGCGATTCTCTTCGTCGTGTGGCAGCTAATCAATTACATCGCCTTCCGCGCGTTGCCCACCGTGCCGATCCTGGTCGGCGGCATGTTGATCATCGCCGGCGGCGCCATCATCACCTTCTGGCGTCCCGCCTAACCCGTGCCGCCCACCGTCAATGCGTCGATGCGCAGCGTCGGTTGACCCACGCCAACCGGCACCGACTGGCCCTCCTTCCCGCAGGTGCCGACGCCGCCATCCAACTTCATGTCGTTGCCCACCATGCTCACGCGCGTCAGCACGTCCGGGCCATTGCCGATCAGCGTCGCGCCCTTCACCGGCGTCGTGATCTTGCCGTTCTCGATGAGGTAAGCCTCGCTCGCAGAGAACACGAACTTGCCAGAGGTGATGTCCACCTGGCCGCCGCCGAAGTTCACGGCGTAGAGTCCCTTCTCCACCGAAGCGATGATCTCCTCCGGTGCGCGAGTGCCTGCGCGCATGTAGGTATTCGTCATGCGCGGCAAGGTCATGTGGGCGAATGACTCGCGCCGGCCGTTGCCCGTCGCGGGCATGCCCATCAACCGTGCGTTCATCTTGTCCTGAATGTAGCCGCGCAAGATGCCGTTCTCGATCAACACCGTGCACTGGGTGGGAGTGCCCTCGTCATCGACGTTCAACGAGCCTCGGCGCCGGTCGAGGGTGCCGTCGTCGACGACGGTGATACCCTCGGCGGCCACCTTCTGGCCGATCCGGTTCGAAAAGGCCGAGGTGCCCTTGCGGTTGAAATCGCCTTCGAGTCCATGGCCGATGGCTTCATGCAACAGGATCCCGGGCCACCCCGAGCCGAGCACCACGGGCATGGATCCCGCAGGCGCCGCCACCGCTTCCAGATTCACCAGCGCCTGGCGCACCGCCTCGCGACCATGCTCGAACGGCTGGTCACCGCGCAACAACTCATCCAAGCCGAAGCGACCGCCGCCGCCGCTGTAGCCCTGTTCGCGGCGGCCGTTCTGCTCAACGATCACCGAGACGTTCATGCGCACCAGCGGTCGCACATCCGCCGCCAGCGTGCCATCGCTCGAGGCAATCAACACGACTTCGTGGACAGCCGCCAGGGAGGCCATGACCTGCTTGACCCGCGGATCGATGCGCCGGGTGTCGGCGTCCACCTTCATCAGCCACGCCACCTTGTCCTCATCGCGTATGGTGTCGAGCGGATCGATCGGCATGTACAAGCGATGGTTCGTCGGCCGCTGCCAGGTCTTGACCGATTGACCATTGCCGCTGCGGGCAATGGCGCGGGCTGCATCGGAGGCTTCCACCAGCGCCGGCAGCAACACCTCGTCGGTGTAGGCAAAGCCGGTCTTCTCGCCGCTGATCGCGCGTACGCCGACGCCCTGCTCGATGCTGTGCGAACCTTCCTTGACGATGCCGTCCTCCAGCGACCAGGACTCCTCACGCGACAACTGGAAATACAGATCCGCATAATCGACACCCCGGCTCATCACGGTGCCGAGCACGGTGGAAAGACGTCCCTCATCGAGACCCGAGGGAGCGAGGATCATCCGCTCGGCGACCTCGTACGTCGGTACCGCGCTCATGCCGCCACCTCCACGGCGCCCGCCAAGGGAAGCCCCAGCCGGCGATTGTCCAGAGCGGGGAACCGCGCCCGCGTTTCCGCCTGTTTCGCAAGGTCGATCTCGGCGGTGATGACACCGCTGCCCTTCGGCAGCCGCGTCAGCACCTGTCCCCAATAGTCGACGATCAGCGTATCGCCGTAGGTCTCACGGCCGCTGGTATGCGTACCGCATTGGGCCGGCGCCACCACGTAGCAGAGATTCTCGATGGCGCGCGCGCGCAGCAGCGTCTCCCAGTGTGCACGACCGGTCGGCACGGTAAACGCGGCCGGCATCGCCAGCCATTCGGCGCCCGCCGCCACCAGTTCGCGGTAAAGCTCCGGAAAGCGCATGTCGTAACACACCGAAAGGCCGAGCCGCCCGACCGGCGTGTCGACGGTCACCACCCTGCGCCCCGGCGTCACATGGGTGGATTCCAGGTATTGCTCGTCCCGGCCCGGAATGGCGACATCGAACAGATGGATCTTGTCGTAACGTGCAACCCGCTTACCCGCATCGTCATAGAGCAGTGAGGCATTCGCGACGCGGGTGGCCGAATCGCCCTTGATGACGGTGGTGCCGCCCAAGATCCACAACTTCAATTCACGTGCCGTCCGGCTCAAGAACTCCTGAATCGGACCCTCGCCGTCAACCTCCGCGATGCGGAGTTTATCGGCGTCGTGCAAACCCATGAACGAGAAATTCTCCGGCAGGCACGCGATGGCCGCGCCTCGGGTCTTGGCCTCGCGCAACAGCTTGTCAGCCGCCGCGAGATTGTCGGCCACGACGTGACTGGAGGTCATTTGGATTGCAGCTACGTTTTTCATTTCGATGCCTCTGCCGACGCCGCGCTGGCGTCCGCGCTCTTGATACGTTCAACCGTTGGATTATCCCAACTTCCGGTGATTCGATAATAACCCCGCGCCAGCCCCTTCAGTGGTTGTTTGAACACCTGGGTGGCCACGAGTACGGCGCCGCCGATCACCGGGCCGCCGGCGAATGCAGCAAACGGCAGCGAACTGCTCAGATTTCCGGTGATCACAGCGGTTTGGTCGTAGTCTCGGCTTTTCAAGCCAACGCGGCCCACCAGGCCGATTTCGGCGGCCGGACCCACGACCTGCACATCGTCGGTGTAGGCGCTGCCGTCGCGAAGATCGAAGTCGCCGCGAACGGTGTCGAACGCGAAGCCTTTGTCGGTCAAATCACTGAAATCGAGGGCCAGCCGCCGGGGTAGCGCGGCCAGGCTGGTGAGCCCCATCAGCCGCCCCGCACCGGGTTTCAACCCCGTGACCTGACCCTTGTCGAGCGACAGTTGTACCTCGCCCGTGGCATCGCTCAACGCCTGCGACGTGGGCGCACCGGCCCAGCTTAAGTCAAAGCCCAATTTGCCGGTTTTCGCTTCAACGAGTTCGGCGTAGCCCAATTGCTTCAAAGTGGCGCCCACATCGGTGCTGTCGAACGTGCCCAAGATCCGTCCCCGGCCGGCCCCCCTGCCCCGCCATTCGCCCTTCGCCGTGGCGCTGAAGGTGGCGCCGGTGACCTTGAGATCCTGCATCCCGATGCCATCCTCCAGTTTGCGCAACGTCGCCCGCACGTCGCCGAATCGCCGCTCGTCCCAAACCAGATCCGCTGCGTGAAAATCGATGGGCGGGATGCCGCGCGGATTGGGCGCCGTGACGTCTGCGGTTGGCGCCGTCGAATCGGCCGCCGGCGCATGAAAGCCCGGACCGTCAACGAATTTCAGCCGTTGAAATTCGAGCTGCCAGGGCTCACCGACATTCACTCCCATGGGCAGCAAGATGCTCCCGACCACGTTCGGCCCATCGACACCGACGCGCCAGCCCTTATCCACGGCCTCGAGGTCCACGTCCAAATCGTGAAACGCCAGCCCCAGATAATCGACCTCACCCACTCGAAACTTAGCCGCGCGCAGGAAGCTGCCCAGAGGCTCTGCACTGGGCACGGGAGCGTACAGCTTCAGCCATCCCGAGAGGTCCAGCCGATCGATGACCCCGCCGCTGTTGACCACTTGGGTGTCGCTGAAGGCGACGGGATCGGCGCCGGCGCCGAAGGTCACGGCGGCGCGCCCCAGTCCCAATTGCCGTCCCGTGGCATCCGTCTGGAATGTCATCTGGCCATGCACGACATCCCCCAAGGACATGCGGATGTGAGTGCCTCCGGCGGCCGGCCAGGACACCTCGAGCCAGCTCGGCAGGGGTGACCCTGCCGGCTTGGCCAAAGGGTCGGGCAGCGCAAGTTCGAGTCCCGCCAGCGAGCTCGTGATGCGCAACGAGCGTTCGCGGATGGGTTCCGGCGTGAGGCGCAGCACCCCATGCCATTCGGCGCTCCCGCCGATGACGACGCCGGACGGCAGCCCCATCGCCGCATGCAAGGCCTCGCCGGTCGCCGTGCCGCTGAACTGCAACTGCGTACGGGTCACGGGTTCGTTGCGCGGCGAGTGGCCCTCCATCTCGAAATAGCCGCCCAGAAACTTGCCTCGCACCAGGGCGCGCGCCACCTGCGCACCCTCGACATCCGCTTCACCGCTCAAGTCGCTGGCGGCCACCGTCGAGCCCACCCGATTGAGCGATACGCCGCGCAGCTGGGTGTGCACCAGCGTGTGGCGTTTGTCGAATTCCTTGAACGGCAGGAACAAATCCACATCGGCCTCGATGGGCCCCTGGCCCTCCACCCCGCTGAAGAGGTGCTCGGACGCGGCATCGAGCGGCGTCGCCCGCAGGAAATCGATGCCTGCCTCGACATCCCCGGCGGCGCTCGCACGTACACGCAGCTCGCTCGTCTTGAAATCGACGAAGCGTGCCGTGCCCTTGAGCAACCGCAGGCCCCCGATGTGCGCGCCCTGCAGCAGCACGTTCAATCCCTCGTTGCGAAATTCGGCGAGGCCCTTCAGCTCCTCGGCCACCGGCCAGCCTTCGTGGTAATTGAGGGTCACGCCCTCGAGATGAGCGCGCGCCAGGAACAGGCCGCTGCCGTCACGAAACGGAAACTGACGAACCGGACCGTCAAACGCAAAGTCGGCGTGCGCCATATGCCCGGCGATGAAGGCATGGTCGAGCCAGTTGAGCGCCGCCGGATGCAGCAACCCGCGCGGCAGATAATAGTGCGTGTCTTCCACACGCCCATCGTCGATGGCGCCGGCCAGCGTCAGCACCGGCGAGTTGCCGTCTTTCGGCTGCAACCATGCAAAGCGCGCGTGCACGCGGGCATCCGGGTTCTTTAAATCGATCGACGGCGTCGCGACCAACAATTCCGTGAGGGTGCGCTTCCAATAGAGCGTGGTATTGAACGTCTCGAGCACCACCGGCGCTTGCAGCTGCTGCGGCCAGGTAAGCACGGCATTCGGTCCATCGAGCTCGACACGCCCGCCGCTGTCGGTGCCCGCGACCAGACCGCTCAAACCGCGCAGACCCGGCGCACGACCCGACGGCGCGAAACCGACGCCGCGAAAATGCGCCTGCACGTCGAAGCTCCACGGATCCGCGGTCGAGCCGCGGTGCAGATTCAACTGGGTGTTCAGCCATTCACCGGTGGGCAAGACCTCCTGCAGCCGCTCGCGCAGATCCTTCTGCGGCAGCAATCCAGCCAACGGCAGCAATGTCTCGATGCGCAGATAGCTCGCCCGGGCATGTAATTCGAGCAAGCCTGCATCATCGCCCCGCCAGCTCGCATCGAATTCGGAGGGCGGGTCGCGCCGGGCGCCGGAGAGCGCACGCACCCGCCGACCGAACAGCGTCCATCGGTCACCGGCATGGGTCATCGTCAAGGCGCCGGTGATTCGGTCGAACTTCACGGCCGGTTCCTCCACGACCTGCGACACCACATCCGTGGCATCGAAGTCGAGGTCTGCCCGGATCAAGCGGGGCCCCTGGCCCCGCGCCGCCATCTCGAAGCCGCCCGCTCCGGAACTCAAGCGCGCCAGGGTATCGGGCAACAGCTCGTGCCAGCCGGAGAATGCCAGATGCCGGGCTCGCACCAGTGCCCTCCATTCGAGCGCACGCAGGGTGCCGGCGCCGCGCGCCGTCGCGTTGACGCTGATCTCACCCCCCAGCACCTCCGGCAAACGGGCCGCAAGCCCCGCTTCGATCGAATCTTCGCCGCGCAAGATGTTCATGTTCACACCGCGCAGCTCGAGTCGCGGCAGCGCGGCGTTCCAATTCTGGATGGTGATGACGCCATCGCGGATCGCGAGAGTGCCCACCGGCAGATCGTTCAACGTGAGCGGCGGCAGCGGTGCGTCGCCCTGTCGGAGCTTCAGCTCCGAGGCCAGTGCAAAGTCGGTATCCCCCAAGCGCGTCACGAAGATGGTCGGCGCATCGAGCTCGATCCGCCCGGCGAACAACTTGCCGGTCCGCAGCAGCGCCCACACATCGGCGCCGATCCGTCCACCCGCCGCACGCGCCAGCACCCGCTTGTCATCCTTCGAGCGCAGCTCGAGCCGGTCGAAATAGAGCTCCGGCCCGGACCAGCGAAGTTTCGGCGATACATGCGCAAAGGCGACGTGATAGCCGATCCGCTGGTGGATCCAGTCCTTGAGCTCGGCCTGATACTGCGGCACACGGTCGAGCGCCAGCTTCAAGGCGAGCATCAACACCGCGACCAGGCAGATGAGCCCAGCGCAAAGATACAGCAGTATTTTGCCCGCCTTGCGCAAAACCATTTACATCAGCACGACGTCGTATTGATCGACGGTGTAGAGCGCTTCGGTTTGCAGGCGGATCGGCTTGCCGGTCACCAACTCCAGTTCGCCCAGCGCGGAGGATTCCTCGTCGAGCAGCCGCTCGATGACGTCCTGGTGCGCAAGCACCATCAGCTGCTGACACTCGAACTGCTTCGACTGGCGCACGACTTCACGAAACACCTCATGGCAAACCGTTTCCGCCGTCTTGACGAATCCCCGGCCCTCGCAAGTAGGACAAGGCTGACACAACAGATGTTCCAAACTTTCCCGCGTGCGCTTGCGGGTCATCTCCACCAGGCCGAGCGGCGAAACCGAGGACAGGCTGGTCTTCACATGATCGTCGGCGAGCGCCTTCTGCAGCGCCTGAATCACCTGACGACGATGTTCTGCCTCCTCCATGTCGATGAAATCGATGATGATGATGCCGCCCAGGTTCCTTAATCGGAGCTGCCGCGCAATGCTCACTGCGGCCTCCAGATTGGTGCGGAAGATGGTCTCTTCCAGATTTCGGTGGCCGACGAACGCACCCGTGTTGACGTCCACCGTGGTCATCGCCTCGGTCTGGTCGATGATGACGTAACCGCCGGACTTCAGCGACACCTTGCGGTCGAGCGCGCGTTGGATCTCATCCTCGACGTGATGCAGCTCGAACAGCGGGCGCGTCTCGCCATAGAGCTCGATCCGACCGGCGGCGTCGGGCATGAATGAGGCGGCGAACTCCAGCATCTCCCGGTGCGCATTCGGCTGATCGATGAGCACCCGGTCGACCGAGGGCCGCATCGAGTCGCGCAACATCCGCAGATGCAGCGGCAGGTCCGCATGCACCAGATTGCCGGGCTGGGTGCGCAGCCCCTTCTGCCGCACGAATTCCCAGAGCTTGCGCAGATACTGCATGTCCGCGGTCAGCGCCTCCCGTGGCGCGTCCTCCGCCGCAGTGCGCACGATGTAACCGGCAGTCTCGCCGGCGCAGATCCCGCTCTGCACCGCCTCGCGCAGGCGCACCCTTTCCGGTTCCGATTCGATGCGGGCGGAGACGCCGACCCCCTGGCCCTGCGGCATGTAGACGAGGTAGCGCGATGGCAGGGTGATATACGTGGTGAGCCGGGCGCCTTTCGTGCCGAGAGGGTCTTTGACCACCTGCACAAGAATCTCATTGCCCTCGGCGACCAGTGCGCGAATGTTTTCCGAGCGCGGCGGTTCGATGCCGGTCTCGGCATGGCGGGGATCGAAGATGTCCGAGGCATGCAAGAATGCCGTGCGTTCGAGTCCGATCTCGATGAAAGCGGCCTGCATCCCCGGCAGTACGCGCGACACGCGGCCCTTGTAGATGTTGCTGATGATGCCGCGGCGGCTGGCACGCTCGAGCAACACTTCCTGCAGCACCCCGTTTTCCACCACCGCGGCGCGCGCCTCGTGCACGCTGGCATTGATGAGAATTTCCGTCGCCATGGCAGCCCGCTAGCAGCTCACCCGGCGGAACCGGCGTGCCACCGGGCGACGCCCGCGGCGTCCAGCAGTTCGGCCGTCTCGTACAGCGGCAGGCCCATGACCCCGGAGAAGCTGCCCCTGAGGGCCGCGACGAACACCGCACCCTTGCCCTGGATCGCATAGCCGCCCGCCTTGTCGCCCGGTTCGCCCGTCGACCAATAGGCACGCGCCTCGGCCGCCGCAATCGTCCGAAACGTCACTTCGCTGCAGGACAGCCGGGTATGAAGGCCCGTGGGAGTCGCGAGTGCGATGGCCGTCAGCACCCTATGCACTCGCCCCGACAACTCTCCCAGCATGCGTTCTCCGTCAGCGGCGTCCTTGGGCTTCGTCAAGATCCGACCCTCGATGACCACGGCGGTATCGGCACCCAACACCGGCGCCTCGGCCAGGGGCATCGCGACCGGCCCCGGGTCAGAGCACAGCTCCCGTGCCGCGCCGCCAAGCTGCCGAGCGCCCGTGCGCGCCTTGAGCGCCGCCAGGCGCAGCACATAGGCATCCGCCGCCTCCCCCGGCCGGCTCGATTCATCGACTTGAGTGGCAAGCAGCTGGAAACGCACGCCTATTTGCGTGAGCAGTTCTCGGCGCCGCGGCGAGCCCGAGGCCAGGTAGAGAAAATCTGCGGACATACGCGCAAGGATACCGAGGTTCAGGCGCGGTGATACGGATGCCCGGCGAGCATACTCATGACCCGGTAAATCTGTTCGGCCAACACCACCCGGACCAGGGCATGCGGCAAAGTCAGCGGTGACAAAGACCAGCGGTAGTCGGCACGGGCCCGGCATGACTCCGACAATCCGTCCGGGCCGCCGACCAAGAGCGCCAAGGGCTGCGATTCCCGCAGCCGCAGCTTCATCCACTCACTGAGTTCGCCGGTGGTCATCGCCTTGCCCGTCACTTCCAGCGCCACGACATAATCATGGCGCTCGACGGCGGCCAGCATGTCCTCGCCCTCCCGCTGGATGGCTCGCTGCGGATTCTCGCCGGCCCGCCGAGTCGCCACCGCAATCTCTGTCAGTTCGAGCAGCAGCGGCGAGCGCAGGCGCTTCTGGTATTCGCGAAAGCCGTCATTGACCCATTGCGGCAGGCGGGTGCCCGCGGCGATCAAACGGCACCTCATGGCAGACCGCCGCGTACCGGCGTGCCGGCTCCGCTGCGCGTCAGGCGCGTACGGCCCGCTGGGTCGCGGTCATGTCCCACAGCTTCTCCAGGCCATAGAACTCGCGCACCCGCGGCAGCATCACATGCACGATCATTTCACTCAGATCGATCAGCACCCAGTCGCTGTCCTGCTGACCTTCGATGCCGTGCGGCCGGAACCCCGCCTCCTTGGTCTTTTCGACCAAGCGCTGCGCCACCGAGCGCACGTGCCGGTCCGAAGTGCCGCTGGCGATTACCATGGTATCGGCCACGTCGGTCAAGCCGCGCACGTCCAACACCTTGATCTCCAACGCTTTCATATCATCCAAGGCATTAAGAACCACGGCCCTGAGCGCCGCCGACCGGGCTGCCGCAACCGCCGCCCCGTCGAGCACCCGCGGCGCGGATCGAACCACCTTGGACTTGCCGGAAACCCCGGCCTTGCCGGTGGCCCCGGCCCTCCCGGAAGCTTCAGCCTTGGCCCCACTCTTCGGGCCGCGTTTTTTCTTTGCGGCGCCCGCCGCACCACTCCCCGCCTTTTTCGTCGTCGTCGTTTTCTTGACTGGCACTAAGTTGTCCGTGATTTGGAGTAACAGTTCGCTTCGAGGATGAGTTTACGCACTGGATCCGGCATGAGGAAGCGCGGATCTCTCCCCAGGCCAATCAATTGACGCACTTCCGTCGAAGAAATCTCGAGCTGCGTCACAGCATGGATATAAATGCAGCCTGCGCGTTGCTCGTGCAAATCGGTGATCCGGCCGGTACCGCGGTCCACCAACAATTCCCCCAGGGGGCCCATCCCCGGCGCCCGCCAACCCGGCCGATGCGCGACCACCAAGTGCGCCAGGTCCAGAAGCTCCCGCCATTGCTTCCATTTCGGCAGGCTCAAGAACGCATCCATGCCGACGATCAGACAAATGCTTCGATCCGGATATTCATGGCGCAGTTCGCCCAAAGTGTCCACCGTGTACGACGGCCCTTCCTTGCGCACTTCGCGATCATCGACAATGAATCCCGGTTGACCGGCCACCGCCAGTTCCACCATTTTCAGTCGCAGCTGTGCGTCGGCGAACGGCCGATCGCGGTGCGGAGGGTTGCCGGCGGGCAAGAAGCGAATTTCCTTCAGGCGCAATGCCTGTTGCAATTCGAACGCCGTACGCAAATGAGCATAGTGAATCGGGTCGAAGGTGCCGCCGAAAATGCCCATGGAATTCATCTGGCTACCCTGCCTGAATCCGCAGAAGCTTGCAAAGCGCCGGCGATCGCCGCCGTCAGGCCGGTCATCGCCGTCCACGGATCGCCCGGCGCCATACCCTTGATGATCCGATCGGCCTGATGCGCCTGGCACAGCAATCGCGCCAGCGGCATTGTCGTGATCCTCGCCAGTGCGGCAGGAGTGGGGGTCGCCGCCTGGTTCCAGCCCGCACCCCGCGCACTGCTTCGCAGGCGCAGGCGCTCCCGCGCCTGCCACAGACCGCGCAGCTCGCGGGTGAGCGCCCAAAAAATCAGCGTCGGCTCGACGCCCTCGCTCTTCAGTCCGAGCAGCACCTTGAGGGCCCGCTGTGCATCCCCGGCCGCCGCCGCCGCGCCCAGCTGAAACACGTCATAGCGTGCGCTGTCGCCCACCGACCGCAGAACCAGATCCGCATCGATGCACGCCCCCTGCTGAAGCAAGGCAAGCTTGTCGAGTTCCTGCTTGGCAGCGAGCAAATTGCCCTCGACCAAGGTCGCGATGATCCGCGCCGCCTCCGGATCGAGATCAATCTTGAGTGCGTCGGCCCGTCGGCGCAGCCAGCCGGGAAGGGCGGCGGTGTCGACCGGCCAGACGCGCACCCAGCACCCCTGTTTTTCGATCGCCCGCACCCAGGGGGCATCGCCGCTCTTGTTGTCGAGCTTGCCGGTGATGAGGAGCGACACCACATCGGGCGGCGGCCTCGAGGCCAAATCGACGATCGCCGCGGCGCCTTTGTCGGGCTTCCCCGTGGGCATGCGCAATTCGAACAGGCGGCGATCGGCGAACAGTGACAGCGACTGCGTGGCCTGCCTGAATTCGTCCCAATCGAAGCTGCGATCGATGAAGAAAACCGATCGCTCCGCATAACCGGCACCGCGGGCCGCAGCCCTGATCGCATCGGCCGCTTCGCCCACCAGCAGCGGCTCATCGCCCGAGACCAGATAGATGCTGGCAAGCCCTCGGTTGAGTGCCGGCTGGAGCTGCTCCGGGGTCAGCCTCAAGTCAGCTGCATCCGCGCCGCGTCGAGCCGCGCTCCCGCCGCGGCGTACTCGTCGGCCATGCGCTCGATCAGGCTCTGCACCGTCTCGACCGCGTGAATACCGCTGACGCTTTGACCGCCCCCCCAGATATCCTTCCACACCTTGGCATCCGAATTGTTCAGCTTGGCGAAGTCCATCTTGGCTTTGTCACCCTGCGGCAGGTTATCGGGATCGAGGCCCGCATTGACCACGCTGCCGCGCAGGTAATTACCCGCGACACCGCTGAACAGCGAGGTATAAACGATGTCCTCGGCACGCGAGTCGACCAGCATTTGCTTGTAAGCGGCGTCGGCATTGGCCTCGGTGGTGGCGATGAAGCGCGTGCCCATGTAGGCGAGATCCGCGCCCAGCGCCTGCGCCGCCAACACATCGGCGCCGGTGCTCATCGCACCCGATAGGATGAGGGTGCCGGGAAAGATCTCGCGAATCTGCTTCACGAGCGCAAACGGACTCAAGACTCCGGCGTGGCCGCCGGCGCCGGCGCACACCGCGATAATGCCATCCACGCCCTGCTGCGCGGCCTTCTCCGCATGCCGCAAGCTGATGACATCGTGGAACACCAAGCCACCGTAGCCGTGCACCGCGCTCACCACCTCCGCCGGCGGGCGCAAACTCGTGATGACGATGGGCACCCGATATTTCACGCAACAGCGCACATCGTGTTCCAGCCGATCATTGCTTGCGTGCACGATTTGATTGACGGCAAACGGCGCCACTTTGGCGTGCGGATTGGCGAGAGAAAAGGCCGCAAGCTCCTCGGTGATGCGCGCCAGCCAGACCTCGAGTTCCGCAGCCGGACGCGCATTCAACGCCGGGAATGAACCCACCACGCCCGACTTGCATTGCGCAATGACGAGGTCCGGTGTCGAGACGATGAACATCGGCGCGCCGATGACCGGGAGCCGCAGGCGATTGTGCAACAGGCTGGGAACGGGCATACGCCATTATACTGCACACCGATTGGTACAGAGCCCGCCGCGGTCACAGCCACCGCCACGGCCACCGCCACAGCCACAGCCACAGCCACAGCCACAGCCACAGCCACAGCCACGAACGAGGAACGCCCACCATGAGCGAGGAAGCAATGAAATTCGAATTCCTGACCGTCGAACGACGCGGCGCCGTCGCGCATGTCGCGCTCAACCGGCCCGACAAGCTGAATGCGCTCAATCTACCCATGGTGGGCGAATTGCATGCCGTTGCCACCGCGCTTAAGCAGGACCCCACCGTCCGCGCCGTGCTGCTCAACGCGGCCGGGCGCGCGTTCTGTTCCGGTGCCGACCTGACGCGGGATGATTTCTTCAAGGACAAGACGCAAACCACCGGGCACAACATCACCAGCGCCCTGCGGCAAAGCTTCAATCCCATGGTGATCGCCTGGTGCGAGATCGGTGTGCCGTTGGTGGTCGCGGTCAACGGCATTGCAGCCGGCGCCGGGGTGAGTCTCGCGTTAATGGGGGACATCGTGCTCGCCGGCAAGTCCGCCTCGTTCATTCAGTTGTTCGCAGCGAAGCTCGGCCTCATGCCCGATCTCGGCAGCACGTACTTCCTGCCGCGCATGTTGGGCACGTCGCGCGCCAAGGGCCTCGCGCTGTTAGGCGAGCCGCTCTCGGCGAGCGACGCCGAGCGCTGGGGACTGATCTGGGGCTGCGTCGACGACGCAGCGCTGTTTGCCCAGGCCGAAGCGCTCGCGCAGCGGCTCGCGGCGGGGCCCACCCAAGCCTACAAGCGCATCAAGGGCATTTTCAATCATGAGCCTGCGAACACCCTCGCCGAGCAACTCGAACTCGAGGCCGTCGCGCAGGGCGCCCTCGCCGATACCCAGGACTTTGCCGAAGGGATTGCTGCGTTCGTGGCGAAGCGCCCTCCGGCATTCAAGGGTTTCTGAGACGGAAGAGCCGGTCCGTTAAGTCCCTCGTTCACGTCGAAGTTATCCACAGGCGTTGCCGCGGAAATGCGCACTGGAATGCACGCCGGAATGTACGCCGGAATGCGCAAGGTAAAACGGCGCGCCAAACGACTCCTTAGGCACCTCTCGATGGCGACTTTGGATGCGCTTCTGCTCGAGGGCGCGGTGGCGCGTTTGAGCTTTCGACTCGGACTCCACGGCACCCTACGGATCACGCGTTTTGAAATCAAGGTCGTGGGCAAGACGGTCGGTGGCAAGACGGAGCCATCCGCGCCGCTGGTCGTCGGGTTTGCCTCGGACTTTCATGCTGGCGCCACCACCGATCCCGCCATCTTTTCCGCCTTGTGCAAGACCTTGGCAGTCGAATGCCCGGACGTGCTGCTGCTGGGCGGTGACTTTGTCTCATGGAAAGCAGCCGACACGACAGTGCTGACGGATCGATTGGCGGCATTCAAGCCCCGACTAGGCACCTATGCGGTGCTCGGTAATCATGATTCATGGGCAGGAGCCGCGCGCGTGAGCGAGAAATTAATGGCGGCCGGCGTCACCGTTCTCGCGAATCGGCACGTCGCATTACCCGCGCCTTTCGCTGAAGTGTCGATCTGCGGGATCGAAGATCCCATCACCGGCCGCCCCGATGCGGCGCAGGCATTTCACGGCGCCGGACCTGTGCGAATTTTTCTCACCCACGCACCCGATGGGATTTTATTCCTGAGAGGAGCCAAGTTCGATGTCGCCCTCGCCGGTCACACTCACGGGGGGCAAATCGCCCTCACCGACGGCACGCCGATCGTATCGGCGGGCGGACCGCTGTCACGATCCCACTCGCGCGGCCGATTTCTGCTACCGGGCAACGGACCGCTGATCGTGAGCCGCGGCATCGGCTGCAGCAATCTGCCGCTGCGCATTAATGCGGATCCCGAGCTCGTCATGTTGACACTGAAATTCGTGTAACCGGCGTCACCGCCGCGTTGCGGCAGATGCGAATACTGCTTGACGAGAACTTGCCGGCAGACTTCGCGAAATAGCGCCAGACCATCTCGTGATGAGTTGAGGAAAACGGAGTATCCGCCGATAGGGATGGATTGGTGTTTCTCATCACGGGGTCAAGCGTGTCTCACGACGGGTTCATGATCGATCAGGCCAGTTTGCCTGCAGCCCTTGGGCGGGCGGCAGATAGCGCCCGTTCGCGGGTGGAGGATCTGCAACTTGAACTGGAGAAGACCCATGAAATGCACCGCCAGATTCTCGGCGCAGCGGGAGACGGCATTTTCGGTCTCGATGCCAATGGGTTGACGACGTTTGTCAATCCGGCTGCTCAGGCAATGCTTGGCTACACGTCTGACGAGCTGGTGGGCAAACCGCAGCATGCCATGATTCACCATACTTTTGCGGACGGAAGCTGTGCTCCGAGAGAAAAATGCCTGATCTATCGGGCACTCCACGACGGACACGTTCATTCCTGTGATACGGAAGTTTTCTGGAGGAAAGATGGGACCAGCTTTCCCATGGCCTATACCAGCACTCCGATCATGCGAAATGGCAAGCCAGACGGAGCCGTCGTGGTTTTCCAGCAGACATCTGAAAGGAAAAGACGCGAGCAGGCGATGCTCGAGTCCAGCAAGCTCGAGGCAATAGGCACACTGGCCGCGGGCATCGCTCACGATTTCAACAATATTCTGGCCAGCATCATTAGTTTTGCGGAACTGACCACCGACGACTTGACCCAAGGGGCGGACGCCAGACACAACGTCCAGCAGATCATCAATGGCTGTTTTCGCGCCCGCGACCTGGTGAACCGGATGCTCACGTTTGCCCGCCAGAACCCGATGGAAGCAGGAGCGACCAATTTGGCGGTCGAAGTGCGCGAAGTGCTCGCCCTGCTGCGCGCGTCGCTGCCGCCTACCGTGCAGCTGACTTTTGAGAGCGGGATGCGCCCGGGCGACGCCAACGCCGCAGTTACCGCAATGCCGGCGCAGATTCAGCAAATCATCATGAACCTTTGTATCAACGCCAGCCACGCCATGCCCGACGGGGGCGTCGTGGGGATTCGCCTGGATCCCGCTCTTCGCATCGAGGGCTCACCGCCGGAGCGTGCTGACGACATTTGCCTGACCGTTACCGACGGCGGAACGGGCATGACGCCCGAAGTGATGGCCCGAATATTCGACCCATTCTTCACGACCAAGGAGCCAGGCAAGGGGACCGGCCTCGGACTGTCCGTGGTGTATGGGATAGTGGCCGACATGGGCGGTGTCATCAAAGTCCAGAGCCGCATCGAGGGCCGCGACAGGGGTACCGTGTTTCGCGTGTTCCTGCCCCTGGCACGGTGACAACAGGACTTCGGGTCGAACTGGAATCGTATCCAAGCTCAGCGGGTATCCGCGCTCAGCGGGTATCCGCGCTCACTGACTTAACGCCGCCCCGCCGAGCGTGCGATTGAAGAACGACAAATAAGTTTTCCACAGTTGGATTTCCTTTGTCGGCGTGCGCACGCCGTGGCGTTCGCCGGGGTAGAGCATCAGGTCGAAGGGCGTCGACTGATTCTGTAACGCCGCCATGATGCGCGTCGAGTTCTCGAACACCACATTGTCGTCGGCCATGCCATGCACGAGCAGCAAGCGCGCTGCGCCCGGCTGCGCCAACACGGGCAATCTCGGTAACAGTGCGGCGGCGTCGTATGCCTGCGGATCCACCCGCGGATCCCCCATGTAGCGTTCGGTGTAATGCGTGTCATAGAAACGCCAATCCGACGGCGGTCCGCCCGCAGCGCCCGCCTTGAAACCCGAGCCCGGCTCTGTCAACAGACGGATGGTCATGAAGCCGCCGTAGGACCACCCCATCACGCCGATCCGCTGAGGATCGACATAGGGAAGCGAGGCGAGATGGCGGGCACCGACGAGCTGATCTCGTACTTCCGCGCCGCCCATGGCCTTGTAAATCGGCGCTTCGAATGTCAGGCCGCGATTCGATGAGCCGCGATTATCGAGCCGGAATACCACGTAGCCCGACTGGGTGAGCAACTGATCCGTGCCACCCGCCCACTCCCGGCGCACGGTCGACACACCGGGCCCCCCATAGACGCAGACGATGGCGGGATATCTCTTCGACGCATCGAAACCGTAGGGCTTCGTGATGGAGTAATACAACGTCTGGCCATCCTCCGCACGCAGCGTGCCGAACTCCGGGTAGCTCAGGTGGTCGAGATACGGCCAATAGGGATGGCCCACCATCAGCTTGTTCTCCTCGATCCACGCGAGCCGGCGACCGTCGATGGAGTAGAGCGCGGTCTGGGTCGGAGTCCGCGGATCCGTGTAGGCGCCGACGAAACTCCGGTTGTCCTTGGCGACCGCAACGCTCCACCATCCGCCGCCCGCGGTGATCTGCTTCGGTGTTGCCTCGGGCTTCGCATAACTCGTGACGTACAAATGCTGTTCCAGCGGCCCATCCTTCGAGGCGATGAAGTAGACCAAGTGCCGACCTTCGTCGACGCCGGCCACGGCGGCCGCTTTCAGTCCCGCGCCGCTGCCGGAGGCCATCGGCCAGTCGCCCTGCGTGATGGCTCGAAGCAACGTGCCGTCCGAACGGTAGAGGTACAAATGATGAAAGCCGGTGCGCTCGGAGCCCCAGAGGAAGTCGCCGTTCTTGAGCGCCCGAAAATCGTCGTTCAAGTTGATCCAGGGCGTGCGATGCTCGCTGATGAGCACGTGGGACGAACCGGTCGCCGGATCGACGGCCAGAAGATCCAAGGTGGTCTGGTCGCGGCTTTCGCGTTGCACGTACAGCGTCTTGCCATCCCGCGACCAATCCACGCGCGCGAGATACACATCGGTGTTGGCACCGAGATCCACCTTGACGCGGGAGGCGCCGGACACGGGTCCGTCACCGGACACCTGCCCGCGGCCGGACCCCTGCCCGCCGCCGGAGTCGTTCAAGGAGGCAACGTAGAGCTCCACGATGGCGTTCGGACGCCCCGCGCGCGGATAGCGCTGATTCACGACGGTTGCACCCTCTGCGCCGATCTCGAAGCGAGGCACCACGTCCACCGGCGATTCATCGACGCGGGTGAAGGCGATCAAACGATCGTCCGGAGAGGTCCAATAACCGGTGAAGCGGTCCATCTCCTCCTGCGCAACGAACTCCGCGACGCCATACGACAGCGTATCCCTCCCGTCCGCAGTGACCGCAATCGGACGTCCGCTCCGCACATCCATGGCGTACAAATTCTGGTCCCGCACGTAGGTGACATAGCGGCCCCGCGGACTGATCTTCGCATCGATCGCCGCACCGCCGGTATCGCCCAGTTTTCTTACTTCGCCGGTGGCGGCATTGGCGAGATACAGTTGCCCACCTGCGGGGATGAGGATTTGTTTGCCCGCCTCGTCCCATTGGTACTCGACGACCCCATGATCGCCCGCGATGCGCTGCCGCTCGCGCCGACCCTTCTCCGCTTCCGTCAGACTCTCGCCCTTGGGCTCGACCGCCGACCCGTCTATGAGACGCCGCGCGGCGCCGCCCCTGACCGGCAGCGCCCATAGGTCGAAAGTCGTTTGGTCGGCAGCCTCCGGCTTTAAAAAGGTCACCAGCGCGCCGTCGGGGGACAACTGCACATCGCGCGGCGCCGGGCCGTTCAACGCCGGCGGCGAAAATACCCGTTCGATGGGCAACTCCTCCGCGGCGGCGGGCCGCGGGAACACCCCAAAACATAGCCCCATCCCCAGCCACGCTCCCAGCCCGAGCCATGCTCGCAGCCCAAGCCACGCCCCGGATCCCAGAATCGATGTCATCCGCATGATTCAGATTTCTCGCTGGCGAAATTGAACCACATTGCCCTCCGGATCCTGGCCGTCGCAGATTCGATAGCCCTCGCTCGTCCATTCCTGCGCCGATGGATCCACTTCACCGCCCAGCACTCGAGCGCTCGCCCGCGTTGCGCCGAGATTCATCACGTCGAACACCAGTTTGATGGGCGTCCCGCTTCGTCGTCGGGGAGGTACTGCAATGTCGACGGTGGACGCGATCGATTCGGGGATTTGGACGATGACCAGTTCAAGCAGGGTCGACCGCAAGAGAACATGGTCCGATTGTGCCTGTTCGATCTCGAGATCGAGCAGGGACCGGTAAAACTCCTGCATGCGCGCGAGATTCTTTGCATACAACACAATCCTCGTTCGCCGCAGGTGGGCCCGGATCAACTCAGAAAACAGCAGTCCATTGATGGACAGGCCCTTGACGTTCGCATCCTTGATGACGACGTCGGCCAAGTTCACATCGGTCAATGCGGCGCCGGCCAGGTTGACGTTCGTGAATGTCGACCCCTTGAGGTTCACATCATCGAAAGCTGATTTCGCGAGTTTGACGTTCGTGAAGCGCGATTCCGAGAGATTCGCATCCTCGATGCTCAATGAGTCACGGGTGCCTGTTCTGTCCATTGCGGGCCTCTTGGAAAAGACATCTGCGGAGCGAGTCGAGCCCATGGCGCCAATCGAGCCGGTGGAGCCTGAAGCGCCCCCGGCGTATGCCATGCCTGCGGTGCCGGCGGCGCCGGCGGTCCCGGCGGTGTCTCGACACTTCGGCTCGCGGCCGATTTCAATCAGCGCGAGCAGCACCCGACGCGCATGGTCGACGTCCTCCGGCTTGACGCGTGCCTGTAGTTCCCCGTCGACCTTCAGACGCGCCTCCGCCGCCACGGTCGCAGCCGCACGACCGCGCTCGGTCAAACCGACGTTGAGCTTACGACGATCGGTGGTGTCGACGCTGCGATGCAAATAACCGCGGGTCACCAGCGTATCAACGAGCTGCCCGGCCGCCTGCTTGGAGAGCCTCAACTCGGCGATGAGCGAACTCAAGGGATGCTCGACGTCCGCGAGCGCCAGACCCCCGATTACATACAATCCGTCTTTGGGGATGTCGTCATATCCCGCTTCCTCGAGCGCCCTGCGCATCGATGACCCATAAGCGGTCCGCGCATGCCGGAGTAACACCGGCATTGAAATGTCGCCAACTGAGCGTCGCGGGTTCACGATGTCTCAGACGATATAGTCCAAAAGAACGACAATCAATCTATTTTATTATATCGTCCAAGCAAGTACCGGTTGCCGCCCTCCCCGTCCACGCCGAGCTCCCCGATCCCACCGACCGACGGCCCGTCAAGACCTCGAATTCTTGGGTTCACCGAGATATGTGGGCCAGCTACTTTCCGGCGCAAGAATGAACTAGCGTTGACCGGCTTTGCGCATTGGCATGGCATCGATGGTTGCCTCTAATTGCGCCCCGGTGAGCGGGACCTGGGAGCGCAATGCCACATGCCCATCCTTGCCGACCAACGCCACTGAAAAGACCGCTGGCGAGAGGCCATAGCGTTCCCGGAGTTGCTTGGCCGCTTCCCTCGTCCCCGATACGGCGTCCCCTTCAATGCGCAAGACCGATACATCACGGTCACCGTCTCCTGTCCATTGAGATAGTGCCCGCAGCTGCGCCAGGAATTGCAGGTTGTCCCGGCGGGGAGTTGAGACGATCAGCACACGCCGATGCCACTGCATCTCGGACATGGTCGGGTCGGAGGGCGCCGCCGCGCTCACTCCGATCATCACGGCCGTCGAGCAAAGCACATTTAATGCGATTCGAAGCATGCGAGCCTCCAATGCGACGTAGCGTCAAGCGCCCACGTTTGTCATAGACCTCTGTTCATCGTTCTCAGACAATCATAGTTCAGACCACACCGACACACCGACCACCCGCAGCCTTACTGCTGCCGCTTCCAGACGACGGAACACTCCCGTCCCTCGGTTCGATGCCCCTCACCCTCGGCAACCGTGAATGCGGCAGCGATGTGATAGCCGTACCCGGTGCCGGCCGGCCGTCGGCCGACAGCAAAATCTGCTGCGCCGACCAGACCGTCGACATAGAGGGTCGCTTTTCCGTCTGCACTGATCGAGCCGTCCACCTGCAGCCAGCCAGGTTCACCGCGATTGCCCTTTTCGCCATGCAACACACCGGCTTTGACGATCGAGGGGAAACGGAAGGAGTAACCCAGCGCACCGTGAGAATTCGGACAGGACAACGTCGTCTGCCACACACCATCAAAGCGGGTGGTCGGCGCGTCCGCCGGGGCGGAGTCCTCCGCAGAGGCGCGGTCCATGGTAGCGCCGAGGAGACTCAAGACGAGTGCGGCCGCCCCGCATCGGGACGCCCAGCGACGGAACTGCGGCCGAACAGTCGAGGCGTTCATGGGCATTACGCGACAACTCATCGAGACCATTAACCGGGCTCCCATTTCGAGTGTTCTCGGTCGGATACAGCCTTCAGCAGTTCTTATATCGCTCCCTTTCGACGACCCGTCAAGACTACAAATTGTTGGGTTCACCTAGATATGCCGGTTGCGAAGTGTGAATTTTTTATTTCAACCCTCGGGCGACGATCGCTTTCAGTGACTGTCTGACAGAAGGGCGGCGGATCCTTGCCCACCATGCGCTCTCCATAGGAGTACCGCATGCTCAACCACTTGGATCCCGCGTCGGCGCTGGCTATCGCGTTGTTGATCTTCGCGCTCATCATGGTGATCCTGTTCGAGGCCACCAACGGATTCCACGATGCCGCCAACGCGGTGGCAACGGTGATCTACACCAAGTCGCTGCAGCCGGTACAGGCGGTGGTGCTTTCCGGTGTGATGAACTTCGTCGGCGTGCTGGTCGGCGGAATCGCGGTGGCCTATGCGTTGGTCGAGTTGCTGCCACCGGAAGTGCTGTCGCCGCCCGACGGGGGTCCGGCGGTGGCCATGTTGGTGTCCCTGTTCGTCGCAGCCCTCTTCTGGAACATCGGGACCTGGTGGTTGGCGCTGCCGAATTCGAGCTCGCACTGTCTCATTGGAGCGCTGATCGGCGTTGCCCTCGGCAACGCTTTTGCACGCTCGCGCAGTCTCGCCGATGGCGTGCAATGGCCGCAGTTGTGGAAGGTCCTCGAGTCCCTCGCCATCTCGCCCATCCTGGGCTTCATTTTCGCAGGCGGTCTTTATCTCCTATGCCGCAAGACGTTGCACGACAAACATCTGTATGAGCCGGTTTCCGATCATCCGCCAATCTGGTGGATGCGGGGTATTCTCATTGCCACCTGCTCCGGCGTGAGCTTTGCCCACGGTACCAACGATGGCCAGAAGAGCATCGGTCTCATCATGCTCACCATCATCGGTTTGTTTCCCGCCACCTATGCGCTGAATCCCACCTCGCACCTGTCGATGCAGAATCTGGCCGGGTTGATGCAGCAGGCAGAGCCCTTGGTGACGCGCTACGGAGATGACGAGAAGGCCACCGCACTCGCCGCCATCCACTCCATCGAGGCGCGTGCCCAGAACCGCTCTGCCGCGACGCGATTGCGCGATTCGGAGCCCACACTGACGCCGGCGAGATACGACACGGACTTGCCGGGGGCCGCTTCAGAGGAGAAGACACCACAATCGCCCGTCAAGCGACACACGCCGGCTGAACACGAGCTCTCGGTCATTCGCGACGACGTTTACCGGATCATCGCCGAACTTCGCCACGCCATCGATACCAAGGGCATCAGCAGTGAGGATAAGAAGGTGGCGGAGTCTTTGAGCAAGAGCATGGGTTCGGTTGTCGAATATGCCCCCGTTTGGGTGCGCATGTTGAGCGCGGTGTGCTTGGGGCTGGGTACGATGATCGGCTACCGTCGCATCGTCAAGACGCTTGGCGAACGGCTGGGGAACGTGCATCTCACGCCGGCTCAAGGAGCCTCAGCCGAAGTCGTTTCCGCGATCCTCATCGGGACCGCCGGATTCACCGGTCTGCCGGTGAGCACCACTCACATTGTGACATCGGGGATCGGCGGCACCATGGTGAGTTCGGGTGCCGGGCTTCGTTATCGGATGATTTCGCGCATCGTCATCGCCTGGGCGTTTACGCTCCCGGTCACCATCCTCATCGCCGGCGGACTCTACTATCTGCTCGCGAGTCCGCGGCTGTAGCCGGCCTAGAAACTATAGCCAGTTCAATGAGCCGCACACTCACCGACCGGCGCGCCGGGTGATCTGCGATAGCGGCACGCGCACCTCGCCCGCCTTCGCCCCCACGGCGACCGAAGCGATCGGCTTCTCGGCCGATCCGCAGCTCTCACAGCCGCCGCAGGAGCCGCCCCCTTTGGCGGCGGCCAGTTGCAACCGTCGACCCAATCGACCCGGCAGCAGCGAGCCGCCCAAAGTCGACAACCGCCGGCGCAGAACCTTGGGCCCGAGCGAATAGGCGGCATACAGGACGCTCGCCAGGAGCAGCACTCCCACCATCAGATCATCGAAAAAAGTTGCCATCGCCGCACTCCCGCTCAAGCCGCCAACGCCGTGGCAACATGGTAGGTGATCCACGATCCCGTGTACGCCAGCGCGAACAAATAGCCCGCCATGATGAGCGGATAGCGCCATGAATTAGTTTCGCGCCTCACCGTGGCAAGGGTCGACAAACACTGCGGAGCGAACACGTACCACGCGAGCAGCGACAGCGCCGTCGGCAGGCTCCAGGAATGCTGGATCAGCGGCGTCAACGCGCCGCTCATGTCGCTGCCGGTGGCGGACAGCGCGTACACCGTACCGAGCGCGCCCACGGCCACTTCGCGCGCGGCAAGTCCCGGAACCAATGCGATCGAGATCTGCCAATTGAAACCGACGGGCGCGAAGATTACGGCCAGCCAGGAACCCAAATGCCCGGCGATGCTGTACTGAATTGCGGGTCCCGTTGCCCCGGGAGGCGGTGCCGGAAAGGAACTCAAGGCCCACAAAATGATCATGAGCGCCAGAATGATGGTCCCGACACGGCTCATGAAAATTTCAACTCTCTGCCAAAGCCCGATCATGAGATTGCGCAGATTCGGCCAGTGATAGGCCGGCAGTTCCAGCATCAGCGATTGCCGCTTGGAACCGGATCCCATGCGTTTCAATGCATAGGCCACCGCCATGGCGCTGGCGATGCCGGCAACGTAGAGCACGAACAACACCACGCCCTGCAGCTCCAGCAGCCCGAAGATCCGGCGTTCCGGGATGAAGGCGCTGATGATGAGCGCGTAAACGGGCAACCGCGCGGAGCAGGTCATGAGCGGCGCAATCATGATGGTGCGCAAACGGTCACGCGGATTTTGGATCGTTCGGGTGGCCATGATGCCGGGAATTGCGCACGCGAAGCTCGACAACAGCGGAATGAAAGCACGTCCCGACAAGCCGACGCTGCCCATCAAACGATCGAGCAGGAAAGCCGCCCGCGGCAGGTACCCCGAGTCTTCAAGGATCAAGATGAAAAAGAAAAGAATCATGATTTGCGGCAGGAACACCAGCACACTGCCGACGCCTGCCAATACACCATCGACAGCCAAGCCCTTGAGCAAGCTGTCGGGCATATGCTCGCCCACCCAGCCGCCGAACTGGTCGACCGTGGCCTTGATCGCATCCATGGGTACCTGGGCCCACGCGAACACCGCCTGAAAGACCAGGAACAGGATCAGCGCAAGAATCAAGGGACCCATCACCGGATGGAGGACAAGCGCATCGAGGCGATCGCTGAACGTCACGCCATCGAGGCGGTCGCCGCCCACGACCCTGAGCAATCGCCGCACTTCGTTCTGGTCATGGGCAATATCCGCAGCGGTCGGCGTGATCCAAGCGGCGGCCCGGCGGGGCTGCGGCGGGACGACCACCTGGTCAAGAACCTTGATGAGGGCGCCGGCACCGGATGACTTGACGCCGACGGTTTCGACCACGGGAACCTGAAGCTCAGCTGCCAGTTTGTCCGCGTCGATGAGAATGCCCTTGCGCCGCGCGATGTCCGTCATGTTGAGCGCGATCACCATGGGCAAACCGAGGCGCTTCAAGGAGAGGACCAAGCGGAGATTCTGCCGAAGATTGGTCGCATCAGTGACACAGACGACAAAGTCGGGTGCGCTGTCTCCCGCGCGCCGACCGAGCAGCACGTCGGCGGTGACCTTCTCATCGGGGGTCAGCGGATCCAGACTATAGGCTCCCGGGAGGTCCAAGATACGCACCCGCTTGCCCGACTGGGTCAGCAAAGTGCCCTCTTTGCGCTCCACCGTCACGCCGGCGTAGTTCGCCACCTTCTGCCGGCTGCCGGTCAATACATTGAAAAGCGCGGTCTTACCGCAGTTCGGATTACCGACAAGCGCGACCAGAGGAGCGGCAGCGGGGACGGCGTTCATCGTCAGTGCAACTTAAGGAAGCTCCGGGCTGACTCGGATACAAGCCGCCTCGTACGAGCGTAAGGCAAAGGTCCCGGTTCCGATCCGCACCGCGATGGGCTCACGACCCAGGAAACCCCGAGCCACGATCCGCAGCCTCTCGCCCGGCAGAAATCCCAGCTCCGCGAGCCGGCGGCCTAAATCATCTCCCCCAGACGCATCGGCGTCGGCCGTATTGACCGCGACCGAGACCACTCGCGCCGACGCACCGGTGGCCAAATCGCCAAGCCGCATGCCCGCCCTATCGGTCCACACGCCCATGGAATCGAGAGTTGCGCTGGATCCAGCGACTGTCGGACCACGAACACTGTCTTGCACGGGTGATATCGCCATGATCCGAGTCTACATGAGAATCGTTCCCATTACTATTCGCATACAGAGTATTGCATTGCGGCATTTAGTGAAATCGAGACGTGGGTACTGTTCCTGCTACTCTTACCGATCCCTATTAAGAGAGGCATCCCCCCATGCCGACGCTTTTCGAGAAGATCATCAACGGCGAGCTGCCCGCCAATATTGTTTTCAAAGACGATCGGGTGGTCGCCTTCTTGGACATTCGGCCTGCCGCCCCCACTCATATTCTAATCGTACCTCGCAAGGTCATCGCGACGACAGACGATGCGGCGGACGATGATGAGGCTCTGATCGGTCACATGGTCATCGTGGCACGGGACCTGGCGCGCCAAAACGGCATTGCCAAGAGTGGTTACAGACTCATCATGAATTGCAACCCGGACAGTGGTCAGGAGGTCTATCACCTCCATCTTCACCTGCTCGGCGGGCGTCCGTTGGGACCGTTGGTCCAGCGGGCCTAGTGTGTTTATTGTATAGGCAAGGAAAACAGAGGATATTCGATGAAGAAAAAGAAAGGCGCGTTGGCCAAGCCGACGCGTACCGAAGCGCGCAGGCCGGCACCGAAGCGTAAGCCCGCTGCCCGCAGCACCGCTCGCTCAGTCAGCGTCTCCAAGTCGGCCGCCAGATCTGCGGTCTCGTCCCGCAGCACGGCGTCTGGCCGCGCCGCGAGCCGTTCCGCGGCCGCCACCATCCCAGCTGAAGCGCCCCGCCGCGAGTTGTACCCACCGATCGAGCCCTATTCGCGCGGCTATCTGCGTGTGTCGGAGCTGCATGAGATCTACTATGAGGAGTCCGGTAATCCGGCGGGCAAGCCGGCATTATTCCTGCATGGCGGACCCGGCGCGGGTTCCGATCGGCGCGCCCGGCAGTTTTTCGATCCGCACCACTACCGCATCGTGGTATTCGACCAGCGCGGCTGCGGACGCAGTCGGCCGAGCGCGAGCCTGGTTGAGAACACCACCTGGCATCTGGTCGCCGACATCGAACGGCTGCGCAAGCATCTCGGCATCGAGCGCTGGCTGGTATTCGGCGGCTCGTGGGGCAGCACGTTGGCGCTTGCTTACTCGGAAACCTATCCCGAGCGCATCAGCGAAATCGTCCTCCGCGGCATTTTTTTGGTGCGCTACGGCGAGATCCGGTGGCTCTACCAACATGGCGCTTCGGAAATCTTCCCGGATTTTTGGGAAAGCTATCGGGACGTCATTCCGGTTGAAGAGCGCGATGATTACCTCAATGCCTATTACAAACTGCTGACCGGCACCGATCAACGAGCCGCGCTCAGCGCCGCGCGCGCCTGGTCCATGTGGGAGGCGGCCACGAGCTTTTTGCACAGCAATCCAGACAACATCCGCAAGTGGGGAGAGGACCAATTTGCGCTGGCGGTGGCCAGAATCGAGTGCCATTACTTCGTGAACCGCGGCTTCCTGCGCAGCGAGACGCAGCTCTTGGACGATGTGGACAAGATTCGCAATATTCCGACCACCATCGTCCAGGGCCGTTATGACGTCGTTTGCCCGGCGACCAGCGCATGGGATTTGCATCGGGTCTGGCCGGAAGCGGAGTTCCGGATGGTGCCGGATGCGGGCCATTCGGCCTTCGAACCCGGTACAGTGCATGAACTCGTCTCCGCCACGGACCGATATCGCAGCCGCTGAAAAGGAGTGCCTCATGTCGGAGCTCTCGACCTTGAGTTTGGCCGAGACGGCGGATGCGCGAGAGATCGCAGAGATGTCGCGCGATTTTGTCGAGCAGGGGTTGACCTGGTCGTGGACACCGGCGCGTGTTCAGCATTTCATCCGGGGAGCCGATTCCTCGGTGGTCGTGGCACGGCGGGGCGGCCGACGCAACGCGGGGTGGGACTGCGGCATCCCCTGCATTGCCGCCTTCGCCATCATGCACTTCGGCGACGAGGTAGGGCATCTTAATCTGCTCGCCGTTGCCCCCGAGCATCGCCGGCAAGGACTGGGCCGACAGCTGATGGATTGGCTGTGCGCCACCGCGATGGAGGCCGGCGTCTTTCGGATCAACCTCGAAGTACGTACCCACAATGAAAAGGCACGCGAATTCTATGAAAACCTGGGGTTCAAACAATTGGGCATCATTCAGGGTTATTACCAGGGACGCGAATCGGCACTGCGCATGTCGCGCCGCCTCGGCGTGACGCCGAAGTAACGCCCAGATGCCAGCGACACTCAACACACCCCCGTCGCGGCCGTTCGGCAGCACCGGCCGTCTCGTGCCGGTGATCGGCCAGGGTTCATGGCGCGCGGAGCAATCCGAGCCCGAAGCCGCCATCGCCGCGCTGCGCCGTGGGCTCGACCTCGGCATGACCCACATCGACACAGCGGAGATGTATGGCAGCGGCGCCGCGGAAACGCTCATTGCCAAAGCGATCGAAGGGCGGCGCGACGAAGTCTTCTTGGTATCGAAGGTGCTGCCGAGCCACGCCACCAAGCGCGGCACCCTATCGGCCTGCGAGCAGTCTCTCAAGCGCTTGAAGACGGATCGACTCGATTGCTATCTGCTGCATTGGCCGAGCAACCATCCCTTGAGCGAGACGATCGCGGCATTCGATGAGTTGGTGAGTGCCGGCAAGATTCTTTCCTGGGGAGTCAGCAACTTCGACGTCGATGAACTCGACGAAGTCGCAGCCATCGCGGGCAAGGGTCATCCCGCCTGCAATCAGGTTCTTTATCACCTGCGCGAGCGCACCATCGAACACGCCGTGTTGCCGTGGTGTGCACGGCATGGCACTGCCATGGTCGGGTACACCCCCTTCGGCGAAACGCCTGCCATCTACCTGGCCCGCAATCCACAAGCCAACGTCTTGCGCATCATCGCGAAGGCCCATGGCGCGACACCGCGCCAGGTGGCGCTGGCGTTTCTCTCGCGCCACGAGAACAGCTTCGTGATTCCCAAGGCGACCGCGCTCGCTCACATTGAAGAAAACGCCGGCGCTGCGGCCGTTCGACTGACGGCTGAGGACATCGCGCAGATCGACGCAGCCTTTCCCCGCGGCAAGCCGGGCCGCGGCCTGCCGATGATTTAGAAGAGGAAATCGAAGCATGCGAGTTGCCTGTTACACGAGCGTAGGCGCCGCCCGTCAAGTGCTTAAAGTGGTCGACAAGCCCAAACCCGTTCCGCTCGACCACGAGGTCTTGGTACGGGTCTACGCCTCCGGCGTGAACCCCTCCGACGTAAAGACCCGGAAGGGAGGTCCGCTCGCCTTCGGTGAAATCATTCCGCACAGCGACGGTGCCGGGGTGATCGAGGCGGTGGGCAGCGCGGTCGATCCGCAGCGCGTCGGCGAGCGCGTCTGGCTGTGGAACGCGGCTTGGAAGCGCGCTCACGGAACAGCCGCGGAGTACGTCGCCCTCCCCTCGCACCAGGCGGTGCATTTGCCGGACAAGACATCCTTCGAAGAAGGCGCCTGCTGCGGCATTCCGGCGTTGACGGCCTACCGGGCCGTGCATTTTGCGGGCGATGTGCGCGGGCTCAACATACTCGTCGCCGGTGGTGCCGGAGCGGTGGGTCATTACGCCTGCCAAATGGCCGCCGCCGCCGGCGCCAATGTCGTGGCGACCGTCTCCTCGGACGCCAAAGCGGAACAAGCCCGCACCGCCGGCGCCGCTCATGTGGTGAACTATCGCACTGAGTCGATTGCCGAGCGGGTTCATGAATTCGTCGGTCCCCAAGGGGTGGACCGGGTGCTCGAGGTCAATCTGTCGGGCAATGCCGCCGGCTACACCGAGTATGTGCGCCACGAGGGCACCGTCATCGTCTATGGATCGAACGACTGGGCCAACCTCAGCGTGCCGCTGCGCAGCTGGCTGGTACACGGCCTCACTGCCTCGTTTTTCATCGTCTATGAACTCCCCGATGACGTTCGGGCAAAAGCCATTGCTGACCTGACAGGTTTGTTACAGGCGGGGCGGCTGATTCACCGCATCGCGGCGCGCTTCCCGTTGGCAGACATCGCCGCCGCACACGAAGCGGTGGAAAGCGGCGAGATCATCGGCAACGTCGTGGTCCTGCCGTAGCGATTACCTTTTCCCGCCGAAGCCGAAAATCGCCAGTTGCTGGTACGAGCCGACGTAGACTCGCCCGTTGGCCACCGTGGGCGGGACATTGTAGCTCTCGCCGCCGCCGCTCGCTCCATACTGCCAGTTACCCGCCGGTGCCAGGTAGAGCAGCGGCAGTATTCCGTTCACGGGTGTGGCCTGAAAAGCCATGAGGTTCAAGTTGACTCCCGCCGTCCCCCAGGACAAGGCGCGGGGAACGACCCAGATGACGGCATTGCTCGTCCCGCCCGAGGAAACCGACGTGACCGCTCCCGGTGCCGGACCTCCCGGCATCTGTGCCGAGCCCTGCTGAATCAACGCCGGGTAGGCACCCGTCTGCCAGCTGTAAACTCGCAGCGTTTCGTTGCCGGAACTGACCAGCCGATCCTGGCCGTCGTTGAAATAGCTCAGCGAACACCAGCACGGATCGGCGCTGGCCGTGGCCACCAGCGCAGTGTCGTTTTCGCCGCCGAGATTCGTTCGATTGAAGACGCGCAGCAGTCCATCCTTGGCCAGAATGGCGCCGACTCGCTTGTTCGCATTCGGCAGCAGCAGCACGCCACCGCCGCCGAGATCGGTATCGTCGGTGTCGTAGGCGTCTACCGCTTCCGGTGTGTACAGGCTCAATAACTGACCGTCATTGGGCGCGATCTTGACGACGCTCTCTTGGATGTTGTTGACGCCATCGTAGCTGCCAGGATTCGAATTGCCGGTGCTGAAATACACATCGCCGTTCTCATCGACGGCGGGTCCTGAACCGGACATCCAAACCGACGTCAGGAAAAAGTTGTCGAGCGAGGTAGTGGCGAGTTTGTTGAGCACATCGGTGCCTGCGCTGTTCAAGGCCAGCGTGCCGGCATCGTAGGTCAGCACCCAACCCCGCGATAGATTGGCGTACAAATCGCCGAACGAACCGAAGGCGACCACGATCAGGCCGTTGGTCTCGAGCAGCGCCGGTCGTTGCCGCTCGTAAGTCGCGTTGAAGGGAAATGCGGCGCCGTTCGCCAGCGTCGCCGACGTGGCGATGGTGACCGGCGGCACCATGTCGGTCAGAGTCGACAGCGACAACATGTGCAGTACGTATTCCGGAATTCCGCTGGTTTGCACGTAGGCGACCAGATACAGGGCACCGGCACTCACATCGATGACCGGCGTGCTGGTGATCCCCACCGACGAGATGCCCGAGTTGAGAGGATTGAGGACGGCGGCGCCGAGGTTCACCTTCTTCAGCACCGAGAGGTGCACGGGGTCGATGGCATAGACCGAATTCGCCGCCGTAACCACGTAGACCACGTCATGCGTACCCGCATTGGGATCGCCGGCGACCGCGACGTTCGGCACGACCAAGGGCTGTGCTTCCACCGACTCATCGAGCGCGATCGTTCCCAGGCGACCGAACACGTGGGTTCCGACCAGGTTGCCCACCGTAGCCGGCGTCAACTGGTACTCCGCCGGGTTCATACCCGTGCGCCAGGTATCGTTATGCTGGGTGATGACCGCTTGCGCAGCCCCCGCCGCGGGAATGGCCGGCGCCGTGTTGGCGGGACCCAAGTTCATCGCCAGGACGCCGACGTAGGGATCCGCCGGCAACTTCACGCTCTTGACCACCTTGGCGGAGTTGAGCGCGAAGGTGTACCCGTAGACGCTGGCCGCCTCCTGGTAACTCCCCTGCGCGCCGTTGTGGATGTACGAGACATAAGCCACCGTCGACTCGCCGGGGTAGTTGGCCGTACCCTGAGTATTGTGCATCCAGTCACTCATACCTTGGGTAAAGGTGCTCGTGGTTCCGTCCGTGTAGGTCACCACGAAGGTCTCGGCGGCATTCCCGCCGTACGTGCGGCTTGCCAACACGTCCAACCGGCCGAACGATCCTGACGGCAGCGTGATCGTCGTGTTGCTGACCGCGTCATTGACGTCGGGACCGCCGAAGGTGAACGTCGAGCCGTTCCAGGTGGCTGTCGCACCGAGCGCCGTCGCAGAATAGGTGTAGGTCACGCCGCCTTGGTTGTAAATCACCGCGCCGGCTCGCGCCGTATCGCTTGAAATCGCGGCCACGTTGAAATACGACGCGAGATTGACCGGCACCCAGTCAAGCGCATAACAGGCCTTGACGACCCCATAGTCAGGGTCGCCGCCGAATGCAGTCTGGTTGCAACCGATCGAACTCGTCACGCCTTGCTTGTAGAGATAATTACCGTTCGCTCCGTAGAACACGGTGACCGACGAGCCTCCGGGCACGGTGCAAGTTCCCGACTCGGCGGCGGCGCATTGCACCGCGCCGGGCGGCAGGGTGTTCACGACCGCATAGCAGGCTTTGACGACACCCTGATTCGGATCCCCGCCAAACGATGTGGGACTGCAGCTGAGCGAACCGGTGACGCCCTGATTGTAGGAGTATCTGCTGCCGGCACCGTAATAAACCGTCGCGCTCACATTGGGCGGCAGCGTGCAGGTGCCCAACTCCCCCGAACATTGCACCGTACCCAAGGGTAGTTTGTTGACGACGGCATAACAGACTTCGGCCGCACCGGCATCAGGATTACCACCGAAGGCTGCGGCATTGCAGGCCGTGGAACCCGTAACCCCGGTGAAATAGTTGAAACTGCTGCCGGCACCATAGAATACCGTGGCCGTTGCGCCCAAGGGCACGGTGCATGTGCCGCCGGGGGCCGCGGCGCATAGCACAGCGGCGGTGGGCAGGACATTGGCGAGTACGTAGCACGCTTTGACTACGCCGTAGGCTGGATCGCCGCCGAAAGCGGTTTGGTTACAGCCAATCGAGCCGGTCAGCCCGGTCTTGACCAAATAACTGGTGCCCGCGCCGTAGTAAACGCTGGCGGTGGTGCCCACCGGTAGGGTGCAGGTGCCGGTTTCCGCAACCGCACACTTGACTGCTCCGGCGGGCAGGGTCGTGGTCGCCGCCGCAGCGGGTGCGACCGGCAGCGTCATGAAGACCACCGAAAAAACAACCAGCAGCTCCAAAAGACAAGGTTTCCCCGTTCGCAGCATCCGCCCACCAAGATCGACGTCGATTTGACGGTTGCGACGTTACGAGAAAAACCGCGTTGTGGGCGCCGGATTTGACGAAACCCGGCCGGAATCACCCACGGGTTTTGGACCTATTTGCGCAAAGATTTCTTAAGACGCCGCTCAGTGAATGCGCGCACCCTGGCGCCGCAATTCATCCTGCACGGTGGCGACGTTCAGCCGGTCGAAGGACTCCCCGGTACGTAGCGATACGGCGGCCGCAACGCCCGCTCCCTGACCGCTCACGGCACAACACATCATGTTGCGCACGGCCGCGTGCGAGATCTTATCGCCGCCGATGATGCGGCCTGCGACGAGCAGATTGCCGATGTTCTTCGGCACCAGGGAGCGGTAGGGAACATGAAAATAGCGGCCGGTGGTGGGCAGAATGAGAATCCCATAACCGTCGATGAATTCGGGAAAGATGCCGATGGAATCATCGAAGCGGCCTTGGTTTCGGACATCGGCGGCGGTGAGATTGTAGAGCGCATCGATTTTGCGGGTGTCGCGAATTCCCAAGGTCATGCCGAAGTTGCGCAGTTTCGCGTCCTCGCATCCGGGCATGAAGCGTTTGAGCGCTGCCACCGCATGGATCGCCTGGCCCCGCCCAACCATTTCCCCGACGGTGAGATCCCTCACATCGGTACCATCGATGTTCGGCAAGTGCACCAGGTTCAAGTAGGTGAGGTCGCCCGTGTCGCTGACCGTCCCCCAGGTACCGGCAATCGTGGTCAAGCTGGCCGGAATGATCCCCGCTGCCACCGCCTGCTTGAAAGGTTTGCGCAGGAACGGCGAAAACAGACCGTCCTCCTTGCCGGTGGTGGTGATGTCCCACTCGCCATTGCCGGTCCAGTCCTTGTAGGTCTGCGGATCGGCTCTGATCTCTGCCATGAAGCGCTGTTTGTTCACGCCGGTCATGGAAAACATCACCGAGGCAGCCATCATTTCCTCCTTCGGCGTCTTGCGCACCGGCGCGCCTGCTCGCGACGCCACGTCCGCGTCGCCGGTGGCGTCGATCACCCGCCGCGCGAGAATGGCCTCCCGTCCCGATTTGCTCTCGGTGATGACGCCGCGGATGGCACCGCCCTCGACGATCGGAGCAACGCACAACCGGTGCAGCAACGGCTGCACACCGGCTTCCTCAACCAGCACATCGGCCACGTATTTGAACATCTCGGCATCGAGTGCATGACTCAAGGACTGGGGCTCCGGCATCGCCGCACCCATGGCTTTGGCCCGGGTCTCGAATTCGATGCCGATACCTTCACAGTCGATGGTCTTTTCATGGCGATACCAGGCAAAGCCCTCAACGCCTACCTGGGTGATATTGCCGCCGAAGCAGCCGTTCCGGTCGAGCAGCGCCGTCCGCGCACCCGCGCGCGCGGACGCCAACGCCGCAGCAAGGCCGCCGGGGCCGCTGCCGACCACCAAGACATCCGTCTCGAGCACCACGTCGACGTCGCGCGCCGGCTCGCGGATGGTCTTCATCGGTTGACGTCCACGACGATACGACCGCGCACCTGGCCTTTGAGAATTTGCGCCGCCAGTTCGGGCACCTGACCGAGCGGTACCTCGACGGTCATTGCCTCGAGATGCGCGGGGGGCAGATCGCTGCGCAACCGGTTCCAGGCCGCGATGCGCCGGGCCCTGGGACAGAGCACAGAGTCGATGCCGAGCAGATTCACACCTCGCAGCAGAAAGGGAATGACCGTGTGTTCGAGCTTGCTGCCGCCCGCCAATCCGACCGCAGCGACCGAGCCCGCGTATTTCATCTGCGCCAGCACGCGGGCGAGCGTGTTACCCCCGACCGAATCGATGCACGCCGCCCAGCGCTCGGTCTCGAGCGGACGTCTTGCCGGTTCCGCAAAGGGCGTTCGATCGAGGATGGTGGTCGCACCCAGCGTTTTGAGATACTCATGGGTGTCCGCTCGACCGGTGGACGCCACCACCTGCATGCCGAGTTTCGCCAAAATCGCGATGGCGATGGATCCCACGCCGCCGGCCGCCCCCGTCACCAGCACTTCACCGGACGCGGGGGTGAGCGCATGGGCCTCGAGCGCCATGACTGACAACATCGCCGTGAGGCCGGCGGTACCCACCGCCATGGCCTGGCGCGGGGAAAGGCCTGGGGGAAGCGGCACCAGCCAATCGCCGTTCACCGACGCCCGTTGCGCCAGCCCTCCCCATTGCACCTCGCCGACGCGCCAACCGGTGAGCACTACCTTGTCACCCGGTTGATACGCGGGATCCCGGCTCTCGATGACGCTGCCGGCGAAATCGATGCCCGGCACGTGAGGGTAGCGCTTCACGAGACCCCCGGCGCCGGTGACGATCAGGCCATCCTTGTAATTAATGCCCGAGTAGTCGATGGCCACCACGACATTGCCCGGCGGCAGGCTCGCCTCATCCACCTGTCTCACAACGGCATTTACCGCGCTGCCGACACCACCGTTATCGACCACCAATGCCTTGAACATGCTTCACACCCTTCGAGCTGCAGACTCGTGCCGAAATGTCATCGCGCCGATTATTCCGCATTTACATGACAGCGAAGGCAATATCATTGGCGAACACCCTAAATTGGTCCTCCCAGACGGCGTGAACACCATGAAGCCCAAATCGATCGACTTCAAACTTGAGGGACGGCGCGCCCTGGTCACGGGCAGCGCCTCAGGGATAGGCTTTGCAACCGCTGAGCGGCTCGCTCGAAGCGGTGCTCATGTGGCGATGAACGATCTACCAACCGACGCACTGGCCCGATCCGTTGCAGCCTTGCGGAACGAAGGTCTCGACGTTCACGCCGTGCCGGGTGATCTCAGCCTGTCGACGGTGGCGCGTGACGTGGCGCTCGAGGCGCTCGCTCTCTTGGGGGGCACCGACTTTCTGATCAACAATGCGGGAGCGCCGCTCACTCGCACACCGATTGCCGCCGCGGACCTCGACACGCTGACCGACGAATTTTGGGATCGCATTTTGCGGATCAACCTCATGAGCGCCTTTTGGATGACGAAGACGCTCGCCACGGCGTTGCGGGAATCACACGGAGCGGTGGTCAATACCGTCTCGGTGGCGGCGTTCGGCGGCGGGGGCAGCAGCACCGCCTACGCCACCGCCAAGGCCGCCCTCGCCGGATTGACGCGCGAACTGGCACGCGGTCTCGCCCCGGACGTGCGAGTCAACGGAATCGCACCGGGATTCGTCAATTCGAACTGGGAGTGCTCTTTTGGGGATATGCAAGCAGCCGCCAAGGCCGCGGTTCCCCTGGGCCGAGTGGGTGAGCCGGACGATTACGCCGAGGTCATCGTCTACCTGTGCACGGGCGCGGCCTACATCACGGGTGAGGTCATTTCGGTGACCGGCGGCTCCCGCATTTGACCCGAGCCCTCGTTTTGGTGACTCGACGACTCGTCATGGTGACCCGACCCTTCGTCGTGGCCTTGTTGTCGATGGTGGTCACCTTTCCATCGCCGTTACGCGCCGCAGCGGCTGACAATGTTCTTCACGGGCTGGATCCCCTGACCGCGCCAGTGGGCGTCCTTCGTCATCGAATCGAGCTGGAAACGACCCGGGTGGTTCAGGCGCTTTCGCCCGAAGGGAAAAGCGCCGTGCATCGGTCATGGCTGCGGTTCTTGGGTTGGGCTGCAGGCTATTGCGAGGCCGATGCTCGATGCCTCCGAAACCAGTACTACAACTACCTCGCCGCCATTCCGACTTCGGTGTATCGAGTGGGTCGTTGGACGGTCTACAACACCGGAGTTTATGCCCTCGAGTGGGCCGATGAACACTTACAGGAGATGGACCCGGATCGCGCATTCACCTGGGATCTGCAACTCACCTGGCCGCGTGTGGACGCCAAGACGCCCGCCGACTCCGCCTACGATGCGCTCGCGGCCCGAGTGCACAAGCTGATGTCAGATTGGATTGAAGGGGGCTGGAGTCGTTCGATCGATGTCCACCTCGAGGGAGTCAACGATTGTTTCGTGTCGGCGAGCATCACGAGTTCGACCTACAGTGGCGGCGCACACCCCTATGAAGATTATTCCACCTTCAATTGGAACGTCAGGGAAAAGCGCGCGCTCCAGAACACGGACCTGTTCCGTGCGGATACAGACTGGCACTCGGAAATTCTCGCCCTTTACCGGCAGCACCTCAAGGCGAGCGGAACCGAATTGTCGGACTGGTCGCTCTCATCCGACGGGGTGAACTCATTGTTCAACGACGGTTTCGTGATGACGGACAACGGACTTCGATTCGTGGAGCACGAGGGCGCCACACGCAACGAAGTTGTCCCCGCGGTCGAGCTCTCGTGGAAGGAACTTGCGCCATGGCTCGTTCCTGAAGCAGGTTGCCCGATCGAGCAGGGCGACCAGGCTCCGTGATCAAGCTCATGCGCCCGGCAGCAGGGCGACCATCAGCACCGCCACGATCGCCACCGGGCACACGTAGCGCAGCAATACCCGGCAAAGTTGCCACGTCAATGAGCCAACCCCGCCGAGCTCCGCCGCGAACCTCGCCCGCTCGAGCCGCCAGCCGGTAAAGAGGCAGGTGAGCACCGCTCCAACCGGCAGCATCAGGTTGCCCGATACGTAATCGACGGTTTCAAACACGGTCTTGCCGGCCAGCAGCGGGACGAAGCGGAGCGGGTGCCAGTCGGCGAGCACGTTGAACGACAACACCGAACCCACGCCGGCGAGGCACATCGATCCCGCCGTGGCGGCGGCCGCGGCGCCACGGCCGAGGCCGCGGGCCTGGAACCAGGCGACCACCGGTTCGAAACAGCCGAGCGTCGGCGTCAATGCGGCGAGAATCAGCAGCAAGAAAAATGTCGTACCGATCAGACGGCCGCCCGGCATCACGGCAAACGCCGTCGGCAGCACGTCGAAAACCAGAGCAGGACCGCCTGCGGGATTCATGTGAAAGCGGAAGACCAGCGGGAATACCAGCAGGGTTGCGAGCAGCGACACGACGAGAATGGCGATCACGACCATCAGGGCAGGTCGCACCAAGGGCGCATCGCGCGACATGTAGGAACCGTACGCAATCATCATCGCCTGGCCCACGCCGGTGGCAAAGAATGCCTGGCCGATGGCGGCAAGCACGACGTTGCCCGACAGCGCGCCTAAGTGCGGCGCGAAAGCGAAGCGGAACGTCTGCGCGATATCGCCGGTGGCGAGTGCATAGCCATCGAGCACCAACAAGAGAACCAGCAGCGCGGGCGCGCGGATACGGCTCGCCAATTCGATGCCCCGGCCGAGGCCTCGGCCGGAAATGAAGGCGACGACGCCCAAGAAAAGGATCTGCCACGCCAGAATCTGCGCGGGATGGGCCATGAAATGTCGCCACTCCGCCTGTACTGCCGGTCGCGGCAATCCGTCCAACACGCCGCTGCCACATTTCCAGGCGTAGGCGACAACCCAGCCGGCGACGATGGTGTAATAAGAGCCGATCAAGAATGCGGCCGAAGTGCCGACGATGCCGATGGCATTCCAGCGTCGCGATGCGCCTATGTCCACTGCCATCACGCCGGCCGCGGCCGCAGGCGCCACCTGTGAGTGGCGGCCGATCATGAATTCGGCCACCAGCAAGGGTGCGGCGATGAACAGACACGCAAGCACGAACGCGCTGATGAAGGTGCCGCCGCCCAAGGTTCCGGCGAGATACGGAAAGCGCCAGATGGTGCCCAATCCCACCGCGGCGCCAATGGTGCCGAGATACACCGCGAGCGGTGAGGACCAAGCGGGTGAAGTTCGGATGCCCGGCACGCGTCGAGCATACGTCGTCGCCGCGATGCCGTATACACCGCGCCATACACCGCGCCTCTGCCGAGGCGCCACGGCCGAGGCGCCACGGCCGAGGCGCCTCTATTCTAAAGGCGCGCGCCCAACAGGCCCTTGAGCTCATCCCCCGAGATCACGTCGCGGTCCAGCAAGCGCTGCGCCAAGCCGTCGAGTTTCGCGCGGTTCGCCTTCAGCAGCTGCCGGCAGGTTGCTTGCGCCCGCTCGAGCAACAGGCGAGCCTCGCGCAGGACAGCGGCTTGGATGTCCGGCCCTAGCAGCTCTTTCGGTACGCCCGCCACGCTCAACAGGCCGAACGCATCCGAGAATCCGAGCGAAGCCACCATGTCGATGGCGAGTTCCGAGGCACGCTTGAGATCGTCGGAAGCGCCCGTCGAGACGCTGTCGAACACGAGCAACTCAGCCTCTCGCCCGGCCAGCATCATCGCCAACCGGCTCGTGAGCTCCGATTGCTTGTATAACGGATCATCCGTCTCGCGGGTGAGGTAGGTCACGCCCAGTGCCCGACCACGCGGTTCGATCGTGACCCGCTCGACGATACCCGCCTTGAGCCAATGTCCCACCAAGGCATGGCCTGACTCGTGGTACGCGAGACGATCCCGCAAATCCTGTGTAAACAGGTCCTTGATCGCAGAGACTTCACCGCCCAGCTGATGGGTCTCGATCGCACCCAAGAAATGCTCGCTGGTGACCTTAAGCGCGTGCGCTTCGGCCGCCGTGGACGCGGCCTTGTTGACGGTATTGGCAATATCGGCCGGCGACAGCCCGGCCGTCATGCGTGCCAAGACCGCCGTGTCGGCGCGTCCGTCATGCGCCAACTTGTCGATGTACAGGTCGAACAGTTGCTGACGCTCAGGCAGGGTGGGCAGCGTGAGGCGCACCAGCATGTCGAATCGGCCGGGCCGACGCATGGCCTCGTCGATGTTGTCCTCGTGATTGGTGGCTGCCACCACCACCACGTTGTCGAGTGCGTCGAACCCATCCATCTCCACCAACACGCGATTGATGATGCGATTGAGCTCCGATTCGGCCCCGCCCCTGTCGCCGCCGCGGCTGCGTTTGCCGATCCCATCCACCTCATCGATGAACAGCACGCAGGGCGCGTTGCGGCGCGCGAGTTTGAATAGCGCCTTTACCTTGTTGACCCCGGCCCCGTAGAAGGACGCGGTGAAATACGAGCCGTCGACCGAGATGAAATTGGCGCCGCTCTCGCCCGCGAGCGCCTTGGCGAGCAGCGTCTTGCCGGTGCCGGGCGGTCCGACCAGCAACACGCCTCGGGGTGCCACCGCACCGAGACTCGCGTAGCGCACCGGGTCCTTGATGAACGTCTTGACGCGGTTCAGCGCGCCCTTCGCCTCGTCCTGGCCGATGACGTCCCTGAACAGCGCTTTCGGACGGCTGGCAAGCCGGGAAGCGGCGCCCCCCATGCCATGCTGCAAGCGGACGACGACGATGCAAGCACCCACCACCGCGGCCACCGTCAGCAAGGGCGAGGACAGCGCCGTGAGCATGTCCAGCAACCGTCGGCTGGCGGTACGCGGGTCCACCTCGACACGCACCAGCGCGAAGCCGAGCTGCGCGCTCTCGTCGCCGAGCGAATCGAGCACGGTTCCCGCACAACCGAGTACCGTACACCCCGGGACCATCGTGCTGTTCTTCGCGCCGCTTTTCAACGTATAGAGTACGAGGCCGGGTTCGGTGCCATCCAGACCGACCGCAGACAGATTGCCGGCATGCAAAGCGTTACGAAATTCTGCCACGCTTTGTGGGTGCGTCAGCCAGCCATCCGGAGCTTTCTCGAACTCGAGCGCCTCCGGGCTCTTGCGGGCATCGCTTTCCCGGGAAGCCCTTTCCGACAGCGCGACCACTGCGAGCAGCAGCAAAACGCCTACCAGGACCGCAATTGACAGAGGATAGCGGGAGCGCGCGTCGTGCAAGAGTTTCTTGAACATCGATACTTTTATACGGCAAGGCTGAAATCAACTACCGACGGTATTTCACATATTCACTATTTCAACACTGCCGCCCGTTTGACCCACACGTCGCGGCGGGGCTGCGAGCGGGCTGCACGAAGAACGTGCAGCAGTATCCCGCCATGCATCAAAAAGCTGCGGCGGCGCGCTCGCCACAGTGGCAGCGGCCACCTAACCCACTGATTTCAGTCGCGTTCAGAGTGAGCACGCGCGCTGGCATGTTATTTGCTAATAGTTTCCTAGCGCCCTCGATTTCTCTTTCAGGAGCGTTTTTCAATAATTTTGTGCCCGGCAATGCCGCCGACCGCTGACCGCAACTGATTGCGAGTCCCGCGGCGCGCGGTATTTTTTTTGAAATTTAATTCCCACGCCGATTCTTAAGGTTAAGGAGTGAACAATGAACGGACGCGCGACGCGAATCGACCTATTCAGCCCCCGTCCGCGACTGGTGGTGATCGGCAATGGCATGGTCGGCCAGCGCTTCCTGGAAACCCTCATCGCCGAGTCGCCGGAGGCATTCGACATCGACGTGTTGTGCGAGGAACCGCGGTTCGCTTACGACCGGGTGCATCTCTCGAGTTTCTTTTCCGGGAAGAGTGCCGACGATCTCGCGCTGGTGACTCAAGACTTCTTCAGGGAGCATGGCATCGGCGTTCATTTGAACGCGCGGGCAGTGCGCATCGACCGAGCAAATCGCCGCGTCATCACGGCGGATGGCACCGAGCTTCCCTACGACAAGGTGGTCATCGCAACCGGCTCCTATCCCTTCGTGCCGCCGCTCCCCGGCCGCGATCGTCCGCAATGCTTCGTGTATCGTACCATCGAGGACCTCGAGGCCATTCAAGCGGCCGGAACCCGAGGCAGCAAGATCGGCGTGGTCATCGGCGGCGGCCTGCTCGGCCTGGAGTGCGGCAAGGCGCTGCTCGATCTCGGACTTGAGACGCATGTCGTGGAATTCGCACCACGCCTGATGGCCGTCCAGGTCGACGACGCCGGCGGTCGGATGCTGCGCAAGCAGATCGAGGCGCTCGGCGTACACGTCCACACCGACAAGCGCACCACGGAGATCGTCGCGGGGGAGACCACGATGAACTTGCTGAAGTTCGCGGACGGCAGCGATCTTGCCACCGACGTCATCGTTTTCTCCGCCGGCATTCGTCCGCGTGACGACATTGCAGCGGCCAGCGGCCTTGAATTGGGTCCGCGCGGCGGCATCGTCATCGACGATCGGTGCCGCACCTCGGATCCCGACATCTACGCCATCGGCGAATGTGCGCTCTGGGGCGGAAAAACCTACGGACTGGTAGCCCCCGGTTATCAAATGGCGGCCGCCGCTGCGGCACAGATCGTCGGGCGTGAAGACCACACATTCAAGGGCGCCGACATGAGCACGAAGCTCAAGCTCATGGGCGTCGATGTCGCCTCCTTGGGCGATGCTCATGCGACGCATCCCACGGCGCGCTGCTATTCCTTCGTCGACGAACGCAAGCAGATTTACAAGAAGCTGGTGGTGAGCGAGGACGGCAAGCGGTTGTTGGGCGGTATCCTGGTAGGCACCGCCGAGGGTTACGATGCCTGGCTGCCGATGCTGCTGAACGACATGCCGCTGCCTGAGGCACCGGAACAGTTGATCCTTCCCGAAGGTGCCGGCAACGCAGCGACCGGAGGCTCAAGCGGGCATGGGTTGGGAGTGGCGGCGTTACCGGCCGCGGCGCAAATCTGCTCTTGCAACAACGTCACCAAAGGCGCGATCTGTAACGCCGTGGAGGCCGGCGCCACCACCATCGGAGCCCTCAAAAAGACCACCCGCGCCGCGAGTTCCTGTGGCGGCTGCGCCGCGTTGGTCACGCAGATCATGAAGGCCGAGCTTGCCCGCTTGGGCCACGCCGTGACCAATCACCTGTGCGAGCATTTTCCCTACTCACGGCAGCAACTCTTCCATCTCGTGCGCCTCGGCGAGATCACCCGCTTCGAGACCCTCCTCGAGAAGCACGGTCGCGGCCGCGGCTGCGACATCTGCAAGCCCGCGGTGGCCTCCATCCTCGCCTCCTGCTGGAACGGCTTCGTGCTGTCGCGCGATCGGGCCCAGCTGCAGGACACCAACGACTATTATCTCGCCAATATGCAGAAGGACGGCACCTACTCGGTGGTACCGAGGGTACCGGGCGGCGAAATTACTCCCGACAAGCTCATCGCCATCGGTGCCGTGGCGAAGAAATACAGGCTCTACACCAAGATCACCGGCGGTCAGCGCATCGACCTGTTAGGCGCCCAGGTGCACGAGCTGCCGCTCATCTGGGAGGAACTGATCGCCGCCGGCTTCGAATCGGGCCATGCGTATGGCAAGGCGCTGCGCACCGTGAAGTCCTGCGTGGGATCCACCTGGTGCCGCTACGGCGTGCAGGACAGTGTGACCCTCGCCATCGATCTAGAGAATCGCTACAAGGGATTGCGCGCACCCCACAAGATCAAGTTCGGGGTCTCCGGCTGCACCCGAGAATGCGCCGAGGCACAGAGCAAGGATGTCGGCGTGATCGCCACCGAAAAGGGCTGGGGACTCTACGTGTGCGGCAATGGTGGCATGAAACCGCGCCACGCGAACCTGCTCGCCTCCGACTTGGACCGCACCACCCTGATCCGCTTCATCGACCGATTCCTGATGTTCTACGTGCGCACGGCCGACCGCCTGCAACGCACGGCGAGCTGGCTCGACAACCTCGAGGGCGGCATCGATTACGTGAAACAGGTGGTGTGCGAGGATTCGCTCCACGTCGGCGCCGAGCTCGAAGCGGACATGGCGCGCGTCATCGACACCTACGAGTGCGAGTGGCGAAAGGCTGTCGAAGACCCGACGACGCGCAAACGCTTCCGGCATTTCGTCAACAGCGACCGTACGGACGCAGATGTGATCTTCGTCGAGGAGCGTGGCCAGATCCGTCCCGCCACCCCGGCCGAGCGGCGGGCGCGCCGCACCGAGGCCAAGGACCGGCCGGCACTGGTCGGGGAAACACCTTGATCGCCACCGCCTGGTACCCGGTCTGCGACCTCGACGACATTCTCCCCGACTCGGGCGTCTGCGCCGACGTTGCCGGCCGCCAGATCGCCGTGTTCCGCGTCGACGATGTGATCTACGCTCTCGACAACTTCGATCCCGCCGGCGGCGCGAACGTCTTGTCGCGCGGGCTCATCGGCGATCTCGGCGGCGAACTGGTCGTCGCCTCGCCGCTCTACAAGCACCACTACAGCCTAACCACGGGCCGCTGCCTCGAAGAGCCGGAATACTCCGTGGGTACCTACCCCGCCCGGCTCGACGGCACGACGGTGTGGATCAACGCCGTCGAGCGGGGCCGGGCGCGTGCCGACGCCGGCGCAACGGCGGATGCACCTGCGGGCACCGCGCTGGGCGCCACCCCCAAACGGCATCTCGTGGTGATCGGCAACGGCATGGCGGGCATGCGTACCGTCGAGGAACTCTTGCGGGTTGCACCCGATCTCTATGACATCGAGGTGTTCGGTGCCGAACCGCGCGGCAACTACAACCGCGTGCTGTTATCGCCGGTGCTTGCCGGTGAGAAGCGCATCGAGGACATCATGTTGCATCCGCTCGAGTGGTATCGCGAGCACGCCGTCACCCTGCACAGCGGCGATGCGGTGGTCGCCGTCGATCGCGCCAGGCGCCGCGTCATCGCCCGCTCCGGCAGAGAGGCCCGCTACGATCGGCTGCTGTTCGCCACCGGTTCGACACCCACGGTACTGCCGATACCGGGGAACGATCTCAAAGGGGTGGTCACCTTTCGCGATCTGGACGACGTCGCCACCATGCTCGACGCCGCGCGGCCACGCGCGCGGGCTGTGGTCATCGGCGGCGGCCTCTTGGGACTCGAGGCGGCCAATGGACTGAAATGCCGCGGCATGCACGTGACGGTCGTGCACCTGCATGCGCGTCTGATGGATCGTCAGCTCGATGCCACCGCGGCGGCGCTGCTGCAATCGTCGCTCGAAACGCGCGGCCTCGAATTCAAGATGCTGGCGAGTACCGTAGCCATTTTGGGCGGCTCGCAGGTCAGCGGCGTGCGCTTCGCCGACGGCAGCGAATTGCCGGCAGAACTCGTCGTGATGGCCGCCGGCGTTCGTCCTAACGTCGAGCTCGCACGCGCCGCGGGATTGCGCTGCGAGCGGGGCATCGTCGTCGACGACACACTGCAAACCTTCGATCCCAGCGTATATGCCGTGGGCGAGTGTGTGGAGCATCGCAACAGGACATTCGGCCTGGTCGCCCCACTGTGGGAACAGGCACGCGTCTGCGCCGCGCACTTGGCCGAGATCGGCGTTGCCCGCTATGTGAGCACCCAGCCCCCGGTACAGCTCAAAGTGACCGGCATCGATCTTTTCTCAGTCGGCGATTTGGGTGGCGGTGCGCGGACCGAGTCGCTGGTGTTCCGTGACACCCAGCGCGGCGTGTACAAACGCCTCATCGTCGAGGACGACACCGTGCGCGGCGCCGTGCTCTACGGAGACACGGCCGACGGCCCGTGGTACGCGGAGCTCATGAACGAAGCGCGCAACATCGGCCCGCTGCGCGATACGTTGCTGTTCGGCGCGACGCAGTTCGGCGCGACGTGAGCATCGCGCCGGCGGTTCGCACCACCTGCCCCTATTGCGGCGTGGGCTGCGGCGTGCTGGCCACGGCGTCTAGTGCGCCGTCGTCAAGCGCGCCGCCGCCAGGCGCGCCGTCCACTGGCGCACCATCCATCAGCCTCAAGGTCACCGGCGACCCCGAACATCCCGCCAACCTCGGCCGGCTGTGTTCGAAAGGGTCCGCGCTCGGCGAAACACTGGGCTTGGACGGCCGGCTGCTCACTCCGCGCGTGCTTGGGCAAGACACCGACTGGCCCGCCGCGCTCCGCTACGTCGCCGACGGCTTCCAACGTATCATCGCCGACCACGGACCCGACGCCGTCGCGTTCTATGTCTCGGGACAGCTGCTCACCGAGGACTACTATGTCGCCAACAAGCTGATGAAGGGTTACATCGGCTCGGCCAACATCGATACCAATTCGCGGCTGTGCATGTCCTCCGCGGTGGCGGCCCACCAGCGGGCCTTCGGCGAGGATATCGTGCCGGTATCGTACGACGATCTCGACCTCGCAAATCTCATCGTGCTGGTGGGCTCGAACACCGCCTGGTGCCACCCCGTACTCTTTCAACGCATTGTCAGCGCCAAAGAACGGCGCCCCGACCTCAAGATCGTGGTGATCGATCCGCGCGCCACCGCAAGCTGCGAAATCGCCGACTTACATCTTCCGGTGGCGGCGGGCAGCGACGTCTGGCTGTTCAATGGACTGCTCCACTACCTCCATGAACAGGGCTTGGGCGACCGTGACTTCGTCGCCGATCACACCACCGGCGCCGCACGCGCGCTGGCCGTGGCGCATAACACGGCCGGCAGCATCGCGGCCGTCGCCAGGCGCTGTGGGCTCGACGCGGCGGCATTGGCACAATTCTATGAGCTGTTCGCCGGCTCCCCGCGGGTGGTGACTCTGTTCTCGCAGGGGGTAAACCAATCTTCCGCCGGCACCGACAAGGCGAACAGCATCATCAATTGTCATCTGTTGACGGGACGCATCGGCCGCCCCGGTGCCGGTCCCTTTTCCATCACCGGTCAGCCCAACGCCATGGGCGGTCGTGAGGTGGGCGGCCTGGCCACCATGTTGGCGGCGCACATGGAGATCGAAAACGCCGAGCATCGACGCATCGTGCAACGGTTCTGGAACAGCCCGACAATCCCCAAGCGTCGCGGACTCAAGGCGGTCGATCTTTTCGAGGCGGTGCACGCCGGGCAGGTCAAAGCCATTTGGATTGCGGGTACCAATCCGGTGGTGAGCATGCCGAATGCCGACCGCGCCCGCGCGGCACTCTCCCGCTGCGAGCTCGTCGTGATCTCCGATTGCGTCGCCGACACGGACACTACGGCCCTTGCGCATGTGCTGCTGCCGGCAGCCGCCTGGGGGGAGAAGGACGGCACCGTCACCAACTCGGAACGCTGCATTTCGCGGCAACGGAGTTTCCTGCCTCCGCCCGGCGCCGCCAAACCGGACTGGTGGATCTTCGCCGCCGTGGCGCGCGCGATGGGATTCACGACAGGCTTCGAATATAGCTCCGCGCATGAGGTGTTTCTCGAGCATGCGCGCCTGTCGGCGACGGCCAACGACGGCGGGCGGGCGTTCAATCTGAGCGACTGGGCAACCCTCGATGCCGCCTCCTATGCGACCTTGAGCCCACGGCGCTGGGGCGATCGACCCTTCAGCGACGGCCGTTTCTCACATGCGGATGGCCGCGCCCGATTCGTTGCCGCCACGCCGCGCCCGCCCGCTCATGCCTTGGATGCCGAGTATCCGCTCGTGCTCAACACCGGACGGCTTCGCGATCAATGGCATACCATGACGCGCACGGGTAAATCGGCGCGACTCATGGCGCATTCCCCCGAGCCCTTCGTCGACATGCATCCGCACGATGCGAAGGCAGCGGGCGTCAGGGTCGGCGAGTTCGTGCGCATCACCACCCGCTGGGGAAAGATGGTGGCGCGGCTGCATTCGAGCGGCGCGATGCCGCGGCGGATGATCTTCGTGCCCATGCACTGGAACGACACCATGAGCGGCGCGGCGCGAGTCGGCGCGCTGGTGAATCCGGTCGTCGATCCGCTCTCCGGCGAGCCCGAGTTCAAACACACTCCCGCCCGCGTCAGCGCCTTCGAGGTCGCCTGGCAGGGCTTTGCACTCTCCCGCACGCCGCTCACACTGGAGGACGCGACCTATTGGTCGCGGACCTTGGGCGATGGCTTCCAGCGATACGAGATGGCGGGACGTCGTGTGCGGGGGGATTGGTCCCCCTGGGCGCACCGTATGCTAAACGGCAACGGCAACGGCGCTCCGCGTGCTGGCGGCGATTGGCTCGAGTACGTTGATCGCGGCCGCGGCGTGTACCGAGCCGCACTGGTGATCGATAATCGCCTGCAAGGCTGTTTGTTCCTCTCGCCGCGACCCGATCTGCCACCGCGCAGCTGGCTGTCGAGTCTGTTCGCCCACGATAACCTCACGCACACCGATCGCATGGGACTCTTGCAGGGACGACCCGTCGATGCGTCGGCCGACTTAGGGCCGGTGGTGTGCAGCTGTTTCAACGTCGGCCGCAACACCATTGCGCACGCGATTCGCGAGTTCTCTTTGAAGTCGCCGCTCGAGATCGGCAAACGACTGCGCGCCGGCACCAACTGCGGCTCGTGCATCCCGGAGCTCAAGGCATTGCTCGCGGCGCCGGAGCCAGCGTGACGTATGCTAGTATCATTGCGCGTAAACGCGTAAGGAGTCGATACGCGCAACGCGCAGGTAACGGCTTCGATCATTCGAACTGAAGCAGGGATGGCACAATTTTGATTCGCAGGTCACCGTTGGCATGGGTCGTGAGCGTTGTGCTGTCGGCCTTGTTCGCACTCACGTGCTCGAGCTGCGGTAGCTCGGCTCCATCGCCCCCTCCGACCTATAGCGTCGGCGGAACTGTCGCCGGTTTGGGCAACGGCAGCACTCTGACTCTCGCGAACGATGGTGGCCACGCACTCAGCATCGCGGGCAACGGAGCATTCACCTTCACGGATCCTTTGCTTTCCGGTTCCACCTACTCCGTGACAGTATCCTCGCAACCCACGAACGAACTCTGTTCGGTGTCGAACGGCAGCGGGACGATAGCAGACGCCTCGATCAGTAACGTGACTGTGGCTTGCATTCTCAACTATCCGGATACGGTGATTCATTCCTTCGGGGCGAGCGGTACGGATGGCTTCGCCCCCACTGCAGGGCTGGTTCTCGCCAGCGACGGCAATTTTTACGGCACGACCAGCGAGGGCGGGGCCTCCGGTACTGCGGATTGCGGCGGTAAGTTTGGCTGCGGTTCGGTGTATGAGGTCACTCCCTCGGGTGCCTATGCCGTGGTGTATTCCTTCGGCTTGACGAGCACGGATGGTGTCACCCCTCAAGGTGCTTTGTTGCAGGCATCCGACGGCTACCTCTACGGGACCACCGCCGCCGGCGGCACCTCGGCCATCGCTGGCGGCACCGTGTTTAAACTGGCTCCCGGAGGGGGCGGATACAGCATCCTTTATTCGTTCGGCGCCAGCAGCACCGACGGAACCGTACCCTACTCGGCGCTCATTGAGGGTACCGACGGCAATCTCTACGGAACGACAATGAATGGTGGCGCCAATTCGTCGCTATGCAACGGGATCGGCTGCGGGACCGTGTTCAAGATCACTCTCGCTGGTGTGGAGACGGTTCTTTATTCCTTCGGGTCGTCGAGCCAAGACGGAGAATATCCTCAAGCGGGGTTGGTTCAGGGCAGCGACGGCAATTTCTATGGCACGACCTACCTGGGCGGAGCCTACAACGAAGGCACGGTATTCAAGATCACGCCCAGCGGGACGTACACGCTATTGTATTCGTTCGGTGCGACTGCCACCGATGCCTTGAGACCCTTGGGATCCCTCGTCGAAGGAGCCGACGGCAATTTCTACGGCACCACGTATCTGGGTGGTGCCAGTATCTGTGGCAGTCCCCCGATAGGTTGTGGCGCCGTGTTCATGGTGACTCCCGGCGGCAAGGAAAGCGTGATCTACTCCTTCGGCAGTACCGCCACCGACGGCTACCGCCCGGTCGCGGCACTGACCCTGCGTTCGGATGGAAGCTTTTACGGGACGACCGCGAGTGGCGGCACGAACGGCGCGGGTACGGTCTTCGAACTCACACCCTCAGGCATAGAAACGGTTCTCTACTCGTTTTCCGGCCCCCCCGATGGAGCCTCGCCGACATCTGCGTTGGTGGCAGGCTCTGGCAATAATTTCTACGGCACCACGGAAGCCGGCGGCACCAACGGCTGCAACTTCGCTCCCGGGTGCGGCACGGTGTTCAGCATCTCCTTGGGGCCGTAGGGAGCGTAGCCAGATTCAACCCACTCCTGCTGATGCGGCGACCAGCTTGTGCAGTACAGCCTTCGTCTGATCCGCCACGACGTCGGCCAGCGTCAAACGATCCAACTCCCGGATGAAGCTGCGCTCAGCCTCATCGAGCGCGGATTTCAGCAGGCAGCGACCCGCGAGCGGACAGGGGCCGCGCCGGCAATCGACCAGACAGCCTGAGCCCTCGAGTTCGGACACCAACGCGCCCAAGCGCACCGACGCCGGATCCTTCGCCAGCCGCACGCCGCCGCCGCGTCCCTGGAGCGCTTCGACATAACCCCCCCTTACCAGTCCCTGCACGGCCTTCTGCAGATGATGTAGAGAAATGCCGAAGGCACGCGCGACATTGGGCGTCGTCGCCCAGGCGCCACGCGGGGTGGCGGCCAGATACATCAACAGCCGCAGCGAAAAATCGGTGTACAACGACAGGCGCAGAAAATCCCCCTCACTGAGCAGCTCGGGCGCGAGTCGCGCGGTGGCGACGCCAGGTCAATCAGCGTGACGAATGAAACGCCAATAATTATGCGCCAATTTTAATCTGGTATATCATTTACCTGTTTTAACATCCGCCCACACGGCGGGAACCATAGACCACGCACCCACACGGAGGCTTGCATGACCCCTGAGCAACAGACGCTGGTAAGAAGCAGTTTCGCCAAGGTGGCACCGATCGCCGATACCGCTGCGATACTGTTCTACGAAGAGTTATTCCGTCTCGATCCGGGACTGCGTCCGCTCTTCAAGGAAGACCTTACGGAGCAGCGAAAAAAACTCATGGCCATGCTCACGACCGCGGTGCTCAATCTCGGTGAATGGGAGAAGATCTCAGCCGCGGTCAAAGCGCTGGGACGCCGGCACGTGAGCTATGGAGTGAAGCCGGCCGATTATCAGACGGTGGGCGCCGCGCTGATCGCCACGCTCGAGAAGGGCCTGGGCGCGGATTTCACGCCCGAAGTACGCGCCGCCTGGCTGGCATGCATCAGCACAGTCGCCGGTGAGATGCTCACCGCATCCTGACGGCAGGGGCGGCTCAGCACAGCATCTGCGGCCCCGCCGCCGACACGCCCGACGTGCCGGTAAGCGCGAGCGTGATCTTCAGCTCGTCGCGAATGATGGTGAGCGCACGCGTCACACCGGCCTCACCGCCGGCGGCGAGCGCAAATAGGAACGACTTGCCGATCAGGCCCGCGCGTGCGCCCAGCGCAAGCGCCTTCGCAAGATCCTGACCCGAACGGATGCCGCCGTCGAAGTAAACCTCGCAACGTCCGGCGATGGCCTCGACGATCCGCGGCAACGCCGTAATCGTCGATGGTGCGCCGTCGAGCTGTCGGCCGCCGTGATTCGACACCACGATGGCATCGGCACCGGCCGCGAGGGCGAGCTTGGCGTCCTCGGCATCGAGCACCCCCTTCAAAACCAGCTTGCCCGGCCAGCGGCTGCGCACCCATTCGACGTCTCGCCAGTTCGCCGTGGGATCGAATTGAGTCGCAGTCCATTCCGCAAGTGTTCGAATACCGCTGGCACCACCGATGCGCCCTGCGAGATTGCCGAAGGTGCGGCGCTTGCCGAACAGTACACCCAATGCCCACGTCGGTTTGGTGGCAAGATCGAAGGCATTGCGCAACGTGACGCGCGGCGGAATGGTGAGGCCATTGCGCGGATCCCGATGCCGCTGACCCAGCACCTGCAAGTCCAATGTCAACATGAGTGCCGAACAGGCCGCGGCGATGGCCCGATCGATCAATTCCTGATTGAAACCACGGTCGCGCATCAAATACTGCTGGAACCAGAAGGGCTGCTCGGTTGACGCCCGTACGTCTTCGATGGAGCAGATCGACATGGTGCTCAGGCAAAAGGGGATGCCGAACGCGGCTGCCGCGCGCGCACCGAGAATTTCGCCATCGGCATGAAAAAATCCGGCGAGTCCCGTGGGCGCAATCGCCAAGGGCATCGATACCGGTGTGCCCACCAACGAAGTCGCGAGCCCGATGTCCGAAACATCCACCATCACACGTTGCCGGAACGACATGGAATCGAGGTCGGCGGCGTTGCGGCGTAATGTACGCTCCTCGTAGGAGCCGCCATCCGCATAATCGAAAATGGCCTTCGGAATTCGCTTGCGGGCAATCTCCTTCAGATCGCCGATGGTGTAGCAGGTTCTCATGGGCCGACAGGATACACGGGTGCTGCCGACATCGAGGTCATCGCAATGACAAGACTCGGGCGGCGCGCCCAACCGGGCGTGATTGCGCTAGAAAGTGAAGGCCGCCCCGACCGTCAGCATGTTCACATCGAATTGTCCCACTTCATGTCCATCACCCACCTTGTTGAAGTGCAGAAAGTCGAACCGCACCGACCAATGGCCGGCAAAGGTATACGCGCCACCGACACCGGCCAGCAAACTCGAGCGGGTGGTGGACACTGTCGACACCTCGTAGTTCGATCCGACTTGCAACCCCGCGACGAGCGATGATTTACCCAGATAATCACCGACGTGGATATCGGCCTCGAATGCATCGGTGAGCGGCAGCCGTCCGATCAGTGAAAGCGCCGGCCCATGCGAAGTAACGCCACCCACGGTGATTACGGACTTGTTGCCGTTGCTGCTCACGGCCGTTCCAAAGTTCCGATGCGTGAACTCTGGCAAATGAAAAAATTCCGCCTCCAACCCCAAATAGGCCCAAGGCAGATAGCCGGTATCCACCCACCATACATCCTCGTCCCGATGCGCGGCGTTACTGTCGTAGGTCAGCGTATCGCCCGCCGCCGCGGCCTGAGACCGGTACTGGTTGTCGACGAATGAGGTCTTGTATTCATTGCGTCCGATGCCGCCATTGACCCCGAAATACCAACCGCTGACATCCTCGGCATGCCCAGCCGTGACCCAGGCAGCGAGCAACAGCACGACCAACGGTCCACGATGCAACGGTCCACGATGCAACAGTCCATGGCTCAAGTCAGGGCACTTCATGATTCTAATTTCCCAGCCACCGCGTACTCGCGGCGGAAGGCACTATACGCGGCGAAAATGACGATCCCGTGGATCGCCCCTCATCGCGTGCCTCGCCCTCATCGCGTGCCTCGCCCGCTTGAAACATGAATGTCACGCGGCGCCACTATGATCCGGCCCTCGTTAATGGAGAAAAACAGTGTCCCGAGCATCGCAATGGCGAATGCGCCTCAGCATCGCGGCGATCGCGATCACCTCGATGGCCTGCAGCAGCCAGCATTTCACTTATGCGCCGGATGGACGGCGCGGTTACGTCGTTACCTGCGGCGGCTTCTTGAACAGCTGGTCATCGTGTCTCACCCAGGCCGGCCGAGCCTGTGGCAACAAGGGTTACGACACCATCCAGGGTACCGAGGAAGATCGGAGCATGCTGATCGCCTGCAAGCAGTGATCACGAGCCGGCTCGCCCGGGAATCCACGACGTGCCGGCGAGCGGTACGCCCGCCATCGCCGCCGCTTCAACCGTGAGAGCGACCAAATCTTCTTTCTCCAGATGATGCACGTCCTGTTTGCCGCAGGCTCGTGCGACCGTGGTCAGCTCCATGTTCACGGTCTTGAGATAATTCTTCAAACGCTTGGCGCCTACGTCGGGCTCGAGCCGCAGTTCTCGCTCCGGATCCTGCGTGGTGACGCCCACGGGGCACTTGCCGGTGTGGCAGTGATGACAGAAACCCGGTGCGGTGCCGAGCGCGGCATAATCCTCGCGGGCCGACACATGCAGGCCGTTCCTGATGTAAGAGTCGCTGTTGCAGCCGAGCGCCACCAGGACTCCCTGGCCGATGGCCACCGCATCGGCGCCCATGGCCAGCGCTTTTGCCACATCGGCGCCGCTGCGGATACCGCCTGAAATCACCAATTGCACGATGCCGCGCATGTTGAGGTCATCCAGCGCATCGACCGCCTGGCGCAGCGCCGCCAGCGTCGGAATCCCGACATGCTCGATGAACACGGTTTGGGTTGCAGCCGTGCCGCCTTGCATGCCATCGACCACCACCACATCGGCGCCCGCATGCACCGCCAGCTTGACGTCGTTGAACGTCCGGGTCGCACCCACCTTGACGTAGATCGGCTTTTCCCAGTCCGTGATTTCGCGCAGTTCCTTGATCTTGATCACCAGATCATCGGGACCGGTCCAATCGGGATGACGCGACGCCGAACGCTGGTCAACGCCCTCGGGCAAGGTGCGCATGCGTGCCACCCGCGGATTGACCTTTTGACCGAGCAGCATACCGCCGCCGCCCGGCTTGGCACCCTGACCGATGACGATCTCGATGGCATCGGCGCGGCGCACATCGTCGGGATTGAATCCATAGCGCGACGGCAGGCACTGGTACACCAGGGTCTTGGAGGCGGCGCGCTCCTCCGAGGTCATGCCGCCGTCACCCGTGGTGGTGGAGGTGCCCAGATCGGTGGCGGCCCGCCCCACCGCTTCCTTGACGCGAGCGGACAGCGCTCCGAAGCTCATACCGGCCACGGTGATGGGGATCGCCAGCTCAATCGGTTTCGAGGCGAAGCGCGTTCCGAGCAGCGTCTTCGTGGAACAGCGTTCGCGATAGCCTTCCAACGGATAACGCGACAGCGACGCCGCCAGGAACAGGAGGTCGTCGAAATTAGGCACGCGCCGTTTCGCGCCCAGACCGCGAATCTCGTACAAGCCGCTGGCCGCGGCGCGCTGAATATAGTCAATGGTGTGGCGGTCGAAGCCCGCGGATTCTTCGAGATCACGGCCGGACATGTCAATACTCCTGATCGGCATCGGCATGCCAGTGATAGAGGCTCTTTGCGGAGGCCACTCGTTTGAAATCGGCGGGATCGTCGCCGCGGCCGGCCGCCGTCAGCAATCCCTTGAGCGCCGCGCGGTCGGAGTCGGTCATGGGCTCGAAACGCGCATCAGCCCCGAGCGAGCGCACCTTGCCACGCACATAGATCACCGCCTCGTACAATGAATCGCCCAGCGCATCCTCGGCATCGCCGCAGATCACGATGCGGCCCGCCTGCGCCATGAAGGCGGAAAAACTGCCGACGCTGCCCCCGACGACGATATCGGCTCCCTTCAAGGATATCCCGCAGCGTAACGACGCGTCGCCGTCGATGATGAGCAACCCACCATGCGCGGATGCGCCGGCCGCCGTGGAAGCGAAGCCCTTCACATGCACGCGCCCCGACATCATGTTCTCCGCCGCGCCCGGACCCGCGTTGCCGTGCACCGTGACCCAAGCGTGCTTGTTCATGCCGGCGACGTAATAGCCCGCATGTCCATGAATCTGGACGTCGAGTTCGGCATTGAGACCACAGGCGATCGAATGCGCGCCGTCCGGGTTGTGCACCCGAATCTGCCCGACCCCGTCTTTCACGGCCTCGGTGTGCAGGTACAGGTTCAATTGGCGCAAGGTGTCGCGCGCCAGATCGAATTCCCGCACGTGCGCGCCGGCGCCCGCAGCCGACGACGTCCGCTCGGCAATCTGATTCAAATTCGCCATGAGTAGATCTCCTCCGGCTTCGGTTCGAACAGCGTGGCATGGCCGATGTCCGGCAAGTGCGCGAGCGAGCGAAATTCCGATGCAATGGCCACATAGTCGTCGCTCTCCGCGATCACGGCCGGCTTGCAGGCGAAGGCGTCGCGCACGATCAGCATTTCGTTCTGTGTGCCCATGAGGAACGTGTAGAACCCGTCCAATTCGCGAAATCCGTGCTCAACCGCCTGTTTGAGCTCATCCCCCTCGCGCAACCGCCACTCGAAGAACCGGCAGGCAGCCTCAGTGTCGTTGTCCGTCTCGAATTCGATGCCGAGCGGCTCCAGACGCTTGCGCACCAGATGTGGATTCGACAGCGAACCATTGTGCACCAGACAAAAATCGCGGCCGGCCGTGAACGGATGGGCATGCGCCGGCGTGACCGCCGATTCCGTGGCCATGCGCGTGTGCGCCACCAGATGACTGCCCTGGAGCGCCTCGAATTCATACCGCCTCGCAATATCGGCCGGCGCACCGACGTCCTTGTACAGATCGATCGACTGGCCCACCGACAGGACGGCCACCAAGGATTCGTTGCGCTTCAACCAGGTGACGAGCGCATCGGCGTCTGCGGTGGTGGTGAGCACCGCCTGATTGCCATGCATCACGATGTCGTGCTCGCCGGCAAAGACCTCGCCGATCTCCTTGAGCAACGCCGACCATTCGACGGCATGCTCACCGCTGTACAGGCTGAGCTTTCGCTGCCGGGCGGAAACCGGCGTCGTGTACACCGCAAGCCCTGCCGAATCCGGCCCCCGTTCGGTCATTCCCGTCAACATCGGGACCATGAGCGCGCCCAGAGACGCGCGCAGGCCAGGCTTCTTCACCAACAGACCAACGATTCCACACATGCGGCGGCTCCTTTAGAAAAATTCCAGGTAACGCTTCGCTTCCCAATCCGAGACATGACGCGAATACTCGGTCCACTCCATCCGCTTCAAGCGGATGAATTCGGCCGCCAGATCGGCGCCCAAACCATTGCGGATGACCGAATCAGCTTCCAAGGCGTCGATCGCCTCAGCGAGCGATTGCGGCAGGAGCTTGATGCCCTTCTCGGCCAATTGCTCGAGCGATAACTGGTACATGTTGATGTTATGCGCGGGACCGGGATCGAGCTTGCGGTCGATGCCGTCGAGTCCTGCCGCAATCAGGGCAGCCGATACCAGGTAGGGATTGCACCCCGAATCGGGCAAACGTACTTCGAGACGCCCATGCGGGATCCGCACGCAGGCGGTGCGGTTGTTGTCGCCGTAGGCGATGTAGGCCGGCGCCCAGGTCGCACCGGACAAAGAGCGTCCCACCACCAAACGCTTGTAAGAATTGACGGTGGGGGCCGCCACGGCACAAAAGGCGCGCGCATGCTCGAGCACGCCTGCCAGGAACTGATAGGCCAGCGTCGACAGGCCCATGCCGGATTTGTCATCAGGATCGTAGAACGCATTTTTCTGCGTCGCCGAGCCCACCGAGACATGAAAGTGCGCTCCGCTGCCGGTGCGGTTCGAAAACGGCTTCGGCATGAAGGTCGCTATCATGCCGTGCTTGTGGGCGACCTCGCTCACGGCCATCTTGACGAATATGAAGTTGTCGGCGGACTTCAGCGCATCGGCGTACGTGAAATTGATTTCGAACTGGCCGTTGCCGTCCTCATGATCGATCTGATACACGTCGATGCCGACGGCACGCAGTCCGCTCACCATCTCGTCGAGCGCCTCGCGCGTTCGGTACAGCCCCTTGTAGTCATAGCAGGGTTTGTCGAGATCGTCGGTCGGGTCCGCCGGGCCCAAGCTGCCGTCGGCGCGGCGCGCCAACAGCATGAACTCGGGCTCGATCCCGGTGAACAGCGTCAAGCCCCTTTCGTTCAGTCGCTCGATCTGGGTCTTCAGGGCAACGCGCGAACAGAAAGGATACGGTTTCTTGTTCACCACGCCATTGCAGATCAGGCGTGCATAGCCCGGCATCCAGGGAATGGGCGTCAGCGTCTCGAGCTCGCCCACCGCCATGTAATCGGGACCCTCCGGACCCATGCCGAATCCCCACAGCGCGAAGCCCGCGAATCCCGCGCCGTCCGTCAATACCATCTCGAGGTGCTCGACCGGTACCGCCTTGGCCTTCGCCGAACCGTGAATATCGACGAATTGCGCGAGCACGTAACGGATGTTGTGCTTCTGAAAAAGCTCGCGCGCCTGTTGTTGATTCATACCGATACTCCTGGGGTATCCCCACCGCAGTCACCGACCACCTGCCTCAAGGACTCGCCGAGATAGGCGCCGAAAGTCGGGTCGCACCAGATTCGAAAGCTGAAAGAGTCGGCCACGTCGCGCGGCCCTCCGTGCGGTACCACCAGCACCGACACACCGATCATCGAAGTCATGATGAGCGGCCGGGCCGCGCTAGGCCGGGCCACGATAGGCCGGGCCGCGCTAGGCCGGGCCGCGCTAGGCCGGGCCGCGGCAAGGTCCAAGTCCGCAAAATTGACGTTGCACACCTGCGCCATCACGTCGAGCGCGCCTTGCCCCTCGAGCAGGAACGACGCATCCTCGCGCAGCACCGGATAAACGCCGGGCGGGTGTGCGCCGGGTAGCGGCTCGATGTCGCGCAACGCGGTGCCGCCAAGCCCATCCTCGAGAAAAAATTCGCTGCTGCCGAGTCGCGCCACCAACAGCCCCTCGTCTTCGGGGCCACCCGGACCGAGCCACGTGTTGGGCGCCGGCGGCATCGCGATGCCCTGTGCCGCCAGCCAGGCCGGAGCACCCGGCCCCTTGAGTCCAAAGCGATCGGCCGCTTCGCGCACCTTGAGTGATAACGGTTTCACGACGGCAACGTCTTCATACGGCGGCGACCTCTCGAACCGGTGCGGCGGCGCGCTGGCGCGTACCCTTCGGGTCATAGAAGGGCGTCGGCACCACGCGCGCTTTCAGCATGACCCCAAGCTCGGTGCGAATCTCGATCTCGTTGCCGACCTGCGCCAACCCCGGTGTCAGCATCGCGAGCCCTATCGTTTTGCCGAGCGTGGTCGAATGCACGATGCTCGTGACGCGGCCGGCGATCGCACCACGATCGATGATCAAATGGCATTCCTTCGGCATCCGGCCACCGGCATCCACCACTTCGATACCCACCAGGATTTGTCGCGGGCCGCGTACTTTGAGAATTTTCAAGCTGCGCTGACCTATGAAAAAGGGCTTCTGCATGGCAACCGCCCAGGCCGCATTGGCCTCGAAGGGATCGGTGAGGCCGTCGGTGTCCTGGCCCACGATCAGATGTCCCTTCTCGAGGCGCAGCACGCGCTGCGCCTCCACCCCGAAAGGCCGCAGATGACGCGGCCGGCCCGCTGCGCACAGCGCGCGCCAGAGATACGCCGCATCGCCGGCAGCGACGTGAATCTCATAGCCGAGCTCGCCCACGAAACCCACCCGGAGAACGCGTGCATCGACACCGGCAACATGACCGCTACGCACACCCAAGAACGGAAAATGGGCTTCATCGAGCGGCACGTCGGTCAACGGTTGCAAGAGCTCCCGGCTCACGGGTCCGGCAAAATTGAATGCCGCTCGATGACCCGTGAGGTTGACCAGCACACAATCGAGTCCCCACAACGCATTGAGACGCAGAAGCTCGCGGAACACGGTCGCGGATCCACCGGTGGTGGTGGTGAAATAATAGAGGTCGGCTGCGAGGCGGGCGATCACCCCATCATCGATGATGACGCCCGACTCATCGAGCATCAGCCCATAGCGGGTCATTCCGACCGCGAGATTCGAAAACCTGCCGGTATAGACCCGGTCCAAAAAGAGACCGGCATCCGGGCCGTAAATTTCGATCTTGCCGAGCGTGCCCACGTCGATCAAGCCGACGGACTCGCGCACCGCGCGTACTTCGGCCTGAATGCTCTGACTACGGGTCTCGCCGGCAACCGCATAGTATTCCGGCCGGCGCCAATTACCCGCCGGCATCCATACCGCTCCGGCCGCTTGGTGTTCGGCATCCACCGGCGTGCGCCGCTCCGCATTGAAGCTACGGCCGGCGAGCATCTTGAGCGGCACCGGATGATACATGGGCCGCGAGGTCGTCAATCCCAAGCGCTCAACGTCAAGGCCGCGATAGCGCGCGAGGATGCGCAGCGCATTCATGTTCGAATGCTTGCCCTGCGATGGACCCATGCCCACCGTGCTGTAGCGTTTCAAGAGTTCGGTGGAATCGAAGCCTTCCTGCGCGGCATTCTCCAGGTCCTTGACCTGGAGATCCTCGTCGAAGTCGACGAAGTTCTTGGCCGACGGATGATCGATGATGGGAAACGGATGCGAGGGACAGCGGCCCGAGGCCGCTCGGGCGCCGGCATGGGCGTCGCCCAGTTCCGGCTGTGCCGCGCCAAAGCCCGCATGCGCCGCCGCCTGCGCGCCGGCCCGGGTGCCGTCGGCGATCCGGCCGTCGAATTCATAGACGCCGTTCAAGCGTCCCGCCGCCCACACGCCCGCCGGACACTCGGCGGGCACGAACTGCTGCAGCTCCGTCGCGAAGCGGAGCTTGCCGCCGGCCTGCAGCAACAGATTCGCCGCAGCCGCCCAGCCCACGCTCATCAGCACCGCATCGCAAGCAATCCGCCGACGCGTACCGCTCGACGGGCGCCCACCGGCATCGAGCGCCACCACCTCGAGCGCCTTCACCGCACCATCGGCACCGGCGACGGCCTCGTAAGGTGCGTGGCCGCGCAGCACCTCAATACCCGCCACCCGGGCCGTCGCCGAGGCGGCCGTTTCATCGCCGTTGACTGCCGCGCCGTCGACCGCCGCCCGCAAATCGATGATCGCGGCTACACGCACTCCTTGGGCATTCAAGTCAAGAGACAGTCGATACGCCTCGAGATTTGCCGCGACCATGACCACGTTCTTGCCGGGTGCGATTCGGTGCCGGAGGGTCAGGCGCCAGGCCGCCGAGGCCAGCATCACGCCGGGCAGATCATTGTTGCGGAACACCGCGGGCTGTTCGATCACTCCGGACGCAAATACCACCGCTTTGGCGCGCATCTTGGTGAGGCGCCGATCATCGACGAGTGCCACCCAATGATCGGCATAGTAGGCGGAAGCCACCGTCCCGCATCGCACCGTGATGAGCGGCGACGCATGCACGGCATCGACGAGTCCGCGCGTTGTCTTGAGCTCACCGTCCTGAATCCCGTTGCCGCTGCCGCCCAAGCGCGCCGATTCTTCGACCAGCGTGACCCGAGCGCCGGCGCTCGCTGCAGCCAACGCGGCGCTGAGCCCGCTCGGGCCGCCGCCGATCACGAGCACATCGCAGAAGCCGTAGATCTTGGGTGTGGTCTGGCGCCGGGCGGTGAGCTGCACCTCCCCCAAACCGGTGAGTCGCCGGAACATGCGCTCCCACATGGGGAAGAGGCGCTTGGAGTGAAACGCCTTGTAATAAAAACCCACCGGCAGCCAGCGCGAGAACCAGTCGAGCACACGCGCTCGATCGTGGTCGAGACCGCCGAGGGTATTGACCGCATTGACGCTCATCCCATCGGCGAGCGGCGTCACATCGCCGCGCACGTTCGGCACGCCGTCCACTTGGAACAACGTATTGCTGTCGTGATTGGCGAACGACAGGATGTGCCGCGGCCGGTGATACTTGAAGCTGCGCGCCAGATAGGGCACGCCCGCCGCAGCCAGCGCGGAGCTGATCGTGTCGCCGCCGAAACCCTGGTAGCTCTTGCCCTCGAAGGTGAAGGAATGCACCACCGACCGGTCGATCCATTCCTCGGGGTGCGCGCCCAACCGGTACATCATGCCGGCAGCCCACCACGCACCGCATCTGCCGGCAAGGTCCGCAACACCAGGTCCTTCGCGGTGTCCCGCAACGCGATGAACCAATACCCCGAGGCGATGTGACACCACCACTCGTATTTCACGCCCGGCGAGCCCGAGCGATTGAATATGTAGGCGCTCCACTCGGCGTCGCTGCAGGTGTCGGGATCGGGACTGACGCGGACCTCGCCGCCGTACGCGAATTCCATGATGGGCCGCGGGCCGTTCAACGGACAGACCATGATTTTCATCAGTGACCCACCGACGCCGCGCCTTTCTCGCCGGTGAGCTGGTAGCGAGCGAACCGATCCATGGTGAACCCTTCGATCAAGGCATGATTGCGGCCCGTGGCGACGGTGTAGCTCATGGTCTTGCCGCACACCGGTGTCGCCTTGAAGCCCCACGTACCCCACCCCGCATCCAGGTAGAATCCTTCGACCGGAGTGACACCCATGAGGGGCGCGAAATCCGGCGTCATGTCGGATAGGCCCGCCCATTGACGGTTGACCTTCACGTCGCTCAAAAACGGAAACATGTCCAGCATGTGCGAACTCAGACCTTCCACGAAATCGAGGGTGGACCTCGTCTGATGCAGCTCATACGGATCCAGCGACGCGCCCATCACGAGTTCGCCGCGCGCGGTTTGCGAGACATAGACGTGCAGTGAGCCCGACACGATGATGGGGTCGAGCCAGGGTTTGACCGGCTCGGACACCATGGCTTGCAGGGGATGGATATAGATCGGGGTCTTCAAGCCAACCATGTCGAGGAGTCGCGGGGTGTAGCCGGCCACCGCGCACAGCACCTTGGGCGTGGCGATGGAGCCCCGCGTGGTGTCGACCCCGACGACGCGCCCACCTTCGACCCGTATCCCGGTGACCTCGGTCTGTTGATGAATCTCCACGCCGCGCCGATCGGCGCCCCGGCCATAGCCCCACGCCACCGCATCGTGCCGCGCGATCGCACCGGGTTCGTGATAGAGCGCGCCCAGGATGGGCGCATGACCGCCGCAGCTCATGTCGATGGATGGGATGCCGCGCGCGACGAAGGCCGCATCCACCGCCTCCGAGCGCACGCCGAAATGCTTGTTGACCTCCGCCCGCCAGCGCATGGTGCGCATTGCCGAGTCGGTATGCGCCAAGGTGTAGTGGCCGCGGGTGGAATAAAACAGGTTCAAATCGAAGTCTTCGCCCAAGTCCTGCCACAGGCGCACGCTCTCGTCGTAAAACTTGACGCCCTCGGGCGTCAGGTAGTTGGAGCGGATGATCGTGGTGTTGCGGCCGGTGTTGCCGCCGCCGATGTACCCCTTCTCGAGTACCGCCACGTTGGTGATGCCATGATCGCGGGCAAGGTAGTACGCCGCAGCGAGACCGTGACCGCCGGCACCGATGATGACCACATCGTAGGACGGTCGGAGCGAGTCGCGAAGCGTGAACATCCGGGGTTCCGGATGTTTGCGGGACCAGCCGAATCGCAGTAATCGGTAGGGCATTCGGCTTCAATGGTGAGTTGGCATGTGCGAATATAAGCACGAAATTTAACTGTGGAGCAACCTAAATTGCGTATTGCGCAAGCGGAAGCATGAAGCGGCCAGTCCCTAAAACCGATGCCGCTGCCGCAGCGTCGGCCGCCGCCGGCCGACGGGACAGTCCGGCCCTCGATCTGGGCCGTACGGCACGCCGGCTGCGGGAGACCCAGAATCTTACCCTGGCGGACGTAGCCGGCAGGGCCAATATCAGCAGTGCCATGCTGAGCCGGCTCGAAACCGGCCGGGTATCTCCAAGCCTGGAGACCATTCTCGCGCTCTCCCAGGCGCTGGGGGTGACCGCCTCGGTATTGCTGCAGCGGGTCGGCGCCGACGACGGCGGCGCGCAACTGATCCGCGCCGGCGAGGGACTGGAAACCGTGCGCAGCGGCACCCGCCGCGGTCACACCTATCATCTATTGGCCGCACAGCGCGGGCCGCGCAAGATCTTCGAACCTTTTCTGGTGACGTTGAACGATCGCAGCGAGGTATTCCCCGGCTTTCAACATCCGGGCGTCGAATTCATTCACATGCTGTCCGGCATTTTGCACTACCGGCATGGACGTTATAGCTACGTGCTCAAACCCGGCGACACGCTGACCTTCCGCGGCGACGTTGCGCATGGCCCGGAACGGCTGGAGAAGGTGCCCATCCGTATGCTGTCGATCATCATTTACGGCAACGAAGAAGATTAATCCTGCTGGAACGAGCCCTCTGGCGCGATTTTGCCGCCGTGACATCGAGCGTGGCCGTGCTCGGCTTGGGGGTTGGCAGCAGCCTGCCGCTCACCGCTCTGGCACTGACCGCGCGCGGCTTGGGTCCCGACGTGGTGGGCTGGATGGCCGCCGCCACGGCTGCGGGCGGTATCGTAGGGACGCTGCTCTCGCCCTCGGCCACGCTGCGTTTCGGCCGCCGCGCGGTGATGCTGCTATGCGTCGCGGTCGCCGCCGGCGCGGTGATCTCGCTGCAATATGTCGACGCCCTCGCGTACTGGGCGCTCCTCCGGGCCGCATTCGGCGCATCGATGGCGCCGCTGTTCGTCATCGGCGAGTCCTGGATCACCTCACTGCCCGGCGACGCGGTGCGCGGCCGTGTGGTCGCGATCTACACGACCAGCTTCACCCTCTGCCAGTTGGCGGGACCGCTGCTCACCGATGCCATGGCGCAGTCGCCGGCGCATGCCTTCTTGATCTGCGGCGGGGTGTTCCTGCTCGGCCTGCCGGGCATTGCCCTGGCCCGCGACGCGCAGGGAGTGACCCCACCCGGTGCCACTGTCGAGGCGAAAGACTCCGCGTCTTCGTGGTGGACGATCCTTCGCATCGCGCCGGCCATCATCGCCGGCGCTGCGCTGTTTGCGGCTTTCGACAACGTGATCTTGAGTTTCCTGCCCTTGTTCGCACTTGACCACGGCGCCACCCGCACGCGCGCGCTGACCTCGATCGTCGTGGTCTTCCTGGGCGATGCGACGCTGCAATTCGCCGCCGGCTGGTTGGCCGACAGGTTTGGTCATGCGCGCATGCAGCGCCTCTGTGCCGCGGCTGTGTGCGTCCTGTTGCCGGTGTTGCCCTGGATGCTGCGATTTCCGCTGCTGTGGAACTTTTATCTGCTGCTGCTCGGCGGTATCGCCGGGTCCATCTACACGCTGTCGATCGTGTCGAGCGGCGAACGGTTCAGCGGCGCCGCGCTGCTGCGGGTTTCCGGCTTGATCGCCCTGACCTGGAACCTGGCAAGCAGCATCGGGTCGGCAGCCACCGGCATCCTGATGCGCGCCTTCGGCAGCGCGGCCATGACCAGCGTGCTCACCCTCATGGCCGTGGGGCTGGTGATAGCCACGCGGATCGAACGGTCCGCCGCCGCGCGAGCGGCAATACCCTTCGGGCCGAATGTTCGTTAAGCTTTTGCGCGCCTTCGCGCTGCGCGCACGCTGTTTCGCGTGCCCGCCCTTTAGGAGTGAGATCTTGCCCGCACGCCCATTCATGCTCGCCGTCACCTTCAGTCTGTTTGCCGCAGGGATCTGCGTTGTCGCCACACGAAGCTCGAGCGGCGCGGCTGTCGCGGCGTCGGTCCCCTCAGGTCCGGCCGCGGTCGATGAAGCGCGGCTTGCAGCCGCCGATTCGGAGCCGCAGAACTGGTACGCCGGCGGGCGCGATCAGAACGGCAGCTATTATTCGCCGCTCACCGCCATCGACGCGGCCAACGTCAAGGAGCTCGGATTCGCGTGGAGCTACGACCTGGGCTCGCCATCCCGCGGTCAGGAAGCGACTCCCGCCGTGATCGACGGCATCATGTACACCTCCGGGACATGGGGCTATGTGTATGCCATCGACGCCGCCACCGGGCGTGAACTTTGGCGCTACGACCCGAAGAGCGATTTTTTCAGCGGCCGTCATCCCTGCTGCGATCTCGTCAATCGCGGCGTCGCCGTGTGGAAGGGCAAGGTGTACGTCGCAGCCAGCGACGGCCGGCTCCACGCCATCGATGCGGCGACGGGGAAAAAACTCTGGGTCGCCGACACCATCATCGATCGCAAGCTGCCCTACTCGAGCACCGGCGCGCCCGAGGTGGCCGGCAATGTCGTCGTCATCGGCAATTCCGGCGCCGACATGGGTCACGGCGCGGTGCGGGGATATGTCTCCGCCTACGACGTCGATACCGGCAAGTTCAAGTGGCGCTTCTACACGGTGCCGCCGGCCGTCGGCAAACCTTTGGAGAACCCGGAACTCGCCGCGGCGGCCAAGTCCTGGGACCCGAAGCGCGCGCCTGAATTCATGGGCGGCGGCACGGTGTGGGACGGCTTCGCCTACGATCCCGCGGCGAAGCTGGTGTACTTCGGCACGGCGAACGCCGCACCCTATGATTTGCGCCAGCTCGGCTCGAATCAACACGACAGCCTCTACACCGCTTCGATCGTCGCGCTCCATGCCGATACCGGCCGCATGGCCTGGTACTACCAGACCACGCCGCGCGACAGCTGGGACTTCGATTCGGTGCAAAAATTCATCCTCACCGATCTCGATGTCGACGGAGCGAGCCATCATGTGATTATGCAGGCGAACAAGAACGGCTTCTTCTACGTCCTGGATCGCGATACCGGCAAGCTTCTCTCGGCCAAGAATTTCACCTTCGTGAATTGGGCGTCGCAGATCGACCTCAAGACGGGCAGACCGGTGTTCACCGACCAGGCGAACTGGTATTCCAAGCCCAAAGCGATCTATCCCTCCTGGGAGGGCGGGCACACCTGGAATCCCATGTCCCTGAGCGCGAAAACTCATCTGGTCTACATTCCCGTGATCGATGTTCCCGCCGTGTGGGTGGACATGGTGGCGAACGGTGGCTCGGTAAAATATCTCGATGGTTTCTTCACCGCCAACGGCATCATCGGTGACGACACCTACAATGCCGATGACCTCAAGCGACTGTATGGACCCGTGCCCAGCCTCGATTCGATCAAGGGTTCACGCAAGGTCAAGCCGGCGCGCGAACTCATCCGCGCGTGGGACCCGGTCGCGCAGAAAACCGTCTGGGAGCACGAAACCTCGAGCGGCGTGCGCACCTACGACGGCGGCATCACCTCAACCGCCGGCAACCTGGTGTTCCAGGGCCGCGGCAGCGGCGGACTATGGGTGTATGCCGCCGACACGGGCAAGGTCTTGAAGATCGTCGAGACCGGCAGCCACATCATGGCCGCACCCGCCGTCTATGCCGTGAATGGCGTGGAATATGTCGCGGTCCAGGTGGGTTACGGCGGCACCGCCATCACCATCGGGGAGATACCGCCGAACAGTGCCGCGCGCCGTTTCGAGAACGAGAATCGCATCATCGCCTTCAAGCTGGGCGGCGGCCCGGTGCCGACGCCGGCGGCGCGCGTCCCGGAAGCCTTCGAACGGCCGCCCGCACAAACCGCTGACGCAAAGGCGATCGGTCTCGGCGAAATCAAGTTCATCGAAGAGTGTTCGCGCTGCCACGTGTTGGGTTTGAGTTCGACGCCGGATTTACGCCGGTTGAATGCCGGACTGCATGCCCAGTTCAACGATATCGTCCTGCACGGTCTCCTGGCCCCCGCAGGCATGGAGCGTTTCGACGACATTCTGACCCCGCAAGACGTCGACAATATTCATGCCTACCTGATCGATCAGGCGTGGGTGGCTTACAAGGCGCAGCAAGCCACCGCGCAGCGCTGAGGCGAGCGGAGCCTTGAGCAGGTGCCCATGACGCTGATCGAGTACATGCTGGATCCGGCGGACGTCTCTGCCGCCCGGCTGTTGGCGATCGGCATCAGACCGCGGCTCGAACTCGCGCTGTTCGCCGTGGCGGTCGGCATCCTGTTGGGTTGGTCGGTATCACCATGGAAGTTCGAGATGCTGCCGCTTCTGATCGGCCTGACCGCGAGCCTCGGCGCCTTCCGCATGATGCAAATCGGCAAAGTGAACGAAGCCGCGCTCTCGGCCTATCAGCGCAATGCCACACTGCGCATGCCCACCGTCGCATCCTGGGACGAGAACGGCATCTCCATCCAGCCGGCAGGGGCAGCGGTGGAACGCATTGCGTGGATACAGCTGCAGCGTATGCTCGAGAACGAAAGGATATTTTTGTTGCTCCAACCCACCGGTGTGATGCACGCCATTCCCAAGCGCGCGTTCACCGACCCGACGATGCTCGTCGCGTTCCGTCGGCTCGCCGGCCGCCAGGCCGGATATTTCCGCGGCCGATGAACAGGAGGCTCCCTTGTTGCAACGCCCTAATTTCCTGATCCTCATGGCCGATCAGCTCACCGCTCGGGCGCTCGCTGCATACGGCAATCCCGTCGGCAAGACGCCGCACATCGATGAGCTGGCCGCGAACGGGGTGGTGTTCGATTCCTTTTACTGCAACAGCCCTTTATGCGCGCCTTCGCGCTTTTCTCTGCTCTCGGGACGCCACGTGTCGGCCATTGGCGCCTACGATAATGCGGCGGAGTTTCCGGCGCAGGTACCCACCTTTGCGCATTATCTCAGGCGTGGCGGCTATCAAACGGCACTCAGCGGCAAGATGCACTTCTGCGGCCCCGACCAGCTGCATGGCTTCGAGGAACGTTTGACCACCGACATCTATCCCGCCGACTTTGGTTGGACCCCGGACTGGACGCGGTTCGAGGAGCGGCCGAGTTGGTATCACACCATGGACTCGGTGACGCAGGCTGGACCTTGCACCCGCACCAACCAGATCGACTTCGACGATGACGTGGTGTTCCAGGCCCGCCAGAAACTGTTCGATCTCGCCCGATCCCAGGACAATCGTCCGTTCTGCCTGGTCACTTCGATGACACATCCTCATGATCCCTATGTCATTCCGCAGCACTACTGGGACCGGTTCGATGGCGTCGAGATCGACATGCCGCGCGTGAGCCTTGCCCCCGGTGGGTTGGATCCGCATTCACGACGTCTGCGCCATGTCTGCGGCCTCGACTCACAGCCGGTGACGATGGCGGAGACTCTCGCCGCCCGACGGGCCTACTACGCGGCAGTCGCGTACGTGGACGACCAGATCGGGGTCATGATGCAGGCACTCGTTGACGCGCGCTTCGCTGACAACACCGTCGTGCTGCTGTTCGCCGACCATGGCGACATGCTCGGCGAACGCGGCCTCTGGTACAAAATGAATTTCTTCGAGCCCGCCTGCCACATCCCGTTCATCGTGCATGCGCCCACCCGGTTCGACGCGCGGCGCGTGTCGGGATCCGCCTCACTGGTCGATCTGTTGCCGACACTGTGCGAACTCGCAGGCCTCCGCAGCACCGACTATGCGACCCCCTTGGATGGTACGAGCCTGGTGCCGCAATTGAACGGCGCGCCCGGGCGCGATGAGGTCATCGGCGAGTACCTCGCCGAAGGGGCCATCGCTCCGCTGGTGATGGTGAAGCGCGGCCGCTATAAATTCATCCACACCCGCGTCGACCCCGACCAGCTCTATGATTTGCACGACGATCCCGACGAAGTGAGCAATCTCGTCACGTCCGCCGCACACGGGACCCAAGTCCAGGCATTTCGCGCCGAGGTGCTGAAGCGCTGGGATCTGCCCGCATTGGAGGCGGCGGTGCTCGCCAGCCAACGCCGCAGACGCACTGTCGACGCCTCCTTGAGGACCGGGCGCTACACGCCCTGGGACCACCAGCCGAAACGGGACGCGAGCCGCCTGTACGTGCGCAACGACCAGGACTTGGGCGATTTCGAGGCCATGGCGCGCTTTCCCGCGTATGGCGCCTGACGGGGTGCGCGCCCGCGCCCGCCCATTGGGCCGCGCCGCGCGCCACTCCGCCTTGCCGCGCCCGAGTCGGCCGCGCCGCGCCGGTTGCGCCGCGCCGGTCGCGCCGGTCGCGCCGGTCGCGCGATTTACACTGCATGCAAATAATTTGCTCTACAGTTATTCACATGCTATTTAACTTCCCCCTGTCGGACGAGGTCACCTCGTGAGCGTAGCGGCCGAACATAACGTGGTTACTCCGGTCGAGACCACCGGGCTCGAGCGCGGCATCGATTGGACGGGCGCGTTCTGGGTCGCGAGCGGCGTGCCGCCGCTGGTGCTGTTCTCGATCGGCGCGGTGGCGGCCACCGTGGGCAAGCTGTCCTGGATCATCTGGGCGGCCTCGATCGGTTTGGGCTTCATCCAATCCTTCACCTACGCCGAGATCGCGGGGCTCTTCCCCAACAAATCCGGCGGCACTTCCGTGTACGGCGCCATCGCCTGGGTACGCTACAGCAAGGCGATCGCGCCGATTTCCGTCTGGTGCAACTGGTTCGCCTGGTCGCCGGTGCAGGCCACCGGGTCGGCACTCGCGGCGGGCTACATCTTGAACGCCCTGTTTGCACCCGATTCACAGGTGAATACGTGGCAAGTGACGCTGCTCGATCTAGGCGCGCTCAAAACCGGTCTCACGCTGCGCATCAATGGCGTGTTTCTGCTGGGCGCGGCGCTGATGTTCTCGGTAAAGGCCATCCAGGATGGCGGTATCCTGAGGTCCGCGAACACCACCAAGATTTTAGGTATCTCAGCCATGATTCCGCTGATCTTGATCGGCGTCGTGCCCATTCTCACCGGCGACGTCGTCAAGACGAATTTCTTTCCGCTGGCGCCGCTCGCGCATGACTCCGTGGGACATGTGCTCTCCGGCACCTGGAACCTCGCCGGCGTCACCGTGCTCGCGGGCGGCATGTTTCTCGCCGCCTGGTCCACCTACGGCTTCGAGACGGCGGTGTGCTACACGTCGGAACTGAAAAACCCCAAGACCGATACCTTCAAAGCGATTTTCTACTCCGGACTGCTCTGCGTCGTGGTCTTCACCCTGGTGCCGTTCGCTTTCCAGGGTTTCTTGGGATTGGGCTCGCTGGTGACCCCCGCGGTCGTGGATGCGAGCGGCACCGTCACCACACCCGCCGTGTACAGCGGCATGCTGGCGCCGGACGTCTACAGCGGCATGGGTGTCGCCGCCATCATGGCGAAGATGGTGCACGCCGGCCGCCTCATCGGCGCGGTGGTGGTCGTGATGCTGGTGCTGGCCTTGGTGCTGTCACTCATCACCTCGATGGCCGGATCATCGCGCACGCTCTATCAGGCGTCCGTGGACGGCTGGCTGCCGAAGTACCTGTCCAAGGTCAACGGCCATCATGCGCCCTCGAACGCCATGCTCACCGACTTGGTGTTCAATCTGTTCCTGCTGCTGATGTCAGACTCGGTATTCGTGATCGGCGCCGCGAACGTGGGTTATATGATTTTCAATTTCCTCAATTTGAACGCCGGCTGGATTCACCGGCTGGACCGGCCCCATCAGGAGCGTCCCTGGCGCGCTCCGAACTGGGTGCTCGGTGTCGGCGCGGTTCTGTCCTTCGTGAATCTCGCCTTCATGGGATTCGGCGCGGATGTCTACGGCTCGGGCACGCTCACGACGGGCCTGATCTTCGGTGCACTCATAATCCCCGTGTTCATCTACCGGCACTATGTGCAGGACAAGGGCAAATTCCCGGTGAACATGGCCGAAGATCTCGGGCTCCACACCGGCGAGTCCGCGATCAAACGAGCGGGGATGTGGCCGTTTGCCGTACTCGCTCTCGGCGTCGTCGTGGTCGCCGTGACCCATCATCTGGCGGTGTACTAGACCATGCTGGAGCTCTAGGCGATGCTGATATCGGGTATCAAGAGCAAGCCGGTGTATTCACCGCTCTCGGCCGACACGCACGGCCGCTACCACCTCATGCTCGCCATCGGTGGCGCGGCGACCGCACTCGAGCGCGTGCTCGACGAGCTGGCGGCGGCCGACCCTGATGCCCTGACGCGCGCGCGCGTGCTTTTCGTGCCCAGCGCCGACACCGACCCCTTCGCCGACCGGCCGCAGCTCGAGGTGCGCCGTTTCCCGGACATCCCGACCGTGCTCGCGGCGTTGCGCATTCTCTTGGACGAATCCCTCATGGGGACGCGCCTGTACGTCGCGGGGCCCGAGAGCTTCATCGGCCGCGCCATGCAGCTGGCGCTCGAATTCAACATGAACCCGGATGAAATCCGCGCCGAGGCACTGGGCTCGCTGGCGCGGCGGGTGCACTGCATTCATTGTCGCACCCTGATGGAAGACGTGCACACGAACATCGTCGAATGTGGCGGCTGCGCACGCTGGCTCTTGGTGCGCGACCATTACTCGCGCCGACTCGCCGCCTACATGGGGGTCATGGTCGATGCCGAAGCGCCCGGCACGCTACCCGCAGTTCAGGTGATCTTCCCGTGACCGAATCCACGACTACCCCAATGACGACCACTCGCGCCACGACTGCCCAGGCCAAGACGCAACAGGCGCAAACGATCGCCGTCGAAGTGAAGGCCATCGAACAGGTCACGCCGCTCATCAAGCACTTCACGCTGGCGGCGGCCGACGGCGCTGCGCTGCCCGCCTTCTCCGGCGGCTCGCACATCATCGTGGTGCTGCGCGGTGCGACGCGGGTGTACCGCAATCCCTACTCGCTGCTCGGTTCCCCACACCATTTGGACACCTACGAAATCGGCGTGCGTCGCATGGAGGAATCCCGCGGCGGGTCCAGGTTCCTGCATGAAAACGTATCGGTCGGCAGCCGGCTGGAGATCGCCCATCCGGTGAACCTGTTCGCGCTCGCGAAAATCGCCCGCAAGCAGTTGCTGATCGCCGGCGGCGTCGGCATCACGCCGTTCCTCGCCCAGCTCGAGGACCTGCGCGGGGGCGCGGCACCTTATGAGTTGCACTACTCGGTGCGCTCGCCCGAGCACGCGGCCTTTCTGCCGCGCCTGCGCGAGCGGGAGGGCGACCGCGTGCACATGTACTACGACAGCGAGAGCCATGCCATTGACTTCGACGGCCTGTTATCCCACCAGCCGCTGGGCACGCATGTCTACGTCTGCGGACCCGCTGGGCTCATCAACCGCGTCCTCACCACCGCCAAGCGCTGGGGCTGGCCCGACAGCCATGTCCACTCGGAACAGTTCAGCGCTCCCCCGGTGGGTGACGCCTTCGAAGTCTTTCTGGCGCGGACCAAGGTGACGGTGCGTGTGCCGCCCGACCAAAGCCTGCTCGAGAGCATCGAGGCCGCCGGCGTCGAGGTGCCGTATCTATGCCGCGGTGGCGTGTGCGGCTTCTGCCACACACGGGTGCTCGAGCTCGACGGCGAACTCACGCACAACGATCACTTCCTTTCGGACGTGGAGAAGTCCCGCGGCAAGAGCATCATGCCGTGCGTGTCACGCGCGCATTGCAGGAGCCTGGTACTCGATCTGTGACCGCGAACACGCCAGCTTCTGCGAAGGCGCCGGTGCAGATGCGGCAACTTCAGCGAATGCGCCAAGTTCTTTGACAGCGCCAACTTCAGCGAGGTAATCATGAACGCCGTCGTCAAACCACCCGAGTTCAAACCGAACGAGACATTTCGGGATGATTTCTCCTTCCGCAACAGCCCGGCGGCGATTCGTCGCTTCCCGATGCCCTTCCCCAGCGACGACTACATGTACTCGGTGAACATGGAGCCGCATGTTCCGGGAGCTGCGGGTTCGGTGGCGGAACATGCCTTCGATGTGGACGAGCACTACATCGCCGAGTGCCGCGAGCGGGCCATCGTCTTGGCGGCCGAACCCCTGCGCTTCCAGGCACTGCCGCACATGCAAAGCGCGCAATGGGATTGCCTCGAACTCATCATGGAGTCGCTCGCCCGCGATTACCCGGCGCATTTCTCGCTCAGCAAGCGCGGCAATCACTGGCACTGGATCAACCGCCCGCTCGGCATCGATCAGCAATTCATGTTCGGCGATCCCGCCTCGCTGCCCCATCAGCCGCTCGACTACATCACGCGGCAGACTCAAGGCGATTTCGTCGTGATGGACCAGCGCGACGGCGACCTGTGGATCCAGGCAGGCATGATCACCGCCCCGGCCGACTGGTCGCTCGACTTCGACATGGGCATGACCTTCAAGGAATGGCATGGACCCGTGCCGCTGGCACACGAGATGAACGTGTTCGACCGCGCACTCAAGTACCTGCTCAACCTGCGACTGGGGCAGCCCGTGCGGCGGCTCAACTGGACCATGACCATCCACCCGCGCCTCGACACCTCGCCGGAGAATTATCCCTTCTGGGGTCCGGAGCGCACCACCGTCACGCCGCAGAATGCCGGCGACCTCGTGCACCTGCGCGTCGAATTGCAAGGTCTGTGGCGTCTGCCGCGCAGCAACGGCATCGTGTTCAGCATTCGCGCCTATTTCATCAGTCTGCGCGAACTCGCCAGCATCCCCAAATGGGCGCGCCGGGTTCATCGCGTCGTCAAGAACCTGCATCCGGTCCTGGTCGATTACAAGGGCCTCACCCGTTATCGGGATGCGGTGGTCGAGTGGCTGGCGCCCTTCGATGACGGCTCCCCCACTTCCTCAGGCACGGCACCAGAATAATTTGTTGAAGGATTCAGGAGAACTCAATGGCTCTCAGTTGGCGTTATTCGGCTCTTGCGGATCGGCATCGGGCACTGGGCTCCAAGCTCGAGGACTGGAACGGTATGGGCACCGCCTGGACTTACGCGGGCAAGGACGTGTCGGCGGACCACGTTGCAATACGCACCAAGGCCGGCTTGATGGACGTGTCGGGCCTCAAGAAATTGTACTTGGTCGGACCGCATGCCAGCGCCGTGCTCAACTACGCCACCACGCGCGATGTCACCAAGATCTATCCCGGCAAATCGGCCTACGCCTGCATGCTGAACGAGGCCGGGCATTTCATCGAGGATGGCATTCTCTATCGCCTGGGTCCCAACACCTGGATGGTGGTGCATGGTAGCGGCGCCGGACATGAAGTGCTGGCCCGCTATGTGCTCGGCCGCAACGCCGCGATCATCGTCGATGACGATTTGCATGATCTGTCGCTGCAAGGGCCCCTTGCCGTGGAGTTTCTCGCCAAGCATGTGCCCGGAATTCGGGACCTCAAGTATTTCCATCACGTCGGCACCACCCTCTTTGGCAGGCCGGCCACCATTTCGCGCACCGGCTACACCGGCGAACGCGGCTATGAGATCTTCTGCAAGGCGGAAGACGCCGGACTCATTTGGGACACGATTTTGAACGACGGCAGGTCGATGGGCATCGTCCCCGCGTGTTTCACCACTCTGGATTACCTCCGGGTGGAGAGCGCACTGATGTTCTATCCCTACGACATGTCCCAAATGTACCCCTTCGAGCACGACCCGCCCGGCGACAGCCTGTGGGAACTGGGATTGGATTTCACCGTCAGCCCCGGCAAGACCGATTTCCACGGCGGCGACGCGCATGCCCGCCTGAAGGGGAAGGAACGCTTCAAGATTTTCGGATTGTTGGTGGACAGCGCCGCCGCCGCCGACATGGGCGACCCGGTCTATTCAGGCGACAAGAAGGTGGGGGTGATTACCTGCGCCATGGTCTCGACACTCACCGGCAAGTCCATGGCCATCGCCCGGCTCGACGTGCCTGTTGCGGTGCACGGCACTCAACTCGAGGTTCGCGGCAAGAACCTGAAAGCCGCCGCCACGGCGCATAGGCTGCCTTTCGACGACGTGGAGAAGAAAAAACGCACCGCCGTCGGGTGACGCGACGACGAGGATGATGGCCGCGGGCCAGCCGACCTGATAGCGCGCGCTGCTACCGGGGTGCGCCATCCGGCGGAGTCGCCACCACATCGTCTGCGCTCGTCCACGCCGGCGTCGTCACGGCGTAGAAGTCGAGCGGCTCTCCCTTGCTGGCACGCACGGAGCGAACGACACCGGCCGGCACCAAGATGAAGGACCCCGGGCGGACCGCATGCGCTTGCCGTCCCACCCAAACCTCACCCCGACCCTTGAGCACCAGGAAGGATTCCTGGCCGGTCTTGGTGTAGCTCCATGCGCTTGCCCGGCCGGCCTCGAGATGGAAGAGCGCGACACTGAGTTGATTGGTCCGGAAGGAGCTCTCCGTCGCACCGATGAGTTCCTTCAGGGAAACCCCGGGCGACACCGTCACCGATGTGATGGCGTCGGAGTTCGGCGCATCTTGAGCCCACGCACCGCCGGCGAGAAACAAGCAGCCACCGAGATACGCGGGATGGATCACGATCCCGCCATGGATTGCGCGGCATGACGCACACGAAGCAACCGTTCGAGCAATGATGCAGCGTCGGTGTCCGCAATCAGCAGACGGCCATGCGCCGCGCGAATGAAATCGTCCGCCATGGCCCGTTCGACCATGGCGATCATCGAGTCGTAGTAGCCGCTGACATTGAGCAACCCGCAAATCTTGTCGTGGATCCCCAACTGCGACCACGTGAGTGCCTCGAACAGCTCGTCCCAGGTTCCAAAGCCCCCGGGTAGAGCAACGAACCCATCCGCAAGGTCCGCCATCATCATCTTGCGCTCATGCATGGAACCGACGACACGCAGCTCCGTCACGCCCCGATGAGCGAGCTCTCGATCCGCAAGCGCCTGTGGGATCACGCCGATCACAGATCCGCCGGCAGTCAGGCAGGCATCCGCGACCGCGCCCATGAGCCCCACGTGGCCGCCGCCGTAGACGAGGCCGATGCCCTGTTCGCCGAGCAATCGGCCCATCTGCCGCGCCGTTTCCGCATAGATGGGCGAAGCGCCCAATCCTGAGCCACAGAACACCGCTATTCTTTTCATATTGCGGTGATTGTAGCGAAAGCGCACCGCCCGTGAACGCCTGCCGGCCTCTGGAAAGCCCGATGCGCAGCACTCGCCGAGCGGCTACACTGTCGCGGGGTCAAAGGCAGCCGGCCTCGATAGTGCGGGGGCCTCGATAGTGCGGGGGTCCCGACTACAGTTGCGTCGGGCCCGAGCCCTGCGGCTTGAGCCAAATGGCCCCCACAGCCAACAACCCGGCGTAAAGTCGCTGCAGCGCGAGCATGCACAGGACGAAAATAACGCCGCCGGCCATCGAGCGGGAGCCATAGGGCCAATGCCCGTCGAATCGAAACAACATCAAGGTTGTCACCAGCGCGAGCGCAATGACGATCAACTGAAACCACCAGGTTCTTTCCATGTCCATGTCATCCCCCTTCACGACCCACACTCCTTTCGGCTGCCAAACCGTCGTCATGGAGGATTCTGCACGACCGTCCGACGATGCGTAAAGTGCAACGGGGAATGGCGCGGACCTTTGTTTTCATCCGCCATGGTCGATCGATGAAGCAATCCACGGTTTTCGGGTTGGTGGCCGCGACTCTCGCCGCCGTGTCTTGGTCGCTGAGTTTCATCGTGCCCTTCGTCATCGGTCCCTATTCGTTGTTCGATTTTGCATTGGTCCAGTTCCTCTTCACCGGACTGTTGAGTCTGGGTCTCCTCTGGCGTCATGCGGCCGCAGTTCGGCAGCTCGTACTCGCCGATTGGCTGGCGGCGTGCGCCTTGGGACTGATCGGCTATGTGGCCTATTTTCTCGCCGTCATGGGCGCTGCCGTCTATGCCGGACCGGTCGTCGCACCGGCGTTCTTGGGATTGGTGCCGGTGGTGCTGGCAATCGCCGGCAATCTGCGTCAACGCACGGTGGCATGGCGCTCGCTCGCGCTGCCGCTGACCCTTGCAACGATGGGATTGCTGCTGGTGAACGGCAGCGGATTTCTGCACGCCGGTGGGCCCGCGGGCAAGTCACTCAGGGTGGGCGTCCCGTTGGCGCTGGTGGCGGTGGGTTGCTGGACGCTGTTCGGCATGATGAATCAGAGCGCCCTGGCCAAGCGGCCGCAGATGGACGCCGGCGTTTGGGCCGCGCTCATGATGGCGGGAGCGGGGATTTCCATGCTGCTGTTCCTTCCCGTGGGGGCACGCTTCGGGTGGTTCACGATCCCCCGTTGGGGCTTGAACTGGAATACGGCTGGCCCCATGCTTTTGTGGGCCGCGGGACTTGCCCTGGTTGCCAACATCGGCGGAGCGATGGCGTGGACGTTCGCTTCGCAACGATTACCCGTGGCATTGGCGGCCCAGATGATCACCGTGGAACCTGCCTCGGCCACGGTTCTCGGGCTGTTGATCCACCGCCGCTGGCCGGGAGCGGCGGATGTGCTCGGCATGCTGCTGCTGTTGATCGGGGTGCTGATCGCCATCCGCCTTTTCACGCGGCCGGCGCCGACACCCCGAGCGGCTAACGACCCGGTGCTGCAGTGAGCTTTTTCTCCAAGTCCTCGCCGAACCACGCCTGCGGATTGGACGGCGTCTCATGTTCGTTGTGCTCGCGGGCGGCAATCGCGGCTTTGGCGCTGTCGAACGCCTCGCGCAGCGAAGCGGCATGCGGCAGCGCGTCGCGATAGAACGCCTCGCCGAAATACGTCAGATCGTTGTCGCTTCCGCATCCGAAGGAGGTGCGGTCTGCCGCCGCCGCGGTGAGCACGATGGTTTGCGGATCACGCAGTGCGTCGATGAAGCCACCCGCGTAGCACGCCGAGATGATGATGACCCGCCAGCGGATGCCCGCCTCGCGCAAGGCATCGGCGAGTTCGGCGGGGGTGAGACTTTGCAGCGGAAAGTCGAAGTCCGACACGGCGATCGCGGGATCTTCGGATCCGTGCGAGGAGATCGCCAGGAAGAGCACATCCTTGTCCAAGTCCATATGCGAAGCTAGACCCTTGAGCGCATACCGCAAACCCGACACGCTCGCCAGCGGCGCCTGGTCGATGTCGCGCTCATCATTGATGAGCGCCAGATGACGATCGGCCACACCGAATCGATCACCGATGGCATGCGCAGCGAGGTCGATTTCCTGCGCGAACACCCTTTCATCGCCCACCCCGGCGAACCCCAGAAAGAATGCCTCCGGCTTGGGCAGGGCATCGCGCCGGATGGTCTCGAGCGCCGCATCGATCCGGTCAGCCTGCTCGAACAGCGCCGCTTCGCGATCGGCCGTTTGATCCTCGCTTGCCGCGATGCTGGAGTCCGGCGGATTCCAAACGTCAGGGATCGCATTGAGGGCACTGCTCGCCCAGATGAACGCTGCGACGTAGAGCACGCCGCAGATCGCGGTGGGCACGTGTGAACCGCCGGCGAGCAGCGTGACTGCGCGCAGCAAATAGATCAATCCATACAACGCGACGGCACCGCTCACCCACCAAAACAACGGCATGTCGAGGACGTACAGGCCGACGGCCATGAGCAGGAACGGCAGTGGCACAAGACCCAGCGCCACCACCACTGCAGCCGACAAAGCCGGCCGCGGCTTGAGCAGGGAGCGCAACAGCGACGCGAGGCCGAGCACGCCGAGAACGTACCAGGCGAGCAATGGCACCCCGTCGAGTGCAAATTGGGGGTCGGGTTGGCGCTGCCAGTGATCGATTCCGGCCCAGGCAGCGGCCCAGGCGACGATCAACAGCACCATCATGGGAGCGGGGCTGCCGTGAGGCGTGGCACCCGCCGCTCGCAGGCACCAGAGCCGTAGCAATGCCATCAACCAGGAAGACCGCGCGGGCGTTTGCGCAGGCGCGCCTTCGATCATCCGCACGGCAGCCTATTTCGCTGCAAGAATCTTTTTGAGATTGTCCAGCCCCGACTGATAAACCCCGCTGATCGCGTCGGTAGCAGCCTTGTCGTTCTCGCTATCCGCCGGATCGTCCCCGAGGTTCTTGCGCTTGAACTTGCCGGACCAGGTGACCAAGGTCTTGTCGCCGGCGAGGGAAGTGACCACCAGGCTCGATGTATAGTGACTGACCGGCAGCACGCCTTCGACGATGGCATAGCGGAACCGGTGTCCCGAATCATCGAATGCCAGTAGCTTCTCCTTGATGGTGCCGCCGCCCTTGAGCGTCAGGAGCCGCACCGCACCCACCGTGTCGTTGGTCCCGCTCTCAATCTGATCGGTGGCGACTGCCGGATGCCAGGTGTTCAGCGCATCGAAGCTCTTGACCGCATCCCAAACCTGCGAGGCGGGCGCGTCAATCGTGACGGTTTTCTTGACATGCAATTCGAGCGCGGCGGCGCCGCTCAAACCAGACGCGAAGACCGACGTGATTCCTGCCAGTGCAACGAGTGTTTTCATATTTGTTCCTTCTGGTGTTGACCCCCGCAGGCATTGTACATGGCATCTTACGTCGCAGGATTCGGCACGCTCACATTCGGGGCGGTGCGACGCAGGAGCGCCCCGCAATCGTGCGGCTGTGCAGGGTGGTCTTGTGCCTGCTACGCAAGTAACTTGCGTGTGAGTAAACCCTATGTTACGAAGTGAACCTGCCGGTCACAAGGAGGCCGGCATCTTGAACGCGAGCGGGATGTCTCGACAAGCCGCGTTCGAAAGAAGCGTGCGGGGCTGTCCCGGCACACCGCGCCTGCGACCAAAGACCAGGCGTGCCTGACATTTTATAAGGGAGATCTGATGAAAGTAACTATCTGCGCGAGCCTGGGCAGTGCATTGCGCGTCGCAACCTCTCTGCTCGCGGTCGCCTCGGCCGCCGCCCTTCCGACACTGCAGTCGCTTGCTGCCACGGCAACAGCAAGCTCGGGCGGCGATACCAGCGGCCTCGATGAAATCGTGGTCACCGCCGAAAAGCGTGACTCCACCGTGCAGCAAACCGCCATCAGCATGACCGCCATCAGCGGCGATCAGCTCATCAATCAGGGCATCACCTCGGTCGAGGACATCGCCGCGAAGGTTCCGGGCATCTCGATTCGCACCGCGGGTCCCGGCCAGACCGAATATGAAATGCGCGGCCTGTCGGCGGGCGGCGGCACCGCGGCGACGGTGGGCTTCTATCTCGACGAAACACCGCTGTCGGCCAACGCGGTGGCACTCAATGGCCGCACGGTCATCGACCCGGACCTCTTTGATTTGAACCACGTGGAAGTGCTGCGCGGCCCCCAGGGCACCTTGTACGGCTCGGGCTCGATGGGCGGCACCATCCGGCTCAGCACCAACCAGCCAAAACTCGGGGAATACGAAGCCGCCACCGATATCAACGCGTCGGATACGTCGCATGGCAGCGCCAACGGCAGCGGCAGCTTGATGGTGAACTTACCCCTGGGCGACATCGCGGCCTTGCGGCTGGTGACGACGGACAAATACATCAGCGGCTGGATCAACCGTATCTTCACTGGACCGAATAACTTCCCGGCGCCGACCGCGCCGTCCTATACCGCGAGCGCCCCTGCGAATTGCGGCGCCTACTACTGCGATCGCGGCGATGTCGCCGCCGCGCCCGAGGAGGGAGTCGTCAAGGGCTCGAACCTCGAGCGCTTCGCGTCGGCGCGTGCCAGCCTGCTGGTCAAACCCTCGGACGCGCTGTCGATCACCGGACTGCTGATGTACCAGGACATTCGCGCCAACGGCTATAACAACTTCCAAGAGAATCCCGGCGGCCTCGCCATCTATCAGCCCTACGATCAGCCCGAGCCCTACCACGATTATTTCCGGCTCGCGAGCTTGAAGGTCGTGTACGACATGGACTTCGCGTCGCTCACGTCGGCCACGAGTATCTGGGACCGTGAAGTGCTGCAGTCCACCGATTCCACCGAAGCGCTGCAGAACATCAACAATTTGACGCACCTCGTGAACGGCGCCTACGTGGCCGATTACATCCAGAACCTCTACGTCGAGGAAGACCCGACGCGCCAGTTCAGCGAGGAGTTGCGCCTAACCTCGAAGGACAGCGGCCCCCTGGATTGGGTGGGCGGCCTGTACTTCGCCGACCTGCACTCGGGCTACATTACCTACAACCAGGCACCAGGGTTTGCCACGGCGCTGACCTGCGGGCCGCCGTCGGCGTCGAATCCCGTGGCGGGCTCCTGTCCCGCAGCCGACGTAGGCCCCGTGAACAGTACCTTGCGTTATCCCAACCCCTCTTTACCGCAATATCCGAGCCCCGCGGCAGCGAACCCCAACGGGGTGGTGTTCAACGACAACAATCCCAATGTCCTGAAACAGGAGGCGGCTTTCGGCGAGGGTACCTACAAAATCAAGGACGATCTGAAACTCACCGTGGGCTTGCGCTACTACCATTTCGATATCAACAATCTCGCCAATCAGGCGGGCCTCGGCACGGCATCGCTCAACCAGGATCACACCATCCTCGCACAGAGCGCCAGCGGCAACGCGGTGCTGCCCAAGCTGAATCTCGCCTTTGAACCCACCGCCGATCTGACGCTCTACGGCACATTGGCCAAGGGCTCGCGGCCGGGCGGGTTCAACTTGCCCATTCCTTTGCCGAGCGTGGCGGTGCTCGATATCAATAAGGACGCCTACAACTGCGGCGTCGGCGCCGTGTCCGTATCCTCGCAGCCTAGCTATACGCCGGATTCCGTGTGGAGCGCGGAAATCGGCGAGAAGGCGCGCTTCGATGACCGGCGCATCACGGTCAATGCCGATCTCTACTACATCAAGTGGGACAAGATTCAACAGGTGCTGTCGCTCACCTGCGGGTATCCCTACAACACCAATGCCGGCAACGCCAAGTCCTACGGTCCCGAGGTCGAGGTGTCGACGCTCATCACCGCGGGCCTTACGTTCGATTTGTCGGGAACCTACACCCAGGCGTACATCAGCGATCCGACCGCCGCCGCCGAGGCGTCGGGCATCAACCCGGGCACGCGAGTGCTCAACGTACCGAAGTACACCGCCGTCGCGGGCCTGAACTACTCGGCGCCGATCAACGACCAGCTGAACTTGCTGGCGCACCTCGCGAGTTCTTTGGTCGGACCCAATCAGGACCAAGCCGCGGTGCGCCAGACGCTGCCCTCATATAACCTGGTTGATGGCCGTGCCGGCGTGTCGAGCGGCCCGTGGTCGGTGGCGGTGTTTGGCACGAACCTCACCAACAAGGTGGCGCTGCAGACGATCAATAACACCGTGTTTGCGTGGCAGACCTACGCCATCACGCGCGTATCGACCAATCAGCCGCGTACGATTGGTGTCGACTTTCAGTACAAATTTAATTGACGCTATCGAATCAGCGAGGCTTTTAGACCCGTGAACGACCAGACCGCCGGCGCGGTGGATCAAGACGCCGCCCAACTGAAGGCCTTGGGCTATGAATCCCACTTCGACCGCACCATGTCGAAGTGGGAGAATTTCTCCTTAGGGTTTACCTACCTCTCGCCGGTGGTGGGGGTATACACCATCTTCGCGAGCGCCTTCGTGGCGGGGGGACCCCCGATGTGGTGGACCTACATCCTGGTGGGACTGGGCCAGCTCATGGTGTGCCTGGTGTTCGGCGAGATCGTCTCGCAGTTTCCGATCTCCGGCGGGCTCTACCCCTGGGCCCGTCGGCTGGTGGGCAAACGCTGGGCATGGACTGCCGGCTGGGTGTATTTCTGGGCTCTGTGCTGCACCATGGCCGGTGCCGCCACGGGCGTCGCGCCCTTCCTCGCGCAATTATTCAAAGTCGAGAGCACGCCGCTCGCCACCACCCTGATTGCCATCGTGCTCATTGTGGCGACCACGCTTCTGAATTT
>Ga0209208_10000111_pt1 | contig 82882 bp, 63 predicted proteins | sample S1TSphfallax_3_FD_187694 | JGI IMG/M metagenome (GOLD analysis project Ga0209208, IMG submission 187694) | Host-associated microbial communities from peat moss isolated from Minnesota, USA - S1T2_Fd - Sphagnum fallax MG (SPAdes) (version 2) | ecosystem: Host-associated > Plants > Peat moss >... | reverse complement strand
ATTTGTCAATGATTGTGACAAAATGAAAGGAGATTATTCATATGGACTTTATGGGTTGTCCTTTTTTAACTTCCAAATTGAAAAATGACATCAACTTCTATTAATGTAAGTGTTGATGTAGATTTGTAAAGATTTTTAGGTGATTGAACATCTATTAGTTAAAGATTACAATAATGACATTAAAAAAGTAATAGCCATGTTCATTTGATCACTTTTTATGAATTTTTTAGGGACTTGTAGGCAGTTTTAAACTATCTAAAAGTGAGCCATCATAACTTGCATTTACCCTATAACATAACACTAAAAGTAGAATGAAATGGGGTGATCGATGCATATGAAACAATTATGGTGGATTGAGTTTAGTTGATATAAAAGAAGTTATGAATGCCCTCCTATGCAAATGGATCTTGTAATGACTTTGGAGCTTGGTGCCAATTTCAAAACCTTTTTCAACTATAAAATGAATATGTTTTGACCCTCCAAGCATAAAAGTTGGGTTGTTAATGTGCACTAGATTTAGTGTTTAATCATGTTTCAACAACTAACTTTGGAGCTTGAAGTAAGATTGTTAAAACATGCAATTCAATGTTCAAGAATGTACAGCAAAATCCACTAATTTTTGCGAATTGTATTTGAGCTACTTCAATGTGGTGGTTACTTAAATCTAGGTGTGTAGAAATTGGAGTATCAATTCAATAGGTAAAAGCAATTTACCATGCAAGATTGAGAAAGGTTGCAAAATTTCTAGGTTCCTTGAACCAAAAGTTTTATGGAATGGGACCATATTAAGTCTAAATTTGGTCTTGACAATGGGATTTGGAAAAATATGTTTGGGATCATATCATGGTTAGGATCCTTTCCTAATGATTTGTCAAACTATAATCACCACAATCAAACATACGGAATGATGATTGGATTGGGATATTTCCATTGACAAATGTGTAAATGTAATTTTTTGCACAATTGGATGAAATCAAATTAAGGGTGAACCACTTTTCACCCAAAAAAATGATGTATAACAAATATCATGGTACACAATAAATTGAAAATTTGATGACATCCTTTGGTTATCCTAAACAAAAAAAAAAACTTTTTAAATGTGCATGACAACATTTTGAAACTCAAAGTTCATTTTGATTGAATAGCTAGATGAAAAGGATTGGATAAAATCTTAATGTACATAAAGTATATAACTTACAAATTTTCAATGGCTATAGGGCTTCATGTTTATGATTCATGAAACATTGCCAAATAAAAGAAAAATAAATAAATAATGCAAAGCCTACCTTTAAAATCTTATTTTCTTTCATATGGTAATGATTTTTTCCTAAAAAGAAAACATTAAATTATGCATTTGTTGGTAAACAAGTGTTTAAAAACACATTTTTTGAATGGATTTTCAACCAAATATTCTAAAATTGTAAATGGTCTTAGACTTAATTGATGTATATCCATGCCATCCAAAAAAATTCAACAAAACGTTCCACCCACAACCCTAGTTTCAAAGTATATATGTAATTTTTCATACTCTATAACAAGTATTATTTCATCACATATATATTCCATACGTTCAATTTTTTCAAGGTTTTTTTTTTCTTAAATTTAAAAGTTAATTTAAATTTAAAGCTAATCAAATATATTTAAAACAAGCCAAAAAATCCAATATGTGATCTCCATATATTACCAAAAAAACTAATGCAAAAATATTGTATTTGTGACAACAATTTTTGTGGGGCTTAATATGTTATGCCCAATTGCATATTTGCAAGTAGGTAGGTGTGTGCTAGGTGTGTAGATTCTATCAATTCTTGAAGTCTTCATGTTCTCAATTAATACCAAATTTGCAACCACCCTTCAAGAAGAATGTTCAAGTAGTAAGGAGCAAGTTGGATATTGTAGAAGGATTAGAGTCATAACAATGAAGAAAGGCCCAACAAATCATAATTTTCACTTTTACTATGGACATTTTGCTTCTTTAAGATTTGGTCTAAATTTGTGGTATTGAAAGGATGGGACCCCACTCACGTTGTATACTTTTGGGAAAAGGCAAATATTGTTAAACAAAATGAAAAGATTGTCTAAACCCCTTATGGAAAAATGACAATCATTTGATTACATCCCCAAAGTAAATTAAAAATATTTGGCAAACACAACATGCAAAAAAAGACATTAACTTTATGTGGTCTATTCTATGTAAAATGGTCAACTCATGGAGAGGAAAAATAACTAAGGATTTTGATTTTACCTACACATAATGCAACATAAGAATTGTTGAATGCACTTGACATAGGTTCTTCAAATGTTTTAGAACGTATGTAACTTGGGCATGGGCAATATTTATCATGTACTTCATGGTACATCCTCAACCTGCCTTGCTACACATGCTCAATATTCAACAAGGCCTCTTCTGTAAGAAATTACTATAAATAATTTAGAAGTTTGCTCCCATGGGTTGTTCATAGCTCAACAAATTATGTTTCTATTTTTTTACACAATTAAAAAACTTAGCTTCAACAATGGCCCTTCCATTGAACATTTCCTATATAATATATTCACCACAAATGTTAATCCCTTATGAGATAACATAATCATTAGTCATAATGTGGACATTGTGTTACATCATTCACAATCCTTTCATAATGCCCCAAACCCATGTATCCTCATTTGAGTCATGATTTAGCCTTTAGTTGTCATCATATCCTATCCACATTCCAATTGTTATTACCACATACATTGCAAATAGCTTATGGAGGTTGTGCATTGAAAATAATACAAGGAAGTAACATCTACAAAATGTCTATTAAAAAAGAAAACATGAGCACACATATCCCTAGAACATTGAAATCACCCTTGATGGCATCTATTGCAAAAATGTTTACACATTTTTCATCCTCCTTTACAACAATTCTACTCCACACAAACTATCCAACTAGAATCACGAGCTTTTTTATTTCTTACAAGTTCCACACATCTCCATTCCAAACATAGAAAGACAACATCACCTACACACAAACAAAAGAACAAAACATTCAATTTGCAACCCCATCCACTATTGAAAGTTTCATTGCATTTTCCTTCTAGAAGCTTCCAATGAAGGAGAAGGAACAATCATTTTGATAATTCTCGGCCTTTAATCAAAAGTAGATGTGATCATTAATTTTTTTTAAATCCAACTCTTTTCATACTATCAACAATTTCCATGCCATTGTGGGTGAAAGCACATTACAATGTAAACAATTTAAAGGAAAACTCGGATTGCATATAGTGTAAAGTAGTAAGACATAAGATTTCACTCATTTTGATTTTTTTTAGAGATCGTGCATGTAGTTAATTTGAGCTTCAAACATAAAATAAGTTATTATACCCATCAATATGCAATTGATTGGTAGTTGTATCATTTTGTAGAAATATACCAATAATCTTATACCCATTGATTTAAAACCCCTATTTTACAATAGATAATCATTTTTTATTAATTCTGAAAATCCATTTTTTTAATGTAAAATGATAAAAATAACATTTATCCCATCTACATCTTCAATGGAAGAACATTTTACAACTTAAAAATATCAAAAAAAATATCATCATTATAACATAATGTACTAACAAATGTTTTTAAAACATTTGATATGAACTTCACAATTTGAAAAGAAATTGAAAAATTTAGTGAAAAAGATTATTCTTCATGGTTGTTTTTTTACATGTGCAAAATTTCATAAATAAAATACCATTACATCTAATCTTTTGTAATTTTTTTTTACAATTGTAGCATTGTGACAGGGCTATGGCAAGGTGAAAATGTATTCCAATTATTAATTAAGTTGTTCATATTTGTTCCAATTTCATGATACAATTGATATATTGGGATGTAAACCACCATTAATTGAAAATCTTAATTACAAAATGTTTTTCAAACATCCACCATGATATATCAAAGTTTCACAAATATCAAAAACTATCAAACTATGACAATTTTTTTGTTTACATTGTAATGTGTTTTCACCCTTTTGTCATTTTATTTTTAAAACATTTTTATTCACACTATATTTTAACATCCAAGCTCAATCTATATTACACATGATTTTGTTGGATATTTACAACCTTTATAGTTGAATGTATTAACAAGTAATGTTTCTTTTCACAATTTTATGGTGTATATGAAATGGCAAGTATCATAAATTTAGCTAAATTTGGCTATAAATGAGACATGAATTTTTTAAAAAATAATTAAGCATCCTTTGACATTGTTGTTTCCCTACTAGAACTTGATATGGAAATTTAACTACACTTATGAATTTTATTTGTTGATGGAATACCCCCAAAAGCCATTTAAAAAATTCATTTATTTAATATATCAGATTCCTTCGCATATTTATATACTTAATTAATTCCTTGGAGTTGGATTCACACTGAGGTAGTAAAAGGAGATAGATCTTAAAAGAATAAACTTGCCCTAATGTTTTCTCATCCACCCAAAGGGGTAGCAACTGACTTGGCAAATGACATGGCATTGGGGTTAAGAGGTGGATAAACTTGTTGGGATATCTTAACCAAGAAATAAATATCTTCATCTAGGAAACCCTAGGATTTTTTCTAATTGTCCTAGGGTTAGGTTAGTGTGGAATAAGGAGGTGAGTTTGGCCCTTGATTTCAAAAGGTTAAAATACTCCCACATGTTCCCAAGAAGTTCTAATGTTGTTCTTGTTTTCATACTCTCTTTGATTTAAGAGAGTATGGGGAAGGGGAGACGTCGGGGAATCTTTTGGGCAATTGGAATAAACTTTCCCAATCTGCCCCCAAAAATTAGGCACCTTGGAAACATTTTCTCAAGTTTTTTTGCAAATTGCCTTAACTTTTTGGCTAGCCTGGAAAACTATTCTTAACTTTTTCCATGTTGCCTGATATTTCTGAGAAGAAATGAAAAAAAATCAACCTTTTTAATATGTTTGGAATTGTCAAGCAATATAAAATACCTCAACTGCACAATTTTTTTCAAGCATCCTGGAAATTTTTTGTCAGGATTTTTCCAAAGTGTCCAATTTTTTTGGGCAGCATGGGAGAAAAATCCTAAGTTTCCCCAAGCTGCCCAAACTGTTTGGATATTTTGGAAGAGCCTTCTCCTAGACTCCTCAGATATTTTTTCAGGCAACCAAAAACAGTGTTTGTGAACTATGTTGTTGATTGGCTATTCGGGTGATGGCGAATTGCTTGGAAAAATGTGAAGTCATTTGCCACCTAAAAAAAAGCTATTTGTGCATGATACTATCTTCCAGTATTTTGGTGTGCTCCTCCATGCAATTTTAACAACTATGAAATGGAAGTACGATGATAGCCACACAAAGAAGACCATTGGAAAATCTGAGGAATAAAGGGTTGGAGAATGGCTCTAGCATATAGACCATTGAGGTCATCAAATGCATTTGCACCATCCAATTCTGGCATTGTGGATGGTTCAATGGGGGCTGAAATTAACCTCATCATTCTATTTTATCTATCCACTTTTAGTGATTTGCACAACGATTAATTTATTCCTTAGATTTTAATCATTTTAATCCCCAAATCAACTCAAGAGAGGGTTAAATGTATAGGAGAAGGGCCTGAGTACAGGCCCTTCCATGATTTGAGATCTGTGCCTGAGGTCGGTAGGTCGAGGGAACAGGTGGGAAATCATGGAAGGGCTTATCAGATCCCAGTAGAGCCTGGCTGGTACCTTCCACAGCAGAAAATCCCGCTTGCTGAAAATAGGTTTTTTCAGGCAGGTAATGGAGCTGAAAATACAAAGGAAAAATCCAGGCAGTGCTTTACCGAATCAAAAATATATGCCTACTGACCTAACCCTTGGAGTGAATCCAGAGTGCAAGCAAGATTTTACTATGGTTTGGAGTTTATTCTCAAGTTCTATGGGAGGACCAGATCTTCTACCTTTTAGTAAGTTAGTGGGGCCAGACGTTCCTCCATTCTCCCAACACCCTCCTGGAATCCCTTGAAGAGGGCAGAGCAATACAATTGTGCAGGGTGGAGGAACCAGATAGGCCAGTAGTATATTCATTTCTCCTTTCAAGATAGAAATCGGTATTTTTTCAAAAGGTGTGTGTTGTGCACTGTTCCTCATTCTAGAAATCCAAAAAGGATATCTACTACAATTGATCCATTGAATTACAGGCCACCACTGGGCACCCTAATTCACGGGAGTTTTGGACATTCCATTCAAAGGGTGTAGCCTATGTTTTGGAAGCAACATTTGCTCATATGTTACCTCAGATCCTGTCAATGGGGATGGATTAGCAGGATGATTTCAGGGTATCCAACCACACTCAGATTCACAAATATTTTAAAATTTCCAGGTGCTCACTTTATTCTCCAACCTTTTTGGCAAGGTGGTGTAGACGAGTAGTAGTAGTAGGACCCAATTGCATGATTGATTCTTACCATTGAAAACAAGTATACCTCCCAAGATAAGAGCAGCTCCACCAACACATTGATTGCACAGCAGAAGCAGTCAATTGGATGATGCAAAGGAAAAACTTATCTTTTACAATCTCAGTTTCATGTTTATAGGTGGGTCTTGGGAATGATTTAAATAAAGAATCTTTGAATGGAGAAAGATTGTTGGAGGCTTAATAACTCAAACGGGCTTTTTTTTTCCTTTTTTTTTGTTGAAGCACCACAGCAGACTGCAATCTGTTGGAGCTTGTTCAAGTCTGATCAAATGCAATTGGCCCTCAATAGGGCATCTCTTCATATTGCTTTGTACTTTTGAGGTATAATAACAAATTTTTGAGACATGAGATTCATTCATGCTTGGCCAGAGTAGGATCCATAACACACTCAGCAAGTTGTCTCCACTTGACCATTTCCAACATTTGCAAATTGCTATCCGCATGTGGAGTCTTGTGTAGTTAATTGTCAGCTAGCTTTTATTTGCTTCCTCCTCTTCTCAAATACTTTATATGGCATGATTCAGCTATCCTGCATAAAGAACTTGCTTGAAGCTGCTGAACTTGTGGGGGCAACCAAGTTTGAATCCATTCAAGGAAGAATCAGGAGCATTTGTGAAAAGTGTGAAGATTAGTACTTATGAGGCACCTCCCGGTTCACCAAATTGTGAAGGCATCAAATTAGGTACGTAGGCATGGGTGTTAAAGTATATGTTGTATACATGTAATTCAAAAAACCTGCATTGAACAAGTGCAATGATTTTCACCCTAGTGGATTTTCGTCAAATTTCTACATGAAAAATAGAATTTCAACTGATACAAAGGATTTTTCATGCAACAGATTTGCCCAAATCTCCCCAGAATGCCAGAGTTTTATCTAAGTTCCAGTAGGTAGTCAAGAATATAGAAGGATTCATTTTTTGAAAAAACCTTTCATGTCTGGTATGTAGCCATGACTAAATGTTCTCTTTGGCCACATCACAAAATTGGCAGAAAAGCCACTGGGAACAAGGTTTATTATTGTAGTGCCTAACCTCACACACTAGTCCTGGAAGAATGGTTAGGCAAGAAAAAGGTAGCTACACACGCAACACTTGTGTGACAGAATTTTGCAGGTCAAATAAGACGAAAACAGGAGTAGAATTGGGTTGAATCCAAAGTCCCTCACATCCCCACCATCATTATCATCATGAAGGAGATCATATCATTCTTTGGTAGACGCAGAGATGGAAACTATTGGATTATACGGTTGGAATTTTGCACCCAAACAAACTGAAGATCCGCAGGAGAAGCTGAACTCCGAACCTGGTGCGATAAAATTCCCCAATTTGGCGTTACTGGTTCTTCATCCTTTGGCCATGTGGCAATCTCCAGTAATTTGAAGTACATGTCTCCAAGATTCTCTGCCTTGAGAAAAGTGTGGATGGATTAAAAAGGAACGTATTGCTACTTTTGCTGCCATAGCTAGAGATTGGACCAATTGATTTCAGATATAATTTTGCACGACTGGATTGAGAATAACATTTCTTGTGAGTTTTGTCATGTCAACTCTCGGATCACTGAAGACAGGCCTTTTGGTGGCCAGACCGACCATAGAGTGGTGGAGTGACCTGAGATTGATCTTCACCAAACTGCAAGCATTGGAGGATTGCTCATGCCTAGGCTCAGTGAGTAATGCCTTCTTGGAGGGGCATTGTCCACCCCAATGACAACCATTCTGAACACACACCCATGGACAAACACTTCAATATCTTTCTCATTTCTTGTCTGTTTTAGTCATCTACACAGTTGTGGGTGCGTCAAGTGAAGCTTTACATAACCTCTTTCAATTCCAAAGACAAAGGAATAACAAAGAAAATCACAAAGCATCTCCAAGTCATAGTGTGTTTTCAACAAAATGACTTTATTATTTCTAGATCTCATATTTTCTTTATTTCTTGTTCATTTTGAATAACTTAAATAACTATGGATGCATCAAGAAGAGCTCTACATAACTTCTTTGAACTTTAGGAGCACAAGAGCAACAAAGAATAACCATGAAGAAAATGGGTATCCCCAAATCACAAAGTGTTTAAAAACACCCATGACCAAAACCTTGATTACCCCTATTTATATACCCCATATCTTCTTCAATTTTTTTGTTTGTTTTAATTGATATGAACTACTGTGGGTGCATCTAGTGTAGCTTTACGTAAACCTTTTGAACTCCAAAGGCAAAGGATCAATGTATAGAATTCTAAGCTCTTGAAGAGCTTAGATGTTCAATCACTAGCCTACTTACCCTAAAACTTTACATATTGTATTTTTAGGATTAACTTTGAAAACATAATGAATGTGCTACATTTCTAAAATTTCAATGAATGTTATGTACATATATGCTTGTAGATATACCAACTAGTTTTGGGTACCATTGAGTCGTCATTTGTTCACTAGTCCCATAGGGAGTTTAAAAGGTTTAATGTTAAGTTTAATGAAGCAAACAAAGGTCAAAACTAGTGTTTGGCAAATATCAACTTTTGAACATAGTATTAATGTCCATATTAAATCTTTAAAATAAAATAAAACCAATCTAGTAGTATTATTCGATGAAAAAAAAGAATCATACTAGTTAGGTATTGGATCTTGTTTTCAAACTTTCATACCAACTTGGTTATGGTGTTGGGGTTCAAGGCTGATTTTTGGCTAGTATGACGTAGATACATTATCAATGTTGGGCAATTATTAGAATAATAGATAGACCTCAATAGTTCCACACCCAATTATCAATGTTGGGCAATTATTAAAATAATAGATAGACCTCAATAGTTCCACACCCAAGTGTACACCCACTCAATTGTTGAACCCTAAAAGTTAAAGAACTGGGGTGTAAAAACCCTCTAGAGGTTAAGTTCTAAGAAAACCACATCAATGAACAAACTAGTAACCCCAATTTCTTATGTTTTGCTTGAACTTTATTTAAGTTTCTTTTTTAAAAAGTTGGTTTTTTCATGTTTTTCTGTTTTCTAGATATAATAACATTCAAAAAAATGATGGAAACACTAAGGATTCAATTTTTTTCTTTTTTTTGGGGACCAATCACAAAGTATAAGAAAAAATGAATATTGTGTTTTTCTTGGTTGTGTTTGTAGTTCTTGTTTTAAGGCTTTTAGAGTTTAAATGAATAATGTTAAAAAAGTGACAAGAAATTTAAAAGGAGCTTTTTAAATTGTTTCATATTTCATTTTTCATATCCTCTCATGGATCCCTTTGTGGCTTCTTTGCAAACACAAATTCTAATTCTTTTGACCTTTTCTCTTTGGATTATTATTATTTTGTTTGGAGTTTTCAGTTTGAGCTATGAATTAAATCCAGATGTGAAGTTTTTATTTTCCATCTCTTGTTTTCCATCTCTTTATTTTGCCATTGGATAAAATTTGATGTAAAAACATTTTAGTATTTTGTGAAAAAAATACATGGATGTGTTTTTTTGGTGGTGGTAGTGTAGTGTGAAATGAGGTGTTCTTGATTTTATGATATTAAAATAATTATATTTAAAAATATTTAAAAATATAAATGTGGATCTGTCATTACTTGTTTTTCAACATTTAGAAATGAGATGGTGTTGTTGTGATGTGTGTGTAATAGTTGAGGGAGCCAAATTGGTACAAAAGTTGTAACATTGGAAAGTTAGGGGAAATACCACTTATTAAAAAAGAACCCAACAACCTACCAATTTAGAAAATAATGTTTTTGTATTGAAAAGCTTGGGGATGAGTTTTATAGTATGTTATAGGATCAGTTTCCCATTTCTAACAAAGCAAAGTTGTGGTGGATTGAATTTTCCTATTCACCATGAGCAAAAGTTGATCTTTGGTGATAAAAGTGTGGGAAACTAAAGAATATAGGTGTAGCATGGGTGTATGGTTTGGTGGCATTCTCCAAGGGCAATAAACTTTTATCTTTGTTTTGATTTGATTGTTTGCTCTTAACAATTTTAGTTGTTTGGCTCTCAAGTTCAAGAAATATGTCATTGTTTTCTTTTATTATGCACAATAGTATAAGAGGTTGAATTAGACTCAAGGAACAAGATTTGTCATAGTCAAATTGTAGGTGAATCATGAAAGTGATGAATCTAGAAGGATTCATAATTAACATTGAAAGAAATGTAGGGTGTCAATTTGCTTGAATGTATCAAAAATGGTAATGAATTCTACTACTTCTAATATCACATATTGCCATGTTGGGATTTCCTTTTATGTGATACTCTTGTTGTAGATTAAAATCTAATTTGATCACTTATTAGATATAAGTATGAGAATCTTGGGGCTTTTGGCATAATGTGGTGTCCATGTCAATTATAACCCTATCAGGTTTTAACACACAATACTTTACTCCCCACTTCCTTTTGAGTCTTCCATTGGTATTCACTAATATTTCACGCACAAGCTTACCTTACACATCAACTAAAAAATCACACCATTATCATTTTTGTATCCACCAATCAACTTCATATAACTCGGCAGTAGTATAGGTCATCATTGATAGCTTCAAAATTGGTTGGTTGTCATTTCATTAAAATTTAAAATATTTTTTCATGTGAACAAATTCAATAGATCTTGCACAACCCAAATAGGTGCATTTTGGATAATAATTGTTTATGGATGGGCCAAGAAATTGGTCAAAATATGCATCTACCTTATATTGATCAAAATACACTAATTGATTTTTATACAAATAGCTATAATTATAATATTTTCATACATGTAGTAGGAATTTGTTTTATGAAAAAAAAATTAGAATATTGCCATAACATCATTTATATTCATATACATGGATAAATTTCAACATTTATTTTTAAAAAATTGTTGCACATTATAAAATTTTAACCTCAAAAATTCATTGGGAAATGTCTAGCATTGCATTATATGGTATTTTTCTTTTAAAACTACATAGAAAATTTTGTGGGACAATATTTTGTAAAAATTCAAGCAAACCATGACCTTGTGATAAACATGTTTTTTTAAATATTATTGGGAGAAAGTAAAGAAGTTAATAGTGAGAGGATGATTGCAAGATAAGTTGAATCATTTTTTTGGGTCAATGCAATTTTTGGTAGAATTTCATGCATTAACATGCCATTGAATCATCAATATGCCAATTTCCACAAATTCACTTGAATAAAAAATTTCAACATATATATGCCAAAATTAGAATAATGAACTTTTCAAATTGAAAAATATGAATTGAACTTTTGTTTGTGTCTTTATATAAATACGTTTTTTGTTATAGATTTTTTTTGAGATATCTTATAGGGACTCAATATATGATATAATAAAGCAAAAAGAACATAGATGAGAAAAATATATGAACATTTGAATGTTTCAAAATGGACCATATTTTTAGATGTCCATATATTCATTTAATAATAGTTTTGGGTCCAAATTTGGCATTGCAAATGGTGCCATTTTCCCTCTCATCATTTTATGAGCCCTTGTCTTTATGTTTTCTTGTTTTTTTTACCCTTGATCTTGAAGCTCCACCTTTTTGAATTTTGTTTTTTTTTTGGGAGATTTTTATACAACTTTTCTTCTATTCTCTAATGTTGCCTACATCTCCTCTAGTCTGGTTTTCTTGACCTTGGTCTATGGTTTTTGTGGATTGTTCTTTTGCTAAAAAAAAAATTTTAAAAAATCTTTGCTAGGATTAAGGTTGATTGACATGTGTCTTTCTTGTCCCCCTTATTCTGCTTGACATATTTATGCCATCGTTCTAGTTTGTTGCACAAATTGTTGAACATAGTTTGTGCCCAATTTACCTTCTTCCATTTTTGTGCTCTCATAAATGTGATGACATTCTTATTGTTAAAGTAAGTCACCTTCTTTCTCTGATAGATCACAAATATAATTGTAGCGTATCTCACCAAGTATGGCAAACCCAAACTCTTCACATTCCACTGATCTCCAATAGAATTTGTGGGTTCAATTTTACAACTTGTAGGGCCTGGAATGTTATTGTCTAATTAACTTGCCCTTTCTGGTCTCCTACATACCCCTCTGCACAGACTTTAAAGACATTTACAATCAATTGGTTACTAATCACATAGACCTTGTATTTGTAGCTAGTGTGTGTGTGTGTGTGCACGCATGCGCTCTTGATTTTAAAGGTGCTCAAAAATTTGAACATTACATTTGGAATTGATGTTTCCCACTTCATAAAGAACAAAGTGATAAGCCCTACCTTATCAACCCTTTCTTCTTCTTCACTTATGTCTTTTTAGTTTTTTAACCTTTCAACATGTTTGTCATAATTCTATTTTGTCAATATCCACATGAATTTGTCAGGATTTGAAATGCGAATACCTCTATCCACTAATGTTGTTTTGTCCAATATGGTTGTTCTCCTCTTCGTATTTATAGGCCCTAGTGTAGCCATATTGATCTCCATTCTGTTCAGTTACATTTTTTCCAATGGTTGCACTTTCACTTTAGGTATTTCTTTTTCCTTTACATCCTTCTATGTTGCCGCTTGTCCTTCCACATATTGCTACTCCATGCTTTCTTTTTCATCAGATTTTTGGATTTGTATTGGATCCATTATTGTGCTCTTGGGCTTCCTTGCTCCTTTGAACTCCAACCTCTTTTTCATCTTTGCAAAAATTTACTATAGGTGATCTTGACCTATAGATGTTTTGAATTATGGAATGCGCAAATTGCATTTTCTCATGATATTGCTTCCCTTCTTCACATTCTAAAGATGACAATGAATGTGGCAATGATCTCATTACCACTGGAAGAAAAAGGTCACTATGTGACCAATGCATTTAAAACTATTTGGTTTTTGTAATTAAACTTTTTCCCTTTGTGACATCATGCTAACATCAACCGAGTCACCTATGAATAGTTTGTGACTAATTTGTGACTAAATTGATTTACATCTATATATGGGTTGGATTTATCATCCAAGAATAACCATTTAAAGTCCCATTAGTTGTAACAAAAATGTTGTTTAGTCATCATCAACATATGTCTATATACATCAATTATAATAATAATTTGATTTATGATTCAACTTAATATTCATAATATTTTTATTGTAATTAAAGTCATTGATATGATTATTATAATTAATATATAATCATACTAATTACTTTATTCATACAATAATTATAATAGACATATAGTTATAGTTCAACTTAATTATTCATAATTTTAATTTTGAATATAATTTTAAAAAATATTTCCACTATAATTAAATGAATTAATTTAATTTTATAATTATAATAATTAAATTCTAGTATAATATACTATTTAATTATGTACTTACAATATATTATTGTTATTATGTCATAAAATTTTAGAATAATTTTACTACAAATCTAAAATAATTATAATTAATTAATTTACTTATGATTTATTATTGCATATATATAATCAATAAATAATATTACAACATAAAATTTCACATTAATCAAAATGATAGTTCCCAATCATTTAAAAAATTATTTTATTTACAAAACTTATTTTATAATAATAATAATAGAAATTTGTGGCCTAATTGAGAAGTTATGTCCTACAATTAATATTTTAATTCAAAATCTTAAAATAATGAACAAAGTTTCTGTAAATATTGGATTTATAAACAATGATACATTAAAATAATTGTATGTATTACTCATTATTTATTTATTTATAGTAAATTTTAATATAAAAACAGAAAAAAAAATATTAATAATTATCATTCTATAGTGACATAAAATCATTGTAATTGTTTAATACTTGAATAAGTAGTTTATAATTAAATTTTTTATAATTTTTTATAATTTGTAGGTTTAGTTCTTATTTAAGTTTCTAGAATAGCCATAATTTAATTAAAATAATTACTGTTATGACCATAACTACATGGATTTTAATATAATAAACTAAAATATTTATTTTTTATAACTATTTGTTCATAATATATCACTTTTACAAATAATCATGAATGATTATATTTATTAATTATAAGTTACACTAAATAATTATTGTTACAACATAAGTTTTTGTAGTATATAATTTATATTCTTACAATATTATAAATCAATTACTGTGATCGATATTACATTACTTTAACATCATTGTAATTATTTCGGATAAGAATTAATTATAGTAATTTCATAATTATTTCCTAAGTGAACATAATTATTCACAATCTATAATTTAGAACTTTAAATCTGAATTAAAATTTTGGAAAATCTATAGTCTAATTAAAATAATTATTGTAATGATCATAATTCCAGGAATCATTATACAATAATTTTTTTAATAATTAAAAAAAAACTTATCTATGATAAATATATTATAGTAATATTATAGTAATTAGTTAAATGTTAATTTTAAAATTAATAATTTGTGAAGGAATCTATTTTTTAATAAACATTATTAGTTCATTATTTTTAATTTGAAAATAAATATTTATAATAATATTAATTAATTATAATAATTAAATTAGTTTTACATTAATTATATTATTTATAATTCGAGCAAATTTTTTAAAGTAAGGAAATATTTTCAAATATTTCAGTTATTTGTTAATCTATGAGTTATGTATTGACAAGTTGTGAGTAACTAGATTACTAGCTCGTGAAATATTAAAAATTAATTAATTATCTAAATAGTTAATAATGAATACTTAATATTTGGAGTGTATAGTTTATATTTTAAATTTAATCATTATTAATTAAATGATTATCTAATTATCTAATGAGTCGTGTACTTGAAAATTTTGAAAATTAAGAAAAAAGGCATGAGGAAATTTTTGAAGTTCCAATTTAGTTTGTGAGAAAGTTGCAACTTCAAAATTTATCCCATATTGTTTGTTTTCATTCCTAGTTTGAACACTATATAAACAAAGGGTGTGCACATCCAATTTCACATCAAAAAATGTGTGTGCATGGGATGAACCATTCAAAAGGTTTTACCCAAAACAAAAAGAAAAATTGTGCACAATTTTAAACTACCTACTTCCCCAACCTACTTATCTACTTAGCTAAATAGGTGCCTAGTTTGACATACCCACCTAGGTTGATTTATGTACTTACCTACTTAAGTACCTACCTATATGAATAGGTATTTAGCCTAGGAAAGTAAGACCTACCAACATTTTCCTTTCTTTTGAACACTTATTTTTCTTTCAACATTTTTCCTTCCACCTATTCTTTCTATTTGTGCTTAAGTTTTTGTTCTTCCTTCTCCCCTGCTAATCTCTACAATTTTTGTATTGCACTCTTCGCACTCATTCTTTTATGAACTCTATAACTTCAAAAAAACACACAACCTCCTATAGCAATTAAAAACAACTTGCAACACTTACTTTTTGTAATTTCATCTTTTAGCTTCCATCATGTATTATTATTATTTTGGGCTACCTGCCATCTTTTAATTAACGTTTCATCCTTGAAATTATGACGGTCCATCATTGTCACTTTTTGTGTCGGTTGTACAACCATGTGGAAACATGTCATTGAACATCATTGTGAATGAACACTTTAGATATCATCTTTTGACTACTTTGCATTCGTAGTCCCCCTAGGTCAATTGTATTGACTTTACGTCGTTCTCCTTATACCTCTTATGTTGACTATGTCAATACATATATTGAATTAGTCGATACCACCGATAACCCAACTTGAAATTTTGAGATCACATATTCCTCATTTTATACTTCATAGTCCATCTCATTATGGAGCACCAATTCCTTACTTCCGTGGTAATCGTCCAACGATTTGTCGCTCATATGAAGTTTTATAGTCAATATTGTTTTAACCTTAAGATCTTCCATCCTTTTTTCTTCATCATTACCTTTCATATGTGGTTTCTATGTTACATAGTTTTCATCTTCCACCTTTGTATTAAAATCTTCCTTTTAAAGTCCACCTCCACTTTGCTCCAAGTATACTAGCATCTATTGTTCTTATTTATGAACTTTGGATTTCATGTATTTGTATGGTTTGGGCTTATTCACATTGACCAGCACAAGATTACTCTCAAACTTCTCAATTGTCACCAATATAACACATTGTCATTTGGCAACACATACTGTACTTTGTATGGTCCAAACCATGTCCTAGTAAACTTCCCTAGGGGTGACTTATTTCCCTTTGGAAACCACATAACATAATCACCAAAATTGAATTGTTTCTTTGGATTCTTTTGTTAACTCCATAATGTTTTATTCCACTGTTGAATGCTAGTAGTTTGTGCAGCTTACATCCTAGCCTCTTGCAACTTCTCCAATTCTAAAATTTTGTTGGTTAAAACTTTCATTGAAGTATTGTTTCTTTGATTATCATTGGCAACTAGCACTACGTACTATATGGGCATCAATGGATGTAATCTATACACTAATTGATATGGTGTGTACCATATTGCTACTTTTTATGCAATTTTATATGAAAATAACATTGTTGATAAACGTTCATCTCAATTTGTTATATTCTCACTAACTAACTTGGTCAAAAGAATCCCAAATACTTTGTTAGTAGATTCAACCTGCCCATTCCCTTGAGGATAATAGGTTGTAAAGCTCACATGTTTTAATAGAAAATGATCTATCAAATGTTTGATAACATCATTAATGAAATGAACCCCTAATTTGTGACTATACTTAAAGGACATCCAAACCTAGTTAATATGCATTCATATAAATTTTTTGTTGTGAATGTTGCAATATTGGTTCTTAATGCTCTTACATCCACCCAATTGGTAACATAATTTGTGGCTACAAAATGTATTTAATTTTTATATATTTACCTATTGGTTTAATTAGCCCCACAAAATCAAGTCCCCATTTCATAAATGGTTCCTTCAAAAGACTTGTGATTAGCTTTGCAAGACTTTGAGTCACTAATCCTCTTGTTCTTTGGCATGCATCATAAGATATGCAGTAATCATTCACATCTCTATACATAATTGGCCATTAATATCTCTCATCCAATATCTTCCTCTACATGATTTCAATTGCAAAATGACTTCTTGATGGTCTTACATGTAGTTATGTCATCACCATATGTGCTTTTGTAGTTGTTAAACATTTTCGCATTTTGTTGTATTGGCCCATTCTCTACAATTCACCATTCTTCAATGTGAAAGGTTTTACTCCCCTGACAAATCTCTATTTTTGTTATACCAATAATGTTCCCTCAATTTACCATGTTTTCAAAAAAAAAATTACATCATTTAGCCATTAAGGCTTTGTGTAAAACAAACTTGCATCTACGATTTGGTCAAGCAAACATGTAGGTTCTATTGTGTCTGGTAGTCTTAACAATGCATTTGTAGCTACATGAGTTTTGCTTGGCTTATACACTACTACGAAATCATATTTTAAGAATAATAACAACCACCTAACTATTCTCCTTGAAATTTGTGGTTTGTTGACAAGATATACCAACACCATATGATTTACATATAATACAAACTTATTGACTAGTAAATAATGTTTGAACTTGTGCAAAGCAAAAACCATTGTTAAATCCATTTTTTATGTTGTGCTATAACTTGTTATACTTTGTTTAGAAGTCTAAAAGCATACACCACTAGTTGATCACTTTTCCCTATCAAATTTTCAAACAACATAGTTCCTATAACTAGTAATAATGCATCTATATGAACATGAAACTCCACCTGTTAGTTTGGTGATATCTATAGTGGTGTTTCAATATACTTTTGTTTGATCAACTCCCAAGCCTTTTGACACTCCTCTATTTTTGGTTAATTTAGTTATAAGTGCCATAATAGTGGCAAAGTTTTTTATGAAACATCTGTAAAATTGTGCCACACCATTAAATACTTGAATCTGATGTGGATTTTTAAGTGGTGGCATGTTTACTATTGTTTATATTTTCTTTGGATTTGGTAGTTTCCCTTCTTTGGAAACAATAAAACCCAAGATCATTCTTGAAAATACCATGAATGCACATTTGTCTAAATTCAAACTAATGCCATATTCTTTGCACTTTTGAAGACATAATATGAACTATTGTAAATGACTGTGAATGTCATTGTACACTATAAAGTCATCCATAAATATTTTCATAAAATTGTCCAAATATTTTTTGAATGTTTTGGTAATAATTCTCTAATATGTTGAAGGTCCATTTTAAACTCCAAACAACATCACCTTCCATATGAAAGCTCCCTAGTCTATTACAAACGTAGTCTTGTATCTTTCCTCTAAAGCTACAAATTTTTTATGATACCATGAATACCCACCTAAGAAGGAATATGCTTCATACCTTACTATTGTGTTCAAAATTTCATCTATAAAAGGTAATGGGTATGGATCCTTCTTTGTGGTTGCATTTAGTTTTTTGAAATCTGTATATATTCGAAGTTTTCCATTCTTCTTGGGTTTTTTTAGTGGGTGATAACCATGTAGCCTTTTATATAAATTGGATGAATCTAGTTACTAATAATTTATTAATATCTTATTTAATTGTTGTGGCATAGTTTGGATTCAATATATACATGGCCTAATGTGCTAGTGGTATAGTAATATCTAGTTTAATTATGTGTTGTGCTAGCTCTGGTCCCTTTTAAATCTTTATATGTCCATGCAAAAACATTTTTGGACTCCTTCAATAGTTGCTCCACTTTCAACACTTTGCTTATTTCCAACTATGCATTGATTTTCACCATGTGTGGTTTTGCATTAGTTCGTAGGTTGAACTTCATCAATTGTTGGTCTTAAGTTAACGTCCATCCAATTATTTACAATTCTTGTGCTTTTATTTTTGTTAGAATTTGTCCACTATAACATTCCCTAGCTAATGAGTATAATACATTTCAAAATACACCTTATCCTCCAAAGCTACTTCTGGTTCATATTTATTGCTAGTTGTCTTTTGTTATGCGATCTATACCCTTGATTTTAGCTCTAAATTACTAGTCTTATCACTAGTATCCATGATCTCCACATCTATGGTTTCCACAGATTGAATTGTTTTAGGTAAACTAATTGTTCCTATTGAAAATAACTTTGGCTTTGTAGCAAACATGATATCTTTTTCTTCATATGTGATACCATTTTGATAATCATAACACAGTAACACTTTTGGTCTTCTTATTTCACCTCCCAAATGCTTGATGATAATAATTGTTCTAATTATCCCATTATATGGTAACAATGTTACTCCCCAATCATGTGCCACTTTAGCATCCTTCAACCATGGTCTTCCCAACAACATGAAATAACTAGAATCTACCACACTATTTTGACGTATAATAAGCATATTTATGTAGGGAATGTTGTGAACATATATCTTTAGATCTTTAATCAAACCCACTAGTTTTGTGGTTGTTTGATTTGCCATCCTCTGATTAGATGGTGTAGGTTTAAGCTTTGGAAGCCCCAACTTCAATCTCAATTGTTCTGTGATGATATTAACTTTAAAACCTCCATCCAACAACACATCCTCTATTGTATTCTTCCCAATCTACACTTGGATAATTGTTATATGATTATCTATTATTGAATAGTTGTCCCTACCTCTGGTATTGAGAAATTAATTTGTTTTTCTATGGTTGTTATACTCAGATTTTGAGTTTTTTCTGGTTTTAGCTTCTGCCAAAAATGCCTTTTTAACTCAAGAATTATTTTAAACAATTGTCCCAAGTTCAAAGTATAACTTGTTTTTAACATTTTCTTACTAATATCCTGTAATATCTTTTCTATTATAATCATTTTTTCTTGTGAATTCACTACCTCCTAAGATTTTTGTGCTTTTACAATAATAGTATTTGGCATATCCAGCCAGGTTGTGTTCCATCCCTCCATGATGTGGATGGCCCTTTTGTCTAGGTTTGTGTTTTTTGAATCTATTGAATTGTCTCCATCATTAACTTCTTCAAATATTCTTCTTTCTCCCAATCAACAACCTATTTGTTTTCCTTAATTTTCTATCCTTGAACACATGTTACTTAGTTGCCTTACTTCTTGTTGTAACATTAACATCCACCACATTCACATTTGTAATGATTTTTTATTTTAGCAATAGGTTGAACTTTTGTTATTGTCATAGATTTCCCTTGAAACATTTTTTGCATTTCAATAAATTTTGGACAATTTGTCATTTTATGTCCATGCAAACCACATATGTGGCATGCATATGAAGATGTCTTATGTGGTTTTTGATTTTTTTGTGTTGCCTCTATGGTTACCACTATGGTTTGCTCCTTCTTCTTTTTGCATGTTTCCACATTGTGATTATTCATTCCACAATTTGTGTAATAATTGTTAGTTTTCTTTATATTACTTTGTGTTTTTGGTGGTGCTTTCTATTTACTATTTTATGATATTGAAAAAAATGTGCTCCTTACTTTGGTAGTAGTTGTTCTTTTTTCACACAACATCACCACCTCCTTACGTTGTATTGTTGATTGTTTCATCCTTGTAATTATAATTATGAGGTATGATTGTAAGCCCACCTTAAACATAGTAGTAAAAAAACTATTTGTGGTTGGTACTTATAAACCATGAATTAATTTCTGAATCCTCCACCTTCTAAGTTTCTTCCTACTTCATACTCTTCAGCTCCATGGATTTGCTTGTCATTCTGAGTCTTTCGATGATGTTTACAAAATGCTTATGTAAGTTCCAAAAAAATACACTAAGGAAATTCTTACATGTAATTGTGGCACTAATCTAATGTTGTATCTTTTAGCATATAGCTAAACGCATTGATGATATACTCTTTAAAGGTTTCTACATTTGCCTTCACTACAGAATTGAACACTTTGACATGAATAGATCGGTCAACATTTTTTAAAAGTCAAGGTACTTAAAAGCTACCATGTTTGGCATCATAGAATGCCCATTCTTGTTATTGGGGATTCATGCAATTATGCTAGATGGTTCTCAATATCCTCTTCCTAAATTTCCAACATATGTACCTTCTGTACCCTTCAACAACTTTTGAACTCATCGGTGATTGATCTACAATCCTATTACAAAAGTAGTCATTATTGAATTGGTGAACACCATTTGGGGTCCCAACAACTTTAGTAGTTGCTATTAGTATTCTTGAACTTCTATTCAAATTTTTCCTTGCCAAAACCCCTCTCGATCCATGACACAAGTTCATTATAAATCTAGTTAGTACTCCACCTTTGACAAAATTCGTGGCAAGTGCAACAACAATTTCCACTCATGTGGTTGGTATTATAACATTAAACAATCGAATAACCTATATTCTAGTAAGTTATTTTTGGATTTCAACAATTGCCACTTCTGACACTCTTGGTGAAGTTGAGGTGATTCAAGTTTGATAATTCCCCATTTTGTGGTTACCCATTAGGGTGGAATCACAATAACATGTACCATAACAAGTGTAATGCTTGTTTGGTTTTTTCATGCTTTAAAGTTGTAATTTCATTTGATGTTGAAATTGTAAAATTTGTTTATATAGTTGTATTTTTAATATATTATATGAACAAATGAATTAATTTGAAATTAATCCAATGAGTAAATAATTTTAAAAAAAACACTCATTCAACATTGTAACGTTTGCTTTTAAACAATAAAACGACTTGTAAATGGATTTGATTTTTTTTTTAAACAATATTTTTTTGCCAAATTTTAAACATAAACCTCAATAAAATAGTGTGAATAAAATATTTTAAAATAAAATTTTTTTTCAAAGACTTTTTCAAAAATATTCCAAGAATATTCTAGGAATATTCCCAAAAAGTAGTCAGAAAAAAATCAAAAAACAAGTAGGAGTAGCTTGTGTTATCTTATTTGCACCCATTGGTATCCTTTATGGTGCAAAATGAGGATGTTAATACACCTTTAATATTTTGCTCTTAAATTGAATGGATGGATGAATATGTTGATTTTGTGGTCCCAATTGGCCTCCCAACTCCATGCCTTTCAATTTGTTTTAAGCTATAGGAATTCATGTTTCTTGCTCCTATGATTGATCCATTAATGCTATTACCACATTTTGTAGTTGCACATGTCTAACAATGTTTATTCTAATGTGAAAAGGCACAAAAGGACAATCCATGATTGCATGTCCTTCTTCCTCATAGAATGCATAAACTCTTGAAAGTAATTTGACTACCTCCAAATCCATAGATTCATGATCCCTGGTTTTAATTATGTACCTTGTTTGATCAAACTATGGATTTTTTTGACGTGAGTACGACAGTGGTACATCATCCACACATTCACTTTATATGGTCTCGGGTAGTTTTCCTTAGTCTCTTTAAACACATTGATATTGGTGTTTTCTTCCACCTCCTAGTCTCCCATTGGTTCATAATAATCTTGAAATGCAGATTGGTACACAAACTTGAATTATATACCTCTTATAATATCCCTTTTTCAGTTAGTCACTAATTTTGAACTTGAGATTTCATGTGGCTAATTAGGTACCACAAAAGTTCTTGCTTAGTCTTGATCTCTCTGACTTTGAACCACAAATTATGATTGAGAAATATACTGCATCCACGCTTTTGAGTGAATATTCAATTACATCTTTGTTCGTGCAGATTATCGTATGTAATTGTGCCTTCTCTTAACACCATTAGTCCATACTTCATGCCTTACCACCTATTGTGGTAGAAATTACCTATGTCCTGGCATGTCTCTCTTCTGTTTTCAAAATTCGTTTGTTTAACATCAAATTCCAATATGGGGTTTTTGTAATTCTCGCATACTCCTTTCCATTTGCATGATTGTTTTTTGTTTCTCCCTTTAGGACGTTGATGATTTGCCTCCAAATCCAATTGCTAATGTAAATTTCGAGTCACCATTTGATTAATTTTATTTCACAATCCTTTTTTCTTTAGAGTCTGTAGATCACTTTCTAATATGAGTTCAATTGCTTAGACCTTTGGTACTTTTTAATATACCCCTTCCAAATCTGAATTAAAAACTAAACCACTTTTCTAAACACCTTCATCTATAGTATAAATAATGGAAAATGTGCAAAAAATCCTCTTATTCATGTCAAAAAAAAAGAAAAAAATTCCCCAAAAGATGGTTGCCAAATGCTAGATGTGGATTTAATTTTTCCAGAACCTCCACATGTATTGTAACAACAGATTTACACTACAAATATACATTCATTCACAACTTTGCATTAGTTTTAAACACACATCTATTTGCAATTCATCAATACACCAAATTCATGACTATTTTTTATAACCAAAATTTGTAATCCAAAATATAATGTTAGAAACTACAAAACAAAATTATAATTCATTTTCATGAGATTTAAGACCATAGATGATTCACACATCAAATTGAATATGGAAATTAATGGAGAAGTGTGTACTTTCCCTGTTTACTAAAAACTTTAGCAAAATTACAACAAAATCCATGTTCTATGGAAGTTTAATCAAACAACAAATCAAATTTGTAGTATTCAACACCAAAATTTGTAATTTCTTTACAAAGTACCTACATTTATACTCTCATTCCCAAAATGTGTATCTATGAATGTCCTCAACTTCCCCAAAACTCCCACTCTTGGGCATTCCCCAAGTCACCATCAACATGAACAAGAAAACAAAGTTCAACAAAAATTCAAACCCCCAATCATCCAATGGCCAATTCCTATCCACAATGCCTTGTAAGCCCAAAAAATATGTAATCTACCTACTCCCTTAACATCAAACATTTCTTGTTGAACTTCATTTTGAATTCAAATTGCTCATATAATTAAACCAAATTTAAAAATTAACCAACAAATTCAAACTATTATCATGGAAATCTACTCATGAAATTTTAATCAAATTCAAAGTACCCTTGAATAGCATTGTATGATCGTAAATATAAACTTGGTGGAAATATACTAGAATTTCATTATATCTAACATAATTTTGTGAGTTAAACATTTATGTCATTGTCATGGTGGTAATTAAGAGCTAGATAACTTTAGGTGGCCTTTTTGTGGTGAAAATTTTAATCTATATTAGGTGCACATATAAAACTTTGCAAGTTTAACATCTTGCTTTATTCCACCCTATTTTTAAACATTTTCACATCCCAATAATTCTTTTAAAACATTTTTAAACTCATGGGTTCAAAATTGGATGTATAAGTTTGAATTATGAATTTACTACAACTTTATAAATTATGGTGCATATTAGAAGGAACTTAGATCTTGAAAAATGAATTCATGTATCCACAATGTTTATATGTCTTTGTAAGCAATAAATGCATGGATATTTATAAGATAATCAACTTTGAATTTTTTTGAATATAAAGTAATTGAACGAATCCTTTGCCCACCACATGCACTTGGGTAATGTATTCCTAATAACCATTAATAAAATAATCAACAATAGCCATTAATATAATAACCATCAATAGCTTATGGTAATTTAACCACTACTAGTCACCAATAACCATTAATAAAATAACCACCAATAGCGACTAATATAATAGCCACTAATAATAACCAATAGCCTATGATAATTTAGTCTAAAATAACGATTAATAGCCATTAATAACCTATGGTAATGTAGTTTAAAATAACCATAATAACCATTAATAACCTATGGTAATGTAGCTTAAAATAACCACCAATAACCATTAATAGAATAACCATCAATAGCCCCTTAATAGAATAACCATCAATAACCATTAATAGAATAACTATCAATAACCATTAATAGAATAACAATCAATAACCATTAATAGAATAACTATCAATAACCATTAATAGAATAACTATCAATAACCATTAATAGAATAACTATCAATAACCATTAATAAAATAACTATCAATAACCATTAATAGAATAACATCAATAGCCATTAATAAAATAACTATCAATAAACATTAATAGAATAACATCAATAGCCATTAATAAAATAACTATCAATAACCATTAATAGAATAACATCAATAGCCATTAATAAAATAACTATCAATAACCATTAATAGAATATCATTAATAATCACCAATAAGATAATCATTTATAACCACTAATATAATAACTACCAATAACCATTAATATAATGACCATTAATAGTCACCAATAGAAGAGTAATTAATAGTCACCAATAGAATAGCCATTGATAGCCAGCAATAGAATAATTACCAATAATCACTAATAGAATAACCAATAATAGCATAAGGTGAAATAACCTTCAATAGCCAAAAGTAACCAACAATAGCCTCACATAACCAAAAATAGCCTAAGATGAAATATTTTATAATAGCCAAAAGTAATTTATAATACCCGTAAATAACTTAAAGTGAAATAACCTACAATAGCCGAAAAAATATAAAATAACCAAAAGTATTATAAAATAGTAAAAAGTAACTTAAAATAACCAAAAATAACTTAGGATGAAATAGTAAAAAAAATTGAGAATAATCATAAATAGCCATAAATAATGTAGGGTGAAATAATTTAGAATAATGAAAAATAACCTTATAATAGCTTAAAATATTCGAAAATTGGTATTACTATTATATTAATAAAACCATTATCCATTTATTAAACATTTTTTTTTTGAAAAGAATGGTCATTACAATATTATTGAATAGTGATATTTAAAAATATATATTCAAATGATTCTACACTTTCAAAAAATATATATAATTACGCACATTATTGAAAAAAAATTTAAATAAACTTTAATCATTTCATTTAGGAAAAATTTCAATAAAATATGAATTTTCAAAGTTTACGTTTTTGGTAATGTTTAAAATGAAGTATTTGATAAATATAATCCAATGTAACACATTATCACAACAAATGTGGTGGCTTTATGGTAGGGGTGTTTGTTTCCATCTTTAAAAACTAAGGGATCAAACTTCACAAATGGTGTGTTTGTGGTCAATAGTGGAAAATTGACCAAACATTCTCTTATGTAATGCCATAGAGTAATTATTTATTTAGGTTGATTAGATGGCTATGTATTTAAATTAAGTTTTTAACCTAACATAGGTAGTGAAACATGTTAATAATTTGAAAGTTGAAAATCATGAAATTATCAATAATATTAAATCTTAAATAATTTACATTTAATTGATTTCCATGCTACTTAATTAATTAACTAATAAATGAAATGCCTTGGTAAATTTGTATTTCACTTGAAAATAATCTTGTTTCATTAGGTATTAGTGAATCAATTCACTATTTATAACGACTAGTCCTTATTCACTAGGGGGTTGACCAATTTTAGCATGGTAATAATGTGCAAATTCATTTAAAATCTAATAAAACCCAGAGTGAACTAAGATGCATTTTGGTGTAATGCATCTATCAACTTAATTTATTACCTATTAATTAACCTAGCCTATGTTGCACCTAGGTTAGGCCCACATGGCATTTATGCCTTGATTTAAACATTGGTTAAACAAAAATTTGGCTAAAACTTAGATAAATTTTAGCTAGACATTGGTTAAACTTTGATTAAATTAAATCTATTAAGGTAAATTTTTGACTAAACCTTGGTTAAATAAAAATTTGGCTAAACCTTGGCAAACTAAAACTCCTCATTAATTAATAACAAATTATTTATTATTTGTTGTTAATAGTTTTATTAAATATTAGGTATAACTATTATTAATTAATTATTAGTTAATTGATAATGCAATAACTAACTAATGATTTATTAGATCAATTATATTAATAATAAAACATAAAGGTTAATATTAATTAAATTAAATATTTATTAATTAATATTTAATAATTATGAAAACTTAACCACAAATGTAAACAATTAATTATCAAAAAATTATTAATATTATGAATTAATTAATTAACTTGTTATTAATAATAGATTTATTTATTAAGTATAAGATGTGATTAACAATTAATAATCTTAAATTTTTAGGTACCTATTTTATTTTGCCAAATAATTAGGTTAATTTAACGACCTAATTACATGCCTACCTATTTAACCCATCCATAGTATATGCAAAATGTATACTTGACATGCCTTAAATACAAATATTTTATAAACATATTTTACCATATTCTAAAACACTATAATGTACATCAAAAGTATAGGTGCATTACATAGAGGTAACCAAGTTGTAACTTCTTTTGCAACTAATTTGATATAAAAAGATTTTTTTGGATGAAAAGCCCAAACAGTTAATCAATATCAAAATGGAAGATGCATAATTAGTTGCACTATAGTTGTAATAATAATAATAGATTGAAAATGATGGTGACTAGTTGTAAAAATGATAAAACATAATTGCAAATGACAATTAATCGCTTATAGTCACAAATTGGATGGTACATAATACAAGATTTTTCTACTGGTCTTAGATCCTTGATTTCTATGCCTATTTAAATGTTGTATTTGGTTGATATAATTATTTATAAAATTTAATAATGTTATATTTCCCATACATACTTTTATTCACTTCATTGCATAAACAAGTCATCCAAATTTGTGCAAAATAAACATTTTGTGTATTTTAAGGATTGGGGCATTTTGGTGAAGAAATGTCAAATGCCTTGATTGTTTAAATTTTGATTTTTCTTGGGTAGGTTGTTTTTTTTCACATAAAATGACCTATTTATATACCATGTTACGTATTCACAATATGTTCCCAACTTGTTTCAAACTTCCCAATGGGTCCCCATGATGTTCCCATGTTTTCAAGGTGTTCACCAATGGTCTTCCCAATAACACTTCAAGTACCTCAAAGTTCTCCCCTTTCATTTATGTAGGTGAACCAGAGGAGAAATAATCCATTTTCAAATATAAATTGCTAATTTGGAGAACTGTGATGGATGTGAACATTAAACACCATCTTCCAATGGATGGAATTCATCCATAATGTTCATCCATAACTCCTAATTAAGTCCTAGTTATTTTTAGTTAAATCATAATTAACTTCCAATTAAGTTTTAGTTAAGTCTGAGTTAACTCTTAATTAATTTTTAATTAAATCGTAGTTAAGTTTTAGTTAATTCCCAATTAACTTTTAGTAGTTAAGTCTTAGTTAACTCCCAATTAAATCCCAATCAACTCCTAGTTAAGTCCTAATTAATTCCTAGTAGTTAAGTTTTAATGAAATCCTACTAGTTAAATCTTAGTGAAATCCTAGTAGTTAAGTCCTAATCAACTCCTAGTTAAGTCCTAGTTAATTCTTAGTTAACTCCTAATAGTTAAGTCCTAATCAACTCCCAGTTAAGTCTTAATTGACTCCCAGTAGTTAATTCCTAGTGCACTCCCAATTACGTCCTAGTTAACTCTCAATAATTAAATTTAAATTAACTTTAATTAATTCTTAATTGATTCCTAATTAAGTTCGAGTTGACTTTCAATTAACTCATAGTCAATTCTTGGTTACGAAGGTTCTCAAGAAACTTCTTTACTTGATGCACACATAGAAGCCTCCTTAGAAACTACCTCGAACTAAGTCCCCAAAGGGGTATAAATAAGAGTAAGACCTCTCATTTCCTTTAGTTTGTTCAATATTGGTTTTAGGCACGATCTTGTAACATAACCTTGTCATGTTCTTTTCATATTCATGTTTACATATGTTAGCATAATAAAGATTTGTTTTTACATTTGTCTTGCACATTTCGTGTTCTTGTTTTGAGTTCTTATGTTCTTGTTTTTTGAATTATGTAATCTTGTCTTGTTCCTTGTTTGAAAATTAAACTTAAACCTTTCCTTTAGTATTTGTTCTTGTGTTTTTTTGTGTCCTCAACAATAACCTCCCATGTTTCAAATTTTTTTGGTGATGGGCCAAGAAAAATGATTCATTGAAAAATAAATTAGTTCATATCCTATTATTACCTTTTTTCAATATACACATATTCTAATCATCATAAATTTAATTATAAATTTTCATTTGCATCAAATTTTTGATACCCTATATTTATTTAGTTTTTATTTTTTAATATTTGATTAAAAAGAAATAATACACGATGACCCCATTGTTCAAGGATTTGAAAGATGTAATGAAAGGAATACAATTGGCAATAGACAATTGATGAACATATATGATCTACTTTCTAAAAAGTAAGTTATTCTTGCATTCGTTGTAGTAAATTTTTTTGCTTAAATGGTGCATAAATGGAACTATTTCATTTATTGGTACTAATTCATTTATTAAGTTATTAATTGAATTGCAATCTATTTGTGGTAATTGAATAAATCAATTAATGGTACAAGTTCACTTACTAACTTGTAAACAATTAATACCTAATGTTTTTAATACATATGTTAAATTCTTAAAAATTAAAAAAAAAATTGGGGATCAACATATACCTTACATTACTTATAAAATGGTTTTCAAAGTAAATGTAATTTTATTATATAATTAATTGAAATATATACATATATATATTTAATCCAACAACTAATATATGGCATTTTATATTTTTACTCACATATTTTCTATATTCAAAGAAGAATGTGGCCCCCAAGCATTAGCATTGTTGTTTTCTTGTAGTTTTTCAATGTTGCTAGAGGGATGGTCATTAATAACAAGATTTCACCACACTTTAGAATAAATTTCATTGAAGATGTTTTTGAAAATTCTTTTATGTTATGCATAAATCTAAATTTGATGGTTTTAAATGTTTTTTGAAATCTAGCAAATTTAAGTGATTTTTTTCCCCAAAAGATCATTTGTTGACATTGTTGGGTCATTTTGATTTTATGAAATGGTAGAAATTTTCCACATTAAAAAAACACTATCCTTGGGGGTAAATGACTAATAAAGATGTGGGAGAATTGAAAATCAAAATTTATTTGAATGAACTCCAAGTTTTCTTTTTAATTAACTTTTTTTTAACTTGAACAAAAACTAGATCAAATAAGAACAATTTTGCAAATGATTAAGCTAAGTGCTCTCTTAAGTAAAAAAAATTGAATGATAATAACTTATAACTCACATTCCAAAAAAATCACAATTTAAAAGATGTGAAATTTTGAATTTCAAAAGTCTTTTATTATATGTAAATAAACTACAATGTACATGATATATATAAGAAATTTATAATTTATAATATAGAAACCATAATTTAAAATAGTTAATATATTTTGGTCTACTTTGAAATTGTGATTTTTTTAAAATGAAAAGGAAAATTTGACAAAGTTTATGCATTTAAATAAATTCATATGATTGAAAAATGATTAATTAAAAAAATGACATATTGGGACAACTATACTTGTTTTTAATAACAAGTTGCAAAAGATTTCATTCAAAAAAACAATTATACACAAAATTTATTTTTGAGCAAAATGACTCATAGTCATGAAATAAAGCAAACATGTTGGCTCATTTGAGTAGGGGCTCAAAAGATGATGACTTGTTTTTCCCAATGAAGTTATTGCTTTTGCAAGTGTCACCTTTCAAGAGTGGTAAGAGAAGGATCTTTAAACTTGGAATTGGCAAACAAGAATGGTCACAATATTGAAATTTGCAATAAGAAAAGTAAATTATCTCAACACAATGTCAACATGAAAAAGACAAAGGGAGGGAGGAAAATAATAAGTCACATGTTATTGTATATAAACTTTGGATGAAAATTGCTAGCCACCTTTTTCTTCAAGTACATTTAAGATTGTTGTAGTATATTTGTAGGGTTCTATAGTCTATTTCATATAGGTTGGCATGAGATGAGCATTTGTATGTGTGGCATATACCATGTGGCACTTTGTCAAACAACCTAGTGAAATGTCATCCCATCCCAAATTTGGTTTTTGGTTAAGTATGTTTTTTCAAAAAACATTCGATGAAAAATAACATTTGACAAAATTGGAATATTTTTATTTTAAAAAAAATCTTATAACAATGTCAAATGTTTGTTTGGTTGAGAATTGAATATTCTTGCATGTTTCAGGAATTGCTTTTAGTTGACATTTTCAATCTCATTTTATGTTTAAAACAACCAAACATCAAACTTGCAAGTGTAAAAAAATGCCCAAATAATCTTTAAACAATTTTTTTCTTGATTTTGAATGATAAATTGTTTACAAAGTGGTGACAAATCTTTTGATAAGCAAAAGATCCTACTTGGGATATTAGCTCATGGTCTCACACATAACAAGTTGTAGGTATCAATTTGATAATTAAGAACTTTTGGGGGTAAGATCATGCATACTTTTCCTAAATATCTTTTTGTAAGGGATTGGAAATTTAAAGAACAGCATGATGACATCATGCTATTAACAAAAAAAAATCAAAATAGATAAAAATTTTTGAAAAGGAAAAAAATAAATCGTCAGATAGGCCTAATATGGTAAGAATTTCAGTGTAAATTCACACTGTCCTGACTTTTTACATGTCAGAATTTGAAATGTGTTTGCATGCTCAATTGCCTCTTTAAAAGCGTGTCTTGAAATCATAAGACACTGGCAGAAATGTTTTTAGTGTATTTGGAGGACACTTTATGCAGCAGAATTTCTGCTTGGCAAAGGGTGGGTGTTTTGATAAGCAAAATGCCCACTGTAGTGAGAATTTCATTTACCGTAGCCTAGGGTCAGTTTCCACATTGACAAAAACAAATAATTATTTTTTTAAAAAATGAATTGGTTTTTAAATTTTGAGATTCTTATTATTTTCATAAAATATTATAATATTGTGATGCGAGTAGTGAAATTATTCAGAGTGTAAAAATGATAATTATGATGATTTTCAGCATGTCAACTTCATACTTTCACAAATTTTCATTTTGCTATTTTGAGGATTATTTAATGAGGAAACTGGGCCTTAGGGTAAGGTATTTAATTTTTTTTCCTGTGATACTTGACAGATACTTGAGAGGCTTCAGGGGAAAAACAAATTTAAATAATTTTCTGCCAGTGTTTTACATTAGGTTATTCCCAAGGAGAGGGGCTCTCTGGAAGAAATATGTGCCCCTCCTGAAAGCTTATTTCAGGAACACCCTGCTCCTGGGGTATTACCCTACACACATTTATTCATCTCTCAGACAATTTCATATCCAAAGAGAAGATGGTGTTTATCATCCACAAATCTACTACCATCATCTTGTCCTAACTGAGTGTAACAAGGGGTGTGTCACACTGTGGCCTTGCCATTTACATTTTAAAGTATCTTAAGGCAAAAGAAGAATTATGGAAACTCAATTATATCACCATGCAAAACTAAAATCTTCAAAAAATCCTCTAAAAGAAACCAAAATCCTCCAAGATATTATAACTCTATAACTAATATCTCAAGTTTCAACACAAGCCAAAATATCATCTTTCAAAAATCCTCATATAAAAATAGACCTATTACGTATGCATGGGTCAAAATCCATTAAACCACTATACTCTATAATGAATCTAAACACAATAATATTGTTGCCTTGGTAGGCAAGGCCAACAACAAATGCAAAGCCAATATGACCAGTCTCTTATTTTTCTTACTCCAATTCCAGCTGACTACACAGGTAAGCACTAAGAAACACCCCCCCCCCCCATGTGTGTGTGTAGTCTAGGGTTTACCAGGGGTTAGCAACATGCTTCTAGAAAGAACTCTTGCAGTAGCATTGTTGGCTTTACTGTCAATTGCGGGAGTCCCACACCCACGTTAAGAGCCTTGGGTCCAGATTCTAGAAGGTCCCAGAGTGTGTAGAACTGGGCCATCTATGGGGCAAGCCCTGATAGGCCACTTCCAAGCTCTAGCACAAACCAAGAGCTTCTTCCCCTCCATGGTCTTGCTTGCCCAGGGGCGGGGGGCTTGCTAGGCCCAGAATCGACTCTAGCTTGCTGGCCCATTTGACGGCTAATGTACATCCTTTTTATCTAGTGAAAGAGTGCACTTGTCTTTTTGTCTGCTCTCTCTTTGGTTCTTGTGAAGGAGTCGACCCGCTGAGTTTTTGCTGGTGTCTCTTTGGTTCTTGTGAAAGAGTCGACCCGCTGAGTTTTTGCTGATGTGGTGAGCCAAGTTTATGGTCACCACCCATCCATGGTTCCCTCTACCTTTTGTTATAATAATTTGGGTGTTTATGAGCGGCTTCTATGCCATGGGGTCCCTATCAGACCACCCTACACAACCATATAATACTCTAGACTCTTTCTCTTCTCCTCCTTCTTCTTCTAAATGGGCATTTGTAAAGGGCTTTTTTCTTCCCTTTTTGGGTGGCCCGAATTTGGCTTTATGAATCTGCAATTTCGTTTAATTTTTTTATCGTTGCAACAGTCCCCTGTTTGAGAGGTGTGTTTTCTTTCTCTCTTTCTAAATTTGCTTGAGAAAATATGCACTGAAGCAGGATGCGCGCGCGCGCGCGCGCGTGCAGTGTGTGTTGTGACGTGGTTGCTGGACAATGTTGAGGACCTCTTGTGGCTGAGAGCAGAAGAGATGATGATGTTGATGACGTTGCCAGGGGAATACTCGTATAAATCCCAGTGGTTCTTGTGACCTCATGGGTTGATTTATATATTGGCGATGGGTTCTGTGTTGAGGATATCGGCTGGTTTGTGAGGAGACTGCAGCAGTAGCCGGAGAGAGAATCTGCAGTTGCAGTTGCAGACGAATCTTGATCTTTTTTCAAGCTAGAAGGTGGAGAGGAAGTCTTGTAAGCCTGATTGCTGAAAGGGAAATTACTAGAGCAACGTTGCTAGCTACTAGGATACTAGAAGGAGTTTTGATCAGATGAAGGAAAAAGAGGACGAGCCCATGTGGAAGAGGAATCAAAAGAAAGGATAAGCATAATTACATACATGATGATGACGAGTCTTGCGACTAGTACACCAATTTGTCTGCGTAGTACTGCAATTTCCGACCCACAGTCGAGTTTCTTGCTGGCTGCATCGATCGTTGACATCAACTAGTGATGAGCATCCCGGCGCCCGCCCAGCACATTTGGTGTCAGGAGGCAGCACACTTGCTCATGTGCAGAAGACTGTAGCACGGCCGTGTGCTGCAGCTGCTGTGAGGCCGGGTCTTTCGGTTATGTGACTCGAATTGGTGGTGCGTTGACAATCCGTCTCTGATGCAACCTCCTCCTCCTCCTCCTCCTCCATGTTTGTTGCAGCCAGGCCGCTCATGCCACTGGCGTGCAATGATTAATGGGACTGTAGAATTTGATCACTGACGGGGGTTTGTGTTTGCGACGCCTCTAGCCTTTTGATAGTTGCTCCTGGTACCGATCTTGGACCATTACCTCTGATGGGGTGAGCAGTCAACCATCTCTGAAAACAGCGGGGAAAAGTGTTGGATCTTGTACTAGTTCGTGTAAGTGTTGGCATTCTTGCACAGTACCGGTGCATGAAGTTTTCAACCCAGCAGCTTGTGTTTGGTTCTAGTCTAGCGTTCCCGACCAAAAAGGCCGTGACATTGTCGCGGAGGCGGGTCCTCTTTTGAGAGAAGAGAAGGAGCTCGATCCCTGCGTGGCCGGGCCGGTTTTTGAGGCCTGCTCAGGGTGCACTTCTTTGAAATGGTGGTAATCGAATTCCCTGGTTGATCATGTTCGTTTTGGAAAATTCCGTCGGAATTTTGATGAAGGCAATTAGCCGTGCGTCCACCTTTTTGTCAGTGACATACGAGATTTTAAGCTGCTGCAGCTCTCGTCAATCCACGCTGCTGCAGCCCAGGACATTCATCTCCGCTACTATCTTCGCTCCTGTAGCGCATATGAGACTTTCTCTTTCCTGAGGACAGCCCCATGTTTACACTCTCTGCTTGTCCCCCCGCCTCGCAGCTCGCAAGCGCCTCAAACAATCCGGCCGTAATTCTCGAACCGTTTCTTCTGTGCTCTGCAACTCAGAAGCCGAGCTTGCATCGGAAATGGTCCCGATGGTCTGTGCGTGCCAAAGTCGCCGTCGACGAGGGGGGAAGAACCAGGCTGCAGCTGACGGATTGTCCTCCAGCGGAGAAGACGAATGGAATCGAATTTTCAGGCCGCTGCCCTCCGCGCTTGGAATTTGCAGGGCGGATTGATCATGGCGACTGTTCCATTGTCAAGCCTGCGGTGCGGACGCAAACGTCGGCGCGCGTAATCGTCATCGCTGGGCCAACCGCTGTTGGGAAGACGCGAGTGGCATTGGCCCTAGCGAAGCAGGTGGGGGGCGAGATTATCAGTGCTGATTCCGTGCAGGTCAGTAATTGCATGTGTGTTTCTCAATTGGGCCCCCTGTTGCAGCAGCATCAAGGTCTGGAGTGGCCGATTATGTCATTTTGTTCACCACATTCTATGACATAATTTTCCGATGATCATCATACACACTTGTCATAATAGTGACCAAACCAAAGAGTTTGTTGAACATGAATTTTTGAAGAAGAATTGTCTGAACTGCCACCCCAGACCTTAAATGTTGTGGAATGGTCTTGCCCCTACCCATTATTTTGAGTACGCAGCCAAGCAAGCCCATCACCAAGCTCGCCTGCCTCCTCACCCAACATAATGGGCAGGGGCTTGACCATTCCATGGTACATTACTGCACTGGAATCTTCTGTTCAAATGTGGAGTTTCACTCACAAACCCCTGTTTGCATTTGGCAGGTTTATAAAGGCTTGAATGTTGGAAGTGCCAAAACTCCAGCATGTGAGCGTGGGGTGAGTAATCGCAGCACATAATGTTCATGTGTACAGTTGGTTTTTTTCTGATCTACAGAATTCTAGAGTGTTGCAACACATGGAGTTTCTGATACCAATTTTCTTTAATCTGAACCCTGCTGAACCCTATGCTACTCTAATCTTTTGCTAGTACAGCATTTGGTTGCTGTTGAGGTTCCATGAAATGTCTGTACCATCAAGCAAAGGACTGAAGGATCATATCAACTGATGATGAGCAGAGTAAGAAGCTCTCTTGTGTTGCTCTGCAGGGTGTTCCACATCATATTCTAGACATGGCTCTTCCAACACAAGGTAGACTATATACTTCATGGAGCAAACTACTCTCTTCTTCTCCTGTGCTTTTTAGATTGTTCCCATTGCCCCTGGATCATCCACATGCTAACAACTAGTACACAAGTGTCTTCTGACACAACTAGTACAAAATTTTGCACTAGTTGTTTTTGTTTTCTGACATGGTGTTGCTGGTTACTGCAGAGTACAAAGTTGAACAATTCTTCAAAGATGCCAGGGCTGCCACAGAGCTGATTCTAGCTAGAGGTTGTGTGCCGATTGTTGTTGGAGGCACAGGCACATACTTACGCTGGTGTGTGTATGCTCTGCCTACTTCTGAACTAGTTCTGAACTAGAGCCAAAGAAGATTGTCTCCAGATTCTTGCAAGCCATTGGTACCAGTGCACATGAATGCCCCAACAAAAATACTTTGATCAAATCTCTAATTTAGACTTCACCCATCAGAACAGGGACTGCATTACAACATTTTTGCAGGTTCCTGGTGAAACTCAACATTTGAACCGTTGGCTCTTCTCTATGGTCTTCGGTCCATTTGTAACTTACTTGTATGTCATCAATACCAACAATTGTGGTGGGCACAAAGAACTGAGCTTTCTGCTCTGACTGACATTTGTTTCAGGTACATGAATGGGAAAGCAGGGGCTCCAAAAGCTACACCTCATGTCAATGCTGCGGTGGAAGCTGATATTTGCCATCTGCGGAGTGGAGGAGGAGGCTGGGAGGCAGGGGTGCACATGCTTGCACAAGCTGGTGACCCGGTTACTGCATATAGTCTGCCTCACAATGACTGGTATCAGCTGCGCCGCTCCCTGGAGATTGTCAAGGTATTCATAGTGTTACAAATGCATTCATACACACTCTTTGGTCTACATCTTGGCAGCCAGTTTTGGACTCAGCAAAATAATTTTGGACTCCAAATAGGTGACACATGAACCTGGGTAGTGAACCTTTTGATGCAGGTGTCAGGCCATCCTTGCGCAGCATTTCCAAAGCCCTGCAATTACAGAGAGGATGGAGTCAATGGAGATACAGAGTGGGATTATGACTTCCAGTGCTATTTCTTGTATCAACACCGTGCAGACCTGTACCATTGGATAGATTTGCGATGTGAACAAATGGTGGCTGGTACATTCCGCAAATTTTTTTTCTGAGCCCATCTGAATCCTCAATATTACTGTCAATTTTCAATCTGCTGAATACAGACAGTGGGTCTGCCAAGTTGTACACCTAGCAAGGCCTGCTTGTGGCTGGTATACCAGCTCAAGCCCTCATCATATTCCATGAAAATACCTGTGCAACGTTTGAGAGAATGCTGTAGCAGTTTGTGGCTAGCATGTTGCAAATTCTGGTGTAAATACCTCAGAACACTGATGTGTGTGGATGCAGAGACTGGGGGCCTGCTTGAGGAGGCATCATGGCTGCTAGATATGGGTGTGATGCCTAACACAAGCTCGGCTTCCCGTGGCATTGGCTATCAAGAAGTATGGTCTCTCTTTCCCTTCCCATTGAAGCATCCAGTCTCAATTTCTGGCCTTGCCATGTTGTTATCAGGCTGACATCAATGCTTATGGAAATTTTCTACCTATGCAGTGAAATGGTTCAGGGAAACATAGTGTTGATGGGCAAATTAATCATAATCTAACATGGAAGGGCATAGCTTTGCAACTCAGAATTCTTTTTATGGCTCAGAGAATATAAGATTAAAGTTATGTCTTATCTGTTGGATTAGGCAATGGAGTTTTTGCTAGACTGTCGTGCTGGAGGGGGTATGACAACAGAAAAGAGATTTTTAGCTTTCCTCTCAGCCTTCCAAAAAGTTTCCAGGTGCAACATCCTCTCATGGAATCTGTGAATTCGTTCTACCAACTCTTTCAATTGGGTAATGCCCATTGTTAAGGGTTTAGGGATTCCAAGATTAAGGGTTTAGGATTTCCATCCAAATCCAACTTCTCAGCTGGGTTTCTTCAGGAGCAAGGAAGGTTCTGATAAGAAAATTGTGAGTTGGATTTATTACAGCAAGCTACAGCATAAATGCAAAGTCCCATATTATTTCACATACTAGCTTGACTTCATTCATGCATCTGAAATCTACCTAAGTGACAGGAATCTGGTGAAAAAGCAGCTTACATGGTTCCGCCGTGACAATCACAGTGAAGTGCGCTTGTTCCATTGGGTTGATGCTTCCCAACCACTGGTGAATAAATCTTTTTACACCATTTTTGCCTTTTACACAAGAGACTGAATTTAGGCATCAAACTGATTGCACCTCTCTGCATATTATCAGTTGTTAGAATATTGTTCGTGTGATGATAATTGCATACGTGGCATGTCCTGCACTTCTTAATGCTGTCGCATTGCTGCAGGAAAACATTGTCAGTGCTTTGAAGAAAGAGTATTGGAGGCACCCTGACTTCCCTACTGAGTTGGAGGGAAGTGAGCTCCAGAAGAATGCTAGCTATAAGGAAAGAAAAGTTTTGAAGTATTATGAGGTTACAAACAGGTTCAGCATCTTGACTTTCTACTCTGTATTTTGCAAAGTGGAATTTTATGTACGTATGTATGTATGTATGTATGTATGTAATGTGTTGTGGAAAAAGTTGTGGGTGTCCAAAGCACTATCAGGTCTACTACATAACAGACAACACTGCTGGGTTTGCAGAATTTTTTCAAATCAACAGGCAATCGCCAAAGTCTTAAACTGGGTAAAGAGAACACAAGGAGTTAACAGGTTTTCCAGCAGCTGTATTTGTTGACATGTCAAGGATAATTCTACAACCGATCCTCTGCACTCACTTCCTTTGCTATAGCTGAGAGCAGCTGCACCAATGATCATTTGAGGTGCTTGAACAAATCCTCAAAGGTAATCTTAGTTTGAGCATGCTGAAATAAAAAAACACAATTTTGGCAGTCATTTTTGCTCATCAATTCTTTCAAATAAAGATTGCACTCATTTGTTTTTGACAAGGATTTCTGTGAAATTGTCTGGAGAAGGCCAAATTCATTCCATCTTTTTCAAGCTCTGTTCACAAGAGGTACAGTCCCACACACAGCTTTGCTCCAGTGCTGCAACAACAGCTGCTGTGTCCTTGATAGCTCTCTCTCTCTCTCTACACCAGACTGTAGGAGAGATACGCTTAAGAGGGTCTTTTTGGACTTTGTAGAATCACTTAGGACTGTCCTTTGTCTTCTCATCTTTGTTGAAAAGGGTGAATGAAATATATCATTTATCGATTGCTTCTTCCCTGATTTGACGCTGAAATGCCTAAGCCAACAAGGACTTTTATGGGATTTTAAATGGGTGTGGACGATGGACATACATATAGCCAGTTTTGTGAGGTTTTTGCTCACAAAGTATTATGATACTGATTTGGGTGAGGTTTTAATGAAATATTCTTCTATATTTTTGGCTACCTGCTGGAACTTATCATAATAATTTGGACTTTTTTCCCTCAAAATCTGGCGAATCTGGGCCATTTCTTCCATGAAAACCCTTTTCATGCATCAATATAATATTTTGCAGGTCGAAATTTGATGAAAATTAGCCAATTTAAAAAACTACAATTCATATTCTAAGGTTGCAAGGTGGCACTTCTACGGAGCATGGCCATCGATCATAAGCACACATGGTACTTCAGGTGTCACTCAAATTGAGTGAAGTTTGAGCCAAAATTTTATGCTCAAACAGGACACCAATGCATAGTCTCTTCCCTACAAGTAAGCCAAACAAAGAGCACAAATGATGTGCTAGCTTCCTGTCTGTTAATAGGAGGAGGAGGAGGAGGTTGTAAGGTTGAAAATTCTTTACAGAAATATTTGATGTTTATGCATCCATCACTGAAATCAAAGAAACATGCATGTTTTAAATTCTTATTAAAAGCTCCTTGCACTTTGCATGTGTTTTGCATGGGCAACATGCAAAAAACATGCAACATTTAAGAAGTAGTTCATTAACTCAACTCTTCAAAATAATTCAAGATGCCAATTTTAAAATCTCATAGGTGATATTTTTTCACACATAGGCTTATCACAAACATGGTTTTCTTTTTTCAAATTCCTCAAGTAGGTCCACAGACGAGGATCCCCAACATTAATTATCATTAAATGGTGAGTGTCCTAGGTAGGCTGTAGCATTTTTACAAAAGTGCTCTTACAAGTGGTGACCTAGGAAGTGCCTAGGTCTAGATGTGGCATATTTAATTATTTTTATTTTGAGAAATGGCAGAAAACATTTAAAATCACAAATATTTCATTTTTTGAAAAAACATCACCAAGTTGCAAAAATTTCCCCCAAAAAAACACCAATTACAAACCTAGGGACTATTATAACATTTAAGTGCCAATTTACTAAAGAGAACTCCTCAAAACAATTCAAAGCTTCCATCCTAACAATCTCATAATTAGTCATATAAGTTTTTGTTTTCACCCCTAGGCACAAGCCTATTTCCACAAACTATATACGTATATACCCTAGTACCTTGGCCAATTCGACACTAATTATATTATTTTCAGAAATGTTGAAATTTTCAAAAATTTATTTGTTGCAAATCAAAAGATATTGTGAAAGAAAATAATGAATATTTAAGAATATTTCATTTGTTGAAATGAAAATTTCAAAATTATTTAATTATTTGACAAACATGTGTTGAAATGGCCAAGGTATCACGGGATGTGTGTATACATGTATAGGGACAAGGTTGAAGATTTGAAATGAACAACAGGAACCCAATAGATACAAAATGGTGAGAAACGGTTCTTAAAATAAGAATTACATGCAGCCAATGAGAATGCTCAATATGCACTTTGGAAGGCCCAAGTTTTTTTTCTTTTGGGGAAGAGGGGTAGGCTTTGAGATTCTTTTGGGGGGTTTTGGTGTTCTCACAATGTTCCCAATAATGCCCTCAATGTTTTTCTCATGTTCCCAGGTGTTCCTTAATATGTTCCCAATAGTATCACATTCTAAAGAATATATTAAAGATGTCTTTTAAATGCCCAAAAGGTAAGGCAAGAACCCTGTGTTTGGGCAAAACATGAGGCACAATTAAAAAAGCCAAGGCAAGGTCAATACAAAGGAAAAAGAAGCTTAGGGTGAAACTTGAAAATGCACCAATTCCCAAGTTTCATCCTAGTAGGTTTTTGTGTATTGATGTGTGGCAATAGTTGAAGCAAGAGTATGTATATTTCATCGTGCATGAAACTTGAAGTGACCATGTTACCAAAGAAGAGTGAGAAGACCCAAAGTGAAAGAAAAGGTTTGAAAGATAGGACTCAAAGGTTTTAGTTTTGAAAGTTGAGAAAGAGGGCTTAAAAGAAACTTGAATGTTTAGGTTTGAGTGTTTATTTTCACATTTGCTATTGAACCACTCAATGTTTTGGCATCCTTATCAAGTGTTAAAATATGGTTTATCTTTGTAGGCAAAAGTTTCCCTTAGATTACATTGGAGGTTGTAAGAATTGATCATAGGTCTTACCTTCAATCGATTGCAAACATCAAAATCTCAAGGCAATTTTCAAAAACATTTGAAATTTGAGCTTCCACACTTAAGGCTGTACTTGCAAATGAGTGATTTAAACCCAACTTTTTACAAATCAGATTTAGATTTTTCGTGATTACGCTTATAATGATTTAAAAATCCCATGATATATTTGTATTGTAAATAACATGACATTGTAATATTTTGATGGGCAACACAATGTACAATTTTATAAATTGTGCCACATTTGCATAATGCCTGATTTGAGTTCTTTTCAATTGATTTGAGTTGGAGGGGAGGGAATTGAATCGCTCTGAATTGATTTCAATTGGGTTGTTTTTTTTAGAACCTCTCTCTTGTTGGATTTTGATGACCTCCAAACCTTGCCCCTTGACTTTTTCATTACAAACCAGATTTCTTCATTACAAACCCCCTAACCTCTTTCTAAAAATCTTAAACCTTGCCTAAAGGATCTGATGGCTTATAGACTTTAAACTCTTGATCGCTTATAGACTTTAAACTCTTGATCTTTTATCCTCAAAATTTCCCTCTCTAAATTTAATAACCTATAGGCCTTAAACTTTTTGAATTATTAACTTCAAACCCTACCTTTTTAGATTTGATGACGCGTTTTCCTCTCTTTGGATTTCAAGACTTACAATTTGAAGACCTCATAGGTGATTATTTCTCCAAATTTAAAACATGTAAACCACTTCTTATATTAGATCTCTCACTCTTGCTACTCTTGCACAAACCATATTAATGACCAAGATCAATTGCAATTATTCTTGAACCAAGCATGAAGGGATCATAAAAAAATTTAGTAAATAAAACAATGAGTGTTTCAAATTTTTACTTTTTTCTTGGAGTCATGAATACATGCAAACTAGATTTTCACCAGTTTTTGAGTATTTGCATGAATTTGGTGATTTTAAGATTTCAATAGATTTATGGATTATAATTTTTTCGTAGATTTTGGGATTCATAGCTTGTTTTTCACATTGGATTTATGTATACATGACTTACTTTTTATTTTTACAACTCTAGAACATAATAATCATTTTTTCTCTTTGGATTCTTTTACCTACAACCCCCCTAGACCTACCTCAATGATTTTCTTTCTAAATTATTGTTAAAATGGATATGGAGGGATTTGATACTAATTCATTCATGATGGAAAACAATGAATGTGAGTTGCTAGCTAATAAGAGGCCCACCAAGGTAAGATGGAAAGAGAAAGGCATGAGAAACATTGTGGATTCCTTACACTTGAACTACATGGTTGCCACTTACCATCACCATTTTATACTCTACAATTGAAACCAAAAATATGTGACACAACCTATCTTTAACCAAGTCTAGAAATTTTTTTACTAGAATTACAAGTTGCAATTTCCGAATTCATCATTTTAGGAGAAAAACTTCCAAAAAAAATTGCATAAAACTTTGAAATTTTTTAAAACAAGCAGAACAAATAAAAAGGGTGCAAAGAAGCCTATGCTACAAAGTGATAAGTTTTGACACAACTTAAAACAACAGATGGTAATGCAATCTGAAATGCACTCAATAGACAACAATCTTGAAGAGACGATACAACAAATCCTTCATCTTACTCCTCTCCTAAGCCTACCCTAGCCCTACATCTGATGAAATGCCAAAGCCGTCATTAAGACATGTTACTACATGTACATCAGTGAATATGCCAATGACCAAACCCGAAATTTAGATGTGACAATCCCAAAACGTCATCATTATCAACAACAAATTGAAAGCCAGTGTTAAGAATTGAGTGATTTTATTAAAGACAAGGTGAATGTTAGCATTAATAAATCAATAAACGCTTTTACAACATACAGTTTGAAAACAACTTAAAAAGTGTGGAGTGGTTGCATAACGCAAAATTCAAGGCTAGGGGTTAAGAAGTTGCTACAGCTATAATAATGAATTTTTTAATTTTATGGATTTTTGAATGGTTGCATGAATTATGGATTATTGAAAGTTCCTTGGGGGGAGGGGGAGGGGGGGGGAGAGGACACTTGAACCCACCCCCCAACTATCCAAGCAAAAATCAAAACCCCACTTTTACCCGCTCCGCCCCCAACCCTACATACACCCACCAAACAAAACAAAGTCTCATATTTCCTGGTAGAAAAACTCTCATATTTTCAAGTAGAAGTTGTCAAGTCTCATATTTAAAGATAGCTTGTCACCAGAACATAGTGTGATTCCTAAATTTTTTGACAAAAGGGCTATGACCTGTGGTCAAATTTGGCTAGGTTCTTGTACATGATTGCCAGCTCAACTATCTCACAATTTCAGGGCCATAGTGAACCCCCCACCTACCATTGCACCATCCACTGGATGCCTATTTATGACTCAGTTCTGAATGAACTTCAACTCCATTAGCATCCAGTTTCACCTTGGTAACCCACTATTGAAGAAGCAATTCCTATATATACATAGGTAGGAAGGAAAATATGTAGAAGGTTTATGGATGGGTAAGAGTTATTTTTACTACCTACATAAAGCACTCCCTGGATTTTTCCTTTGTATTTTCAGCTCCCTTACCTGCCTGAAGAAACCTGTTTTCAACAAGTGGATCTTCTGCGGTTGAAGGTGCCAGCCAGGCTGTGCCGGGATCTTCTGACGGCCAGCGGATGGTACCAGCCAGCCTATCACTATTTCTAAAAAGTGAAAAAAACTCACCTCTGCTTTACTTAAGAAAAAGAACCTGATGTACAGGCCCCTCCGTTATTTTCGACCTGTTCCCTCGGCCTACTGACCTTGGGCACAGATCTCAAATCACGGAAGGGCCTGTACTTAGGCCCTTCTCCTACACTAACAACCCAATTATTATTTTCAAAAACAACAGAGCTAACCGCCATGGTTAGCTAGGGAACTGGAATCCAACCGAAAACTGTTTCCATATCACTTACCATCCATCCTTCGTGGTGCACTGGTGGGTGCTGGTTCATTCTGCCAGGATTCGTCTACTCATGTCGTCCAACAATCACGAAAGACTTCTTCGTTTCCGTGGGAAGTTTTCGTAAGCCTAACGTTGCTTAGGTTTGCAGATAAGTGAGGATGCTATTGAGTAACGATCATCAAACGTTCACACCCCCACCAGGTCCACAACAATTTTTTTGCAGAGAATGTCTTCAGAGACTGGAGCTCAAGACCTGCCTGCGTGAAGCTGACTTCAGAACCACCCACACCCATGAAGTTGTCGATTATTCAATTCTGTAGGTCAAGATTATTATTCTTGAGGAACACGAGTTTGGAGAATTGTGGATGTTTGGCTGCTATATCGTTTCGAGATCATACCCATTTGGTGGGGTGTTCGAGGCTAGACGCTACTTCGGTGATTGGGAGATTAGGTTTAGCAGGTCTGAGCAGCCAATTCGGGTTGTTGGTCAGAGACTTTCATCATGGTGGCTCCAAGTGGAGCTCTGAATTGCGAATTGGGGAGAGAGAAAGTGCTCCAAGGTTGCTGGTGGTGCAGCCCAGAGTGTACCCACGAACAATTCTCAAAGCTAAGCTGTTGGAAGCTCTGCGTCTAGCAGATTCTCTGGAGGGTCTAAGGGGGAAATCAAAGGCTGAATCCAGGAAGCATACTTCTCCCTTTGTGCTGGTCCAGAGTCCGCAGTCTCGCTCTTCCAGCAAGCGTCTTCGTGCAGGTATGTAATGGAAAACTCCCACAGGCCGCTCAACCCTAATTAGGATTTGCAGAGTGGCATCCACTCTTTGTCAATGGAAATTGCAAGATGTATCCACATGGTGGTGGCTTCAGTAACATATGTTTTGGAAGGTTGCAGCAGGTGTCTATTTTGGAGCAGGGACCATTGACATTGTGCGTGCCCATGTTGATGCGGCAGCTTCAAGAGTTAAGATTTAATTGCATCTCCATACCTGATATCTATTAGACTTCGTTCCCTCTACAGGATTAATAAGTTCATGGCTTACTGTGCTGTTTTATCAACTTATGATACTGCACTACTTAAGATAATCTAGTCCTAATAAGATGGTGGAATTGTATCTCCTTGTTATGCTTGTAATTGTGAGCAACCAAAATATATGTGGTGGGTGCTCATGATTTCATCTTCTCATGGTCTTGGAGATCTTGCAGGAGCAGCTGGATGCAGTCTTTGTGAATGCACCACTGTCCGGTGTACAGCAACGCAACCTTGAGGCAAGCACTTGGGTCTGGTTGGTGTTTGCTATCAAAAGATTTAGATTGTCTAGATGTGCATCTTTACTTGTCAGTTTCTTGGAGTCTTAGATGGGATGGAAATGTTGTTCCACACCTTCATGTGCAGAGGTCATTTGGTTTGCAGAGTTGAGCCTGTCTGCAACTGTGCAGGCTGCATGGGGCAAGCCTGTGCTTGACCGAGTTGGACTGATTATTGAGATATTTGGGGCACATGCCCAAACCAAAGAGGCCAAGCTCCAGGTATGAGGTCTTATTGATCTGTTCACCACTGCAGTTCATACATCACTTAATGTGGCTAGATGGCTGGATGATGAGCCTGGTAAGATCTGCTCTTTGATGAGAAACTTATGTTTAAATGCAGGTCGAATTGGCTGCTTTAGATTACAAGAAAACACGATTGGTCCGTGTTCTTGGAAAAGGGGGTGCGCGACTTGGTTTTGGTGTTGGTGGAGAAGATGAGGTGGTCAGTGCTCGGGGGTAATTTACTCCCTTTTGTCTCATGGTTTCTGGTTACATGCACAATGTGTTGACTACCTTCTTCTAGTGTCCAGCATTGAGGTAGAAGTGTGGCCTATTATGTGCAATGGAGGTGATATCAACACAAATGCAGCTTCTTTGCAATCTTGAAAGTCTTGCATGGGAACAGAAGAATTAGTGCCAGGGAAAAGGTCAGACTCCATGGAACTTGTAGCCATTTGAAACTGATAAGGTTGTAACAGACGAGCAAGTGGAGCAATTGGAGGGGCTGGTGAGACAGAGCTTCAATTGCAACGGCGCAGGTGACACCTAGCCTTTTCTTTCTCCTTTCTCCAGTACTATTTGTGCATATATGGTGACTTTCATATCTCCATTGCAGTGTTCTTCAAGCATGGTTGTATTCATTGAAATAGGTATCACTTCAGGTAGAAGACTTCTGCGGTGGTTCACCAAATGGTGGTTCAACAACTGAATGGCTTTGTTAGGTTTGATTAGAATTGGAGAAAGAAGGGACCGTTTGAAGCAAATGCTGAAGGAAGTACAGCGAACCCGCTCTTTGCACCGAGCTGCTCGTCAACGTCATGCGTTTGCTGGGAGTTGTGGTCGGCAACTTCCTGTTGTAGCTGTGGTTGGATACACAAATGCGGTGAGGCTTTCAATTTGGTGTTCAATGGAGGAGAAGAGGCAAGGTCGTAGGATAATCCTGATGAACACATTCCTATAGCTGCCTATCTCTTTGAATCCAACCACAAGGTTTATGGTAGGATGATCCCAATGAGCAACGACATGTAGCAACTTACATCTTTTAATCCACCTGAAGTGATTGCTCTATTCCAAGATGTTGCAGCCTTGCTAAACTCATTTTGCACAATCTTTTCCTTTGGATGAGAACTAAATAACAAGCTTGTACTTATGGGCCATCAATTCCCCTCCTGGTGCAGATGCTTTTCTTTTCATGGTCAACACATCAGTAGGGATTTAAGTTTGTTCATCACAGTTTTTCAATGCATTTATGCAGGGAAAATCATCAATGGTGGCTGCACTCTCAAAGAGCAGCGTTTATGTTGATGATAGGTGAGAAAACTGCAATCACAAGCCTTTTGTTGGATTGCTGGACTTCATTTACATTGCAATCAGGCAGAGCACAATTGGTTTTCTTTGTCTTCCTTGAACAGATAATTGCCACACATGAGTGGGTTTGTTGGAAAGGCTTATTGTTTTAGTTTTCTGGATTAAATTGACTGCAAGTGTGTGGGGATCTGAATCACCTTGAAATAGGGCTACATACTTATCTAACTGGTGTTCTATGTAGGAAACTCATGACAGTATTGGTTCTGAATTTACTGCAGACTGTTTGCAACCCTTGATCCACGTGTGCGCAGTGTTGTGCTTCCTTCAGGGTAGGCTCACTGGCCCTCTAAGAATATGTACCCAAATAGATAGCAGCAATGCATGAGGGGCATTATTGTGAAAGTGTCCACATAGATTTTCTTTTGGACTTGACTGAGTACTTGCATTGCATCATGGGAATGCAGACGGAAAGTGCTGTTGAGTGATACTGTTGGTTTCATCTCTGATCTCCCAGTACAGGTAACATTCATTACCAGTTCTTGGTGAAAATGGTTTATTTGTTCTGCTGACACGGGAATCTGCTTATTGAGGTTTTTAGACAGTATATAAGAAATTTAGTGAGTTTACAAATTGCATGTAAATGTTCCAATACAAATCTGCATGGGAAAGGGTGGAGAAGAGTGATCTCCTTTTGCATCTTGTGAAAGTTGACTGACAAGGTCGTCACCTGCTCACAGCTAGTGGAGGCATTCCAAGCAACACTGGAGGAAGTTGTTGAAGCAGATTTTCTGTTGGTAAGTCTTTTCTCTAGTTCTGAAATGAACTCTACCAACATGATCCTTACTTTGGGTGAGACTTATACTAGTTCCTATTCCAGAATGTTTCATCTGTTGGTGGAATGACAAAACAGAAGCACTTGTTTCCTATCTGAGAAGGCTTGATGCTTGAATCTTTGCAGCATGTGATTGACAGCAGTGCAGCAAACGTAGATGAGCAGCGAGAGGCAGTTCTAGATGTGCTCAAGGGAATTGGTGTTCCCAAGGCCAAATTGGAAAGCTGTATGGTGGAAGCTTGGAATAAGGTCCCTCCATAAACCCTCTCCAATGTAGACTCACAGAGGACAATACTTGAACCGTGAAAGCTCTAGGCTGTGCACTCTACAGATCTCAAATATATTGTGAGACAGATGCCCATAAATAATGATTATAATGATTTATAATGTTGAATATCAATTATGGAGTTTTGAATTGTCCTTTTTCTCCTGCTGAGAAGTATCACTAACTGTGGGATTGCAATAGCAGGTGGATCTTATAGAAGGTGTATCAACCTTCGAGGATCACAGTATTCTTCTGGCCAAAGACACAGATCCTTCTCCCACCAAACAAGAAGAATCATCAAATTCAAACCTTTTCTCAAAGGATGATGAGGTTATGAGCAATGGAGTAACTACAGGACTGGGGAAAAGAGATGAAAGCGTGATATTAGGGTTGGGATGGTCACAGGGAGGAATATCAAGAGTAGGCACCTCAGCTTCCAAAGGAATAGGGTTAGGAGCTCTGTTACATCTACTTGATAAAAAGCTTGGTGAGGAATTAGCCCCACAGTTTGCAGCACATAAGTCTGGAGATGTGTGAGGATTATGATAAGGTCTTTACCAGGGGTGAAATTGAACATGAGAGCTGCAAACAATTTCTTTCTCCAACATTGGAAAATGTCTAATAATGGTAAAAAGTACCAAACTGGAGTGAGCAATGAAGAACTTGTAACTGTTAGTCTGGTCAAGTTGATCATGTGTTCCACACTTCAATTACATGTCTTATCAAGAAGTTTCAAGTGAAGCCCATTATAAAGCAGGTACACTTCCCATCGCACATATGTGATTCCTACAGGTCTGTCCATTTGACCCCATCAGATGCTTGATTTCTATTGTGGGGGAGACTTAAGCTACAGATGGCTACTAGAGTAATGGCTGCTATATGATGTCTACTAGATGCAGCTGGAATATTTGATTGAATTATTGTGGATTGATTCTTGTTGAGGTAATTTTTGTTGTCCTGCTTTCTGGCAGAACGGTAACTTGCTTTGTGAAGTGCTGGGTGTTGAGATACAACCTTATGCACATGTTGAACTGGCCCCACACATTTTGCAAAGTTGTTTCTAAAAAGAAAAGAGGAGAGACCAATGGGGCTCAATGTCCTACCAGGTTTTGTTACTCCACTGCTATCAGCAATTGGTGAACCTGTCGAGCACAGAAAATTATGTGCATTGATGGGCAACACATTCCTAACATAGCACCTTAAGGATTATTTTTCCTGCTTTTACTAGCAAGTCCCATTGGTATTATTCATCCTTCACCCACTCTTTCATGCTCAATTTGAGCCATGGTGAAGTTTAACTTGTTGGATGGTGCTCTTGAGAACATGGCAATTATGTTCCAAACATCCTATGCAATACTCTAATTTCCCATAACAACAATGGTCATTGAAGATTATGTAACCACAAACTTTCCTTCAAACCAAATACTCTTTGAATTCAGTGTCCTTGATCTTTTACATCCTTTCAAAATCTATTGTGCCCAAGATTGATGGAACAAACCCCACATTCAAGCATGTTTGTAATCAATAGATCAAATAGTAAACTTCCATAGGAAGCAACTATTTTCTATCACCCTATGATTTGACAAAAATGAAAACAATACATAACATTTTTATATTATGTAATCCTTAAATTGGGTGAAAACCTTGTATATAAACAAGGATGGAAATCCATCCACAAAAAGTATAAGGCATGTCAAAGCAAATGTAAACACATGAAAGGAAAACCAAAACAATCAAAACAATAGTAATGAAGTAGAAGATCTAGTGTTAAAAAGGCATCCTTTGTCACAAATCAACTAGTGATGGAAGTGCACTAGCTAACATGTGTGAAAGAAATGAAGAATTGTGACTAAGTGTGGCAACTTGCTAAAAAATCACGATGGCTTGCACATGTTGGAAGGCTATCAACACTTGTTGCTTATAATAAGATATAAACATCGAAGGTACCAAAAAGGCACACTATATTGGCATGTACACAAGAAGTAAAAAAGGAATGAAAAAGAAGATGGAAACAACCATAGGTCTCTATGGGAACGGGATGAAATCATCTTTCGATATTCGTTTTGTGTAAAATCGTGTCTTGTTTTGAACAACAATTTTTTTAGATGTGTTATTGTCATCAAAACATGTTGAACCAAATTTGTACAAGTCAAATCGACAAGGACAACATTTGTTAAGGTCCAAAAATTGTTTATAGTGATGACAATATCCACTCATGTTTGTTTATGGCAAAGGAAAAGATGGGAAACCTCTCTTTGTATGTGAGTTCCACTTTCCAACGCCATAACTACAACAATATTTTAAAAAGTATCATGGGTTATAGTGTGTTCATTCCTACATGGGCAATGTAACAAATGGATACCCAAATCATCAATGGTATGATCACATTAACATCGTAAAAGATGTGTAATCGTAAAATGTGGTATATTGAAACAAATATGTAACAAAATAAGGAAATGAACTAAGGACAAATGAAATGAAGGGGTGTTAGGACAAGCTAATAACTAAACCCCTATTGCTAAACTTGCATAGCAATGAAAACGTGCGCATACAACATCCTAAAAGAGCCTTTGCTAGAAGTAAAGTAAATTCTTATTTGTGTAGTTGGTCTATCAAAGAAAATTATATTTAAGGATGATTGCATCACTAGATTTTCAAAAAGCAAAACATGTGATTAAAACAACCTAAAGTAACATCACACAGGTATCATGTAGTGCTACCTAGAAGGGGTAAGTATTCGTCTTTACATGTGCCACCACATCAAGAAAATTAAAATGAACATTTTTTTTAAAACGAAAAACTAATGCAAAAGCGATCAAAGCCCAACATCCTAAAAAGATGGGAGCAACACGCTAGACCATTGAAAAAATGCTTAACCCCCTTGAAAAAACAGGAAAAATGATCTTATGACGAATCAAATGGCCCATTATGGTGCCAAAAGATCTTGAACCTAATAGCTTCTCCAACATAGCTATGGTACAAGCATCAAATTTGGTGTAATGTTACAAAATACCTAATGATGGAAACATAATATGTTGTAAATAGCCCAACCACTAAGCATAACAAAGTGCAAAAACATCACAAGAGTGCCCAACAAGTTAATACGCTCTTAGCACCATTGGAAAGTTTCAATATTAACAAGCTAAAAGTTGAAGATTAAGTGCTGCCAAAACATGTTCTAAGTTTTTCGCATGCAAAATTATTGTTGGGGTTTTTTTATTTCCCTTCTAGCTCATTATAAATCTTTATTAATGTTTATGAAAATCATGTCTATGATTATGTTTGTGTAGCTTAAGGTGTGCAAGGTAATGAATACAAGGTTATAGTCCAGTCTTTGGAAGTTGCCACCATTTCAGGGCTCAACAATTTTGATGCTTGAAATTGGTGGGCCTTAAACTGAGGAACAATAACAAAATCAAGTAGAAAAAATGACCTAAATTTGCAACAACAACAACCATTTGAGGAAGTGGTGAAAGAATTGAAGCCAAATTCCCCCATAGCAAATCTTTAAATCATTTTTTTCATATCCCCCAATTGTGTAATTTCCTCTATTGTGTCCTAGAGATTTTTGCATGACTATAACATGGCAATCCTTATCAATTTCATTCAAACTAGGTGAGTAGGTAGGTTAAGAGCCTTTACAATTTACGGTTTAAGGCTTCATTAGTTTGTGTGTATAGGCATGGCAAACCTTGCAATTTCACCAACATCAAAACATTGTAGGGTATCATAAGAAGATTTCAATATCAAGATGATTTTTATGGACCATCATGAAACATCTCCACCCCTTCACTCAATGATTCCCATTGCATTTATTTTGTTTCATTCAATGTCTTCAATTGCACCTACTTCATCCTCACATTTCACAAATTGTTTACATCATGAGCCACGGGTTATTTTTCAATCATCTGTACCTACACCAGGGGCCTATCCATCCCATAACCACGTTCGCATGTTCCTTGTCATGGTTATGTCATTTATACGTCATAGGAACAAGTTTAACACATCACCAAGCATCATGCACCACACACAAGTAGTCATCAACTTCTAAGGTGCCGATGCTTTCAACATTACCATCTTTTCTTCTTTCTTCAGCTTGGACATGGATTGCATCATTAGATATCATCAATGTTTTCCATCTTGGTTTACCACACCCCCATTCATACCATCATATTCCATATGTTATTTGTGTTGAAGTTCAACATGGTTTACACATCCCTTTAACTCAATTAGCTATCGATCAATTTGACATAACAACTTGGCATGTATTTTTGTTCTTCCATTCCCCATTCCTAGTGTTTTTCTTTTTCATCACAAGGTGGTGAAAAAGGCCATCAAAAAACTCGCACATGTTTGTGTTAGTACATGGCAAAGGATCACGAGACATTAAAAGAAGAACATATGATTAGAGCACAAGCATTGGCTTCCCAAAGATCTTCAAAGATGGCATCAGATCCTACTCCACCTCCATCAACATGATTGCATCATGGACATATTTATGATATGTCCATTTTCATGGATATGGTATTTTACAACATTAGTACTTACAAATTACAATTGTTTTACATTTTTTGAAAAGAAACACGCTTCCATTTTGAAATGTTTAATACTTTTAAACAATGGCTACAAAAGATGTAAGCTGAAATCATCAATCCAATGCAACATCGATTTTGTATGTATCAAACAACTAAGATGTTGGTGAAAAGATGCAATCGCCACCAATTGCATTTGGATCAATGTTTTCCAAGTACCATGTTGTAATGAACATTTCAAAATCTTTTGTATATCAACAAATAAAATGTTAAGGAACTTCACATTATAAATAATGTAATAAAACATTGATCTATGTAAGCTTGACAAGCATATGTGAACATGATGTTAGCACTATAACTTGACTTGTACACAACTACAAAATATTTATGGATTTAATGTTATAAAAGAACATGTTTGTGGAAGTAGTATATAATGAAACCTAAACAAAATGCCTATTTTGTGGAACTAATGCATGTAGAATGTGCCAAAGGGCAATCATGTAATTACAAATCTTATTAGTTGAGATCTTTCAAATGTAACATAAATTGCAAGGAGTTTTAATGCTATATTTTGAAAAATGTGGATAAACAATTTCAATTTTTTAACTATGGCACCATGCCATCCCTAAAATTGTAGGATTCCAAACTCACATGATTTTGAAGTCATGCAATAAGCATAAAAGGATAAACAACACCATATAGAAGAATTATAAAGCCCACACAACATGTGATACAATGGATCCCATTTCATCTCAGACCTTCTAGATTTTGGATTTCAAAGTACACCATTTCAGATTTGCTTTTGTCCACCCACCCCTGAACATCACACTTTACACTAGATTACATGAATATAAAAGTTGCAAACTAGTTTTTCCATTGTTGGCATATACAACCAAGTACGTCAATCCTTTTGACTTGGAATTCCATCCATAACATTAAATTTAAGTTGTTGCTTGGATGCTAGGGGAAGAGATGTTGAGAACAAAGCATTTGATGTTCAAGAACAACAGAAGCTATCAAACATTGAAAGAAAAATATATTGTTTGGCTTGTAGAAATTATTGCTAACCTTAATCCACCTTGAATCCTCAATTAAAAGAATCCAACAAAAGGGCAATTTTTGCAAAAGGACATTAGATTGTGGTAGGTGGGACCCTAGGCTACCTCATTTTTCACAAAACCTCAAGTCATGACTCACTAGGCTACTAAACCTCTTCTATAGGTTATCTACCTTTTACACTATAGGTCACCTAAACTTTATCCTAGGCAACCTAAACATTTTCACCTTAGGATAGACCAATGGGGCTATGTTACATGCTACTTGCATTTTTCCTTGTAGGCCCTCTAGCCTTTATCCAAAGCTACCTGGACTTTCAACATAGCTTGGCCATTTTGGTATTTCATCTATTATTTGAATCTACATGCCCTTACCCTAAAACAATCATAACTATTCAATTAAAAAACATTCTATATTTCTATAATTGATCTATTTTTTTAATCATTGAAGCAAACTGGAGGGCTACAACTTTGAGCATCAGAAGTAAATGAGCAACACAGCAAACACAGGAAGAGAATGAGTGAGAGTTTGCTTCAAAATTTTGAAAAAAATAGCTCAATCCTTCTCTAGTTCCAGCCCCATATCTTTCTCATTATTAGTCTATTTTGAGTGAATTAAAACTTGATGGGTGCGCCAACTAAGGATTTACAAAACATGTTTGTATTCTAGAGGCAAAAACACAACAATCAAAGATATTAAGCTCGAAATCTTAATCTGTTTTAAAACACCCATCATTCAACACTGAACCCCCTTACACCAAACACCCCCACATCTTCGTGCATCCCTTATCGAATTGAGCAATTCTTACTGCATTGGAAGCGCTAGATGAAGGGCTTCAAATGTTTTTTTAGCTTCAGAAGCAGAGAAACAATGTCCGAGGATTCGACTTCCTTTGACTTCTTAAGTGTTCACTCACTGGAGTATCTACATTAACTCGCCCCTCATTATTCCCCTTCTCACTCCTCTAGGATGCCTAAATTACTTCTTTTGCTGCTTCAGTATTTATGGCTAATCAAGCTTACTTTGTCATTAATTAGTCTAATGATTGATTTAAGGTTTTGAACAAGTTTTGACATAAGTATCTCTATTTTATTTTCAGTTAAAATTAAAATGAAGAGTCGCCACTTTTTTTCTGTGCTCATACACTCAGGGGAGCCACCTCGACATTTTTTGTATTTTTTAATCCTTAAAAAAGAAAAACACATTTGATTCGTCATCACCAGGGTTTTTATTAAAAAATTTCTCAAGTAGGTGTAGTGGTGAGGATCCTTAGCATTAATTAGCAATAAATGGCGACTGTCCTGGTGGACTAGTAATTTCTTTTTGAAATCCTGCATAAATCTGGCGACCTAATGGAACACACTGTCTAAATCTGGCGACTTCTAACTTTTTTTTTTCTCGAGATATGGCGATTCTTTTTTTTAATCTCAAAAATCCCTTTGTTGGATACGCCAGCCTATTTTTTTTTGGGGTCACCAGGTAGCGAAAATTCGCCACAAAAAAGAACCACCCTGTTCTTCACAAATCGTAGAAAGAGAGCACCAATAAAGCCACAGTGAACCAGCACCCACCAGCACACCATCCATTGCATATCCATTATTACTCAGTTGTGGATGAACCTCAACTGAGTTAATATTTGGTTTCACCTTGGTAACCAATTCTGTAGGAAAATATAGCTCTCATATATAAGTAGATAGGTTAGAAAAATAGGTAACTACTAGGTAAGTAGATGGTTTAAAGTTTAAACATATGTAAGGGCTGTTTTTACTACCTACCTACTAACAACCTGCTTGCTTTGTGGGATTGTTACTACTTAGGTAGAAAAAGAAAGCAACTGAGCTAATCACCATGGTTAGCTAGGGAACTGGAACCCAACAGAAAACTGTTTCCTGACCACTTACCATTCATCCTTCATGGGGCGCTGGTGGGTGCTGGTTCACTGTGGCCACTTTCAGCCACTAGTGCTTTCCATTGACAAGCCCGGTTTGTCCTTTCGCTCTCTGCGTCTGGTGAAGTGTATTGGAGTACGCTCACTGCAGTGTAGTGAATGAGTGTCCCCGATCCCCTCCATTCGTGGATGCAGCGACGACGGTGGACGATGAGGAGGGGCGGAGGAGCATGGCAATCACCGCCCTCCATGGTGCTGCGTCTTCTGTTTCCAGTGCTTTTTTTGGTGTTGCTCACCTCGCTCGAGGGTGTGAACGCCGCTCGCTGGGGCAGCGGATCTGCCGTAGACGACGGTGTGCTCGCGTCGGGAGACTTAGTTCCCGCTCTCAACGCCGAGACTTTCAATTCCAGCTTGTTGGCAGCGCCTGCGAACTGGGCTCTTGTGGAATTCTACGCCAACTGGTCAGTGTGCATCTCTGTAGTTCTCTTCTACTTATGAATGTCTCTGTATGTCATCGATTATCCTGTTGTTTTCTGCCTTTGTGGGCCTGTGTCTGTTTGTGTATCGAGAGGGTTGCTTTGTCGTTTATAACATTTGAAATCCGGAATCCTGCGTGTGACCAAGCAGATCTCATACCTAGTCTCACCTTGTTGACACTCCCCGGCTAGTTACCATCCAATTTCAACTTTGCCGAGAAAATTAGGGTTTCCAACATGTAGGAGATTTTGAAAATCCGTCTTGTTGGAGACAGTATGTTCCTCTGTCTCATCGAGTGTGTTATTGACGTTCTTGAGATTCTGCTTTAGCTGGGAATCAAATACAGAACATAAAGGTGAGTTGGCCTGCACCAGCCGTGGATGTGGATAATACATGGGATCCATCCAGATCTGCCACCTAGAGATCATGAGAAATGGTTATTATTGAGAAATCAGTGGCTCCAACATTTTCATGTTTGTGGAATTCATTCTTTGGGAGAAATATTTTTTCCCCCATTTGGATATTGCAATCACAAATTTCCTTAGCTGGGATTCATGTCGGAAATTGTAATATTGATGACTGTTTCAACCAGCTACATCTCTTGACTGAGTATTCCAATTGTTTCCAGAAATGTGACAGAAACTTGTAACACAGATTTCTGTATCATTGCTTATGTGAAATCTCGAGCAGATTATCTGGAGTAGTGGCTGCTAATCAATGCCCATTCATGATGAATGCGATGGTCTGGTACTTTGTGAGCAACACAAAGTCATGACTGCACTCATTCTTATTGGGTCGGATTTGGTTTTTCTGGAACTGACACAGAGTTTTATTGTGGATTTTCTCTGCAATCTCATAGATATGTGTCTGATGCACCAATCTCTGTCAAATCAACACAGAGATGTTCACAACCCTGTAGACAGTATTCTAGATGACTTTTTGTATGAAAAGAGTTTTTCCTGAGAGGTCACCTAGTGGGAGATTTTCTAAGTCCTTGGAATATGCTTTGTGGACCGGCTGCATGTGAATAGTTTTAACAGGTTGTGCAAACTTGTTGGAAGGGTACAGGTGCCCTGCTTGCAAAAAATATAAGGTGAGCCAACAATATCAAGCCTTCTTGAGAGATTCTCAATGGCAGATATAGGAGGATATGGGAAAGTTCACACTCCCAGTGGATATTTTGCATTGGTGATTTATCTGTGGATGTATTGCAGCCACATTTTGAGCGTGTTGCAAGACTTTTCACTGGGCCGAATCGTGTCCATGAGGGTGTGGTGTATTTTGCCAAGGTGGACTGTGCTGACCAGGTGATTGCTCTACTATGTGTCCACTGTTTAAAGAAAACATTTCATCAAGCTAATTGACAATGCTGTTGCAACATTGAGCTTTTGGGGTTTAAACCTGATGATGTTGCTTGGGAGTGGAAGGACAAGCATACATCTTCATTGTGACATGCCATATTGTGTCTGCATGCAAATATATCAGAGTCCAGATTAGTCTTGAAAGAAAAAGATTCCAGGGCCAAATTATCAGCATAAGTTGGGTGAGAAGGAAGATGGCAAAAAGACACTGAATCAAGTGTGTGTGTGTGGGGTGGCATGCCAGGCCAGTCAAAAACTTTGTGAAAGGTTCTCTATCAGATACTACCCATCTTTATTATGGGCCCTTCCTCCAGTTCTTGCAATCGGTAGCCGTTCTGCCAAAATACAGAGTCCTCTGGAAGAGATTACAAATGCACAGACAGCAGAGGCTCTACTGGAGCAGATCAATAAGCGCATTGGCAAGTGTGTACCTACACCTTAAATATCCAGACGTTGAGTTATTCCATTTCCCATATTTGGATCACCAGTTCCATTTCCAAGATGTCTGTATAGTCCTGGTGATTTTGTGCTTCTTGATTCTGCTGCTGTCTGCATTTTATTTTTATAGCCTCCCAGTTGACATTCCTAGGTACTAGTGTTTTCCTTCTGGTAAATTGGAAAATCTGCTTAGTTGTATTGTCATAGGCCTATGGAACAACACCAGCTTGAGAGAAGATAATGCAAAAGCTTGATGGAGGCCTGACCATCTAGTTTGAATTTGTCCCTGATTTAGATCCTTCTCCTTGAGTGATGCAACAACAGAGGATGGAAAGGCATCTGGAACAAATACTTCTGAACCTTTGCAGGTTTATTTCTCTGGTCAATTCCCTTCTTCTGTTGGAAATTCAGTCACTTTGCAGTCTGCTTTGTGTTTGATGGCCTCTTTTCTGCTGTAAGCTGTAGTGAAAAACTGATATCATTTGCATCTGTGTTGTTTGGTAGAGAAGATGCCTGCCTCACTTCATGATGTAGAAGAAGCCACAGCCCAAGCATTCAAAATCATTGTGGATGAGAAGGTTAGTGTCTTTTGCAAACTATTTGTATTATGCCACCAAATTGTTTTCTTAATTCTCAATTTCAAATTTTTTTTTGCTCACCTGCACTGTGGTTTGTGGCTGCTGCTCACAAGTTGATTTTGGTGCAGATGCTGGTTTCAGATAATCGGGGTTCATTTATTCAATTTTTGATGCTTCTGGTGGTCCATCATCCCTCTGAGAGGTTGGTATGCTTTTTAACCTGCAACATTTCTTCCAGTTGGTGCTCAGAGCTTTTGCTCCTGGTTCAGAGACTGAATGTGCTGTGTTCTGAAGAGAGCAGGTGTAGGAAGGGGAGTGCTAATTTATTGGTGAACCTGGCAGAGCTGTGGCCAGCTGGTCAGGTCCCCACAGCAGCCTTTCTTGATCATCCCTTATGTGGACCTGGTCTGCCTCGGAACTTTTGGGTTTGTTTCTCTATCCATCTCAGCCTGCTCTTCATCATTGTACTATCCAAACCTGGGTAAAAGTAGGAGAGGAGTGTAGCCAAGGAACTTATTGCTAAGCTTCTTATTTTTTGCGAAGGCTCCTTTTGTAGTTAGAGTTTGTTGTTCAGTCTTTGCTATTGTAGCAGTACAGGCATCATCAGATTTGGTCATAATTGCATGCTGAGGGCTCTTTGAATACCTGAAAACTCAGTTTTGTCTAGCCTTGTGTCAAGGGACTGTTGTGTTCCAATATTACATGTGGAGTTGCATCTAATATCCAGGTCATATGACTGATACAGCAGTTACAATGCTGAATGGCATGAACTATTTTGGAAGTAGGGTGTTCCTGAATTGCAGAGATTCTAGGGAATGCATTGGACCAGGCAGGGGATAGTCTAGGTGTGGGACCAGTTGCTGACTTGAAAACCTGGTCTGTGCAGGTCTCATGCCGTGGTGAAAGGCGAGGTTATAGGTATATTGATGATGGTGTTCTTTCACTATGTTCAGCTATGTAGATTGATATATTCTTTCTGGGCTTGTTTGAGCATCAGTGAAGTCCAAAGAAAGAAAACAGATCGTTAGAAGCTTCTTTGGAATTGTCCATCTGTATCTCCAGATTGCAGCAAGAGAACAGGAATGCAACATCCTCCATTGTCCCATGGTTCTTAAGAAAATTGTGTGCCCTGCAGCTGTGGGTTGTGGCTGCTATTTCATTCCCTATCAGTGCGTGTAGCTGATTCAGAAAGCGCTGCTGCATTCTCAGCAATTCACTCATTTGTGGAGCACTTTTTCAACTGTCAAGAGTGTCGACAGCACTTTCTGGAGATGATCTCAAGGTAGGTTCTATATGTTTCCAGACTAGGGTGTATTCTTCAGTTATGCAATTCAACTAGCAAGTCAGTTGACCTGGCACATACAGGGCACACCATCTTTGCATCTTGTATGGTGGTCAGTAGCTTGCTTCAGATTTATATTGTCTTATTGGTGAGAAGCCTTTATAGGTGTGGAATTCAATGAACTATTTTCCTCATCTTTGTCTGCTGTGGACTTTTGCTGCTTTGTCAAAGAAAACTGGATGTAATAGCATCACAGGAGGATCTGGTGTTGTGGCTCTGGCATGCTCATAATGAGGTATGTTCTTACTTGTGAGCTTGGATCTGTAGTTACAGCCAGCTGAGACTGCCATAAAAATCATGTAGTCTATGTGGCCTTGGTTTTCTCTTGTTCATGTGGCATTATGACCTGATATGACTATGATGATAGCTGGATGATATTCTCACAACTTACAATCTGGGTCCTGGAATTGACTCAATGATTTTCAGAGAGTCATCCCTTCGTTCTGTCTGGGTGATATGTTGTATGCAAGAGCATTATGTCTGATCCCATGTACAATGCTTTGGGTAGCTAGTATCTAGGTCTTTTCTGCTGATTTTCTCATTGTGACCTTGCACAGTTTACTGATAAATCTTATGTTGGAACCAGGTAAATATGCGTCTTGCAAAGGAAGAAGAAGTCTCCAAGAAATGGAATCCCAACTACCCAAAAGTGGTGTGGCCAACTAGACAGCAATGTAGTGAGTGTAGGGTTGTGGCTTCTGTTGACAAGGAGGCAAGCAGTACTGAGGAGCCAGAGTGGGCAGTTAAGGCTGTCTATAAGTTTCTGAAAGATTGGTATGGGGCATCACTGCTTACTGTCCCAGACACCATTCACGAGGGTGTGGAATCTGAGGGTCAGATAGCAGTGAGCAGAGGGGGTGATGAGAGTGGCCGGAATGGGAGCTCAGCGGTGCGTAACATTGCAGCTGTTGCAATCCTCTTGGCCAGCTGTGGCTTTGGGCTTGTTGCACTCTGGTGGCGCATGCAGCAGAAAAAGCGCAAGTATTAAGCAATCCTTTTTGACTCCCTTCTTTTGACCAAAATAATGTGCCAGGTTTCTCTGCCCATGCACTTCTTCAGAAGGTTGTCATGGTATCACCTGTCTGCACATGGTTGGTGCCCTGCTGGACAAGCATATCAAGTACATGTTTCAGATCTGCTAGATAGGTGATTTTCACATGTATGCATTACTAATTAGAAAAATGAGTTTGCAAGCCCTGGCAGGGCTGCTTACAGTTCATGCTGCTATGCATATGGCAGGCGAAGGCGGAGGCGAATATGAAGCATAATGGAGATGCTGATGATATTAAACATCACATTTCAGATTGTCGAGTCAGCTAATGGAGATACTGATGATTTGTTAACTTCAAATTTGAGATTTTCCAAGGTTGCTCTCCACTGAACGTACTATATCACAACACACAACACAATATTCAGTAGATGGATTTGAAAGAATGGGCTATGCAATCACTTAGTTGAAGGATAAAACTCCTCTTCAACCAAACTGGTAACTGCCTCCCAAATGATAGCTCAATGAACTTAATTGTAGAGAGTTTTGAATAAACAATCAAAGCTGCATTGGAAGTACAGCCTATACTGTATTTGCAAAAAGTGGTTATTTGTATGTCATTGGAGCTGTTATGGCATTGAAATAAGTAATTTGTCCACCATTGAGCTGGCTGCAAGATCACAATAAACCTGTTTCTACTTATTGGTTAGACCTTTGGTTGCATGTGACCACATAGTAGAAAATTTCTGTGCTTGCAGATGTTTCCTTTGTTCCATGTTCTTTAACCACTCAATGTGTGATTGCTACTGCTTAGAATCCTGGTGATACTGTGGTTCTGGCACAATTGATTGGTCTATTCACTGCTTCCCTGTAATACTATTAAACTATGAAACCTTCTAATCTTCACGTTCATCCATTGAACTTCCTCAACACCCTTGTGGAGGTTCCTTTAGGAGCATTTAATAAATCTTCCAAGCTACACATCATCTGTTGAACTTCCTCAACACCCTTATATGGTACCTTCTGAGGAGTTTAAGTTGCAATCACTTCACCACCAGAATAAGACCACCAAAATTATGCATTTGCTTGATAGAACAATATCACATAATTGTAACAATACAGCATCAGGAAATTATAAATTACCATGTAAAGTAAAAAGTGCTGAAGAAGCCCTAACCTCGCTAACCGGTTTGGATGCAAGAGATCTTAAATGGCATCTTAAAAGTCCTGAGTAGTTCCACCCTTTTTCCATTCATATATAAATCCAATCGTCAAAATCAATAAAAAGACTATCATAGACCAAAATCCAAACAAACTTCCAACTTTAGTCAATTGCCTTCACAAAATTTTGGGATTTGTTCTATTGGATGAGAAGACACAGACATCTTCATAAGCATTAACAACAACAAAATGTTCTGATATTCACACCAACCAGACTAGAATTGAGAGATGAATCTATAATGAGGCATTAGAGTTTTCATATCTAACCACACATCAAAGAACAGGAAAAAATGGAATTAATTAGTGCATATAAGATGAACAACTGAACTACTTCAAAGTTGTCTATCAGGAAATTTAGCAAAGAAGATGGAACCTAAAGCTTCTGCCACCTTGAATCTACCTAGTGACTTATGGACCTCAGCTCATCCTTTTAACACAAAACAAAATTGAAGTTAAGACTTTTCTCTGAACCAACAAGAACTTTGCAACTGGACTTATGTTATACCCATAACTTTAGTTGCTAAAACCTTCAGAAACATATTTGACCAACCATAAATGCAAACAACTTCGAATTTACTTTTCAAGAAAAGTCTTGCTTGAACCATAGCAGAAAGGAGTATGGCTTGCAATAGAGCAGTCACATCTTTAGCCTGCACTGTAGGTAGGATGTCCAACATTGCTGTAAACTTCTTGGATTACTAAGGACACACTAGATGGAAGATTCTGAACAGAAAAGACAGCTTCAAGCTTTGGATTAAAAAACACCAGTACCATTTTGCAAAATCGTGCTCAGACCTCAGCTCAGTTGACAGCAGATCCATTTAGCTTAGATGCAATTGGAGTGCCAGAGGCATCCAAGGAGCATAGAATGAATCTGGTTGTGTAATGAGCATGAACTGCAATGGTCACCTGGTGGCACAAGCACAGTAGTGTGGACAGCATGCATCCCACATTCAAAATGATAGCAACCTGAGCCACTTAACCTCACAAACTTAGCTCTCACATGCAAAAACATTACCAAAAAATGAGCACACTAGATCAACACTATCTTAACAACACTTGCAGAGGTTCACATGAATGTCTCCAACCAGAATGTTGCCTTCTGTGGCCATGCCAAACAGAGAACAGATCTGCTTCTTCAGAATTGAGATGAAGCCTACAGCAGCAGACGTGTCTAAGAATTTGGGGTCCTTAAAAAATTCAGCTATAACCCAAACCACAGCTATGTGAGGTGATCAAGTCAATCAGCGAGCTGTGGCAAACCCCCGTCTATATCACTAAGCACAAGCAATGACCTAAGCCAAGAAATGGATACCCCACCAGTACTTCCCGTGTACTCTATCCTTTATGTTGACAAAACGAAATGTGCTAATCTCATCTCACATATCCAGGTGGTGATCCAGAACAGGAAAGGAGAGGTGGTCACATTTGAAAGGCAAGAGAGTACCAGCTACTCGCCCACTGTCATTCCAAATCCAAACTTGTAGTCCTTCTTCCAGTGATCAATCTGTCAGCATGAAACACTACCCTTTTAGTATGTGTAGAATGGACACAGGCCAAGTCGGCATAACTAAGAGCCTCTTCCCTGTGCATCAGTGCCAAGGCCCTAATACCCCTCAGTAAAATGAAAGCATCAAAAGAGATACAATGCATTCAAGCTCAAAACAGTAGTGAAAGACTCTACTTGACTTTTCATGTATTGCACCAAGAACCTTTGCAACTAAATGAGCACAGAACAGGCCATCCTGTCAAAGAACATAAAGAGCAGCTGGCCTACAACACTTGCACCAGGTCTAAGCACTAAAACTGGAGGTGCTTGCATTACCACTGAGTAGGTCCTTCACAGACACTCACACAGACCAGAACCAATAGGTAAAGTCCATGACAGCAGTCTGGTTCTGCTTCACTCTCTCCATCAGTAAGTGAATTCTATGGTGGCTTTAATACACTATGCCACTGATGCACTTTAGCAACAAGGAATTTATGTACATAATACTTCTTAAAAACCAGGTACCTACTCTGGCAGAAGTGGAAGGGTTTAGAGTTTAAGGTTTAAGATGTGCACATAGACTTGAAAAGGTACCTCTGCAGAGAGCAAAAAGTTGACACCAAGGTTGAGCCTCTCTTCAAGAAAAGCTGCCACACAACCATTTGTATCCAGCCTACCTCTCAAACGGCACTGCACAGAAACATAACAAATAACATGCTTTAACTCAACAGGGAACAGGAGCTTTGTATGTTGCCAGTGAAAGATTTGGGCTTTGCTACTTGTAGTGATATCTCATGTAAGGTCCATCACCTGTTCATAGAACTTTGAAGTAGCATATGCACATGACCAGGCCTGAGCCTATCTAACAGAGACTTTCTTTCAGCACCATAGGACCCCTTATTTGGGTAGTGCAAGCTTCCATGAGTAAGCTTCCTCAAAATAGGCACTCACTCTAGTGAGTTCTACTTTGTAAGCAGAGCATTGAAAGTTCATCAAGTTAATGTAAGACCAACACATATATCCAACTAATGCTTCAAACAAAGTAACAGTTATGAAGCTGTAACTTCATCCTAGACAGTCTACCTGGCGGAGAAGGTAGTCATAACCAACAGTTGTAGTTGTCTCCTTGGTGTTCCAATTGTATAGGAAGTCTGATGCCAATGACACCTGGTACAAATGACATCAATTACATCTTAAATCATGGAGCTCAAAAGAGCAACACAGAACCAAAAAAGTAAGCAATCAAACCACCCATGTCCTTTTCTTCCCTGTACTTATAGCAAAACTCATAGAGCCACAGAACTGTTTGTATACTGATATAAAAGGCTGGGAGTGCTCAATCTCATTTTCAGCAAGACTCATCTGCAGTCTAAAAGCTATGACTGAAAATCAAGGACTGAGAGATATGGAAAAGTTACCTTGTCTGATACCCTTTGCACATAGGTGAGAGACAAAATGCCAGTGCTTGCAATTTGTGCTGTAGCTATCTGCATACATACCCCAACTCAGAGTGCAAAGAAAAGGACTGGACCACAGCAGGTTGGCAGCAGTCAGAAATGGAGACCAACTTTATCTCTCTTGTGTAGACTGATCTATTTTTTTATAAACATTGACCAAGGATGCACAGAAAAGAGTACTGCGGCAAGGGTGGGAACAATCAAAGATTTGGACTAGTTGCAGGGTTGCAAAGAGGCATAATATCTGCACCGCTTTATCTGTGTTGTACCGGCCAGCAAAACCAATGCCTGACTTCCGCTGCTGACCCAACCAAAATACTTCACCTCCCAAAGCCAGTGTTGGTGTTACACTCTGTTCTGCCAACCACTTTCTCATTGTTACTGAACCCAGTGGCATACCTATTCCTGAAAAAATTAGCCTCCACATTATAAGATCAATTCACAAACAAGATAGGTTAACCTCAAAGTTGCCTGCCTTGTGCTAGTGTCACAAAATGTATGAGTAATAACTACTCTAAGCTCCTCTGACAACCACCAAACCATGGTGTTAAACATTGTCTGTTGAAGCTTTTGTGCCATACACAAACATAATCCACCTGGCTGTCGCAACAACCAAGGGGGGAATCAGTTGGAGTTTGTTGACTAAGAACCTGAATGTAATTGAACCCATAGAAAGCATTATTCCCCAATTGCAACTGGGCCTGATAATCACCCCCCTGTCCCAGGTTCGGATCAAGACATCCAATACCCCAAAGTTAGCAATTCCACATGAAACAATACATTGATAACTGGAAGCTCCTTTCCCTGACAGTCACTCCAGCTAGTCAATTGAGTATAACTTACCCTCCTGCATGTTTTTATAGCAGGTAATCAAACTAAAAGGATCAGAAACACCAGTTTGTGGCTGATGAGACACTCAAATAGCACCAAGCAAGACAGATAACAGATCAAAATCACCTACCCTGTAATCAAAATGGAACATCCCTTGTGAAAAGTGTGGCTCATTTGTAATCTGTTTCCCCCAATACCACCACCCGAACCATAAGTCTTGTAAGAAAGACACTGATTTATTGTCATGAGTTATCAGAACTTCATCCTCAGAACATGGGAATGACTTTGGATAAAACATTTGAGGTGTACTTGGATATTTAGCCAAATGGGTATTGTAGACTTACCTGAGCATTCACTTTGATGGAGAAGCGATCAGTGACATCATATTTGACCCGGGCACTCATACGGCCATCCGTCAAAATACGCCCAATGAGCATAGTCATCTGTAAAAACACAAACACATTGCTGACCTGGACTGGGGAGATTCGAAGAAAAGTAAAAATGCAACAGTGTAAATGTCACCATGGGCCCTACCTCAAGCACATAGGCATAATCACAACAAATAGAAGCTACAAAGAAACATTTTATAACCCACCAAACTCTTTGCCTACTTCCATTGCCAACCATATACTTGTCCTACCAAAGAACCCTATAGGTTGAATTCAACCACATCAATGAACAGCACTTGTGAACCAAGGCAAAAAGATGAGAAACAGATATCCAATACACAAGATGATGAGAATACAAGATGAGAAGGAGAGTTGAGCAAATAAACAACAAACCCGTTGGTCTATAAGGTTTGCTCCAAACTCATAATGTGCAGCTGGAACCTTGATGATTTGGGCTCCCTGAGACGGCACCTCCACAGAACCCATGAACAAACTGCAAAGATACAACATTGGTGCATCAAGCAATATGGTTTTTCATACCCCTCTTGCACACATGCCCAGTCCAAATAACTAGGAATGCTTCGCTAAGGCCACCGTTTGTTGAGTGTTAAGGCTCATGATCAACACTGTACAGATTTCATCAGTGAGAACACATTCACAAGCAACCTAACCATTGGAACACAATACAACTAGCTTACAAAAAGGGTGGAACAGAAATGACAATCCAACCATCACAACATAATGTACCAACATGCCAGCAAGTAACCAATCTCCAATTGTTGCAGAAGAGACCTCCATCAAAGAATAAACAAGGTGAGAAATAAATAATTGGACTAGAGAACCTCCACACCTGTGGCTCAATGAAAACCTTTGATTGAGAGGCTTGGTGAAGTCAAATCGCAGGCCTTCAAAAAGTTCAGGTTTCAGAGACACTGTCCACATCACACATGAACTGTCAGCCCTTCTATATGTGTCTACACCATCCTCCCACTCCAAATGACAGAGCTCCTTTCCAATAACCAAGCAACATTCACTCAAGAACAACACTAACATATGTTACCGGCCCATGCACAAAACAGCCTGCAAAACAATCAGTCCTACTTCAACATCCTAAACCCTAATAAACTCTACTCTTGATTGGCTACAGATCCAGTGTAGTCTGTATTGCATATGACACAACAATATGACCAAAAACATGTTCGAAGTCCAGACCAGATCTGTTCTCAAACTAGAGGTTTGAGAAGCACATCCAAGGATTCTACTTTACCATCATCTGCTGGCTCACAAATGACTTTATCCTTAAACCCTAAAGGGAGTATAACCAGATTTCAAGGCTAGAATGTGAAGGTCACAGGAATGTACCCTGCTTTGAAATGAAGTTACAGAAATGGGAATACAGAAAATCCTCACACTACATGCAAAACATCCGTGTTCCTTCAATGACAGTCTCTTGGGCTCAGACTGAACTCTTTGAGGGTTTAAGAGGGGATTTATCAAATTGATGGCAGTCCTGCAAGATCCTTTTTGGAATCTTGTTGCCGGAGCTAGAGTTTGCAATATTCCTAACAATGTCATGTGGAGTCCAGGACACATTGACAACTCAAGACACGAATTTTACTGAACTAATTTAGCACAAATCAACACCAAATAGAGTGAAAAGTTTCATCTCACTACACACATACCCAAAGACATACACATCAACCTGCACGTTCACAAAACTTGGATTCAATTTCCCACGATACCTGGGGGTGCATACAAAGTTTGTAGGGCACATGAAGATGAACATTCACTCTGAAAGAAAAGAAAATGATTAAAGGATGTGGAAGCTTTGCTCTCTTCAGTTATACCAAATCTTTGACTCCAAACCCAAATTTTTCATGCTACAGGTACGATCAAGGAGACGAAAGGAAAACACTTTCACTTCCAAACATCTTCGCTTCATCACTATAAGCTTCTCTTTCCATCAAATCATGCCAACTCCCTGGCATGACACTAGGGAGAGGCAGGGGATAAGAATAAGACCACGGATCTTACTGATATTTTCGCGTTGAATCTCCTCATACTTCACGGGACAAGGCAAATTAAGCCAGTCCACAGAGTCCACATCCTTGCTGTGCTTCTCCTCCTTCCCTTCTGTCTGCGAGGGCTTCACCGCAGCAGCAGCAGCATAGCTCACCGCTCCCCCCATGACAAGAGTTCTTTCTCAGAAAGAGAGAGAGAGAGGAGCAGACGAATATCACTACACCAAAACTAATGCTGTAGCACAGAAAGAAAAAGACGGGAGAAAAATGCGAGTGGGAGAAGAAGAGGAGGAGGAGGAGCTCGGAAAGACAGAAAAACCAAAGGGGCAAAGTGCGGAGGCGGTGGAGCCAGCGGCGGATGGACGGTCACACCATCGCACTCTGCAGAGGCAGACTGCTGGTGCGGAAGGCTTGCATGAAGCGGGCTGCCATTTTAGGGCAGACAACGAGTGCAGGCGAGTTTAGGGTATTTGCAGGCAGCAAAAACCAACCTAGTCTAGCCTGTGACCTTGATACAAGTGTGAACTAGTTATGTACCCAACTAATTTTTCTTTTGAAAATCATTTTTTTGGTAATTTAATTGAATTTTCAATGACAAAAACTAATCAAAATTCAATATCTCTTGCACCTTCGGCCTAAAAATTTCCCAACTCGCCCTTCATTGAACATTTTATGAAACCAACTCAATCCACCCCTTACTCATTGAGGACTTTCCAACAATAAAAAGAGATTGACAAGAGGCATTGTGGTTTGGGAGATTACAACGCCACAAACAAACAAACAACCTAACTTACTCTTCTACCTTACAAGCTTACTCTATTCCTCCAAACCATCCTGACCAAAAACAACTTTGGGTGAAAAAATGGAGTGGATAAATAAATACCCATCCCTGGCTTGTAATGTCAGAGTACCTTGGCAGCTTCAACACTAGTTATATTATTTGTAAAAATGTTGAGATTTTGAACCAAAAAATACAAAGAAAAAAAAAATTATGAATGGAAATAAAGAATTTTTTTTAAATATTTTTTAAAACCTAGTTTTGCACACAGAATCTTCAAAATTAATTAATTAATTAATCAATAGGTATCTGTTGAAGCTGCAACTATATACTGGGATATGAATAGATAGATTTGCATAGCTGGGAATGTAACCAGGTTTGGTGTCTTATTCAATTGGTGGTACTTAGTGGTTTTGTTCTGGTAGAATCCATTACCACATGACAGAATAGCTAGTGTCTTCTCCTCTTGGGCTCAATGTGTTCCAAGGTGGAGCAAGCCTTACATGGCCATTCCATAGTGCCCTTAAACCCTAAACCCTAAACCATGGCCCATTTCATATTGCCCTTAAACCCTAAACCCTAAACCGTGGCCCATTTCATATTGCCCTTAAAAGCAAGAACTGCATGTTTAGGCTCCCTGGCTACCTCATTGAGAGGTAGAATTGGAACTTATTGTCTTGACTCAAGGATGGTTTGTGAATTGAGCCTAGAGCGAAAGCCTCAAGCATAATATCGATATAATTCACTTGCATGGATGAATATTATTTAATGAGTTGGATAAAATTAATGAAAATATGAATGAAATCCATACATAATTTGAAGGAAATCTAGTCAAATACATTTACACCCATCTCTAGGGTTTTTCTTTCTCAATTTTGTGATCTAGCCACAAGAAGCAAGAGCCAAATTTAGCTACAGGTTAAATAAATGAGGGCAAAGAGGGCAGCTGACATTTTCTAGAATCCCACTATGTTTTAGGAACCTCCGAGAACCCAATATGTAAATATGACTACTTTCATGTTTTTTCTGCTCAAACTGTGACCTATAAGGCATCTAAAAAGAATCATGTGATAGAACAAAGAAAACGTATGACATAGATGTGAAATTTCATACAATTTTTTTGCCTGTGCATCTCCATTTTATGTCAATGCCAATACGAATGTAGCACGTAGGTGTTAGTATGTCAAGCTATAATGTCACATAGTTGTGATGGTAAATTAAAATTATGGGGACATTGGGTATGGACTAGTGAATAGTACCATTTGTCTAATGTGCATGGGAGTTTAAGGATTGCTTTTAAGGTAGATGGGATGTAGCTCCATCACATATAAACTAGCCCTAATTAAATCAAATACACAATTGCAATTTGCCATAGAACATCCAAATCAAAATATTAACCAAAGTGTTATTTTTAAGTGTTTCAAAAATATACAATTTCAGTTTATGTCAAAATTTGGAAAGCATTTACACGGAAAGTATGCATGGTAGTAAGTATGCATGATAGTAAACCTAAGGCTAAAACAACATAGTATCAATTCATGTAATATTGCGACAAAGCTGAGATTTAGTTAAAGAATATGCAAATTAGTCTTGTATTTCCAATTTATTTGATAACAAGTTCTTAGGCATTTATAATAAAATCAGTTCTAACTCCAACAAATAAACAAGAAGAAAGCCCAAAAATATGGCATTTACGAGCACAAGTTGGTTTACTTCATATCTGAAACAAAACTATTTGGGAAAGCAAAATCACAAGCTTTTATAAACATTTGTTTACAATGTGGAGACTAATAGCTAGAGCTGGTTAACTTGCTTATCATGCATTAAATAAGCATATGCTTGAGCTTCCAAAACCATAAGACTCACCATTGGAGGTAGATTCCAAGGCCTAGTGGTCTATACGTGGTAGAACACTAGTTCAACCTTGTGAATAGCACTAGAGGAAGGAGAGGATGAAGATTAAGCAACATAAGTGTTCACAAAGGGTTGATGGATAGATGGGAAGCAAAGGGTTGTTGGGAGGACTTCAAAGAAATCCATGTTCAAAATATAATGGTCAAAATCTTTGTTGCAATAATGTCCTATTATTGTACACAACAATTATGTAAGTTAGAACATAAAAAAGCTAGTCTTTCATGCCATTCAAGAATGAAAATATTAAAATGCAGTTACATACAAAATAAAAGATCGTGTTTTATTGTCAAAACAATGTTTTCATCATCCTAAAGCATGTGAGCCCAAGTTTCAAGCTTGCCAACATGGCTCTCATTGGGGGTTAAGGCATAAGACCACCAATGTTGGATGTAACTTTGACCAATTATCCACATTTGTAAACATGAATCCAATTTTTCTAATGTATGGAACATTACAACAATAAAATCAAAACTCTTGTAACTAATGAAAATGTGTATGAGCTTATGGAACAACCTTGTGTCTTATAAGTACAATAGTCTTTGAAGAAAATGTGCGAAACCAAAAATATAACATTCCTACATCAAAGTGCAATCAATCAATCATAGAATTTTCTAAACAACCATTGTGAGAAGGTTCATCAATTTCCATTCCCATTAATCAATCAATTAAAGACTTTTTTTTTTTTAATGAACTATTGTGAAAAAGTTTATCAATCCATATTTCTTATTATACTCCTATTATGTAGGGTTGTGTATAAATTTTTGTAGCTAAATACCTAGTTGGCTCAAATTGGATTACAAGAACAAGGGAAATTTTGACTTTCAAACCTCTAAAGGATCATCAATCATAATTCTCTAAAAAGCGTAAGGGGACAATAGGCATCGAGGGTAGGCATGAAACAATTAATTCTTTTGACAACTTTTTACGTGACATGGGTTGATGATGCCCATGATCTAGATCTTGCAAGCCCAACCAATTATTCTTGTATTACATTGGCCCCCAAAAAAAAAGTTCATGAAACAATAATCAATCATAGGCCACCTTATGTATGGAGATTATAATGTTTTAATGCATATAGATGAACCCCAAAGATTTTCAAGGGGCAATTTATAATATTTTTCTTTGATCAAATATCAATTTTGAAAGTAAATGTAAATTGTTAAAAACTCTAATAAATTGAGAAATTTCATCAAGTGCATTTCCACTAACAATCCATAACCTTCCACTAATAACAATAGGTCTACTTGCCCCCACCCCAATCCAATTTGTAAATGTTGCAATGTGATGCATAAATCAATAAACCCACACATGTTAATAGCAATTATGCTCACAAAAACTCAAATAAAGGGGTTTGCCCCACACTATCCTTGGAATTCCAAAAAATAACCCTATAATATCCTCAAAAATTTCAAAAAATTGCATCTTACTACCACATGGGTCTCAAGCAAGTTCCATCTCCTATTAGGTCTCATTTCCTATGGTGCATACTCCATTAAAAAGGCTAATGAGAAGTTATTACTGCCCTAATTTCCTTTCATTGGTCTTGCCTTGAGTGACAAAGTAGTTACCACCAACAAAATTTAATGGCAAATGGTAGGACTACACTAGATGTTAAGGTGTACAAGTCGAATAGTATTGCTACTAAAAAGAATGGACCAAAGCAAGAATGAGGTGGTGTAGTTCCTACGTGAGTTGGGTAACCCATTAGAGACAATAATGCCCAATTTTAAGGCCCATGTATATAAGTGGAAAGGATGAGCTTTCAAAGCATCTTTGAATGACCATAAGTAGTAATTACACAATACCTTATTGCTAAAGCATTTTATGTTTTAACTAGAAGCAATAGTTGATATATGTTAGAGGATGGGGCATATGATGAGAAAAAGGTGAAAAACAATGAAATAAAAGTTGGAAAAAACTCTTCAAAATAACATTTGTGCAATACAAGATTCATGAAGCCTTGCATGGACAACAAATTCTTATCTACCAGTAGGTTCTTATGGAATTCGATCTTGACAAATTAAATTCATTGTTGGTTTTTGCTTCAAGTCAAATCTCCAGCTTTAAATCCAAAATAATGGTGTACATACTCTATTAAAGAAGGTTAAACTTTCTACCTCCACTCCTTCATTAGACTTGATAGTGGACATGGTTACCCCCGCAAGGTGTGTTGTTCACCACTACCACTAGGCTAGCATTAAAAAAGACAAATGATAGTTTTTCATCAATACATGGTTAATCAAACAAATGTGATGTGGCAATTTTATATTTGCATTCACATCAACATAATATTTCCCACATTAGACTTTCAATCCAAGCAAACATGTGACTAACTTTGACTGTAGTAAAATAATATATCATAGTATTTTATTATTTCATTTGCATCAAATATTGGGTAATATACAACATTTCTAAGGGAAAAAAAACATAATATGAAACATTTGTTATTTTATTCACAATCTTATGTAAAAATGACATGATTGTGCACATATAATAAGCAATTTTTCAATACATTTTCTTTATGGTCACATGTTGGAAATAAATAAATTTTTAAGTTATACTTAATATCAAATGTAATTTTTTATGATCCCACATCAAAAATAAATTCATCGAGTCATTTTCATTCATTCACACGTAGTGAATATACATTTGTATTTCAATATTCATGATTACATATACAAATGTTACTGTCGCATGTAGAAATTAAACTTTTCAATTCATTTTATTTACAACCACATGTACAAAATAAATTAAATTAAGTCATTTTTTCATGTGGTTCACACATAACAAGTATATTTTTTTGTTTCAATTTGTATGGTCCTGTATAGAAATGTTACTTGGTAACATGTCAAAATTAAATTCATTAATTTATTTTTTATAATCACATGTAAGAATTATTTTTTCAACATTTATAAATTTTTTATGTAAATCTTATAATCATAGATAGAAATCAAATTGATTTTATTTATAATTTCATGTTTTAAAAATTTTGGGTGTTTTAGGGGTTTTTAATTTTTTTAGTTGTGTTTATGTGCGTATGGTATGTTGGGCGGTACCCTATTTAAGCGTCAGCAATATAAAACATGTCACTAATAGCATGTTAAATAAATGTGCACACACATATATAATCAAAATCCTATGCATTCAATGATGGAATAATTCACACATTATTCAATTTTAAATTATGTATTAACAAAATAATTGAATTCAAATTATTGGTCCAAAAGTGAAGTGCAATTCACTAACCTAATTCACCATGGGACGTTGAAAATGAAATAACTTCACCCCACTTTAGTCATTACACATTGTTTAAAGTTATGTCATTATATGATCATTATGTAATCATCATGTTTATTTACTAATTCATATAATTCATTATTAGTTGAAATGATTCATTATAATAATTAGTTTTTTTAATTTTTTTTGTTTTAACATGAATGTATCATAAATTATATCTTAAGTTATTTTATCTTGAATTTTGAAAGTTATTCCACCATAGATTATTATCGAATAGTTTATTTTAAGTTATTTTTCATTTTTATTTTAAATTATTATTTATTATTTTAAATTATTCCACCTTAAATTATTATAAGAGATCGTACCCTAGGTTATTTTAGTTATTATAGGTTTATCCATTTTTAATTATTTAAAAATATTCGTTATTATTTATTTATTTAGATTATTCCACCTTAGGTTATTTTAAATTATTTTCATCTATTTAAAGTTATTCCATCTTAGGTAATTTTCGATTATTGTAAATTATTGTAAGTTATTATAAGTTATATAATCATAAGCAAGGTATAGCTTATGGTATAGTGATTTGAAATATTTTAACAAAATAACATATAATATCCTTTTAAAATAAATATCTTAAAATAACCAAAAATATGTTTAAATATTCATGGAATAACCTAAAATAATTAAGAAACAAATAAATTTTAATAACATATAATAACCTAGGGTGGAATAACATAAAATAAATATTTATAATATAATTTATAATAGTACAAGGTGAAATTTTTTGAAAATTTTGAGAATAATCAAGGGTAGGATAACTTTAAATAACTAAAGTGAATTAATAGTTTAAATAACCAAAAATAATTTAAAATAAACTAGGGTTGAATAACCTAGAATAGTTGAAAATAACCTATAGTGGATTCACCTAAAATAGATTATGGTGAAATAATCTCAAGTAACAAAAAATAACCTAAAGTGGAATAGCCTAAAATAACCAAAAAAATCTAAGGGTGGAATAACTTAAAATAGTTAAAACAAAACTTATAGTGGTTTAATTTAAAATAATCTTAAGTTGAAATAACTTATAATAATTTATATTGGATTAGCCTTAAATAACCTAATGTGGAATAGCCTAAAATAACATGGGGTACAATAGCTTATAATAACCAAAGGTGGAATAATCGATAAAAGTTTAAAGCATAATAACCTAAAATAACTTAAGGTGGACTAATTTCAAATAATTTGTAATAACTTATAATAACCCATGTATAATAACTTAATTTGGACATGTAAACACCTCTAAAGATGAACATTCAACTTCGCAAAAATAGAATCATCTTGCTCTTCCAATAAGGTAATATCTTCAAGAACCAAAAGGTTTGAACCCATTCACATATCGTCACTATTCAAACCTATTAATCCTTTAATGCAAGGAAATTTTTCGACAATTAAAATGCGTTTCAATCTAGATGCCTACATCCATAGTTGCCAACAATATAGAATATGTCACAATAATCTTGTTTAAAAACATGCGCTCACACATAATCATCCCCTTGTCTAGATAGTAGAACGTATGTAAGTTTGGAACATGTGTTATGAAATGACCAAAAATGGACACCTTGGTTCCAAGAGATGAATTCAGTAGGCTAAGTGTAATTATGAGCCCCAAGGTTAGTCACCTAATTGTAATCCCCATAATCCTTAGCCAAGTATAATCATATTCAAAGCCCCCTTACAACATCCTTATTATCAAAATACAACTATAAGTATTCCCAACCTATTTACGTGTGCACCAAAAGCACATCCAATCTCCTTGGGAGACCATCTCCAAAGGCGATGTTAAGCACCCCATGTGCCAACCCATGGAACATTAATCACATATCAACACATTGATAACACCATTTGTAAATCCACATTAACATACATTTTAAACTTGCAAGCACCACTTCAAGGTTTGGGTGGGTGTAAGCACACTACAAGGGGGAACTTTGGCAAGAAAATGTACTCAAATTTTAGTATTTTTGTATTCTTTTGGAAGCAAATTTTCTTTCATTTCATCCAATGTTTTAAGAAACACCTAAAATGAATTTTGGACATAAGGCTTATAACACAATCTTGTTATCTTTCAAAAGAAAGTTTTTTTATACATTTTTTTTTCATACACTTATGCTCGTTTAAATGAAAAACCTCGTCCATATGTTTCTTGTGAAATCACATGAGTGGAACTTTTCACATGGAATTGAAATGATACAATTAATTCATATGCAATGTACGGCTAAACATTTAAACAAGTTTGACAATCATTCAAATAATGTTTGAAATATTTTTGCACTTTGTAGAATGTTGTTACAAGTATCACATCCCCAAAATATTTTTTAATCATTTAATAGCAATAAAAATTGTACTTTTTTTTGACAATTTTGTTTCTTGGGTTTTGACCTAGCTTATAATTAATACAATTTATGAAAAACTTTTAAAATATGGGTTTAATGGAAGTTCAAACACACATAATTTTGAAAATCAATATGTGTGACAACATTTTTTGTTCATCATAATGTGTTTTCACCTAGGTTGACCTTTTCATCAATGTCTGGAAGATGATATGGCACACAAATGCACACATGATTTTGCCATATCATGTTGTTTTGACCTTATAAAATCAATATTCCTTTTTAATTCTTAAGATAATTCATCCTACTATATCCAACATTGTAAATAAAATAAAATTATAGGTATACATAGTCTCCTAAGGTATGTTTTGAAATATGTGACCAACACCTTCCTCCATGTATAGTGATACACTGTAATATGTCTTGATGTTGAACAATAACAAAGTTTTCAAAAACCATTTACATGACTTGCTTAAAAAGTCATGTTTTATGATCACATGCATGCATCCACACATCTAGATCATCCACATCCAAAATTATCATTATCTCTTTACAAATGGATGGAGGTAGGTTTGATTTTCAACCAATTAAAAGGAAATATGGCAAGAAGTAAACAAGTGATGTTTGCTTACTAAACCTATAGTCCCTGGCCAACCATGGCAATTGGAGGTCCTAATCCCCCAAATGTCCTTCTTTGCCAACCATGTTTTTGTAAATATATTTTGATTGTTTACACAACCCTATTTGCCAAAAAATTTACATCACAAACTTGCCATAATTTTGTAGTGGAAATCATGCAAAAATCATTCTTTCACGGGTTCATATTTTTTGCACACATATGTCATGTGTCAAAAATATGTATGATGCATGTATAAGTAGGATGAATATATGAACCTACTTGTATGTGCAACATACTTTCTATCATGGGCACAAAAGTAATCAAGACAATATGATTTCCCAAGGACATGAACAAAGGTAGGTTTAATTTCAAATTTCAAATGATGAAACAAAAACATGACATGTGCAAAACAATATTTCAACAAATCCTTATTTTTAAATATATATTAATAAAAAACAAAGTTGTGACAAAAAAATGAACCCAAAACTAATGTTGAATAGATTAAAGGTAATGGTGAATTTTCCTCTATTACCCATTAGGCACCTAACTCAAATAACTTCCAACCTACATGTGGCCCATGTTCACCCATGTGTGGCCCATGTCCACCCATGTGTGAACTATGTGTGAATTAAAACTCAACCAATAATGAATTAATAGTTCATTATGAATTAACAAAAAATGAACTAAGTTAACTATAAGTGAATTGAAAATGAATTAAAAGTTAACTAAAAATGAATTAGGACTTAATTTAGAATGAATTAAAATTAATTAAAAGTGAACTAGAAGTGAATTCAAACATAATTAGAAGGTAATTGAAAGTGAATTAAAACTAAAATAGAAATTAGGTACAAATTTATTACAAATCATGAATAAACATTCATATGAATGAACTCCATGACATTGACATATGTAACACTTTCAACAAAATGGACAAGTTTAAAAGATGGGTAATTAGCAAAAACATACAATGGACCAAATAGATTGGTGTTTCTTGGCTTCTGAATGTGTAGTTAGGTCACATTCATTTTTTAATGAAAGAGTTTCCTATAGTCAATAATGAGATTCAACCTAGGGGTGATTGAATTTACAAGGTGTTTTGATATTCATTATTAAACAAATGATTGGAAAGATGATGTGCATCCATAATCCAATATGAACAAAACATCAACTATCACATAATTTGTCACCCTTAAAATGTACATAAAAATGGGGCCCATCAATGTAATGTTCCCAAGGATGATTGGAAAGTAAATTAATTCAAGGGAAAATATGTAGCCAACATGTTGGCTTTGATTCAAATAATTTGGTTGAAACACAACATGACAATGTATGTGAGTAAAAAGTTAATGTTTCTAACAGCATTGGCTAAACAAGGAAAACAAGCAAGTTGGTCAACATTGGTTTTTGAAAACATTTGTTATGAAATTTATTTGCTTCGATGAAGGGGAGGAGAAAATTTAGTGGCAAGGATCCAAAATTTAGACCTACACAAGATTTTTCAAGTTGTTATGAAATTTGTTAAAAATTTCACATCATTTTGAAAAAATCAATAGTCTATTTGTATTACCATGGAATTTTTTTATTGTAACTTTGTCATGTCCATGTTGTAAAGAATTTATTTTACTTTTTACTTTTAAATATTTTTTATTTCCAAACCCAAAGTATATTAAGTGGCCTTAACACATGTTATACCCCTAGCTTTCCAAAATAGATCATATGTGACGCACTCCCAACTCCTTGAGGGACTCAAATGTGAATCCAAATAAAAAACAACGGAAGAGTAAAGAGTCGAAGCACACTCCTTGGCTCGCAGCACTTTGGAGGGGTAGAGGGGTGTGCTAGAGCTTCGGGATGGGACTAGGAAGAATGAAAAGCATCAACTACTCACACGGACCTGCACAAAACCAACACAAAGTGGTTAGTGCATAATTGGAGCACTTTTGGTGCTAGGACGAGCCATGGGGAACTCAGACTCACAAGACTCACAAGACTCACCACGACCCGGACTTGGGGGAAGCCACCACCTTCCCCTTTATAATATATTTTGTGCCTCTCCACGAAGCCCACATCCAAATGGCATTTTGTCCCAGGACTCCCAAATGGGAGTCCTAAAATTACCAAAATTGGGACTCCCGCAACTTTGGGGGCCCATAACTTTGCATGTAGACCTCGGATCGAGATGAGGTCTAAAGCAAAAAGGTATCCCTTGTTGAAAGCTTTCCAACGATATATTGCACGCCACCTAAACGCAAGGAAATAGGGTCAATTCTTTTGGCCATAACTTGTGTTTCAGATGTCCAAATGGGTCATGCAAACCCATTTTAGACATATAAGTTTCAATATTTTTTCAATGATATAAAGAACTCCTCAATCCATTGGGTTTTGACCCCTGCAATTTCTCTCTAAACATTCAGGAGTCCATCGGAACTCCAACTCTTAAAGTGGGAGTTCCATTGGGAGTGTGAGCGTCTATTCCCTCACACATTCTTACACTCCTGGGAGCATGCGACATGACTTCCAGGCTTCCCTCTTGGCCCGCAACCTTGTAACCCCTTGCCGTGGTCACGAGCCCAAGGCTAGGGTTGCGACACTAGTTTATATACTTAATATAATCATTAAATTTTTTTTTCATGAATCTTGAATTGCAACTTCAATCCATGGGTTTTCAATCATTCAAACACTCGATGTAGGTGTTTATCATGCATTTGCATTGTAACATTGAAGTTGATGATGTCATTAATGTTAACATCAAACATAATCCATCCATCTTAAAATATTGTCCATAATTATGTGGTATTTTACATGGGCATTTTTCAACCCAAATAATAAGAATTGCCATTAGTAGAACCAATCCTTTACATGTTCATCAATTCCCCAAAATGTAATCTTATATTTGTCCACTTCCTTGATAGGTACGAGGTGGTACCCAAACCTCAAAGTTCCAGGTGCTAAATTCCCTAGCATGCCCAATGGCATCAAGGATTTCCTCTAGTGTTGGCATGGCATATTTATCAAATTTGGTTTATTGATTTACAAGTTGATAATTCCCATACATTTGTTTTTTAGTCCAATTGCCAAACATGTCCTTCTATGGTAGGCATCATAGTAGTTGATGCATATTTTCATACACATAGTTCTACTAATCAAACCTCCAACAACTTTTGGGTCCTTTATTGAATCAAATACCTTTCAAGACTTGTCATTATATTTTTCATCAAAATATAGGTGTATCACTAGTAATTTTAATTTGAATTTCAAGGCCTTTAAATGACCCTAAGTCTTTCAAACTAAAAAAAAACCATCTTTGTAGGCCTAAAGGAATTGACAAAACTTTTTTTTTCGTCTCCAACACGTATAGGTGCAATATTGGGTTCCCAATATAATACTCTATGATCACAACCTTTGGCGCATTAATTGGCTTGTTAGTAGTAGATGCATCATCTACCTAATGACTAACCAAACCTCCAATCCCTTAAATGTTTTGCACCCCTTCAACAACATTGGCCACTTCCTTCCAAGTGATGTCCTAGATGTTTTACATCCTACATTTGCCATCCAAATGTATAAGCCTTGTAATTCTTATGTGTTCACTACCAATCTTTGCATGAACCATCTTAATAAGCAAAGAGGATGTGTCTAACACAACACAAATACAAATCATGTGGTGTTGTTCCACCAACGTTGAAAGTTATAATCACAATGAAAGTACCCCAAAACGAATGTCATGTTGTAAAGGCTTCTAATTCACAACATTCAATTATGGACCATGTTCTTCCTTTATATTATGTCTCAAGTTTGGAATGACTAGTGAATTTTATAAGTTGTAATAAACATAAGGATGATTCAATTTAAAAATTTGGTGCACAAATTAATGTCTTTAAGATTCTTGGGGAAAAAATCATTTAGTCCAAGTCATGACAATTGTACCATGGTAAAATAATCAATAGGACTAATGAAAGTGTGCCACAACATCTCAACTTGTAAGATGCGATCTCCTTCCAAAAACCCAACGTGAAACCCATGGGATACAAAATTGCTTCACCAATCAACACATCATATGACATGACATTTGCCACAATGGTTTTGATTTTCATGGTGAAACCATTGGTAGGATCATTTTGTTGCAATTTCACATAAAATGTTTGGTTTGTGTTCCCATGAATCATCTTTGATCACCCAAGGAAATTTGTAAATTCTATAATGGACAAGGTTACATATTTGCTTATGCGAGGCCCAAATTGAGCATGATTGTTTGCCCTAACATTGGTGATTGAACTTTAAAATCCAACAAGACTCATGTTGGTTAAAACCTACTAACTAAAGAAGTAGTCAAGCACAAAACCTTGTGTTCATTATCCAATAACACCACTCTCAATGTTATCATTGCAAAATCAATTACTAGCTCCTAGCATTCAATTATTGCAGTTTTGCAATTGTTGCTTATAATAATGCAACAAAGGTTGTCTTCACAACTCTAATGTCCACAAGTTCATTTCATGACACAACATCTACCAATCTTATAAATGATGTTGGCATCTCCACGTTTTCACAAAATGTGGTTACTAATTTGAACACAATAGTGAGTCCAAATCTTGATGTTGCAATCATGGTTGTAGAAAACAAAAAAAAAAAACAAATTGTGGTTGTCACCCCTAACAAAATTTTGGCTTTTGTGATCGACATCAAAGGTGCACATGATGTCCCTTGTTTTTATTTGCACAACTTGTTCCAATTTAAGCACATTTGGTTGAATTGTTTGGCATGGAAAAGGTTAGTGATGCACTCCCAACTCCTTGAAGGACTCAAATGTGAGTCCAAGTGAAAGACAGCGGAAGGAGGAGTTGGGATGCGCTCCTTAGCTCACAACACTTTCAGGGGTAGAGGGGCGTGTTGGAGCTCCGGGATGGGACTAGGAAGAATTGACAAGCTTATTCACTCACACGGGCCTGCACACAATCCACACAAAGTGGTTAGTGCAAAATTGGAGCACCTTTGGTGCTAGGACAGCCACGGGCAACACGGACACACAAGACTCACCACGGCCCGGACTTGGGGGAAGCCACCACCTTCCCCCTTATAGTATTCTCTGTGCCACGTTTCGGGGACTACATCCAAATGGCTATTTTTCCCGGGAGTCCCGAAATCCCGCCCTGCGGGACTCCCGGGACTTTGGAGCCCCATAACTTTCCGAGCAGACCTCGGATCGAAGTGCAGTCTGAAGCAAAGTTGTAGCTCTCGTCGAGAGCTTTCCAACGGTATGTCGCACGTCGTCTGCAGCTAAGTATTTCGGGTCGATTCCCGACTTTTAGTGGTCGGGAGTCAAAACTGGCAGACTCCCG
>Ga0209208_10000110_pt1 | contig 83015 bp, 67 predicted proteins | sample S1TSphfallax_3_FD_187694 | JGI IMG/M metagenome (GOLD analysis project Ga0209208, IMG submission 187694) | Host-associated microbial communities from peat moss isolated from Minnesota, USA - S1T2_Fd - Sphagnum fallax MG (SPAdes) (version 2) | ecosystem: Host-associated > Plants > Peat moss >... | reverse complement strand
CACCTTGATCGCCCATGCGGTATGGCTCGATGCCGCCGAGATCGAACTCATCTCGCGCCGCCGGGTCAGCGTCGCGCACAACCCCGTGAGCAACATGAAACTGGCGAGCGGCTTTGCACCCGTCGCGGACTTCCTGGCCGCCGGTATCGCGGTGGGCTTGGGGAGCGACGGCGAGAAGGAGAACAATAACTTCGACCTGTTCGAGGAAATGAAGGTGGCCTCACTCCTGGGCAAGCTGCGCACCCTCGACGCCACCGCCATGGATAGCTGGCAGGTGCTGCGCATGGCCACGAGCTTGGGGTCGAAGGCCTTAGGGTTAGACCATGAGATCGGCTCGCTCGAGGTGGGCAAGCGCGCCGACATCATCGCCGTCAGAACCGATACGCCGCGCATGACACCGCTCTTTACCGACGGCCCCTATTTCAATCTGCAGCACAATCTGGTGCACGCAGTGCGGGGACCGGACGTCGCGCTCACCATGGTGAACGGTCGCATCCTGGTCGACGACGGTGTATTGAAAACTGCCGACCTCGGTCAAATCGTCCGCGACGCCCAACGCGCAGCACCGGCGCTTTTCGCGCGGCGCGCCGCCTACCTCGCCCAAGCCGCGCAAGGCGCGCAAGCCACAGAACGCCCGGGGCCGGACGGGGCGCAGGGCGCATGACGACGCCCCCCGTGAATTTCACGGTGCTCAAGCCCCGCTCCCTCGATGAGGCGGTCGCGTGTTTCGCGCGCGCGCCGACCGGCCGCTCAGCGCGCTTCGTCGCCGGCGGCACGGCCTTGCAACTCGAATGGGCCAACGGCATCGCTGCGCCGGCCACTCTGATTGCGCTGGGTGACATCGCCGATCTGAAAGGCATCACCCACTCCAGCGACACGGTTCGCATCGGTGCGCTCACCCCGCTTGGCGAGTTGGAGCGCGACCGCGACTTTGGCTCCACAGTGCCGCTGCTCAAGGCAGCCATCGACAGTGTCGCCGCGCCCTCGGTGCGGCATCTCGCGACGCTCGGCGGCAATGTCGCGGGACGCACGGGATGCCTGCTCCCCGCCCTCCTCGCACTCGATGCCACGCTCATCGGAATTGGCGCGCAGGGCACCTGGCAACGGTCACTGCACGACTGGTTGTCGACGGCCGCGACGCCCGGCGAACTCATCACCACGGTCGAGGTGCCGACGATGCGCGATGACTGGCGCTGGACCGCGCTCAAGATCGCTCGACGAGCGGCCTTCTCGCCCTCGGTGATCGGCATCGCCGGACTCATTCAGCTCCGCGCGGGCCGCATCCGTGTCGCCCGACTCGCCGTCGGCGGGGGCAGCGTCCCGCCCGCGCGACTCGTGCACGCAGAGGCGTGGCTCAAGACCCAAGCCTGGGACGCCGTTGATTGGACATCGCTGCACGGGCACCTGAGCGCCGAGATCAACGCACCGGATGACGCCTTCCGCAGCGCTCGCTATCGCCGATTGGCCGCCAGCAACGCGCTGGTCTCGGGCTTGGGAGGTCCACTGCCCGGGCATCGCCACCCGCGCGACCGATCCACCCGCGCGAGCGCCGCCCTACCGGGCGAGATCCGCCTCGGCCGCCTCACGCAACCGGCCCGTTGGCACGCCCGCCCCGATGGAGCGGCCAAAATCGCCGGCAGCTTCCGTTATCTCACCGACCATCGCACGCCGGCCATGCTGGTGGGTCGCATCCTGCGGGCTGGCCACGCCCATGCGCGTATTCTTTCAATCGATATCACACGGGCCGAAGCGCTCCCCGGCGTCGTCGCCGTCGTGACGCATCGTGACATTCCCGGGCGGAACGCGTTCGGCATCATCGTGCAGGACCAACCCGCGCTCTGCCATGACGTGGTGCGCTACGAAGGCGACGCGGTCGCGGCGGTGGCGGCGGTGGATGCCGCAACCGCCGATGCGGCACTCGCGCTGATCGACGTTCACTACGAACCACTGCCGGTGGTGACCGATCCGCAGGCAGCGCTCGCGCCGGACGCGCCCCAACTGCACCCCGGCGGCAATCTGCAACGCCTGATCGAATATGCCCGCGGCGACGTCGATGCAGCCTTCGCAGCCTGTGCATTTACTCTCGAAGAGTGCTACGTCACGCCGCGGCAAATGCACGGCTTCATGGAGACCGAAGGCGGCTGCGCGGCGGTCGATGCCGACGGCAACCTCGCGATACACGCGGGCGGCCAACACGCCTTGCGCGATCGACAGCAACTTGCGCGAATTTTCGCGCTGCCCGAGGAGAAGATTCGTGTCGTTACCAGTCCCACTGGCGGTGCGTTCGGGGGCAAGGACGAGCTCACCGTACAACCCGCCTTGGGCCTGCTCGCTCTGAAAGCCCGGCGCCCCGTGCGCCTGCAACTCTCGCGCGCCGAGTCCGTGCTCGCCGGTACCAAGCGCCATCCAATGACCATTCGTATGCGAACGGGTTGTGCTGCCGACGGGCGGCTGCTCGCGCAGGAGGTCGATGTGCTGGCCGACGCGGGAGCCTATGCCTCACTCGGTCCCTGTGTGTTGGAGACCGCGATGGAACATGCGGCGGGCACGTATGAAATCGCGCACGTCAAGACCCGTGGGCGCTTGGCCTACACCAATAATGGCGTGGGTGGCGCCTTCCGCGGCTTCGGCGCCAACCAAATGAGCTATGCGGTCGAATGTCAGATGGACCGGCTGGCCGCCCTCTGTGGGTTGTCACCGGTGGAATTCCGGCGGCGCAATCTCAAGCGCCCCGACCTCGGCTTCTTCGGCCATCCCATCGCGCCCAGCGAGCGGCTCGAGGCCATGTTGAACGCAGCCGCCGCGAGCCCTCTGTGGGCACTCGGCCCTGACGCGCGCGAGGGCAGCGCCGACCCCGACGAAGTGATCGGTGTCGGCATGGCCATGAACCATCATGGCAATGGCTTGGGCTCCCTGATTCCCGACAGCGGCGGCGGACGGCTGCGACTCGCTCCGGACGGTCGCATCGAGGCGTGCTTCACACTCGATGAGATGGGTCAGGGCCTGCTTGCCTTGGTGGTCGGAGTGGTCACCTCCGAGCTCGCCTGCGGCCGCGACGATGTCCGCCCGGTCATCGGCGACACGAACGGTCCGGATTCCGGTTCCACCACGGCCGCGCGCGGCACCTACGTCGTCTGGCGTACGCTGCGCCTGGCGGGACGCGAATTCGCCGACAAACTCTGCCAGGCTGCCGCCACGATCCTCAAGCGTGACGCGGAAACGCTCCAGCTCGGAATCGGTGGGGTCATCGAGCGGCAGCCGGTGGACGCGGTTCCATCGACCAGCGACGCGACCGCGACGAGCATCGCGCCCTCGGCGGGCGGCGTTGCCGCGGCGAGCCGGGTGCTACTCAGCTACTCGACGCTCGCCGCGGCGCTGCCTGCGGACCAGTTGCCCTGCGTCGATGCCCGATTCGACTATCCCACGACCGACTATGTCGCCGGCAATGCCCGCCTGATCTTCGCCTCGGGCGCCTGCGTGGCCCGCGTTGCGGTGAGCCGGATCACGGGCGAAGTGCGGGTTCTGGACCTCGATCAGCGCTCCGCTGCGGGACCGGTGATGGACGTCGCCGCCTATCTCGGCCAACAAGAGGGCGGCGCGGTTCAGGGAATCGGCTTCACGCTGACCGAAGAGGCGGTGATGACCCAAGGAGCCTATGTCACCCGCAACTTCGACACTTATCTCATGCCGTCGATCGCCGACGCGCCCACGCGCATGGCCGTCTCTGCGCTCGAAGAGCTCGATGCGGGAGATGATTACGGACCGCGCGGGGTGGGTGAACTCGGCATCGGCGCAGTCACGCCGGCCATCGCCAATGCAGTGTTCGCCGCCATCGGCCTGTGTCCGACGACCATCCCGATTTCCCCGGAGCTTATTCTCGATGCAACAGCGCCGCACCCATGAGCGAGAACTCGCCCTCGATGCTCGCCCTGTCGTTCTCTCTCAATGGCGTCCCCAGCCATTGCGTCGCGCCGGCACACCGGCGCCTGGCAGACATGCTGCGCGATGATTTCGGATTGACGGCCGCGCGAACCGCCTGCGGCATCGGTCGTTGCGGCGCCTGCATGGTGTTGTGGAATGGCCGGGCGGTCAATGCCTGCCTGGTCATGGCGTGGCAAATCGGCGACGCCGACATCATCACCGCGGAAGGTCTCGATGCCATTCCCGAAGCCCGCATCGTCAAAGACGCGCTCAACGACGAGAACGCCTTCCAATGCGGCTACTGCGCACCCGGATTCGTTGTGACGCTCACCGCGCTGCTGCGCGAGCGCTCAACGGCGGGCGCGCAACGGACGCTGAGTGAACGCAACCAGCCCGACGAACACGACATCCGTCGCGCGTTGGCGGGTAACCTCTGCCGCTGTACCGGCTATCACTCCATCCTCCGGGGAGCACTGCGCGCCGTCGACCTCCTCGCCGGGCAGCCCGCAGACACTCCGAGCGGTGACCCTTCATGAGCCAAGCCTCGAACCACCTTGCGCCGCACGCGGCATTCGAGCCGACCACGCCGGGCGCACGCGAATTTCTCGCTCATCGCCGGAAACGACATCTCATCAATGGTGTGTGGGTACCCGCATCCTCCGGCAGCTCCTTCGCCACCCATGATCCGGCCAACGGTCGGTACCTCGCGGACCTCGCCGAAGGCACGGTGGCCGATGTCGATGCGGCGGTCGAGGCCGCACGCCGGGCGTTCGAGAGCTCGACCTGGCGCGGCATGACTCCAGCGCTGCGCGGCCGGATGCTATGGCGCATTGCCGATGCCATCGACGCACATGCGGACGAATTGGCCGAACTCGAAACGCTGGATCAAGGCAAGCCGCTGAAAACCGCGCGTTTCGCCGAGATCCCTGCGGCCGCCGAGCAGTTTCGTTTCTACGCGGGCTTTGCCACCAAGATTTTAGGGTCCACCATTCCGACGTCGATCGCCTATCAGCCGCCGGGCAAGAGGATCTTCGCCTACACCACCCGCGAACCCGTGGGGGTCGTCGCGGCGATCACGCCCTGGAATTCGCCTCTCGTGATGGTGGCCATGAAACTCGCACCGGCGCTCGCGGCCGGTTGTACGGTCGTGCTCAAGCCGGCCGAGGAAACCTCGCTCACCGCACTGCGACTGGGGGAGCTATTGCTCGAGGCCGGCGTGCCACCCGGAGTCGTCAACATCGTCACCGGCTACGGCGAGACCGTCGGCGCCGCACTCACTCACCACACGCAAGTCGACAAAGTCGCGTTCACCGGTTCGACCGAGGTCGGGAAACTGATCCTGGGCGCTGCGCAGGGGAACCTCAAAAAGCTCACCCTGGAATTGGGCGGTAAGTCTCCGGTCCTCATTCTCCCCGATGCCGACCTCCCGCTGACGCTTGCCGGCGTGGCGCGCGGCATATTCAACAACAGCGGCCAGGTCTGCGTTGCCGGATCCCGCGTCTATGCCCATCGCTCGATTCTGCCCGCCATCATCGACGGCCTCGCCGCCCAAGCGCGTGCGCTGCGCCTTGGTCACGGCCTCGACCCAGCCGTCGATTTAGGTCCGCTCATCAATCGCAAGCAGGCCGACCGCGTCGCCGGCTACGTGGCCGAGGCGGTGGCCCAGGGCGTCGAGGTCATCGCCGGCGGCCGTCAATCGGGCGACCTCGGCACCTTCTACGAGCCGACGGTCATCACCCGAACCCGCGCCGACATGCGCTTGATGCGGGAGGAGATCTTCGGACCCGTCGTCGCGGTGACCCCCTTCGACGAACCGGACGAAGCCATCACGTTTGCCAATGATTCGCCCTACGGTCTCGCCGCCAGCGTATGGACTTCCGACTTGAACGCGGCGCATCGCCTCGCCGAGCGAATCCATGCCGGTACCGTGTGGATCAATTGCCATTCCTATTTCTCGCCCGAACTGCCCAAAGGCGGCCACCGGCAATCCGGCTGGGGCTACGAGAACGGCGCCCCCGGCCTCGAGAATTATCTTGAGACGAAGACGGTGTGCGCGATGATTTGACGGCGCCTCGCACGCTCCGGCGGCGGGGAAGGTGCCTCTCGTTGCAGCCGGTTATGGCAAGATGTTTGAGTGTTGGTCAATCCGGCGATAAATTGGCATGCTCAACAACCAGGGGGCCAAGACCTGAGAACCTCGCCAGAAATTACCAAGGCCGAGGTTTTGGCTGTGGCGATGATCCTGGCTGGGCTATCGAACTCCCCCGGTTTGGCCGGAGCGGCTCCCGAGCGGGCAAACTGGGGAACGGAGCGGAGCGCATACACCGCCGGACCGCAGTACGACAAGTCGAAAGCTATTTGTCGTGCCCTGGGCGAACCGGTACCACCGCCCAGTGACAAACCCACGCCCGTCCAGAAGGCGGCGCTCAGCGACTGTCGCTCGGAGCCGCTCTACTATGGCGAGGGCAGAAAGAGTGACTACGTCGCTGCGCGGCTGTGCGCTTTCGTCGAGACGGAAGACGGCGATACGCAAACCTTTGGTGGCTCGACGATACTCATGCAGATCTATGCCAATGGGCTCGGCGTGACGCGCAACCTCGATCTTGCCACCGCTTATGCCTGTCAGCTGCCGGGGGCGGCCGCCGAGAGCGACGAACGCGTGTTGCATCTGCAAGCACTCAAATCCAAAGTCGAGCCATTCGACTATTGCGACGATGTAACGAGCGGCTGGGCTGGCAGCGAATGTGAAGCCCGCGCCTCGACACTGGCCTCCTTCGCACGTGATGCACGAGCATCGGCATTGGAAGCAACACTTCCCCCGTCTGCCCGCGCGTCCTACGACGGGCTGCGAGAGGCGCTGGATGGGTTCATCGAAGTCCACGCCGACGGCGAGGTGGATCAATCGGGTACCGGCCGGGCCGGTTTCGTGATCGAGGAAGAGGATGCGGTGCGCGATCAATTCGTGATGGATGTCGAGCGCCTGTTGAGCGGCAAGTGGCCGGTCGCCAGCGCCGCGGCTGCGCGTGACGCGGATGCTCACCTCAACGCCAGTTATCACAAGACGCTGGCGTGGGCCGACAGCGGTGACAACATGTCCACCATCCATGCCAATGCCATTCGTAAAGCGCAACGCGCATGGCTCGTCTATCGGGACGCATTCGTTCGTTTCGCTGCCGCTGCCGCCCCCCGCGTGACGCGAGATTCGGTGCTCGCGCGTCTTACCAATTTGCGCAATGCGGAGTTGGATCGAATGCCGATCTAGGCGCACGACAGCTCCGCGGCGCGGCATCAGAACGTGATCCGCACGCCCCCGAAAGCTTCGAGGGGTGCCGCCGGGCTCAGGAATCGATTGTCCACACCCGGACCATTGGTCACACCATTGGCCGGGACGCCCGGCGCGCCGACCCCGGTGGGATCGCTCAAGATACCCCAGGTGGCGTACTTGCGATTGAATAGGTTGTTGATCGAGGCGAAGACCTCGAGATGTGGCACGGGTTGGTAGCTCGAGTGCAGGTTGACCGTCGTATAGCCGGGTATGGGAGCAAGCTGATTGGACTCATCGCCCACATAGTAGAAGCTGCTGACGAGATTCAACGTGGCGCCCGCACTCCACTGCGGCAGAATCTTATAATCCGCTCCGAGTTTCAGGCGATGCTCGGGGATGCCCGGCAACTGATCGCCTGGTTCGACTTGGATGTCCCCAAGCGCGTCCTGATAGGGATTGGACGGCGATGGCACAGTCAAGGGTGAACGAAACGTCGCCTGGACAAAGCTGTAGTTGAGATAGCCTGACCAGCTATCGCCACGATAATTGACTCCCGCCTCCATCCCTTGGCGGCGGGTATCGCCGATGTTCTGGAAGAATCCCTGGCTGAGGGAAGTCGCGATGCCGAAGATGTCATCATGGAGAAGCGTGCGAAAGATGCTGGCATTCCACGACACGTCGCCGGCCGCCAGCGGTTGCTTCTGACCGCGAAGTCCAATCTCCACCGTGTGAGCGATCACTTGCCGCAAATTGGGTGGATCGCCCGCTAGGTTGGTGGGCAGCAAACACGGGGTCGCCGGATTCGAACATTCGATCTCGCTCGCGGTCGGCGTCCGGGTGTTCGTCGAGAACCCGCCGTAACCGGTCACGGTGGGCACGATCCTGTAGGTCGCGCCGATCGCCGGATTGAAATGCACGAACCGATTATTGCCGTTCAAGTTGGTGCCGAGCTGATCCGCCAGATCGACATGGGCGATGTTGTACCGACCGCTCGCCGTTACCGCCAAATCGGCGGTGGCATTGTAGGTATCGGTCACATACAGACCTAAGTTCTTGTTGATGGAATCCACACTGATGGGCACCGGATCGCCGTTGGCCGCGGCGGCGGCGGAATTCTCCGGCGTGTCGACGATCAGATTGGATGGCAGCACGAGCAGCTGGGAGTTGATCACGCCGATCTGGGCGCCGGTATAGTAATTCGTCGATGCGTAGTCGATGACCGCCCCGGCCGTCAACTGGTTCTCGTGCCCGAAAATCGATTCATCGTCGGCGGCCTGCAAAGTGGCGCCGCGGCTCCAGGCGTGGATCAACTCGAAGTCGTTTTCACCGATGAGCGTCGCGCCGCCATTGGAAATATCGGGCAGAGTTTGCCCCGCTCCGTTCATGAGCGGGGTCACTCCATCCGGCTGGCAGAGGAGTCCCGGAGTCGCCGTGCAGGCAGCGTAATCGGTGGTGTTGCCGTTCGCGACCGTCTGAGCGAATTGCCGGTAATAAAGCACGCTCTGCAGCGACCAGCCATCCGTCACCTTCAAGGTGCCATTGAGCGTCACGAAATCCAGCGTATTGATGTTGGTCTGCGGGCCGGTGAACACCAATGAGCGGTTCAGCTCAAGTTCTTGCACCGGGGCGGCCCCTTGACCGTTCATGGTGTTGTCGGCACGAGTAAAACTTAAGTCGATCGTGCCTCTGTCGCCATGAACGCTGAAAGCCGCGTAAATGTCGCGCATCCTATCATTGGAAAATTCGCGCCAACCGTTGAAGTCGAGCGCCCGACCAGCCACATAGACACCGAACGGACCCGAATTCACCCCGTATTGCGCGGTCAGCGCGCGCTCGCCGTACGAGCCTCCCGACAACTCCACGTCCGCGCCCTGATAAGTGAACCCGTTCTTCATCGTGACCGCGATCGCACCGCCCAACGCATTGAGTCCGTATACCGGGCTCGAACTCACGAGCTCAACCTGATTGATCGCGATGTCCGGAAAGAGGTCCCAGTTGACGGTGTCGCCGAATGCCTCATTGATGCGCACGCCATTCTGATAGACCGCCAAGCCCTGCGGCGTGCCGAGCACCGGGGATGCCTCAAAGCCCCGATACAGAATGTCAGGTTGGAAGGGATCGTCGAGATCATCATTGATGTTGATACTGCTGAGATTGGCGTTCAGCGCATTTGTCAGGCTTGCCGAACCTTCCCGTATCAAATCCGCCGCCGAGAGAACCTGGACATTGCCTGGAACTTTGTCGATGTCGATGGTGGTACCCGGAATCGCAGTTGCCGTGACTACGATGGTCTGCAATTCCGGGTCCGTGGTCACCGATTCCGCGGCGTGGGCGACCCACCCGGGCGCAAACACGACCGCCCACAGTAGCGGCACCGTCCACAGTACTGGCACCGCGGCGACGCGAGTTCGGCTCACTGGAAATCTCCCCCGTCTTTGTTCTAGGCTGGCAAGTCTTACCGATTGTCGGCGGGGCCACCAGAGAGCAATTCCTGGACGAAACCGGGAATTTTTCCCGGTACTCCTTAAGATCGCAACCGGAAACGGGGGATTTCGTATGTCGAAAGCGTCAGTCGAATCGCAGTCCTCGCCGTTGCAGCACGAACCCGCGTGGCGAGATCCCGTGCTGCTGGTAGCGATCACGCTGTTGACCACCTTGCTATCGGCTCACTTCGAACTGAACGAGTCGTTGTTTGCGCTGACGCGGCACATGGAATACCTGCAGCTCGATGAATGGCCGGCGGGGATGCTCGTGCTCCTGATCGGACTCATCTGGCTGTCATTCAAGCGCCAGCGGTACGCCCTGCGCGAATTACAGGCCCGCCGGAGGGCGGAGGCCACGCTCGCCAAGGTACTCATCGAGAACCGCCAACTGGCGCAGGAGAATCTTCGCATCCAAGAACTCGAGCGCAAGCACCTCGCCCGCGAACTGCACGATGAGCTGGGACAATATTTGAATGCGATCAAATTGGATGCCGTATCGATTCTCGATAGCCCGGGGCTCGAGCCCACGTTGCCGAAGCATGCTGCCGGAGCGATCATCAGCGCAGTCGACCATATCCACAGCGCCGTGACGCACATGATTGGTCGCCTCCGTCCGGTGGCACTTGACGAATTAGGTCTCATCGCTGCGATCGAGCATTGCATGGATCAGTGGCGCGAGCGGCTACCGAGCACGCGATTTGCCCTCGCGGTGAACGGTGACTGGGAACGGCTCGGCGAGGCGCTCAATTTGACGGTGTATCGGCTGATTCAGGAATGCTTGACGAACGTGTATAAGCATGCGCGCGCCACCCGGGTGAGCATCGAGTTGGCGGGGATGACGCCCGGTCAGAAGAGCACGCAGGAGCTGCGCCTGACGGTGATCGATGATGGCTGCGGTATGCCATCCGATGACCGTACCTCGAGGTTTGGCCTTAAGGGTATGCGCGAGCGAGTGGCGATGCTCGGCGGCACCCTGTCGCTGGATAGCGCTCCCGGTCGAGGGGTGCGATTGGCTGCATCGTTTCCCGCGCCGCGATCATGACGGAGTCCGTCGCAGGCGCCGTGACCGTCTTGCTGGTGGACGATCACGCGGTTGTGCGAGAGGGGTATCGGCGGCTCCTCGAGCGCCGAGAGATCGTGGTGGTGGGTGAAGCCGGCGACGCGGATGCCGCTCTTTCCCTGTTCAGCGAACTCGACCCGCAAATCGTCGTCATGGACATCACTCTGCCGGGTAGAAACGGCATCGATGTCATGCGCTCCATGCTTGCGCTCCGGCCACGAACCCGCGTGCTCATGTTCAGCATGCACGAGGAGGTCATTTTCGCGAAACGAGCCCTGCAAGCGGGAGCTTTTGGCTATGTGACCAAGGCCAGTGCACCACACGAACTCGTGGATGCGGTGCATACCCTTGCCAGGGGCAAGAAATACGTGAGTGCAGCGATCGCGCAAAACCTGGCCATCGGCCAGGCAAACGCCGATGAGATCACCACAGACAGCCTCTCCACGCGTGAATTGCAAGTGTTGCGCTTGCTGGTCCAAGGGCTCGCCGTGAAGGACATTGCGCAATCGATGGGGTTGAACACGAAGACGGTGGCCAACCACCAGTCCGCGATTAGACAAAAGCTGGGTGCCGACACGGCGATCCAATTGTTGCGCAAGGCCAGTCAACTGGGGATTGGCGATGACAGTACTTAAACGTGCTGCCCGCCGTTGATATGAGCGACTTCATCCGCCATGAACAAGCCTCCCGCCTCTCGAATCGCCGCAGGGACTTCCCGGGTCTACCGGATCGAATCTTGCGCGGTCACTTGCGGAATGAGCACCAGGATGTCATAGCCGAAGATTAGGCGCTCGAGGTCGCGATTGACGCGGCCAAACCCGTCAAACCTGCTGCGCAGTGGACGAAGATCGTACACAGTCCATTCCCTTTGGTACGCCTTGGCATAGAGGGGCGCGAGAGGACCCGGTGCGCTGTCCTTCGCGACGGCCCGGTCAGCCTGACCAGGACCAAACTGCGCCTCCTCTTCTCCTCGAATCCCGAGGACCTCGATGTGCAGGGAGTTGCTTCCCAAGCCATCTGCAAATTCGGTAACGAAGTTTCCAAGGTCATTGAGATCAGTTTCATTGAACCCCTTGAAAAGATGATTTCCGCCAAACTTGAGAAGCACGCGCGGCGCTTTGCCGGTTGTTGCCGATAACTGCTGGTATTGCCCCAGAAAGTTGTGCTTCATCAACAAGGAACGCTCACGATTGGCCTCGTATTGATGCTCGCTTTCATGAGCGCTATAGATATGTTGAGTCTTGATGAGAGCCGCCGTCAATGCCAACGCGCCAGGGTTTTCCGCAAGTTGCAAAGCCGATTGCAGGTCGGCGAGATCCGTCGGCGACATCCGCAACATGCAGCCGTCCTTCCAGCTTCCGCTGGCGATGGCTTTCTGTGTGTCGAGAGCGCACTGGTCTGCAAGTTTCTGCGCGATTGACTCGGCTGGTCCTTGAGTCAGCGTCTGCATAATCTGCTGCAAGATGAACTGCGGCGCACCCAGGAACTCTTGATCCAGACCCCATAGTCGGAGGGTATGAGGAACGGTTCCTTGCTGGCAGTGCGACAGCAGATCAAACTCCTGTCGCCAGTTGAAGAAAGCGATCGAGTCCGGATACTGCTTTTCGAACGCCGACAGATGGGTATCGCCATCGCTCTCCGCCGTCCACCGCTGCAACCGAGCAGCGACCAGCGGACCGGCCTCGATGGCCATCGCATCGAGGCCACCATCTTGTGCCATCGCGCGACAGAGTGCCCAGACGAATTCGGGTACCTCGCGCGTCCCATGCTCCTCACCAATGGCGACGAACTGCGCTGCCGCGATTTCTTTCCTGAGGAACGCGGCGCCAGGTCCGGCCAGTGTTCCATTCTGGACGGTGAGTGGATAGTGATTCTCTTGTAGAAGGGTCGCCAGCGACTTCTGCTGCGCATCCGCAGATTGTCCAAAACCAAGACCAAGACCAAGGAGACACAAGCACCCGTACAGCGGTAGGACATGTCGCTTGGCCATCTTGGCAGTGTCGCTCATTGAGCGAGGTCGAGGCAAGCCAAGCGCCTTGTGTCCGGCCGTTGACAGAACGCTTGCCGCGGCAAGCGCACTATCACCCTCGAAGACCAACCACCAACACTCGAGGATCAAACCATGAATACCATCAACAACAACGTCATCCGAACCATCCTGACCGCTACAGCGCTTTGCGCGGCCCTTGCAGCAGGCGCCCGAGCCGAGGAAGCGCCGCAGGTGCATGTAAGCTACGCGGACTTGAACCTGAACACCGCTGCGGGTGCCAACGCTCTGTATCAACGGATTCGGAAAGCGGCCAGCAACGTGTGCGCACTGCCGGTCGAGCGCGATTTAGGCCACGTAAGCCAGACCAAAGCGTGCACGGCACGAGTGATCGCCGAAGCCGTCGAGGCACTCGACAGTCCGGCCGTCTCGCGGGTGTACGAGCAGAAGACCGGCTTGACTCCGGCCATCCAGCTCGCCGCTCGCTGATGCACCACCTTGAAGGTGCGGAAGAAGGTGCCGAGGCCGTCCTCGGCACCTCGACGGCGCAGATACCTCCCTATTGGGCGAGAACCTCAGCCCACTTTTCTCGCTTCAATCCAGGCGGTATCGAACTGGAAAGAGAATCCTTCCGTCACCTTGAAATAATCGACTGCCTCCCGCGGCAAGGCGGGAAACACGGTCTGCAAGGCGGCTACTCGTGCCGGTGGAGTTCCAATGCGCGCGATCCACGTCTTGAAGTCGATGGACGTTTTCCAACTCTTGACGGCCGATTCAACGAATCCCGCAGCCTTCTGCATTGCACGCCACTCGGAAATTCGATAGTTGCGAACATGCGACGGATCGCGCAGAAACTCGATGACCTGTAGCGAGGTGTCGAGAAGCGGTGCCTCCGGCGCAATGACATCGATGACGATGAGGCGGCCACCCGATGCGGTTACTCGGGCACATTCCGCGAGTGCTCGGGGGACGCTCGCCCAATGATGAGCCGAGTAGCGGGTCACAACGAGATCGAATGAGCCGTCCTCAAACGGCAAATCCTCCGCCGCGCCGGCGATGGTCTCGAGCGCATCATGCCCCCGGTTGGTGGCTTCTTGGGCGACAACCCGCAACATCTCTGAGGAAGGATCGAAGGCAACGACCCGACCGGCGCCACCTCGCGCAAGTGCATAAGCGACGTGGCCTGCCCCACAGCCCAGATCGAGCGCCCGGAGCGACGGCAGCGCCTCGGCGACTGCGACGATCTGTTCGAGGTCGACCCCTTTAGAATGCACCTCGCTGGCCAGGTAATATTCCGCATTCGTACCGAACTGATTGACCGTCAATTCCTGTTGATCCATGTCTCGCTCCCCATGTGTTAGACCGGGGTGAATCCTAGGGGATGGGAGGGTCCCGTATACTGAGAATATCTCAGCAAAGATGGAATGACGCTAAAGTGGCCAAATCACTCCCCGCGGCGCCCTTACGGGCCCTTCAGGCGTTCAACGAGGTAGTGTGGCTCGCTTTTCGCCCGGAGCGCGAGAGCACGAGGCCTGTCGCGGCGTTTCGCCGCTGGTTGGCCGCCGAATTGGCTTCCGGCTATCACGCGCAACAATGAGGAGGATGACGTGAACTTGACTAGGCTGCGACGACTGGCGGCGCTCACTGCACTCTTGCAGGCCGGATTGGCCGGCGCGGCCGCCATGAACATGCGTGTGTTCCAGATTAGGGTCACTACACTGCCCGCTACCGATTGCAAGCCCAACGAGCAGTCGGTCGCTCCGTGCGGTAAGCTCTCCCCTATACCGACGGGTAGCCAGTTGACTCTGCATGAAACCATTCGCGCCCTACGCCATCAGCTTATTGCTTCTCTGCGCCTTCTCTCGCCCGGCGCGTTGCGCTGACCCACCAACCAAGCTGGTTATTACAGAAGGCCACTATATCGGCTACAGATCCGTCGCTGACGCGCTGGCGACTCTTCAATCCGAAGGGCTCACGGCTGCGCCGGGATTGAACGGCGAATTGACCCTCGTCGAACCCGAAAATGGAACGGCGTGGACCTTTGCGGGCAAGGACGATCCCGCCTATCCGTCTGCCGTCAGGTACGTATATACGAGAAGCAACGGGGAACTGCACGCCGAGATAACCATTCTCTGCGAGGCGGCTGCTGAACGCTGTGAGAAATTCCGCGGTGATATTCGCCATAAACTCGAGGAGCTTTCCAAGGCGATGGCGGGCGATCCCTCGGCCAAGTGTTCTGTGAATGACAACAAGATGAAGTGTAGTGCGGAGCCTTAGCGCCATCCCGTGAGCCCCACACCAGACCGTGGTAGTCTTTCGCATCGCATGCAAACCGCCCGCCTGTTCCTCAGCCTTCTCCTGCTCGTCACCGGATTTGCGTCGCCGGCCCGCGCAGCCCCACCGCAGCCCAGCCGTATCAAACTCGATGCGACGGAGGCGCCCCAGGGGCTGCTGCATTCGCATCTGACGTTTGCGGCCCGCCCCGGCACGCTCGACCTCGCGTACCCGAAGTGGATCCCCGGTGAGCACTCGCCCGGGGGTCCCTTGAGCCAGGTCGTACGCCTTACTTTCAACGCGAACGGCAAGCCGCTCGTCTGGCATCGCGATGACCTGGACATCTTCCTGTTTCATGTAGAGGTCCCCGAGGGAGTGACGGAGGTGCATGCTGACCTCGACTTCGCCTGTGTGTTGGGTGGGGAAGGGTTCCAATCGGACATCTGTTCCTCGTACGACCAGCTCGTCGTGAACTGGTGGTTGGTCGTGCTGTACCCGACCGCCCTGCCGAACGACGCGGATCCGTTCCAGGCGAGTATCCGCCTGCCCTTGGGCTGGAACTACAACACCTCGTTGCCGCAGGCGGGCGCGGGCGCCATCGCGGGCGCGAGGGCCGACGCAGCAGAGGGCTCGGGGGACGGGGCGGCGGCGGGCGCAGGCAACACGATCGTCTTCGGCGTGGTGCCGCTGAAAACTCTGGTCGACTCCCCGCTGATTGCCGCCCTACACCTCCGCACCTTCCCGCTGGGCGGCCCGGCATCCATGGTCATGGCGATCTCTGCCGAATCCGCGGCGAGCCTCGCGGTCCCGGCGGACGTCGTCGCGCATTTCCAACGCATGCGCGCCGAGACTGAGGCGGAGTTCGACGGTCCGCGTTATACGAAGTACAACCTGCAGATCTCCTTGGGCGATGCAATCGATCACTACACGCTGGAACACTTCGAGTCCAGCGAGAACCGGCTGCCATCGGACGGCCTCGAGGATCCGCGCGTCTTGCTGACGACGGCGACGATGATCCCGCATGAATATATTCACTCGTGGAACGGCAAATACCGCACGCCCATGGGGCTCGATATCACGACCTACGAGGATCCGATGCGCGCCGATCTGATCTGGGTCTACGAGGGGTTGACCGATTATGTCTCCAGCCTGATCGCAGTGCGCAGTGGCTTCTGGACCGAGGACCAGTTCACCCAGTCGCTGGCGATCGATGCGGCCGAGATGACCTATCATACGGGCCGCACCTGGCGTTCGCTGCAAGATACGACGGTCGGCGCGCAGATGCTGCTGGTCTCGCCCAACGCCTGGGTCTCGGCGCGCCGTAACGTCGACTTCTATCCGGAGTCGGGCCTGATGTGGCTCGAGGCCGACGCGATCATCCGCGAGGCGACGGGTGGCCGGCGTTCCCTCGATGATTTCTGCGCGGCGTTCTTCGGTGCTCACTCGACGTCACGGCCCTATTCGTTCGATGATGTCGCTGCGGCCTTGGACCGGGTGACACCCTACGACTGGAAGGCTTTCCTGCACAGCCATCTCGAGTCGTTGTCGCCGACGCCGCCGCTCGCGGGCATCGAGCGCAGCGGCTGGAAGCTGGTATACACCGACCAGAAATCTGAACTCATCAACGATATGGAACAGGTGCACAAGATCGACCTGCTGTGGCCGGAATGGCAGAGCTGGGGTTTTGCGGACCTGCGGTATTCGGTCGGCCTGCTGGTCGAAGACGACGGTACCGTCCTCGATTCAGCGCCCATGATGAGCGCCTACTTGGCCGGGGTTATGCCCGGCATGCGGCTGACCGACATCAACGGCGAGCATTTTTCGCTGGCTGCTTTGGAGGCTGCGGTGCGTGCCACCGCGAACGGCGGCAAGCTCGAGTTCACCGTCGCCAACGGCAAGGCCAGCACCGTCGTACCCCTCGACTATCACGCCGGCCTCAAGTATCCCCATCTCGTTCGCGATCCGTCGAAACCGGACCTCTTACAGCGGATCCTGGCCCCGCGAACTTCGGTGGTCGCGGCACACTGAGCGCCGCGCGCGCGGCCGTCGTGGCTGCGCCCCGCGAGCCCGCCAATGGGCTCGCCGATCTTCCAGATCCGATTGCAACAGACGGCCCATGAGGTCCAGCAGGAGTATGCACACCAGCGTATGGAATTCCGCCACGGTCGCGTAGTGCAACACTCGCTCGATTTTCGGATACCGGGACGGATCCACGAGCCACCACGGTATTCGCGCGGCGATTGGCCTCGCTGCCCGGGGCGCTTGGCGAGTCCGTGGTGTTTCAGCCGACAAATCGTATGGGCCCAGGATAACGAGCGACCACGGGGTCAGCGGTCAACAGAGTAATGCCTTCCACCTGCGCCTGGGCGACGAGCACGCGATCGATGGGATCCGTGTGCAGCTTGGGCAGATTATCGATCGCGACAACGTGCTCACCGCCGATGCTCAATTCACCATACCCGTTGTCCAGCAGCCCCCGTCTCAAGACTCGGGCATCAATTTTAAAGTCCTCCCGGCCCATCCCGGCCTTGATCACCACTTCCCACATATTGGCCGCACTGAAGTAAGGATCATTGTCCGCAAGTTCGAGCATTTCCCGGGCCTCCGCCGGCAATCGATCGGGAGAACCCGCCGCCCACAACAGCAGATGCGTATCGAGAAGAAGCTTCACACGCTGCCGAAAAGCGTTTCGATCTTCGCAGCGTCCATCCGGTCAAAATCATCGGGAACCGTCATTTGCCCGAGCAGAAATCCAACGCGTTTCATCTGCGCCGACTGCGGCGATGTCAGGGCGCTTGGATATTAACTGACTTGATTACGAGCTCAGAATAAGACTAAGTTCAATTAGTTTAGTTTGTTTGATCCATCAAAATCAACGCGCAGCGCGCCGCCGGCTTGACGCCTCATGCCAGCCCCGCCAGCGACTCCGGCAGAATCTGTCCCCCATCGATCACCAAGCTCTGCCCGGTGATATAGCCCGCCTCTCGGCTCGCGAAGAACAACGCCGCATTGGCTATGTCCTCCACCGCTCCCAATCGCTTGAGCGGAATCGCCGCCGTCATACTCTCGCGGTACGCATCGCCCATGCCGGCGAGCCCCTCGGTGGCGATATTTCCCGGTAGTACCGCATTGACCGTGATGCCGAAGGGCGCGAATTCGAGGGCGGCCGTGCGCATGAAGCCGAGTTGTCCCGCCTTGCTCGCACCGTAATGCGACCAGCCGTTATAGCCTGTGATCGGGCCGGTGATGGACGAGGTCAAGATGATCCGGCCATGTCGATGCGCCTTCAATGCCGGCAGACACGCCGCCACAGCCAAGAACGAACCCTTGAGATTCGTGTCCATGACCCGATCGAACTCCGCCTCCGTCATGCTCGCGATCGGCGCCGCCGGAAAGATGCCGGCGTTGGCACACAGAATGTCGATACCACCAAACCCCTCCATCGCCGCCCGCGCCATTGCCTGCATTTCAGACTCTTGCGTCACATCGGCGGCGAAACCCCGAGCCTCCCCTCCCGCGCCGCGAATCTCTCCGGCAACCGCCTCCGCCTCACCGGCCGTGCGGGACACCACCAGGACCCGGCACCCCACCGCGCCGAAGCGCAAGGCGATGCCGCGCCCAATACCCTTGCTGGCGCCGGTCACGATGACGACCCGGCCGGAAAGTGACGTGAACATCGAACTCCTGGGGTTCGCGCTGACACGCGATCGCGCGCTTCGCACCTATTCGCGAATCTAAATCGACAGAAACTCTCCGCGCAACCACGATTCACCGAGCGCGACGGTGCCTTGTGCGTAGTCCGCCCCCAACTCGCGCGCCAAGGGCACCTCGGCATGCGACGCCAACCACGCCGTCAACAGTATTCGTCGCAGCATCACGAAGGTCGGCAGCTCCGCTCGAGTCGCGCCGGACAGCACCGCAACCCGCTCATAACCCGAGCACCACGCCGCCAACAACTCCGGGACCACCGGCCGATGCTCGATGAAACTCACCGCAGTGGCAAAATCATAGGCGAACCAGCTAAATCCGCAATCGTCGAAATCGATGATGCTCATGCGCTCGCCCGTGACCAGGAGGTTGGCAAGCCGCAGATCCGCATGGACCAGACCGAACACCTCGTTTCCCTGTCCGTAGCGCTGCAGTCGGTGTGCAATCACGTCGAGCACTCGCTCGACCACGGCTTTGCCCGACGCATCGAGTCCCTTCGCCGCCTGCCAGGGTCCCCAATACCCGTTCGGACCGACCATCGAAGCCACATCCCAGCGCTTGCGGACGAAGCCCGCCGGTCGGACCCATGCACGCGAATGTCCGTGCAGGCACGCGGTCAACTCGCCGAGACGCTCGAACCAGCTCAGGGCATCGGTTTCGTCCGGCTCGCTCCCGGGCACACGTTCGAACGCCACCGCGAGGCGCGGTCCCCCCGACGCATAAGGCGCGAGGACCTGAACCCTTTCACCATCGACACCCATGATCGGCGCGGCGGTGTCGATGATGCGGTCGCGCCGCAGGGCGTCGATCCAGGTGAGCTCGGAGCGGATCTCTTCGGCGGAGGAGTAGCCGACGCGATGCACGCGCAGCACCAGTTCATGGCCATTCGAGTCCGTCAGACCGAAGGTGGCATTCTCCGACAGATTGAGCAATCTGATGGACGTGTCGGACCTGAGCGCCCAGCGCGCGAGATCCCGTCGCACCCGCGCCTCGAGTTCCACCACCACGTCGGCACTGTACTCGACCGTCATCGTCGCGCTCACCCTCCCCCACCGCGCCTCACCGTCGTTGCACGCATCGTCTTCGTCGACCGCCTCACCGTCGTCGGCCGCTGCGGTGTATTTACGAGAAATCCGGCAAGGGCACGCGGGTGAGGGCCGGCCGCCACTTCAAGAGCACGAAGGCCGCCGCCACCCAGGCGAGTGCGACATAGGGCCAGAGATTGTTGGGATACTCAGGTACCGGCGAGATATTGCGATACAGAACCCAGAGCAGCAACACGGGCCCGCACACGCAGAGACTCGCCCACCCCGGCCGCCGCTCCTTGAAGGACTCCACGGTCTCCGCCATCCCCACGCTGATGTACACCAGAATCAGCGCCAACGTACCGATCGTCGCCGTGTAGCTATAGTAGTTGCCGGCGCCGGCGAAGGGTGCCCATAGCAGATACGGCAGACCAATCAGCAGCGTCGAGAGCGCCACCGCAGTCACCGGGGTGCCGTGCACGGGGTGCACCAGGGACAAGGAAGGCGCCAAACCACCACGCCCCAAGGCGAAGGCCACCCGCGCCGCAGCGGCAAGCGGTCCGAGCGACCCTGAGAAACAACTCAGCGCCGCGGCCACATCGAGCGCGATCCCCAAACCGGGGGAAGCGTAGCGCAGCGCCAAATCGTCGAGCGGCGCCTGCGACTGGCCCAACGCCTTGAGGCCGTCGGGGCCGAAACCCACCACCTCGCAATAGGCGACAAAAATGAAGAAGGCGCCGGAGCCCAAGACCGTGAATAACAGCGCAATGGGAATGGCACGCCGCGGATCACGCGTCTCCTCGCCGAGCGTCGCCGCGCCTTCGAAGCCGCCGAACGACAGAATGCAGAACACCATGGCAAAGCCCAGGCCCGACCAGCCACCGAAGTGGCTCGATGGCGTGAAACTCGCCGCGGTCTCTCTGACGCTTGGATGCACATGCACCAGAATCGAACCGCACAGGAGCAGAATGGCGGCCATCGACGCCACTTCGAGCAGCAACATCAAGCGGCCGGCGAGGCGCATGTCGCGAAAGGCGAGCGCCCAGGCGATGACGATCGCCGCCGCACCGACAACGATCCAGCCGGCGCCGATGTCGATCGAGAATCCCTTGAGCGCCGCGGCCGTGAAGCTGCCCACCAGGGCCGCTTGTCCGGTTGCGAACCCCACATAGGTCAAGAGCAAGCTCCAGCCGGCGACGAACCCCGCGCGGCTGCCGAACGTATGGGTGATGTATGCATAGGCCGACCCCGCGTGTGCGACCCGTCGCGTGCAGGCGATGAAGGAGAGCGCCACGAGCACCATGGCAACCGTGCCGATCACAAAGGCGAGAGGCGCCGCAGCGCCGGCCGCTTGGACGACGAGGGTGATGTTGAAGGCGGCGGTGACCGTCGGGCAGATGACCGAGACCGACATACCGACGGCCTCCGGCAGTCGGAGGCGCTTGACCAATGGGCCCTGGTTCGCAGGGGTCATGAATACTCGCTCATCACTCGCTCCTCGCCATTCACCTCGTCGCCCTTCGCCATTCACACGACCGTGCGGTTCGCGGTCAGGTGGGCGATCTCCTCGAGCAACGCCGCCGTGGTCACCTGCCGGCAATACCCCCGGTTGTTCTTGAGCGCCCACTCGTGGCGCTCCGCCGACTGGGTCACCACGGCATCCGTGGGCACGGTGACGAGGTAGCCCAGGTCACAGGCATCGCGCACGGCCGAATCGACACATTGATCGGTGAGACAGCCGGCGATGATGAGCGACTTGATGCCGAGATTGCGCAGCACGTAATCGATGTTCGTCGAGATGAATACCGAGGAGGAGGTTTTGGGGAGCACGATCTCATCGCCCATCGGCGCGAGTTCATCCACTACTTTCGCGTCCGGCGAGCCCTTCGGCACGCTGAAACCCGAGATCTTGTAGTCGAGCGAACGATCCCGACCGTCCCAGGTCAGATTTTCCACCACCGTATACATGACTTCGATGCCGCCGCGGCGGCACGCCTCCTGCAATTTCGCCATGTTGGGCAGCGCACGCTCGTTGAGTTCCCGGAAAAAATAGCCGAAGCGCGCTTCTTTGTCCTCGAGGGTGAATTGCGAGTACTCGCCGCCCTCCCAGGTACAGTTGTACCTTTGCACGTCGACGAACAGGAGCGCCGCGTGGGTTGGGTCGATGGGCACCTCACGGCTCAAGACGTCATTACTCATCGCGTCAGCTCCGCCGCCATCGTTTGTACCGCTGCCCGCAACACACGCACCATGCGCTCTCCCCACTCGTCCTGGCCGGCCGCCTGGCCGATGAGATCCTGCCGAATCTCGACTTCCACGTGTAAAAGCCCGCGTGCCTCGGCGTGGCGCGGCACGCTGTAGTCGGTCTCATCGCTCACGAAGTAAGGTTCATTATCACCGATGCGCAGACCCGGTTCGGCGCGCAGCGAGTCGAGCACCGCACCGGCAAAGCGGCGGTCGCGGTTGTACAGCACAGCCGCATGCATCGTCCGCCGCACACCCTTGAACTCGTCGGTCATGCTGTGCTGAGCCACCAAGATCGTCGGCCGTCCCGACGCCTGCCGCGCATCGAGCAGCGCCCGCACCCGCTGATGATAGGGCTCGAAGATTTCCACGCGGCGCGCCTCGATTTCCGCCGCGCTCAGATTCCGATTGCCCGGAATATCGGTCCATTCGCTCAAGGAGGGAATCGACGACGCCACCGACGGATCCCGATTGCAGTCGATCACCAGCCGGGAATAGCGCTGCGCCAGCAGTGGCGCATCCAACGCCGCGGCCATGCGCCTCGCCACCTCCAGTGCACCGATGTCCCAGGCAATGTGCCGGATCAATTCAGTTTCCGGCAGGCCTAAACCTCTCAAGCGCCGGGGGATGTTCCGGCCGGCATGGTCCACCAAGATGACGAAGGGGGACTTGGCCTCCAGGTTGAATTCGATCACCGGGGCGGGCTCGTCGTCCGCCAGCAACCGATACCCGGCGTCGGCGCCGCCGCCAGGCTCAGTAGACGTCGGCATAGCGTCGGCAAATTTCACTTTCATCCAAACCCTCCATGCTGTCGATTTCGGCACGCTTGAAGCTCACGTAGTCCCTGAGCAGATCGGCCCCCAGCCAGTCGGACGCGGGGCCGCTCGACTCCAGCTCCCCGAGTGCTTGGGCAAGGCTCGACGGCAGCGCCCGAGCCGCGGCCTGCGGCTCCTCCCATTTCAGCCGTCGACGAATTCCATCGAGACCCGCCTGGACAACCAACGCCAGTGCGAGATAGGGACTCGCCGTGGCATCGGCCACCCGGAATTCGATGTTGAAATGGCGCGCCCGCTCGTCGGGATCGGTGCCCACCGCCGGGCAAAGTCGTATCGATGTCCCCCGGTCGAGCAGGCCGACATCGGCACGCACCGGCGCCCATCGGTTGGGACGGAGTCGAAAGTACGATGCGATCGACGGCGCAGTCACTGCGCATAACGCGGGGAGGTGATGCAGCACGCCGGCCACGAAGTAGCTGCCGAACAGCGACAGATTCCAGCGCCGCTCGGCGTCATACAACACCGGTTGGTTGTGATCATCGAGAAAACTCCAATGAACGTGCGTGCCGTTGCTGGCGGCGTTCATCTCGGGTAAGGGCGCAAAACAAGCGCGCGCACCGAAGCGGAAGGCCACTGCCTGCACCAGCTCCCGAGTGATTACCGCGTCATCCGCGGCCCGCAGCCCGATCGAAGGCGCAACCGTGACTTCGAATTGCCGCGCCCCGAATTCCGCGAGAAAGGAATCGGGAACCACCCCCGCCTGGCGCAGCGCCGCGAGCACGCTCTCGCCGAAAAGCCCCTGTTGCCGATACGCATGCAGTTCATAGGGCTGCGCCGGCTGGGCCGATACGCCACTGTAGGTGAACTCCTGTTCGAAGGTGGCGAGCAGCCGCCAGCCTGTCTCGTCTTGCAGCTGCGAGAGCGCCCGCCGCAGCACGTTGCGCGGACAATGACTCCACGGCTCCCCTTCCAACGTCACGATGTCGCCAAGCAGAAAATGCTCGCCGGCGTCCCGCACCTCGCCGGCGTATCGCGGCTCGCCGGCGGACCCGGCAAAGGGCACCGCCACTCGCGTCGAGGGATCGGGAATCAGGAACACTTCGCCCTGCGTGCCGAAGGGCGTGAAATGGATGGGACCAAAAGCCGAGATGAAAAGATTTGTCGGCGCCAACCCCACCCCCCGCACCAAGCGCGAAGGCAGGTCGGCGGCGGGAAAGCTCTTGCCACGGAAATGACCGGACAGATCGCTCGTCCCGACGAAAATGATTGGCTCGCGCTGCATCGTGATCCTCGCCGACCCTCAAGTAACCCGCCGAGTTGTAACCCGCCGAGTTGCGCCCGCCCCCAAAACAACATTACCACGCCGCCGGGCATAGTCCTTATCCGACGCGTGATGACACCGCGAGCGCGCATCGGGCCGCCGGAGAGGCGCCTATAGTTTCCTTTGGAACATCAACCGGAGAGGATCATGAGCTACGTCAAAACCCGCGACGAGGTCCGACTGTATGTGAAAGATTGGGGCCAAGGACGACCGGTGGTTCTACTGCACGGCTGGCCGCTGTCGGCGGACGCCTTCGACGATCTCTCGATGGCCATCGCCGATGCGGGCCACCGCGCCATTGCCTACGACCGGCGCGGCTTCGGTCGCTCCGACCAACCATTTAGCGGATACGACTATGACACCCTCGCCGACGACTTGGCTGACGTCATGGAACAAACCGGCGCCCGCGACGCGACCATCCTCGGCTTCTCGATGGGCGGCGGCGAAGTCGCCCGCTACCTCTCGCGCCATCAGGGCAAGAATGTCCAGCAAGCAATTTTGATCTCCTCGGTCGTCCCCTACTTGCTGAAGACCGACAACAACCCGGAGGGCGTGGATCAGTCCACTTTCGATGAAATGGCCGGGCAAATGATCACCGACCGCGCTCATTTCTGGACCCCATTTTTCAAGCAATTCTATGGCGTCGGCATGGTCTCTCACCCGGTGAGCGACGAACTCCTGGACTGGTCGTCGAACGTCGCCATGCAAGCCAGCCTCAAGGCCACGCTGGCCTGCGCCAAGGCCTTCGCGACCACCGATTTTCGCAGTGACCTCGCCGCCTTCAAGGTGCCGACCCTCATCATTCATGGCACCAAGGACAAGACCGTGCCGATCGACGCGTCCGGCCGTGCCGCGGCCGCCCGCATCCCCGGCGCCACGCTGCTCGAGTATGACGGTGCTCCGCACGGTCTCATCGCCACGCATAAGCAGAAGGTTGCCGAGGACGTCGTCAAATTCCTGCAAAGCGCGCAACTCAGCAGTGTGACTTCAGCCTCGACCCAGGCGAACGCCACGATCCGACGCACCGGCTGAACGGTCGAGTGATAAGGTAGCCCTTTAGAGCGAGGGCGAGTCATTCATGGCGAAATTCAGGTCCGGCACCTTGCAAGTGCTGCGTCACCGGGATTTTCGCCTCCTCTGGTGCAGCCTCGTGGTATCCGCAGTCGGCACCTGGATGCAGATCGTGGCCCAGGCGCTGCTGGTGCTCGACTTGAGCCACGGCTCGGCGCTGGCACTCGGCTGCGTGTCGCTGGCGCAGGCCGCCGCCTTTTTGGTGTTTGCCCTGTTCGGCGGCGCCGTTGCCGACCGCGTCGACAAGCGGCGGCTGCTCATCCTTACCCAATCCCTGTGCATGGTCTTCGCCACGATCTTAGGCTTGCTGACTCTTTACCATTGGGTCGCGGTGTGGATGGTGGTCCTGCTCGCCTTCCTGCAAGGTGCCGCCTTGAGCTTCGACCAACCGGCACGGTCGGCTCTCGTTCCCGACCTCGTACCCAAGGACGAACTGTTCAATGCCGTTTCACTGCAGTCCATCGTCTTTACAGGCGCGTCCACAGTCGGTCCGGCACTCGCGGGGTTTGGCCTCGCAACCCTGGGATTTGCCGGCAATTTCTTCGCCAACGCCATGAGCTATGTGGGCGTGATCGGCGCGTTGCTGGCCATGCGGGTTTCTCGTGGGGAAGCGCAGGTACCGTTGCGTACCGCGACACCCCGCGCCATCGGCGAAGCGCTCACCACGGTACGCGCCGACAAGGCGCTGCCGGCGCTCATCGGCGTATTCGCGGCGTTACTTTTTTTCGGCCCGTCACCGACTGTGCTGATCCCCATCATGAGCAAACAGGTCCTGCATCTCGACGCCAAGCAGATCGGCTTGCTGTTCTCCGCTTCCGGGCTGGGCGCCGTGGCGGGCGGGCTGGCCCTCGCCTCGCTGCGTGATCCCAAGCACAAGGCCCACATTGTGCTTGCAGCCGCGGGCCTGTGGGCGGTCGCACTCGTTGGGTTTGCGCTCGCACGCTCCTATACGTGGGCGTTGGTGACGCTGCTGTTCGTCGGATTGTTCCAGGTCGGTGTGAGCGCCACGACGATCACCCTGATGCAGACCCGCGTGCCGGCGCAGATGCGGGGTCGGGTCATGAGTTTGAACACGCTGCTCATCATGGGCGTGCGGCCGCTCGGCGACTTCCCCGCCGCTGCCGTCATCTCGAGTGTGGGTGCCCCGCTCACGGCCGCCGCGAGCGCGGTGCTCGTTGCGCTGATCGCAGTTGGCGTGGCGCTCCGGCCCGGAGTGCGCAACGCCTGAGGCCGCCGACGGCGATCCGCTACGCCGCCCGCCACGGCACGGCCTATCGCGACTCAGCGGTAGGCGCATGCCGACGAACGGACGACGACTTCCGCTGACGTCAAGGTGCGCCAGCGTCCGGCATAGTCACTGACCATGCTTAAAATCCGCAAAACCGCGTGCGCGCTGATCGGCGTATTTTGCTTGCCCGGCTGCGCCTGGGTGGGACCGCAATCGTTGCGCGCCGACCAGGTCAATTACGGCACCGCCTTGGGGGACGCGAAGAAACGTGAAATCCTGTCGATGATCGTCGGCCTTCGCTACGCCGACGCGCCCGCTTTCCTCACGGTGAGCCAAATCATTGCCGGCTACACGTTCACAGCCACCGGCGGCGCGACCGCGAATTCTTTACCCGATACGGGTGGACCGGCTGCCCAAGCCACCGGCATGGTGTCTTACTCGAATCGCCCCACTTATACATTCACCCCCACCACCGGCGAGGAATTCGCGAAGGCTTACATCCAGCCCCTGGCTCCGGCCCTCATCCTGCCGCTCGCCGATAGCGGCATCCCGATCGACCTGCTGCTGCGGATCACCGTGCAGACCTTGGGAGGACTTAACAATGCAACCATGCTCGGCGGTCCCGAGGGCAACGGTTCGCCCGGCTACTTCGAACTCCTTCAGGTCCTGCGTCGATTGCAGCTCGCCGGCGAAGCCGCCATCGAGTTCATCCCAGGGAGCAACTCCAGCCGGGTGCGGCTCGCGATCGGTCGCCAGCAAGGAGCCGAGCCGCCCGAGCACGCCGCCGATGTCGAGCGGGTCCGCACGCTGCTGCACCTTATGCAGAACCCCAATGGCTACGAAATCATCAGCGGCGGCGCCGCGCAGGGATCCGAGCAAATTTCCATCCGCACCCGCTCCATCCTCGCCATCCTCACCGACCTCGGCGCCGAAATCACGGTTCCCGGACAGGACGTGACCAGCGGTGCGACCAAGGCATCGATCGGCCTGGTCGGCGCCGAGACGCGCCCCATTGTCATCATCCACGCCGCCAATAAAGTCACGGGTACCGCCTATGCAGCGGTTGCGTACCATGCCGCGAAATTCTGGATCGACGATACCGATTTCGATTCCAAATATGCACTGACCGTGCTCCAGGATCTGATGGCGCTCGCCGAAGTCACCGACACTGCCCATGCTCCCGTGGTCACCGTTCCCGCCGGCTGAAGCCCCGAGCCGGCTCGGGGCTCCTGTCCGCTCCTCAAGTGCGCAGGTAACTCGCCCCATTGATGTCGATGATGCTGCCGGTCATGGCAGCCGGCGCGTCCAGGGCGCAAAACACCGCGGCAAGCGCCACCTCCTCGGGTGAAGAGACGCGCCCGAGCGGGTGCTGCGACAAGATCTCGGCACCCCCCGTCCCTTGGAGCAGCGGGATGGCCATGTCGGTCTCCACGAAGCCGGGCGCCAGGCAGTACACATACACACCCCGGGGTGCCAATGCTTTTGCCAATGACTGACTCAACGCATTCAAGCCCGCCTTGCTCGCACCATAGGCCGGTGCGTCGGGCTCGCCGCGAAACGCGCCACGGGAAGAGATGTTGACGATGCGGCCAACACCGAAACCCGCAGCAGCCCCACCACTCGGTGCAACCATGCCACCCCTCTGCGTAACCATGGTTTGCGCCGCCAGCAACGACAAGTTGGCAGGGGCGGACAGGTTCATGGCCAGAGTGACCTGCCACGCTGTCTGCCACGCCTCGAGGTCGCTCGACAAGGGTGGGTGGCTCAAGAACAGGCCGGCATTATTGACCAGGACGTCGATGCGTCCAAAAGCGGCAACCACCTCCTGCCAGAGCCGTCGAGTCGCACCGGCATCCTTGAGGTCGGCACGAAACAATTCGTGGCCGTCACCCGCAAGGCCGCCGCGCGCCTCATCCGCGGCGGCATCGTTCGCATGGTAGTGCAAGCCCACCCGTACTCCGCGGGCCGCGAGCCCGGTCGCGATGGCACGGCCGATCCCGCGCGAGGCGCCGGTCACGAGGGCCGAGGGTCGAAAAGGCGGTTTAACAGGTGGCATGCGAGGTCCTTGTAGGGGTGGCGGGATAGAATACCGAGCAGATGACAAATGTCACCTCAAAGTCCTGACGTTTGCGCCTACGCGCCAATGGCCACAGCACTCAGAATCTTCAGCGTGTTTCATACTCTCTGACTTCAAGGAGTGCGTCATGTCCAACGGCGAATCGGCAGTCTGCTCGTCCCGGGAAAACAGCATCCAGCAAACGGCCCCCGGGCGTGGAATCGGCGTCATGTTTCTGGCGTTCTTCGGAACGCTCTGGTTGGCGCTCGGATGCCTGGCGCAGGGGTCCCGATCGTTACCCTTGCTGGCGCTCGTGGGAGCGGGCGGTGTCGGGATTTTTCTGGCCGGCATGAAATTGTCTTACCGCGACGCTGCCGTCGGCAGCAGCCTCAGCCCGGGCGAACAGGCGAGGCGCCGCCGCGTGTTCCGTAATGTCAATCTGCTGCAATGGGGCGCCGTTGTCACTTGGATCGCCGTGCTGAATGTAAAGGGCCACGTCGAGTGGATCACCCCAGGCATCATGTTCATCGTCGGCGTGCACTTCTTTCCACTCGCGAAACTATTCAACAACCCAGCCAATGCCGTCCTCGGAGCGGCGTTCACTCTGCTCGCCCTGCTCTATCCTTTCTTGGCAAGCGGCGGCCCGACCAGCGCCATCGGCCCGGTGTGCGCGGGCCTCATATTGTGGACCGACGCGCTGGCGTGGCTCGCCATCGAGGCGCGACGGGCGCGAGCGCCGCGCCTCGGCGCCGGGGCGCCTCTCGCCGAAGGCGCACGTCGCCGATGATTCCGCGTCTGTTCAGGCAGGACGGACCGACGTCGGGCGCAACGGTGGCCCAGGGGCCGGACTACTCCGGCGGCCCTTGGGTCTACTTGTTCTGGCTGGGATTTCTTCTCTTGCCCTTGCAGCGGGGAGTGTATGCGCCCTGGTGGGCGACAGCGGCGGCCGTTGCGGCTTTCCTGGTCGTCCATTTTTGGGGATTTCTCAAGACCGGTCCAGCACTGTGGCTTGCGCGTCTAGCGATGTTCGGCATCGGCATCGCCCTGTTTCCTTACAATGCCTTTGCGCACACATTTTTCATGTATGCCGGCATGCCGGGCGCCCGCGCCAGTAACCGGGAGTCGATCCTCATCATCATCCTGACGGTGGCCGGCTCCTATGGTTATTTCATCCTGCAGCACATGAGCAGCATTTATTTTGGGCTGGTCTCGGTCATCGTGATCGGCCTGGGAGGCACGATCCTCAACTTGCGGGCGAATCGGCAAGCGCAGACGGCACTCGCGGGCAAGGACCTGGAAATCGCCCGGCTTGCCAAGATCGCAGAACGCGAGCGGATCGCGCGGGACTTGCACGACTTGCTCGGCCATACCTTGAGCGTCATCGCCATCAAGGCCGAACTCGCTCATAAGCTGCTGGGTATCGACGGCACCGGTGGGGGTATGGACGGCGCGAATGCAGCCACCGAAATGCGCGAGGTTGCCGAGGTCGCGCGCAAGGCGTTGGCAGAGGTAAGGCAAGCCATTGTCGGGCTGCGCAACATCGGCTTGCTCGATGCGACGCGCGCCGTCGACACCATGCTGCGAGCGGCAGGCTTGGAAACCCGTCTCAACGTGGAAGAACTGCCGGCTCTGACCCCCGCGCAGGAGAACGCGCTGGCGCAAGCCGTGCTCGAAGCCGGCACCAATATCGTGCGGCACGCCAATGCCAGCCGTGTGTCCATCTCGATTCTCTGCCGGCAGTCCCGAGTCACCGTCGAGGTGGACGACAATGGTCGCGGCGGCCCCCTGGATCCGGGCCAAGGCCTCTCCGGCATGCGGCAGCGATTGACCGCCCTCCGCGGCGAATTACAAGTGCGCGCACTCGAGCCGGGCACTCGCCTGATCGCGGCGCTGCCGCTCGCATCATGAGTATTCGTGTGGTTCTGGTCGAGGATCAGGCCCTGGTGCGCGGCGCTCTGGGCGCGCTGTTGCGCATGGACAAGGACATTGATGTCGTCGGCGAGGCGGGCGACGGCCGGAGCGGCCTCGAGTTGGTCGAGCGACTGACGCCTGATGTTCTACTCACGGATATCGAAATGCCGACGATGACCGGGCTCGAATTGGCGCAGCTCATCAAGGAGCGCCGCCTCGCCACACGAGTCATCATCGTCACCACGTTCGGGCGTGCCGGCTATCTACGCCGCGCGCTCGAATGTCATGTCGCCGGTTACCTGCTCAAGGACGCACCGAGCGAAAAACTCGTCGATTCGATCCGCCGCGTCGTGGCGGGCGGCCGGGCGATCGATCCGGAACTCGCGATGGCCGGTTGGGAGGGAGACGATCCGTTGACCGACCGTGAACGTCAAGTGCTGCGCCTGGCCGGCGATGGCAAATCCTCCGCCGACATCGCGGGTTTGGTGCATTTGTCCGAGGGCACCGTGCGCAACTACTTGTCGGAGGCGATAGCCAAGCTCGGTGCGGCCAATCGCATCGATGCCGCGCGCCTCGCCCGGCACAAGGGTTGGCTGTAAGGGCTGGCCCTGTGGGTGGCGGGCGCGCGGTCGGATGGTGATGCACGGCAGTTCCGTCGGGCCTACCGCCTGCCTCCCAACCCGTTCGGGCGCGAATTACTTATCCACCACATGCTTGAGAAATTCCTCCTGCACGGCATGAGGTCGCAAAAAACGCCCCTCGAGGTCCGTGGCGGAGAGCGGCTGCGCCAGCAGATACCCCTGACCTTCGTCGCATCCGTACTTTTTGAGCCACAGTAGCTGACCCTTTCTTTCCAGACCTTCCGCGGTAACCAGCAAGCCGAGACTTTTCGCAAGCGACATGATCGCCTTGACGATCGCGGCATCGCTGGTGGATTGGTCCACGTTTTGAATGAAGCTGCGGTCGATCTTGAGCCGGTCGGGCGGAAACTTGGTGAGATAGGATAGCGAGGAATAGCCGGTGCCGAAGTCGTCAAGGGCCACGCGGCAGCCCAGGGCGCGGATCCTTTCCACGCTGCTGCGCCCGGCGGTTGCATCGGTGACGAAAACCGATTCAGTGATCTCCGCCTCGATGAACGATGCCGCAATGCCCGTCCTCGTCGTCTCGGCATGGATGACTCGAGCGGGATCGGCGAATAGGAGTTCCTTGCCCGATACGTTGATGGCGACCGGAACTGCGATGCCGGCAGCGTGCCAGCAAGCCAGTTGTTCCGACACGGCGCGAATCACCCACGCTCCGAGATCGACTATCAGGCCTGTCTCTTCCGCCACGGGTATGAAGCGATTCGGTGCGACTTCTCCGAGTTCCTCATCAAACCAACGCACGAGCGCTTCTGCTCCGACGACCACGCCGTCGGTCAGCCGAAATTTTGGCTGGTAGCGCAGAGCCAGGCCGTTGCCGCGCAGCGCATGGCGCAGACGTGTCTCCAAATCCACCGAGTCCCGAATCCTCGCGCTCATCACGGGCGCATACACGACCACCTTGGCGCCACCGCTCAGCTTTGCCTGATACATGGCGGTGTCGGCATGCTTGAGCAAGGTCTCGACATCGGTGCCGTCTTGCGGATACACCGCAACTCCGACGCTGAGTGCAGTCAGGAATTCCACCTTGCCGTAGGAAATCGGCTTATCGAGTGCGTCCGAGACCGCCTTCGCTATGTCGAGCGCGAGCGATTTGGCCTGCGTGTGGCGCACGATGATGACGAATTCGTCGCCTCCAAGCCGGGCCAGAAACAAATCGAGTTCGGGTTGGACAAAGGACTCGAGGGTGGAGCAGAGCACCTTGGCGACACGCTGCAGTACCGTATCCCCCACCGAATGGCCAAAGGTATCGTTGATGCGCTTGAACCCGTTCAGATCAAGGTACATGAAGGCGACGGACTGTGATTCGGCGGCCGCCAGGTCGAGGTATTGCGAGGCCTTTTCGCTGCACTGCTGACGATTCGGAAGACCCGTGAGCGTGTCGAAGAAAGCCAGGCGTTCGATGCGCAGAGCGGCCGCCGTGCGTTCACTGGTGTCCTGACGGACGACGAGCACATCGCCGCCCTCGCAACGGGTAAACCGCAACTCCGCGGAACGTGGTGTGCCCGCAGGACTCAGCGCACCGGCGTACCCCCGCGTGTCTTGCGGATTTGAGGAATCCACGGTGGCGGCATCACGGAGGGTCAGCATACGGGGACGGGCATCGTGTGCGGTCTGTGCCACGATGTCGAGAACTTCGGCGAGCCGGTCTTCGGGCACCGCGGCGGCGAGTCCCGTGGCGCCGGTTGCGAGTTTGTTCTGGCTCCACCGTAATTCGCCCGCCGGCGAGAGCACCCACAGGGCGTCTGGAATTGCTTCGATCAGCGTCAGGACTTTTGCTTCCCGCTCGGCGTTGCGGACGATATAGGCAAGCCGATGAGGTAGCAGCGACCAGTTGACCGGCTTGGCCACGAAATCCGTCGCCCCTGCCTCGTAAGCCAGGTTGATGGCCGCCTTGTCGTCTCTTCCCGTGACCATGACGATCGGCAGAGACATCCGCTTGGCGGCCCGGACGCGCTTGCACACGTCGAAGCCGCCCATGCCCGGCATTTCGACATCCAGCAGCACGATGGCCACATCATGTGCCAATGCGGCCTCCAACGCATCGGCGCCGTTATCAAAAACGAGCGGCTGAAAGCCCGCGGCGCTCGCCGCCTCGCTGAGCAACAGTCTGCCGGTGTCCTCATCGTCGGCCACGAGTGCAAGCGGTTTCGGCGGGGACATTGTCATGCGCTCGCCGAAAGTGTGTGCTGTTTCAGGGCGGCGAGCAGAGCGGGCAGGGCTGCACGGAGCATGGTATGAGAATCATGCGCCTGGGTCGCATGCTCAACGTCACAATTCGCCTCGAGCTCTGCCAGTTGCGCGGCAAACTCGTGGGCTCCGACGTTTCCAGCCGCTCCCTTGAGCTTGTGCGCAGCTTGCCGTGCGCAGTTCCAGTCCTGGGCTCGCAGGGCGGTATCGATACGCTCCAACGCCTCTTCGGCGACGGTTTCGAACAGCGTCACCAACCGCCTCAATAGCGCATGGTTCATGCCGCCGCCGAGACTGCCGATTTGCGCCATCCCGGCGACATCCACGAGGGTCAGATTTCTGCCGGCGTCTCTTAGCGCTGCCACCCGGCGCCCAGTGTCCCCGGCATCGATCCAACGCCTGAGGAGCAGCGTCAGTTCGGCCAGAGAGTAAGGCTTGCTGAGGATGTCATCCATGCCCGAGAGAACGCATTCGTCGCGAAGTGCGGACGCATGGTTCGCCGTCAGTGCAACGATCGGCGTGCGCACCGCGGTGCCTGCCGCTCTGCTGCCCAGTCCCCCCGTATTGCTGCCGCCCACCGACGTGCCGCGTTCCGCTGCTCTGATGCGGCGGGTGGTCTCGTAACCATCCAAGCCTGGCATGTTGAGGTCCATCAGGATCAGATCGAAGCGCTCGTTCTCGCAGCGCGAAACGGCCGATACGCCGTCCCTCAGCCAGACACTGCTACAGTTCAGCATGGCGAGATACCCCTCGGCCACCGCGGCATTCACCGCATCGTCCTCGACGACGAGCACGTGAGCAGACGGCATCGGACAGCAAGACGTGCCTGCCGCATCTCCGTGCACGGTCGCGGCATCCGAGGATGTGTCGCGCTCCAACCTGTCTGGCTGGCCGCTCACGGTGCCCGAAGCCGTCATCGCACCCGAGACGCTCATGGCCAAGGCGAATGCGTCGCGGTGAATCGGACTTCGCAACAAGGCGTGCTTGTGCACGCGCGATTCCAGTCTCTGTGCCTCGATGGAAGCGGGATTGGCGACGATGACAGATCGATGCCGGAGCCCCTCCGCCAAAAAACGGTCGATCTGCTGTAGATGACCGTCTACATCCACTATGACGATGGGGTTGTCGTCCGCTGCCGCGGCGCGGTCGACCGTCGCCGTCTCCGCCTGCAAGCCGAGTAATGCGGCATGGCGACGCAATGATTCGCGCAGGGCATGCCGCTCGGTTACCAGCAACACCGGGCGTTCGGCGGCCGCCGGCGCAGCGACCATCGGCGCAGCGACCATCGGCGCACCGACGGTCGGCGCAGCGACGGTCGGGGTAACGACGGTCGGCGCGGTTGCAGGCAGCTTGGCTAGCGCTTTGCACTTGAAGGTGATGGCGAATGTCGATCCCTTGTCGGGCTCGCTTTCGACGACGATGTCGCCGCCCATCAATCGGATCAATTCTTGGCAGATCGACAGGCCCAGGCCCGTGCCGCCGAAGCGGCGCGTGGTGGTCTCGTCGGCTTGGGTGAAGGGCTCGAAGATTTTTTCGCGCGCGGATGCGCTGATGCCGACGCCGGTGTCGGCCACGCTGATTTTCATCTGCACGAGTTCCGGCCCGACGAGCTCCATGTCGCAGGTGACCACAACCTCGCCGCGCTCGGTAAATTTGACGGCATTCCCCACCAGGTTCATCAGGATCTGGCGAATGCGCAACGGGTCCCCGAGCGGTGCAAGGTCGGTCGGCAACGCAGGGCACACGATGAGATCGATGCCCTTGGCTTCCGCGGCACCGGTAAACATGGCGACGCATTCCTCGATCAAGAGATTCACATCCAGGGGCAGAGTTTCCAGCTCGGTTTTGCCCGCCTGCGCCTTGGAGAGATCGAGCAGATCGTTCAAGATCTGCAACAATGTCTGCGCCGATGTCCGAATCGTCTGCAGCTGGCGCGCCTGCGTGACGGACAGCGGCGATCGAGCTATCAGCTCCGTCATGCCAACCACACCGTTCATGGGTGTACGCAATTCGTGGCCCATGCGCGCCAGGAAATCGCTCTTGGCCTCGCTCGCGACGATGAGTTGTTGATTCGCGTCGCGAAGTTCCTTGGTTCGCAGCGCGACTTCCGATTCGAGTCGCTGCTGCACAGCCAGCGCGCCACGCAGCTTTGCCCGCTGCGCGCGGGCCGCCCACAGGATGAAGCCGATCGCCGACAAGGCGTACGCCGCGTAGGCCGGCACGGACACCCACGGCGCAGCTTCTTTATGAATCGTCAGCCGGTAGGGAACCGTGCTCCATACAGAATCCGCATTGGCGGCGCGCACCTCCAGGATATGATCGCCCGCAGGCAGATTGGTCAGCGTGACTCGGCGCTGCGAATTGAGGTCTATCCATTTATCGGTCAGTTGGCTCACCCGGTAGGCGAGCCGATTGCGGCGCGGCGAGGTGAAGTCCAATGCGGCGAAATCGAACGACACCACGCTCGCGCGGTAATCGAGTTGCACGCGCTGCAGAAGCCAGTTCGGCGTTGCTTCATGGATGGGCGCGCCGAGCACCTCGAGGCCCGTGAGCGCGATCCGCGGCGGCTGTGCTGCAGCGGCAAGGCGAGCCGGATCGAACACGTTGAAGCCGCCCGCACCGCCAAAGCACAGCCGCCCATCCCGGGTGCGGAAATAGGCGCCGGAGCTGAATTCTTCACCTTGCAGACCATGCTCGCGATGGTAGGTCTTGACCGCATGGCTGGCAGGATCGAAGCGCATCAGTCCGGCATTTCCGCTCAACCACAGCTGGCCTGTACTGTCGCGCAGTACCGCGTAAATGGTGTCGCTTGTGAGTCCTTCGGTTTGCGAAAAGGTCTGAAATTTAACCCCCTCCGGCGCCGACGATGAACCGATGACGGCATCGAGTCCGCCGCCGTCGGTGGCCGCCCATAGTTGCCCGTTCGCATCTCGTTCGAGGGCGTACACGATATTCGACGACAAACTTTCGGCGTTCGCCGGATCGTGCCGGTAGGAGTGAAAAACAACGCCTCTTGCATCGGCGACGTCCAGCCCCCCATTCTCGGTGCCCATCCAGATGTTGCCGGCCGCGTCTTCGATGAACGCGGTAATATTTTCGGAAGTGGTGGCTCCGGAAACAGCCGGATCCATGGGTAACTGTCGGACGATTCCCGTCTCGGGATCCAAGATGTTCGCGCCGCCGCCGTGCGTGCCGATCCAAAGCAGCCCGCTCTTGGTTTCATAGATGGAGGCTATTCCCGGCGCACTGAGAGAGTGGGGATCGCCCGGACGCGCGCCGATGGAGGTGACCCGGCCGTCGGGCGAGAGGCGCTCCAGACCTTTGCTCCAGGTGCCGATCCACAGGTTGCCATGGCGATCTTGGTGCAAGGACATGATACGGCGATCACCCAGCGCGTTATCCTCGTGCAGAATGGCATCCAGGTTGATGGCATTGCCCGTGTCCGGATCGAAATTATAAAGCCCGCCTCCCATGGTACCCATCCACACGTGGCCATCCGGAGCATCCGCGAAAGACACCACCCACCTGCCTTCGAGCCAGCCGGGATTTCTGCCCCCCAGTTCCCAACTGTGAGAATTCCAGCGATCCACGCCGGCAGCCCTCGTCCCGATCCACAGGAGACCTGCGTCGTCCTCGTACAGCGACATGATGAAGGAGTCACTCAAGGAGTCCGGATCGGATTTGTCGTGCGCATAGTGGCTGATGCCCATCGACGGCAGATTCAACGCATCGAGACCGGCAGCCGTGCCGATCCACAGGTGCCCGGTATGATCCTCGAGCACGCTGTGCACTTCGTCGCTGGCAATGGAGCCGGGATCGCTTCCGTGACGCATGGCCGCCAACGCATGCCCGGACGAGGTCAAATGCACGAGACCGGATTCGTGGGTGCCGGCCCACACCGTACCGTCGCTCGAACGAACAATGGCCGAGATCTGCTTCCCCGCCAGCAATGGGTGTTCATCCGCGAACTCGTCATGGATGAAGCGATTGCCGTCGAGCCTCCAGCGATCGACGCCGGTCTGGGTTCCGATCCACATCGCGCCTTGCGGATCCTCCATCAACGAATAGACTCGATCGTCGATCAATGAATCGTTCGCGTTCGGTCCTCGACGTAGATGCGCGATTGCGCCAGTGCGGGGATCCAGGACGTCGACGCCGGCGTCGAGCATTCCGATCCAAATGCGGCCGCGGCGGTCGATCAACAAAGTCCGCAGCGAGTCGCCGGCGATCGATCCGGGATCCTTCTCGTCGTGTTTGTACACGGTGAAGGTATCCGACGCGCGGTTCCATCGTGCCAGTCCCGCACCTTTGGTGGCCAACCACAGATCGGCGTTCCCATCCTCGGCGATCGCAAAGATGAAGTTGCCCGGCAACCCGCCCTGCCGTTTCGGCGAGTACGCGTAGCGATAGATCTCGTGCCCGTCGTAGCGAACGAGGCCGTCCTCGGTCCCGAACCAGATGAACCCTTGGGAGTCGTGAAGCGTCGTAAAGATGGTCCCTTGCGGCAACCCGTCCGCCGTGGACAAGTGCCCGAGAATCAATGGGCGGGGATTAGGCATTACCGCCGCCACCGAACTCGTGGACGAGAACGCGATGCCCAAGAGGACGATCATCGTGCACCACATCCGAGGCGTCATCGGGTGGGTCCTGCCGCTCTACACATTTGGCCGTATGAGCCGTAAATGTCGCCGCTGCCCTGCTCGCAACCGATCGACAGCAAACCTCGGTGTTGCTCCTGGCTGTCGACGGCGGTCGCGATGGGGACGAGGTTCATTGCGCGCGCCATGGCCACGACGGCACGACAGATCTTGTACGCTGTGACGTCACTCGCCATCGCGGCGGCGCATGCTCGATCCAACTGCAGCCCCCATATCGGCGCCTTTGCCAGCCTTTCGATCGAGGATGATTCCCTGCCGATTTCGTCGACGACGAAGCGAATGCCGCGATCGGCGAGGCCATGCCATTCAACCGCTTCTCGCGCGGAGTGTATCCTCTCTGAAATGCGCAATTCGAGCCGCGACGAGTCGATGGAGTGCTCATCCAGGACGTCGTGAACGTCGCTGATGAATGTGCCGTCGAACACGTGGTGTCTCAGCGCGCCGAAGGAAATCCGGACGTCGTCCGCGACGCCGGGAAGCATGACGAGCGCATCTTCGCATAACTGCGTCAACAGGGCGCGGGACAACGCGGCGGCGCAGCCGGTGGCGGCCGCGGCACCGAGAAATTGAGCCGGTGGAATCTCGCCGCGCATGGGATGGAGCCAGCGTACGTATGCAGCCATGGCAACAAGGCGACCTGACTTAAGGTCGTGGCGGGCGCGATAGCGGAGCCGGATGTCGCCATTCTTGAGCGCGTCGCGGAGCTCTCGTGCGACGTCGAGCCGCGTCAGGACGCGAAGTTTGAGCGTGTCGGAAAAGAAGGCGGCCCCGGTCGCCTCAGAGCGGCGCGCCTCGATCGCAGCGGAGCGAGCGCTTTCCAGCAGCGATTTCAGCGAGCCGGTGTCCTGCCCGAAGATGGCGACGCCGGCATAGGGCTGCAGATGAAAAGAGGCGTCTCCAAAATCGAGACGCCCTCGAAGGCTCTCGCAGATCCCGCCGATGTTCCGTTCGATCGTGTCCCGATCGGCATGTTGGAATACCACCGCCAATTCATCGTCGCCGGTCCGGCCGACATACCAACTCGAACTTTCCGAGGCCTCCTGCTCGATCGACGCGAGACGTCGTAGCGCGGCGCCGATCAACTGGTCGGAAACATTCGAGTCCATGATCTTGGAGATCTCCGCAATGCCATCGAGGCGGATGACGGCCAAGGCGATGGAGCGCTCGCTCAAGGTGGCCATCGAAACGGACTCGGTCAAACGCTGCCAGAATTTGCGGCGGTCCATGCGGTCTTCACCGTCGGTTGAGCCGCTGGGCAGGGCCCGGATCATGCCGACGGCTGCGTTCGGCGAATGCGCAGTGACGCGAACTTCGTAATGTCGTCCTGAGTGAATCGCGTTGCCCTCCGCGGTACCGCGGGACGCCAGTGCCCGACGCGTCAGTTGCCGCACGAGCACGCGGAACGCAGCGGGCCATTCGGCTGCGGTGTGAAATTCCGGGAGCAGCCGGCCGCCGGCCAGCCGTAGGACGGAACCGTCGCGGCCCAGCTGCACGATCAAATCGGGAAGTGCATCGATCGAAATTTTATGGAGATCGGCTGACATTCACTCGGATGATGCCCTGCGTCCGTGGGACTTTTCCGGCACTGATCGGCAGTTGTGCGGGGCGCTGCGGCGCAGCGCAATGACCGGTGGGTGACCGTCGTACCGGCGTATGCCGCGCAGGCGTGAGTTGCTCGGATGTTCGTCGTGTCCTGTTTTACATCACGACACTTAACCGACGATTATTTGAACCGGGTCATGAAACGCGCGGGATGGCTGTTAGAGGGAGCGCTCGGCTCGGCGCGATTCTTTGCGTCTAATGCGCCTCGTGAGAACTGGCGAACTGATCGGCAAAGGAGTCAATGTGCGAAACCTGATCCGTGCATGCTTTGGGGTGGTGTCCCTCTTCGGGGCGGTGTCGGTCTTGACAATATCCGCCGACGTCGCGTGCGCGATGGACGCGATCGATGGAAAACCGTTGCAGAGCGCGGCGCCGCCCGGCAATCCTTGGAACCAGCCGGAGAGCAGCGCGCGCTCCCGCCCGTACATCGTACAGGCTGCCACGATGCTCGTGGCGCGGCGCGAGATCGAGCGCGTCGGTGCGAGGCCGGGCAAGGAGCTGCGCATCATCGGGGCGGTGGGAACGGAACTGACGAGCTCGCAGTTGGCGCGGTTGCATGCCCGGGGGATCGCTCGAGTGTATCCGGACCGGCAGGTCGGTCCTGAGGCATTGACGCTGACCGTCACCAACCCCGTCCTGGAAACCGAGGTCGCCACTGAAACCACGTTCAATCCTCTCGTCGACGGCGGTCCCCTCAATGCGGAACCCAATAATTACGTCACGGACTATCCCCTGCAAGTCGGCGCCACACAGCTTCAACAAGCTGGCATCAACGGCAGGGGTGTGACGATTGCGGTGCTCGATACGGGCATTTGGACGGGCGGCGGCCAGAACTTCGCCTCGCGAATCCTCGCCAGCGTCGACATTGTTGCGGGGGGAACGCAGCCCGTGACGTCGGATCCTTATGGGCACGGCACGCACGTGGCGTCGATCGCCGCCGGCGGAGCCACGACCTTGTGGGGCTCGGCATTCGGCATCGCGCCCGAGGCCAACCTCGTCATCGTTCGCGCCTTCGATGCGTCAGGTGCCGGCTCCTACAGCAACGTGATCGCCGGACTCGCCTGGATCATCGCGAACAAGCAGAAGTACAACATTCGCGTGGTGAATCTGTCATTCGGTGCGCCGCCGGAATCGAACTACTGGAATGATCCGCTCGACCAAGCCGTGATGGCCGCGTGGAAAGCCGGCATTGTGGTGGTTGCGTCGGCGGGCAACTCGGGCCCCACGCCGATGACCATCGGTGTCCCCGCCAACGTCCCCTACATCATCACCGTCGGTGCCATGACCGACAATTTCACCCCGTCGAATCCCAACGACGACAAACTGGCCTCTTTTTCATCGACCGGGCCGACTTATGAGGGTTTCGTCAAGCCGGAGCTCGTTGCGCCCGGCGGACACATGGTCGGATCGCTTTCTTACCAGAGCTATCTGGCCAGTATTGCCGTCAAACCCATGTCCTCCTCAGAATCGCTATTCGTGATGTCCGGAACGTCACAGGCTGCAGCAGTCACCACCGGCATCGTAGCGCTCATGCTGCAGGCCAATCCCAGCCTCACCCCGGATGCGATCAAGTGCCATCTGATCGCCGCGGCGCAACCGGCACTCACTTCGGCGGGTGTTCCCGCCTACAGCATCTTTCAGCAGGGAGCGGGGCTCGTGAACGCGCCTGGTGCGGTCTACAGCACGGTGAGCGGGTGCGCGAATCAAGGTCTCAACATCACCGCCGATCTTGCCGGCACGGAACACTTCGGCGGCCCTGCCAATGAAACGCCAAACGGGACCTACTATCTCATGAACATGAATTCCTCGACGTATGGAACTCCGATGTCGGGCGCGGGCTATACGTGGGATCAGGCTTATGCCGGCACACAGGGCTACGCCTGGACGCAGAGTTACGCCTGGTCCAACGGCTACGCGTGGACGCAAGGTTACGCGTGGAGTCAGGGGTATGCGTGGACACAGGGCTATGCTTGGAGTCAGGGCTACGCCTGGACACAATCAGCACCCTGGGCGGGCAGCCGCTCGACACCCCCGGTAACGAAGGCCGCGTCGATCGACGATTGGGTACCCAACGAATAGCTCGCCATTGAGGCGTCGCCTGCGTGATCGTTGCGAAGCGTGCGCGGCGCCAGGCGGTCCAGTGGGCATTTGACACTGGGCCGCCCGCGGCCACGGTATGCTGTGCCAACTCCTTTCACCTCCGCATCCCGACCATGGCACGACCTCCCGCTCCTCTGATGCCCTCGATAGTTGCCTGGCTGGGTTATGGCGGTCTCCTGCCCTTCGCAGGTCTCGCGGCGGCGGCGGTTCTGGGCGGTGACTACGCACCGCTGGCCGGCCACGGCCTGCGGGACTACGGCGCGGTGATCTTGAGTTTCGTCGGCGCCATCAACTGGGGCTTCGCGATGACAATCGGCACCTTGAGCGAGCGCCGACGCACCGAGCTGTGGATTTGGAGCGTGATACCGGCCCTCGTGGCGTGGGTCGCCCTGTTCCTACTGCCGGCGACCTCGAGCGCAGTGCTGGTCATCGGCTTCATCGTGCAGTACTGGCAGGACCGTCGGCTCGCACGCGAAACGGTGCTGCCGGCGTGGTTCATCCCACTGCGGCTGCGGCTCACGATCGGTGCGATTCTCTGCCTGACGGTGGGCGCGCTCGCCGCCTCGGCCCGTGGTCCGATGTAAGCTCCGGGCGATGTACCTCCTCCGTCACGGTCAGAGCTATTTCAATCTCCACTTCAGCGAGCGGCGGGTGGACCCCGGCATCGAGGACCCGGAGCTCACGCCCTTGGGCACTGAGCAGGCACAAGCCGCAGCACGGAAGCTCGCCGGCGCGGCGCTCACCCGCATCATCGTCTCCCCCTACACCCGTGCGCTGCAGACTGCCGAACCGATTCGCGCGGCCAAGGGGGTGCCAGTCGAGGTGATGCACCTCGTCCGCGAACGTGCTGCCTTTGCCTGCGACATCGGCAGTGCGCCGGAACAATTGTCGAGGCGCTTTCCCCAGCATGATTTCGCGCACATACCCCGGCAGTGGTGGCATGAGGGCCTCGAATCCGAGGAACACACGGTGATGCGTGCGAATCAATTCCGCGCGCTGGTTGCCAACCGCCCCGACAATGAAACGACGCTGTTGGTGAGCCATTGGGCGTTCATCCTGGCCCTCACCGGTGTCTCGCTCGACAATGGCGAACTCATGCAGTACGACCCGACCACCGGCACCTCATCACTTTAAATGATATAGCGCCTCGGCGTTCCCCCGAAGCACCAGGCGCGCGATCTCGCCGGCGCGCTGCCGACTGATCTCCCCGTCCTCCACCATGCCGGTCAGCGCGATGCCCAATGCCTGCCTGGCATCGTGACTCGCGATCCAGGCCGCCTCCGGCCAGCCCATCTGCTCGGAGAACCCGTAGGCGTCGCTGCCGAACAGCACCTTGTCAGGCACGAACTCCAGCCACTCGCGGAGCCATCCGGCCTGCGTATGGGGCGTGAAGAGGATGTCCTGGCACGAAATGTCCGCATACACATTCGGCTTCTGCAACAACGCGGCCGTTTCGTGAACATAGGGCCATCCGCCGTGCAACAGCACGAAGTTGGTCTTGCGCAGCCGCTTATCGTTGAACAGCGGCTCGAGCAACAGCGGATTCACACCGGCGACGGAGAAGTAGCTGCCGATTCCGCCCAAGGTGTGCAAGTGCACGGCCATCCCCAGCCGTCCACACTCCGCAGCAATGTAACGGAATAAAAAATCCTGCAGCAGCTTGTAATCGGCGGCATCCGGCTGACCGCCGCCGATCCAGCGCGCATAAGTTTTTTCGACGACAGCACGCGGCGGATCGCTGAAATCGAACGATCGCAGGTACGCGACCTCGAACTTCTCCGCCAGCGCCCCGCCGGCTTTATGCCGTTCAAGTGTGGCGGTCACGACCTTCTTGAGGTATTCGTCCAAGGTGGACGGTGCCGCCGTCAACCCGGATTCCTTGAGGTAGCGGCTGCGGACGATGGCTTCAAGCTTGAAAAATACCGTTCGGTCGGGTGTCGCCGCAGCGAGACCGCTGTTGTCCAAGGGGAACAACAAGGCATCCGCAAACGGCACCCAACGAAAGCGCGGCGGCTCGATGCCGTAGCCCATCGCCACGCGGTTGGCCAGCATGGTGCCGATGCCGGCCTGATCGAGCGCCCAGGTGGGAAAGTGCTCACCCTGCGCGGCCTGCACTTTTTCCCGCGCCGCGTTGAGCTTCGCCAATCCGGCGGCGTCGAGCGGCGGCGGTGTGGCGAAGCCGTAAAGCGCCTGCCATGCCGCGCCGAGCAAAGGAAAATCCTCGCGCAACGGCGCCGGGTCGGTCTGCGCCTCCAAGGAATCGGCCGGCAGGGCATCGAACTCACGGTCGGTTGCCATGGCCGGCGGCGCCAACACTGGATGGGCGTGATTGTCGATGGCCTGAATGGAAGCGATCTCGCGTTCGATCTGCGGATCCACCGGCTCGGCCGTTGCGCCGCCGGCGATCAGCAGCAACCCCGCCCAACCAACAGCACGCCAAAGTCGTATCATATGCATCAGCAGGTCACCCTATACTCAGCAAATTGCCGCGGAAAGCGCCGCGGCATTATGGCGCGGTCGGCCTGCGGTCTCAAATCGCTGCACGGTTTTTCACCGACGTCAATTCCAAGGCTTTACCGACAGGCGCGGCGTCGGCTGCAGGGGAGAATGGCGACTATGCAGAGACCCATGGAGAGCACCCGTCTCGGGGCAGGACGTCCGCTGTTGCTGGTGCATGGTCTCGGCGGCAGCTCACGCTCTTGGAATCCCATTCTTTGTCACCTCGCCGCCGAGCGGGAAGTGATCGCAGTCGACTTGCCGGGATTCGGCACCACCGCGCCGCTGACCGGCGAGGTTTCCATTCGAACGCTGGCGGACGCCGTGACCCGCTTCGTGCGCGATCACGATCTGCAAGGTATCGATGCGGTCGGCTGCTCCATGGGTGGACGACTGGTGCTCGAACTCGCGCGCCGCGGCGGCGTGCTTGGTGGGGTCGTGGCACTCGATCCCGGCGGATTCTGGCGCGATTGGGAGCGGCGGTTCTTCTATGTGTCGCTGGCTGGGTCCATTCGCCTGCTGCGTCGCCTGCACCCCGTTTTGCCATGGATCATGAAGCACCGGGCGAGCCGCGCATTGCTGCTTGGACAATTCTCGGCGCACACCCGCGAGCTGCCCATGACCGTCTTGGATGAGCTGCAAAACTGTGTCGCTTCGCCCTCGTTCGACGACGCGCTCAAGAGCCTCGCATTCGGTGAACCGCAACATGGAGCTGCGCGCGGGTCTATCCATCATCCTCTCATCATCGGCTGGGGACGCCGTGACCGCGTGTGCCTTCCGGGCCAGGCCGCACGCGCCTGCGCGCTGTTCCCGGACGCGGCTTTGCACTGGTTCGAGAACAGCGGGCACTTTCCGCACTGGGACGAGCCGGCGGCCACGGCACAACTGATTCTCGAGAGCCTGCCCGGAGCCGCGTACCCGCTGGTGCGTTCAATGTCCATCCCGGTTCGGCGCCATGCCAGCCAGGTTTGACGACTTCCGCTCTTCTCGCCGGAGCCGCGGCGAGCAGCCGGTCGATTGCCGAACGGACGCCGCTTACGGTATGGTCGATCGCTGTGATGGGAGGAATCCAGGATGGCGATCAGCGCACTTTGAACATGTCGGCCGTTTCTGCCATCCCCCTGTTTCACGTCGTCGGCTTCTCGGGTCACCGCTCTATCGATGACCCGGCCGCTGCGGCGGCGGCCATCAGGACAGCGCTCGAGACGCTGCGCCGCGAAGTTCCCGGCGAGTGGATTGGTTTGTCGTCGGTCGCCACCGGCAGCGACCAGCTGTTCGTCGAGCAGGTAAGGGCGCTCGCTTTGTCCTGGCACGCCATCCTGCCCTTGCCGCAAGCCGAGTTTCGAAAGGACTTCACCGCCGGCGATTGGGCCATGGTCGAACAGGTACTGAATCGCGCCGAACATCTGCGCATCATCACCGGCCAGGGTAGCCGTGAAGATGCCTACCTCGACTGCGGCCTCGAAACCGTGGACGGTGCCGATGTTCTGATCGCCGTATGGGACGGCGAGCCCGCCCATGGCAAGGGGGGCACCGCGGACGTGGTCGAGTACGCCCTGTCGATCGGCAAGCCCGTGCTGATCATCGACGCGGCGACGCTCACACTGCGGCGTGAACATTGGAACAACTTCCAGCATAGCGACGCGAGCCTGGCGAAGCTCAACGCCTTACCGAACGTATCCGACGCGCATGGCGGCAATCCTTTCAAGGCACCGGACCGGGTGTACCTCTTCCAGCAGAAATGCGATGTGGCCGCGAGCCAGGGCGCGCCACAGTTCCGGCGGCTGATCGTCTCGACGGTGCTGCTGCACGTCACCGCCACGTTGATCGCTGCCATGGCACTGGCCTACGCGCTACATGAGCTCGTCTTTCCCTGGCTCAAATTGCTCTGCCTGGCCGGTGCGCTCGGCGTGGCGCTGGTTTTGCGCCGGCATGCGCACTCCCACCACAACTGGGTCCGCTGCCGTTTGGCCGCAGAATTTTGCCGCTCTGCACTGGCCACGTGGGGGCTGCCGCGGGCTGCGCCCTTGTTCGAGGATCTCGATCTGCCGGGGGTTCGCGGGCTCGGCCGGGCCCTGCACATCATGCACAGCCGCGCGTCGATGGCCGAACCGGTGAGCATGAATGACTTCAAGAAAATCTATCTCGAGCAACGACTGCACGATCAGCTCACCTACTACCGACGCCAGGAAATGCGTGCGCTGCCGCTGTTCAAACGGCTGAATCTGGGATTTTGGAGCGCCACGCTGCTCGCCATCGCAAGCACGCTTGCCTATGCAATTTGTCGTACCCTCAACCTGCATGTTGCAGAATGGATCGAGACGACGGTGTTCTATTTTCTCCCCATCTCCCTGCCCGTCGTGGCTGCAGCATTCATTTCAATGATTTCCATCAATGATCTGCAACGTCGCGTGGCACGTTACAGGGAAATGCAGATGATCCTCGAGGAGAGCAGCAAGAAAGTCGCGTTCTGTCAGACGTGGAACAGCCTCGAGCGCGTTGTACTCAAGACCGAGCACGCCTTGATGCAAGAAGTTCTCGAATGGCATTCGATCACCAGCTTCAACGAGTCGCATTAGCATGCGCGTCGGCTTTCGCGTGCAAGTTGACTGGGGCGTGCGCGCCCGGAGTTGCCGAACGCGCTCGTTGTGGCTGGCGGCTGCCGCAATTGCGCTCTGCGGCCGCGCGACCCCGGCCGATCTGCGGCCGCTGACGGCCGACGATTACTATAATTTTCTGGACGTCACCGATCCGCAGATGGCACCGGACGGCGCCAGCGTGGCCTACGTGGTCACCAAGAACGACCGCGCCAGCGATTCGGCCAGAAGCGCCGTTTGGATTGCCCGTTGGGACGGACACGAGCAGCGGGCGCTCACCGAGGGTGAGAGCGCCACAGACCCCAAATTCAGCCCCGATGGGCGTTATGTGAGCTTCCTGTCGGCGCGTCCCGCCGATGCCCCGGCACAGGTGTGGCTGCTCGATCTGCGGGGCGGCGAAGCCCGTCAAGTCACCCACACAGCGGGCAGCATCGACGGCTACTCTTGGTCGCCCGACGGCAAACAAATCGTTCTCGTCGTCAAGTCCGGCCCAGGTGCCCAGAAGACGCCGTCGCCGATCGTCATCGACGGCTACCAATTCAAGGCCGACATCGAGGGGTACCTGACTGAGGCGTCGCATGGACATCTCGACCTCGTTGACGTGGCCGCCGGCACCGAGACCCCCTTGACGACGGAAGCGAAGTTCAACGACGCGGAACCGGTGTGGGCTCCCGACGGCAAATCCATCGCCTACGTGAGCAATCACAGCCCCGACGCCGAGCGCAGCGGCGAGGAGGAGATCTATGTGATCGAACCGCACTCAGGCGCGATCCCGCGGCGCCTGGCGGCGACCTACTCTCCGAATAGTCAGCAGCTTGTGTGGAGTCCCGACGGACGCTTCATTTGCTTTCGCCGGGGCCGCGAACCGCGGTACGTCGCCTACATATCGGACAGTCTCGCGATGGCTTCGGTCCGCGACGGTTCGGTACGGCCCCTGACCGACTCGCTGGATCGACAGGTGTTTCACGGGTCCTTCAGCGATGACGGTTCAACGATCGATTTCATCGTCGAGGACCGGGGCGGCACCTACCTCGCAGAACTCACGCTGGCCACCGGTAAAATCGAGCGCCTTGCTGCGGGAACGGCGACCCTTTTGGACAAATCCGTCGCGGCCGGCCACGTCGTCGTGCGCGCCTCGACGGCTGACCGGCCACCTGAACTGTACGCCTTCGAGGCGGGCGGACTGCGCCCGATAACCCGGCACAACGATGCTCTGATGGCGGGTCTCAGACTGGGCACGGTGCAGGACATCGAATTCAAGAGCCGGGATGGAACCCAAATCCAAGGACAGCTGGTCAAACCACCGGGCTATGAGACCGGGCGGCGCTATCCCACCATCCTGTGGATCCATGGCGGCCCCGAAGGTCAGGACCGGCAGGAGCTGATCCCGGAAGGGTATTCGCCGTCGCTCGAACGGCTATTGTTGGCGGCCCAGGGCTACGTGGTGCTCGCGGTGAACTACCGGGGCAGCAGCGGGCGGGGGCGGCGATTCCAAGAGAGTATCCTTGCCGATTGGGGCCACAAAGAAGTGGCGGATCTGCTGGCGGCGGTCGACTACGCTGTTGGCCTCGGGATAGCCGATCCCGACAAACTCGGGATCGGCGGCTGGAGCTATGGCGGCATACTGACGGATTACACCATTGCGACCGATGCGCGTTTCAAAGCGGCCATCAGTGGCGCGGGAAGCGCGGATCAGATAGCCATGTATGGACACGATGAATATGCCCTGCAATACAACGCCGAAATTGGGCCGCCCTGGAAGGCCACCGCTCGCTGGCTGCAACTATCCTATCCCTTCTTTCACGCCGACAGGATCCACACGCCCACCCTGTTCATGGGCGGGGATAAGGATTTTAATGTGCCGATCGCCGGCGGCGAACAGATGTACCTGGCGCTGCGCACCCTGGGTGTGCCCACCGAGCTCGTGGTGTATCCCGGCGAGTACCATGTTTTCACTCGACCGAGTTTCATAACGGACCGGGCCGACCGTTACATCGCCTGGTTTGCGAAGTACCTCAAGAATCCGCCCTGAAGCGCCGAAGGAGCCTTTTGTGAGTCAACGGTACTTTGATGGCACCGCATATCCCGACGACGGCGCTTCGGATCCCAACTCGGTTGGATGGATGCGCGGCAGTCCGCCCGCGGCCGACAAGCGGGTCCGCTTCGCCGATGATCAATTCCTGAGCTTCCCGCAGCACCGGTGGGCGTTGTCGCACATGCGCGAATTGCTGCCCACCGTCAACGTCTGGCGCGGCCCGACGCCTGGTGCCGCCTTCAGCGCATCCGGCGCTGCCGACGAGAGCACCATCGATGCGATGCCGTTCGATGACCTCGATGGCAACGCGCGCACCTGGGCCGAAAGCCTGGCCGATACCTATACCGACGGGATCGTCGTCCTGCATCGCGGACGATTGGTCTACGAGCGCTACCGTGGCGCCCTGCGGCCCGATCTGCAGCATGCCTGCTTTTCGATCACGAAGTCCTATGCCGCGACCCTGGCCGCGACGCTGATTCATGAAGGCGTGATGGATGAGCAGCGTATGGTGCCGCACTATGTGCCCGAGATGGCCGGCACGGCCTATGCGGATGCGACGCTCAGGCAGGTGCTCGACATGCAAGTGGGCGTCGCCTACTCGGAAGACTATGGGGATCCCGTTGCCGATATCTGGGACTACACCCGCGCCGGCGGCCTCAGGCCCAGACCGCGAAGCTATGACGGAGCCGACACTTATCACGACTACCTGAAGACCTTGCGCAAGCAGGGCGAACACGACCGCGAGTTCGCCTATAAGACCGTGAACACCGAGGTTCTCTGCTGGGTCATGCACCGCGCGAGCGGCGTGCCGCTCGCCGAATTGCTGTCGCGGCGGATCTGGGCGCCGCTCGGCTGCGAAGAGGATGCTTATATGAGTGTGGACTCTGCAGGCACGGCCATGGGTGGGGCGGGGCTTGCGGCATCCTTACGCGATCTTGCACGGTTCGGCGAGATGCTTCGCTGCGACGGGACCTGGCAGGGTCGCCAACTCGTCCCGGCGGCGGTGGTCGCCCACATCCGCCGCGGCAGCGATCCGGCAAAGTTCGCCGCCGCAGGCTACACGCTGCTTCGCGGCTATTCCTACCGCGACATGTGGTGGGTCACCCACAACGAGCATGCGGCCTTCGAGGCACGGGGCATCTTTGGACAGCGTCTCTATGTCGCTCCGGGGGCAGAGATGGTGATCGCGCGCTTCGCCTCGCATCCGATCGCTACCAGCGCGAGCAATGATCCCATCACCCTGCCCGCATTCCTTGCGCTGGGCCGGGCGTTGAGCGGCGGCGCGCGAGCGTGACCAGCAGCTTGGAGGGTGCCATGGTGAAAGAAAGCCATTCATCGACCTGAGCGCCGTCCGCCGTCCGCATCTCGATCACGTCGAAATTGCGAGCCAGCATCGACGTCACCATGCTGATCTCCAGAAGCGCAAGGTTGCGACCGGGACAGATCCGGGGGCCGGCACCGAAAGGCATGGATATCCGTTCGCGACTCGTCGAGGGTGTCCCGCTGCCTGCTGGGCCCATGGAGCCCGGGCCCATCCAGGCCGGGCCCATCCAGGCCGGGCCCATCCAGGCCGGGCCCATCCAGGCCGGGCCCAACCAGCGCTCGGGTTCGAAGGATCGAGGTCGCTCAAAATAACGCTCGTCCATCGAGCCACCGCGCATCAATGCCGCCACAACCGTGCCTGCGGGAAGGGCCAGGTCGCCGATCACCTTAGGCTCGTTCGCCTGCAGCAGAATGATGGGCGCAACCGGTTTCAGCCGCATGGTCTCATGGGCGGTGGCCGCCGTGAAATTGAGCGCAGAGACCTGGTCGAGCCGCTCGGCGAAGGGCGCGGGCCCAAGGACATCCAGCGCTTCGTCGCTGAGCCGCCGCATCACCGAGGGTCGGCTGCTGGCAAGATAAATCAGCCACGCGAGTGTGTTGGCCGTCGTGTCTTCGCCTGCAAGCAACATCGTCAACACGTTGCCCGCCAGCTCCCGGTCCGTGAGGCGCGTGCCCGGCGCCTCCCTTTCAATGAGCATGGCCTCGATCAGATTCTCCGGGGCTTCCTTGAGCGACGGGTTGTGCGCCAGACGCTCACGTGCCTTGGCGATCAGCGCGGCAACTTCGAGGTGTACGACCGCCAGATGCCGATCGAGTGCGCGATCGGCCGGCAGCCGCAGCCAACGCCAGTAGGGAAAGGGTGCGCTCAAGCGCCGGTTCAGCATCGGAAATACATGATTCAAATGCGTCTGGATGGTTTCTCCCTCCGATTCGATGGTGTTGCAATCGACCCCAAAGGCGAGCCCCGCAATCACATCGACCGTAAATCGCATCAGATCCGCCTGAAGATCGAAGGCGACTCCGCTCGCGGCATGGGCGCTCCATCGGCGGTATAGCCGTTCGGTAACGCGCGACAGCGCGGGAAAGTAGTTTTTCACGTGGCGGGTATCGAAGGCCGACATGACCATTTTGCGCTGCGCACGCCAGGCGCTGCCGTTGGCCGCAAAGACCCCGCCCACGCCGAGCTCGTCGAGCACGGTCTCCAGCAGTTGCGTGCGCCGGAACCCGTCGGGCCGATCGCGAAGGATGGTACCGATCGCACCCGGGTCGGCGACACCGATGATCCTGCGGTGACCCACCTGAAAACGAAAGAACGGTCCAAACTGCTCACTCCATCGCTCCATGGAGCGATGCATCCGGGCCGTATCCATTTGATGAAGATTGCCCAGCAATGGCAAACGCCAGGGGCCGGGCAGATCCTCGATGACACGCAATTTGGCGTGCAAGGTCGGCCGCCTGATGCCGGCTAGTGCTTCAATCGAGCATCGAAGAGTGAGATCAGGCTTTGCCAATGGCGTTCAGCCGCGCCGGCATCGTATACGGGAATATCGCGAAACACCCACCCATGTTTGGCCTCGTAGGTCTCAACGGTATGGTCCACGCCGGCTTGCGTCAGCGCCCCCTCCAGCCGCTGCTTCATTTCATCGGGAAATGACTCATCCTCGATCGCACCGGCCACATACACCCGCGCCTTGATGCGCGGCGCCAGGAGGTGCGGACTGTCCGGCGCATCGGTCGCGAGCCGTCCTCCATGAAAGGACGCGGCCGCGGCGATCTCGTCCGGATAGGTGCCTGCGGCAGTGAGGGACATCAACCCGCCCATGCAATAGCCGGTGGTTCCGATCGGGCCGGGCCGCACCAAGGGCTGCGCCTTGAGATGATCGAGGAACGCCCGGGTGTCCGCCATGATCTTGGCCGGCGTCGCCGGCCCAATGAATTTCTCCATCAAGATCTTGCGCTGTGCGGGATCGCTGAACACGGTCCGCGGATTCATCGGTTCGTAGGGGCCGGAGCGGTAGAAGAGATCCGGCAACAGCACGAAATAGCCGTACGTCGCCAGCCGCTCACCCAGCTCGAGCATCGCGGGACGGATCGCCAGGCCATCCATGTAAACCAGCACCGCGGGCCAGGGACCCTTCCCGGGCGGCTGATAGACATACGCAGGACATGAGCCGTCACGAGTTTCGATGGCAATTTTCTCCATGAGCCGCCTTGTATCACATCTTAAGCGCGGGCCACCATCGGCTGCGCGGTCACCTGCCGCACGATGGAATCGCGCAACTGAATCGCGGTATCCGCGCCGAGGGCCGGAATCTTCTGCGGCATTCCCATGGCATTTTGGACGATCACCGTCGAGAGCCCCAACAGTCGTTCGAGGATGCTGCGCGTGACGAGGATGTCCTGGATCTTGCCGTAGAGGAGCGTCTCATGAGATTTGTTCAAGACTCCGTACTCGAGCGCAACCCCTTCCCGGCGCAGTTCCACGCGATACGCGCGCGCCTTCAGCCGGCAGAAAACCCCCAATGCCGCGATCAACAGCGCGAAGCCGATCGACCCGCTCCGCATCACGTCACTCATGAGATGAAAGCGAGCGGCGCCGTCGAGCCGCGCCGCGAGCGGCTCACCGACGCCCACCACGACGGCAAGCCACACTCCAAACAGCGCCCAGAGCGGCAACTTCTGCAGCAGAAAATAACCCGCCGCGCGAGGATGCAAACGAAGCTCGTTCATTGCGGCGTCGGGCCCCGCACCACCTGCACGAAGTCATCCGGCCGCACCAGCTTGTCGAAGGCGGCCTTCACCTGGTCTGCATCGAGTTCATAATATTTGCGCGCGGCTACCACCGGCTCATCGAGCGGCAGGCCGATCTGCGCACGGCCCAGAAGACCCATTGCCACCGCATCCTCGCTCGATTCGCTGAGCGGAATCTGGCGCAAGAGCAACGCCTTGGCAAGATGCAGTTCATCCGGGGACACGTCCTCCGTGCGCATCTGCTGCAGATCCCGCTGAATCAAAGCCCGCGCCTTCGACACATTCTCCGGATTGCATCCGTAGTTCACGGAAAAGGTAGCCCGCGTTTTCCCCGCGTCGAGAGACAGGCCGACGGTGTACACATAGCCCGCCACCTGACGCAGGTCGTGATACAGCCGGGTCGCATAGAATCCGCCTCCCAAGACATGGTTGCCGAGCTGCAACGGATAATAGTCCGGATCGAATCGATTCAGCGGCAGTTGCTCGGCGAGCACCACCGAATCCTGGATGGCTTGAGGGTCTGCCACATTCTGCGCCGACGCCTTGTTCGGCGGCACAGGCGGCAGCGTGGTATTCGGTTTGGGGCCGTTCGCCGTCCAATCGCCGAACCATTTCTGGATCACGGTCTTCGCTTCCTCCGCCGACACGTCGCCCGTCACGACGATGGTCGTCAGGTCGGGACGAAATGTGGCGTCATAGTATTTTTTTACGTCATCGAGCGTGAGGGTCGATACCGTCGCGGGCAGTACCTGGCGCAAATCCGGGTCGTCCGCGGGCAGCAACCCGACTTCGAGGGCCCGCGAGCTACGATACTGGGGGCTTTCGATATTGCCGGCGACGAACTGGGTGGTTTTTTGCTTCACCACCTCAAAAGCCTTTTCCGGCAAGGCGGGATGCAGTTCGTTGTCCGCCAGCAATTCGACGCCGCGGGAGAAATTGTCCTTGAGCACGGCGACCGAAAAGCCATATCCCGCCTTCTCGTTTGCCGCGATATCGTCCAACGCCTTTTGAAAAGCCAACCGATCCAGTGTGCGCGTACCGTAGGAGAAGAGTTCGCCGAGCACATCCGACAGACCCTCCTTGCCCGGCGGTGTTTCAAGGTCGCCATTATGCTCCACCGACCCGAACACGGAGACCGTCGGACTGATGGGGTTCGTATTGACGATCAAGCGAATGCCATTGGGCAGCGTTGTGTCCGAGACCTTGATGTAGTTCTCGGGCACCGCCAGCTTTGCCAAGGAGGCGGCCGCCCAGGCCGGCAGCTCCACCGTCTTGGTGGGCGCCGCGGTGACCTGTTCCGCGCCGCCGAATCCTTTGGCCGCCACCGGCTGTCCGGTGGGTACCGGTTTCAATATCGCCGTGATCGAGTTCCGGGCGCTCAACGTTTGCCGGGCCACCCGATTCACGTCCTCGAGCGTCACACGTTTGATGGCTGCGATGTCCTCATCCGGAGAGTTACGACCTTCCGCCGCCAGTGCGTTCGACCAGACGTTGGCGAGACCCGGAATCGAGTTCCGTTCGAATTCCGCTCCCGCCAATTCGCCGCGCTTGGCCGCGTCGACCAAATCCTCGGGTACTCCATGCAGGGCGTAGCCATCGAGAATACTGCGCATCTCACCGATGGCTTTGGTCGCATCTTCGCCGGCCGGCAGCGCCACGACGCCGTAACCGATGGTGGCCTTCGGATAGGCCTCCGCAACGCCGAATTCCGCGGCCAGCGCTTTTCCCGCCGGGACCATGCCGTACAGGTCTGCGCGCTGGCTGCTCAGAACGTCGGCGAGAATCTGGATCGCCGCATAATCGGGCGAGCTCGTTCCGGGAAAACGATAGGCGATGAAGCCGAGCACATACGGCAAGTTGCTGTCCAGCGTGAAGGTTTCGGATTTCACGGGTCGCAGAATCGCTCCCGGATGGGGGGGGACAGGATGGTTCGGAATATCGCTGAACAACGCACGCACCTTGCCGATGGTGACAGCAGGATCGACATCGCCGACGATCACCAGGATTGCGTTCCCGGGGGCGTACCATTTCTGATAGAAGGCTTTCAGCATCTCGCCTGTGGTCGCATCGAAAGATTTCTTCGTACCCAGCGGATCATGCGCGTAGGGGGTACCGGCGAACATGTCCGCATTGAGTCGGTCGATGAACTTGTAGGTCGGATTCGACAGATCACGCGCCACCTCTTGCTCGATCGCGCCCCGTTCCTGGGACCACTCGTGTGACGAATCGTCGATTCCATGCAGGCACGCGGCCTGTGCTTGCAGGGCCACGTCGAGGTCGGACGCGGGAACGGTGGCAAAGTACTGCGTGATGTTCTGTTGAGTATCCGCGTTGTTGCGGCCGCCGAGCTGGGCATAGATGGCCGCAGTCTGGTCCGCCGTCATGCCGGCGCAGCCGCGGAAGGCCATGTGTTCCTCGGCGTGCGCCATGCCGGGGAATCCCGCCGGCGTTTCGTCGCCGCCGACGAGAAAGTTCATCTCGACGGTGGCTACTGGCGCCAACGCGTTGTGGATGATGACGACGCGCATCCCATTCGCCAGCGTCGCCCGCAGAACCGCGGAATCGGCGGTGGTGGAGGCGCCAGTCGAGCCCGCGGTGGCCGCCGGTCCGGCCGGGTCCGCCTGGCCCACGGCATTGCCGGCCAGGCCCAGAACGGTGCCGATGAGGGCTGCAGCCAGCATCCACCACCGAGGTGCAAGAGTCTTTTTAGTCACTAAGATCGTCTCCTGATTTGAGGCAGGGGACGAAGTTTACGCTCACCGCCTTGGAATCAGCGGGTCGTCGGACGGCACGGTGCGCGGGACGGCCGTCCGCTCTCCGGCAGCCGGGGGCGGCCGAGCGCCGAGTCAGGCCTGGCTGGGCTTCGCCACCGTGGTCCCATCCGGCGCCGCGAATTGCTTGAAAATGCGCTGAATCGTGGTGTCGCTCACAAAACTCTCGGTGACTTCGATCGTCGGCTCCTCGACGTACTCGACGACGTCCGTGGGCTTGACCGACCTAGGCAGTGTCTCATCGAGAAGTGCAGGAACGGCCTGCGGCCGGTTTCCTTGATCTTTATCTCCCTTCGCAGACATGAAGGAAAAATAGTCATCACTCATCGAGTTACTCATGAATCTGGCTCCTGTCCAACATGGCTTGGGCGCGTCACTCTTTGGCGCTTGTGGTCAAATTACCTGGAAACGGCGGACGCCAAACATGTAACGGTCCGCACTTCAACATAATTAAGGGTTTCCCTTAACGAAATTGGGCGCGTTCAGCGCACCGCGTCCCAGCTCAGCGCGCAGCGTCAGAGCTCAGCGCGCAGCGTCCCCGCTCAGCGCGCAGCGTCAGAGCTCAGCGCGCCGCATCCGGCAAAGGCTCGACGTTGTCACCGCGGCGCAAACGATCGCGCATCCCGTCATAGTTTGCCTGTCGGGTGGCGGCGTCGGTCATGGCCGCGGCCTCGTCGAGCCGCAGATTGGAGAATTCGGGCACGATCAAACCCGCATCGCGCATGGCGTCTAGGCGCGCCGTCAGGGCCTGTTTTTTCGTCATTTGGGATCGTTGCGCCAGTTCTAGCCCGGCGTAGTCGAGCGGCTCACTGATGGTGATCGCGCCATCCCCGATCGCCCGTTGCAGCAGTTCGAGACCCCGGTGTGTTCGCGCGATGAAGCCGTTGAAACCCAGCCCTTCGGAGTCGGGCTTGCCGCCCGGCCAAACGTCGGCGACGCTGACGTCGGCGAGGTCGCCAAGCGAGTCGGGACAAATCTTGCAGCGAAACTGCAGCTGCCAACGATTCTCGTCATCCCACATCTCGTTGTAGCCGAAGGAGAATACTGACCCGCCGCGCGACTTCAAGACCATCGGGCCGGGACAGCCGTTGCCACGGTAGCGAAGCTGCGCGACGTCGTCCTCGGCAAGTCCGCTGCGCCGTACGTAATCCATCGTCTTGCCAAATTGGGACGCGCCCCCGCAATAGAAATTCAGCGTGTAACGCAGCAGTTCATCGACACGAGGGTCTAATTTCGCGTAATTACGGATCGCCGTGATATCGCACGGTTTGCCGATGAAGGCAAAGGGTTGGCCACGCTCCAATACAGCGCGGAAATCCGTCAGTGGAGCGGCCGGCCCATAACGGGAACCCGATCCCTCGATGACCTGCGCCGCATCGAAACTCAAGTGCTGCTCGGTCCGCGCCGGGCGCTGACGCGATGCGGCGACGTGCAAGATGAAATCGACGGAACGGGTTTCGAGCAGATACGTTGCCAGAGCGGTCAAGGCTCCCCCCGACGAGGCGTGAAATCTCACGTGCGGATCCGTCGCATGTCCAATCGCCATCCAGCGCGTGGGACCCCAAATCGGGTGTATCTCCGGCGGCTCCAGGTGAGCCTCCCCGGAGGTTGCATGCACATAGCCTTCGCTGCGAATTCCAGGACACACCGCGGCGATGATTCGCATCGCCGCGGAATCGAGCGTGCCCACGACTGCCGGACGCTCACCGCCCTCCCCGCTCATGGTCATGCGCACATCGGCCGCTCCGGCGATGGTCTGGCACAATCCGCAGCCGATGCAAAGCCCCTGCTCGATGATCCCTGCAAGCCGAACTCCGCTCCCCTGGGGCCCTTCCTCGGGAACATGATCGACGGAGCGATGTTCGATCGACATGCGTAATTCCCTCGAGGATCCTCACCGACGATTGTGCTGACGCACCTGCCCCAAGGCAATACAATTGGAATCATGGACCCAGCGAAACTCGAGAAGCTGCGCAGCCGCTACACGGACCGTCAGGCGTTCGACGGCGATGATGCCGTGCTCAATGAAGCGGCACGCCAGGTGCAGTCGTCGGACGGAAAGCGCTCGCTGCCTTATTCAGGAATTCCCACCCTCCTCGGGCTGCCGGCGGCGCCGTCGGCGGCGGGCCTCGATATCGCCTTGATCGGCGTGCCCATGGACTTGGGCGTTTCGAACCGCCCGGGTGCACGTTTCGGACCGCGCGCGCTCCGCGAGATCGAGCGCATCGGACCCTTTCACCCGACCTTTCGCGGCGTGCCGAAGAGCGCTGCGCGTGCCGCGGACATTGGCGATGTGCCCTTCCGCAGCCGTTACAGTCTCGAACAATCGCTCGAGGACATCGAGCGTTACTACGACGCGTTGAAGGCGCAAGGCATCCGGCCGTTGTCGGTGGGCGGCGACCACTCGATCACCTATCCCATTCTGAAGGCGCTCGGGCGGGACGCACCGGTGGGCCTGGTGCACATCGATGCCCATTGCGACACGATGGGCGCCTACGATGGCTCGAAATTTCATCACGGCGGTCCATTTCGGCTCGCGGTATTGGACGGAGCACTGGATCCGGAGCGCACCATTCAGATCGGCATCCGCGGCTCGTCCAACATGTTCTGGGAGTTTTCGCATGCCAGCGGCATGACGGTCATCTACATGGAGGATTTCATGCGCATGGGACTGGAAGCCGTCGCCGCACGCGCCCGCGAGGTGGTTGGCGGCGGCCCGGTGTACATTTCAGTGGATGTCGACGGCTTCGATCCCGCCTACGCGCCGGGTACCGGCACGCCGGAGGCGGGAGGTCTCACGGCGCGCGAGGGACTCGCTCTGCTGCGCTCGCTTCGCGGCCTCAACATCATCGGCGCAGACGTCGTCGAAGTGGCCCCGCAGTACGATCCCACGACGAACACCAGTCAGTTGGCCGCTCAACTGCTGTTCGAGGAATTCGCACTGATGACGCTTTAGCCACTGGTGGCGGCATCGGCGGCGACCGCGGCATTGACGGTGGCGTTCAAGCGGGCATCGTGGCCCAGTCGGGGGACCAACCGCCATGGGTCTTGCGGAACAGAGGGCAACAGATCGGCGAGGTTACGAGGCCGGGATAGCTTGCATCGATTCCTGCCAACTTGTCGAACCAAACTCGAGTCTCGCGGATGGCCGTCACCACGCCCACGACGTCAGCACCGATTTTTTTCATGAGCGCGAGTTCGGCGGCAACCGTACCGCCGGTGGAAATCACATCCTCGACGAGCACCACCCGTCTGCCCTCGAGACGCTCGATCAGACGCGGATCGATATACACCGTCTTCGGCTGCACCGGCGTGGTGATCGAATTGACCGGTATCGAGAGCTCATCCTCGAACCAAAACTTTCGCGAATAGCTCAAGGGAACGTAGTACGGATGCCCCAATCTTTTCGCGACCGATGCCGCGAGAACCATGCCGAGGGTCGGCATACCGACGATTATTTCCGCCCGCATCCCGCGCGCCAAAGCCGTCATCGCCGTGCTCAAACGGTCCTCGAGTGCGAACGAATTCTCGGTGATGCACAGATAGGCAATCGCCGTGTCGAAATCCGGTGGCAGCGCCAGGAACGGCAACATGGCCCAATCGCCGTCGGGCAGCTTGACGGGGAAACTGTCACGATAAGGCGGTGGCGGCAGGACGGCGAGCTCAGCGGCCGCGAGAATGCGGTCGTGATAGGAGCCACGGTCTTGGTAGTTGAGAGGACGGAGCATCTGCCGCCGAGCTTAAACCAAATGGCGGCGGCGGCTCAACGCGCGTTATCATCGCAGGATCACCCGCGTGGCATTTCGCATGACGTTTATCGCGATGTTCATTATCAGCTCGATCATCGGCATGGGCTGGGGATTGGGCAGCCTGACGCCGCCGGTTCGAGCGCAGACGCCGCGCTTTTCGATGTCGACGACACTCCCCCAGGCGCCCGCTCGCGCGTTGCCGTCCGCCCGAGTGCGCGTCCCCGAACCGTCCGCCCTGGCCGTTCGCTACCATGAAAGCGGAAATGTTCTCTGGGCGATCGCTACCATCTGGGGACTCGCGCTCCCGGCGATGCTCTTTTTCACCGGCGTTTCGGCACGACTGCGCACCTGGGCGGTAGGCATCGGCCGGCGCTGGTACTTCATTCTCGTGATCTACGTCACCGCCTTTACACTCGTTCTTTTCGCTGCGAATCTCCCCCTCGATTTCTACGCGGACTTTTGGCGGCCGCATGCTTACGGCCTGTCGTCGCAAGATGTCGGGAAATGGCTCCACGATGAACTGATCGGGCTTGCTTTGAGCGTCATCGCGGCGGCATTGCTGATCTGGATACCGTATCTGCTGCTCAAGGTTGCCCGCGAGCGATGGTGGCTCTATACGTGGATCATCAGCCTGCCGGTCCTCTTTGCCGTATCCGTGATCGAGCCCATATGGATCGAGCCGCTTTTCAATGATTTCGGCCGGATGAAGGATCCGGCTTTGGAAGCACGGGTTCTGGCGTTGGCACACCGGGCGGGCATTGACGATGCGAGCATCTTTCAGGTGAACAAGAGCGTCGATACGAACGAGCTCAACGCCTATGTCACCGGGATCGGCAGCACGAAGCGGATCGTTTTGTGGGACACGCTCATCAAGGAGACCACACCCGCTGAACTGTCCGCGGTGCTGGGCCATGAGATGGGTCACTACGTACTCAACCACGTATGGAAGGGACTGCTTCTCGCCGGCGCAGGCCTCTTGGCCGCACTCTGGCTCGTTCACCGATGTGTCGACTGGACTCTGCACCGCCACAAAGCTCGCAGCGGAGTTGCAAATGCAAGCGATATCGCCTCCTTACCGCTGTTCATGTTCATTTTCGGCATGGTCTCCTTCGTCTTCCAGCCGGCTGCCCTGGCGTACTCCCGCCATCTCGAGCACGAGGCGGACCGCTTCGGCTTGGAAATCACCCACGACAACCATGCTTGCGCCACGGTCTTCGCGAAATTCGTTGAACATGACCTGGCTTACCCCTCGCCGGGACTGCTCTTCGTGCTGTGGCGCTCCAGTCACCCTCCGCTCGCAGAACGAATCGAATTCTGCAACGACTATCACCCCTGGCTCGAGGGAAAACCGCAGCGCTACTCCCGGTACATCCAGGATCCGCAACCGGGCCCTTCGAGATGAACTGATGACTCCTGCCGTCCCACCCCCGAGAACTTCGCGGCGCGTCCTCATGCTGGGAGCAACCGGCACCATGGGACAGGCGACGACCCGTGCACTCCTCAGGCGCGGTCACGAAGTCGTCTGCTTTGTGCGCCCTCGGGCGGGCGTCTCCGGCAGGCTGACACCGCCGGACATCGAGCAATTGCTGGCCGGCGCAACGCTGCGTTTCGGGGAGCCGCGCGATCCCGCCTCGCTCGCCCGCGACGGGTTTCGAAAGGAGCGATTCGATGTACTCGTTTCCTGCATGGCCTCACGCACCGGCTCGCCGGGCGACGCGTGGGCGATCGATCATCAGGCACATGTGCATGCACTCGCGGCGGCGCGAAGAGCGGGTGTATCGCACGTCGTGCTGCTGTCCGCCATCTGTGTACAAAAGCCGCGGCTCGCGTTCCAGCATGCGAAACTGGCTTTCGAGAAGGTGCTCATCGAGTCAGGCCTCAGATACTCCATCGTTCGGCCGACCGCGTTCTTCAAGTCGCTGTCGGGCCAGATCGAGCGGGTGAGGCATGGTCGACCCTTCTTGGTGTTTGGGGACGGCTCCCTGACCGCATGCAAACCCATCAGTGATGCGGATCTGGCGGACTACCTGGCCGAATGCCTCGAGGATGAAAGCCGTTGGAACCGCGTGCTACCCATCGGCGGACCGGGCGCCGCCATCACACCGCGCCAACAGGGCGAGTACCTGTTCGCTCTTCTTGGGAAGCAACCCCGCTTTCGGCGGGTGCCGGTGAAGATGCTCGACGTCATCGTGGGCGTACTCGGCACGATCGGCCATGTACTGCCTGCGGCGGCCGCCAAGGCGGAACTCGCTCGCATCGGGCGTTACTACGCCACAGAATCCATGCTCGTGCTCGATCCAGCGACGGGCGCCTACGATGCCGCTGCCACACCCTCGACTGGAACCGAGACATTGTTTGATTTCTATGCACGCCTGGTGAGAGGCGACGCCCACGCTCCTCAACGTGGTGACCACGCGGTATTTTGAACGCATGAGCCGGGTATCACCAGCTTGAGCAAGACAGTCGTCATCGTCGGTGGCGGATTCAGCGGCGCCATCTTCGGACTCAAACTGCACCGGAAATGTCCCACCTGGCGCATCATCATCGCCGAGCCCAAGAAGCGGCTCGCGCGCGGCGTGGCCTACGGCGCCTGCGGCCCCGACCATCTGCTCAACGTGCCCGTCAGTCGGATGGAGATCGGCCTCACCCCAAGCTTTTCGGACTGGTTGCAAGAGCGCCGTGCGTTCATCGCCGACGCCCTGGTGGAGAGCGGGCTCGATCTCAACGCCGCGTTCGTTCCCCGCCGATTGTTTGGCGACTACATCGAAGAGCGCGTGCGCGAGGCGCTCGACAGCAAGGCGCTCGTCGGCCTGTCGAGCGTGCGCGGCGAGGTCGTTCGACTGCTCAAAGATGACCGCGGCGTCGTGCTGACCGACGGACGTGAAATCAAAGCGGACATCGTCGTTCTCGCCATGGGGAATCTCCCCCCACGACCACCCGGGGGTGGCGATGCCTGGCTCTACGATAGCGGCTTCTTCATCCCCGACCCCTGGGCCGTGGATGCATTCAGCGATGTCGATCCCGACGAGCCTTTGTTGCTCATCGGTACCGGCCTGACGACGGTGGACATTGCATTACGACTGACGCAAACAGGCCACCGCGGATCGCTGCTCGCCATCTCCCGGCGGGGACTCATCCCGCGGACTCACGAAGCCGGCGGAACATGGGACGAGTTCTTGCAGGGCAGAATTCCGGCTTCGCCGCGTGTGCTCACGCGAATCGTCCGACAACAGGTCGCCTTGGCCGCCTCGCAGGGCGTCGTCTGGCAACGAGTATTCGATGCGGCACGATCCGCGGTACCCGGCATTTGGAATGGCTGGAGCGATTTCAGCCGTCGGCAATTTCTCCGCCATCTGCGACCCCGCTGGGACATTCACCGGCACCGCATGGCGCCCCGTGTCAGCGAAGGGTTGGCCAAGCTGCGAAGCGCCGGTGCCTTGGAGGTGCTCGCCGGACGAATAGTCGGCTACCGACCGGCCGGGCGGTTCGTCGACGTCGCGCTCCGAATTCGAGGGGGGTCTGACCGGTTGTTCACGGCAGGACATGTCATCAACTGCACGGGGCCCGGCGGCGATTTCGCCAAGACGGCGATTCCGCTCCTCGCGGAATTACGCGAGCGCAAGCTCGTGGTTCCGGATCCCTTGAGCGTGGGCGTGGAAACGCGCGACTGCGCGGTCGTCGACGGAGCCGGCGAGACCTCTTCCTGGCTGTTCGCCCTCGGTCCCCTCACGCGGCCCGCTTGGTGGGAGATCACAGCCGTCCCGGAAATCAATTTACAGATAGAACGCCTCGTTGCACAACTCAGCAGTCCGGTCACTGCCGCTCGACTGACCGTGGCGGATTTCCTCGACATGGGGGGCGGCATTTGACGGCGCGGTTCGGGAGGAGCCGGATCACGGCGGGGGCGTGAGTACCTGCATTCCGTTACAAGCCAAGCTCGCTGAGCGATGCATGATCGTCCGGCCGCCGCCCCAGCGGCCATAGGAATTTTCTGTCGCTTTCGGCGATCGGTAGATCGTTGATGCTGGCGATCCGCCGCCGCATCAAACCCTGGTCGTTGAACTCCCAATTCTCGTTTCCATACGACCGATACCAATTCGCAGAATCGTCGTGCCATTCGTAGGCGAAACGCACGGCGATGCGATCGGTGGTGAATGCCCAGAGCTCCTTGATCAGCCGATACTCGAGCTCCTTGGCCCATTTACGTCGCAGGAACACCCTGACCTGGTCCCTCCCCAGGAGAAACTCCGCGCGGTTGCGCCAGACCGTGTCCTCCGTGTACACAAGAGCAACCCGGTCGGGATCGCGGGAATTCCAGGCATCTTCGGCCATCCTCACCTTCAGCGCAGCGGAATCGGCCGAGAATGGCGGCAGCGGCGGTTTGGTCTCCATGGACGCCGATGATACGCTCCCCTGATCGGTCACCGGCACCCGCAGGGACGTCATTTGTCAAAATCTTCGTCTCCGAAGGGCCGCATCCGCGTGGGCATCGGCGGCTGGAATTACGAACCCTGGCGCGGGACGTTTTATCCGCGGGGCACTCCCCAGAGTCGAGAACTCGACTACGCCAGCCGTCGCGTCACCTCGATCGAGATCAACGGCACTTTCTATCGGCTGCAGAAGCCGGCGGTCTTCGCGAAATGGCACGACTCCACGCCGGAAGATTTCTTGTTCTCCATCAAGGCGCCCCGCTTCATCGTTCAACGCAAGGACCTCGGGGACGCCGGGGCGGCGGTCGAGCGATTCCTATCGAGTGGGCTCACCGAGCTGCAATCGAAGCTCGGACCCATTTTGTGGCAGCTGGCCCCGACGAAGAAATTCGACCCGAGCGAACTGGACCGCTTTCTGGGTCTCCTGCCCACGTCGACCGGCAAGCTTCGGTTACGGCATGCGCTCGAGCTTCGTCATCCCAGCTTCATGAATCCGGAAATGCTTGCCATCGCGCGCGAGCGTGAAGTCGCGGTGGTGTATGAGGATGATGATGTGCATCCGAGTTGCGCCGATTTGACGGCGAACTTCGTCTACCTGCGCCTGCGGCGCAGTAGCGCGTCCATCGACACGGGGTACTCTCTGCAGGCTCTCAAGCAGTGGGCGCGTCGTGCGGATGCTTGGGCGGCCGGCGGGGAACCGACCGACCTACCGAGAATCGTGCGGAAAGCCCGCTCCCGCGCGGAGGCGCGCGACGTCTTCGTTTATTTCATCAATGGGGCGAAGGAACGTGCGCCGTCGGCTGCTCAGAAGTTGCTGGCGCTCATCGGTTGAGCGCGCGCCTCGCCGGCGGGCTCTGACGCCCACCTTGAAATCCGGCGCCGCCAGCCTCAAGGTTCCACCGTCAACCTCAAGAGAATCCCACGTGAGCAACAACATCGACGGCAAGGTCATGGTCATCACGGGTGCAAGCAGCGGCCTCGGCCGGGCTGCGGCCCATCATCTCTCGTCCCTGGGCGCCACGGTCGTCCTGGCCGCGCGGCGGGCCGAACGGATACAAACACTGGCCCAAGAACTCAACAAGGGCGGTGGCCGCGCGTTGGCCGTTACGACCGACGTCAGCGAGTTCGATCAGGTGCAGCAGCTGGCCGACACCGTGGTCGAGACCTATGGCCGGATCGACGTGCTCATCAACAACGCGGGACTCATGCCCCTGTCGCCGCTCGATCGCCTCAAGGTCGCGGACTGGGATCGAATGATCGATGTCAATATCAAGGGCGTGCTGTACGGCATCGGCGCCGTGCTGCCGACGATGAAAAAGCAGGAATCCGGCCACATCATCAATGTTGCCTCGGTCGCCGGACACAAAGTACGCCCGGGAAGCACGGTTTATTCGGCGACGAAAACGGCCGTACGGGTCATCTCCGAAGGGCTGCGACAGGAAGTCAAGCCGTACAACATTCGCACGACGGTCATCTCGCCCGGCGCGGTGGACACGGAACTCGCGGATGGCGTCACGGAAGTGGACGTTGCCGAAAACATCAGGAAGTTTTACGCGGAACTCGCGGTTCCCGCAGACTCCTTTGCCAGAGCCGTCGCATTCGCGATCGGTCAACCGGCGAATATCGATATCAACGAGATTCTCTACCGACCCACCCGACAGGAGTACTGACCCCGCCATGGCCTACTGGACACCTCGGATCACGCCTTACCTGTTGTACCAAGATCTCGAGAACGCACTGGACTGGCTGAACAAGGCGTTTGGTCTGCACGTTCGCTCGAGGCAGGACGGGCCCGACGGGCGGCCCACGCACGCTGAAATGGAACTGCGGCCCGACGGAGTCATCATGCTGGGCTGTCCGGGACCCCATTACCAAAACCCAAAGCGGCTTGGGCATGTGACGCAGAGTCTGTACGTTCGTGTCGAGGACGCTGACCGGCTCTTCGAGAGAGCGCTGGCGGCGGGAGCGCTCGTCCTGGAACGGCCGGCCGATCAGCCCTACGGCGATCGCCGGTTCGGAGTGGCGGACCCCGAAGGTCACCACTGGTACTTCGCGCAAGCGCGGAGCCCATGAGTGCCGGCTCTTCGAGATGCGCGGTTCGCATTCCTGCCCGCACGCGCAGCGACGCTCCGCTTAAAATATGCAGGGCGACCCGGGCTCGTCTTCTCCAGTCATGTGTTCCCAATAGCTGCTGCATTGATCGCATAGGGGTGAGAGATGTCAACGATACGACCGGCTGTGCTCGACCAGATTGGGAATACCCCGATGGTTCGCATCACGCGCTTCGACACGGGTCCTTGCACTCTGTTGCTCAAGCTCGAATCACAGAACCCAGGTGGGTCGATCAAGGATCGTATCGGCGTGTCGATGATCGAGGCCGCGGAGCGCGAGGGGAAGCTTAAGCCCGGCGGTACGGTGGTGGAGGGCACGGCCGGCAACACGGGGCTGGGGCTCGCGCTGGTCGCAGGTGCCAAGGGCTATCGCGTGGTCTTGGCGGTGCCGGACAAGATGTCGACGGAGAAGGTCGTGCACTTGCGCGCGCTGGGTGCCGACGTGCGCATCACGCGCTCGGATGTCGGCAAGGGCCACCCGGATTACTACCAGGACTATGCTGCACGTCTGGCGCAGGAGATCCCCGGAGCCTATTTCGTCGATCAGTTCAACAATCCGGCCAATCCACTCGCCCACGAGACCGGGACGGCGCCCGAGATCTGGGCCCAGACGGGTCACGACGTCGATGCCATCGTCGTGGGAGTCGGCTCTTGCGGCACATTGACGGGCCTCACACGGTTTTTTCGCAAGGTTCAGCCGAACCTTGAATTCGTTCTGGCCGATCCCGTGGGATCGATCCTCGCGGAATACACGCGTTCCGGGCACATCGGCCAGGCGGGATCGTGGGCGGTCGAGGGAATTGGTGAGGACTTCTTGCCCACCATCGCCGATCTCTCGGGCGTGCGCGCCGCCTATTCGATTACCGACCGGGAGAGCTTCGATACGGCCCGAGAATTGCTGCGCCGCGAAGGGCTCATGGGAGGCTCCTCGACCGGTACACTGCTCGCGGCCGCTCTCAGATACTGCCGAGCCCAGACGCAGCCCAAACGGGTGGTGAGCTTCGTGTGCGATACCGGCACGCGTTATCTCTCGAAGGTCTACAACGATCAGTGGCTGATCGATCAAGGATGGCTGGAGCGGCGCCGCTTCGGGGATCTGCGCGACTTGATTTCGCGACGTGCCGAGGATGCCACCGTCGTCAGCGTCGCATCCGACGATACGTTGCTCACCGCCTTCCAGCGCATGCGGGTCGCGGATATTTCGCAATTACCCGTCCTCGAGCAGGATCAATTGATCGGCGTCATCGACGAGTCGGATCTGCTCATGATGGTTCAGGCCGATCCGGAACGCTTTCGCTCTCCTGTCCGTACGGCGATGACCGCCACTCCGCAAACCATTCCCCCGGGAGCAGACATCCACGCGCTCCGCGCCATTCTGGATCGCGGCCTGACGGCGATGATTGCCGATGAACAGGGCTTCCATGGATTGATTACGCGCTTCGACCTATTGAATCACCTGCGGAGATCGCTCACGTGACCGACAGTTCCCCGAAAGAGCCCGGATACGGGTTTGCCACGCGCACCATTCATGCCGGCCAGCATCCGGATCCGTCAACCGGTGCCATCATGATGCCGATCTACGCGACGTCGACCTTTGTGCAAAGCAGCCCGGGTGTCAATCAAGGCTATGATTATGCAAGGTCCCACAACCCGACGCGCAGTGCCTATGAGCGCTGCGCCGCGGATTTGGAAGGCGGATCGCAGGCTTTCGCATTTGCATCAGGGCTGGCCGCCATCGCCACCGTGCTGGAATTGGTCCCCGCCGGCTCACACATCATCTCCGGCGATGATCTGTACGGCGGCACGTATCGATTGTTCGAGCGGGTCCGCCGGCACAGCGCCGGACTTACGACGAGCTATATCAATCTCGCCGAGCCGGCGCGCCTCGAGGCCGCGCTGCGTCCCGAGACGCGGATCGTCTGGGTGGAAACGCCGACGAATCCGTTGCTGCAACTGGCGGATCTGCGCGCGATCGCTGGAATCCTCCGCGGTCGCGGCGTGATATCAGTGGTCGATAACACCTTTGCCAGCCCCTGGGTACAGCGTCCTCTAGAACTCGGATTCGACGTGGTCGTGCATTCGGCGACGAAGTATCTGAACGGACATTCCGATGTGATTGGCGGCCTGGCGATCGTCGGCCGCGAAACTCACCAACAAGAACTGCGGGAGCGCCTTGCTTTCCTGCAAAACGCCGTTGGCGCAATCGCCGGTCCCTTCGACAGCTTCCTGGCTCTGCGCGGATTGAAAACGCTTGCCTTGCGCATGGAACGACATTGCGCCAATGCCCTGGAACTTGCCAAGTGGCTGGAGTCGCAGCCCCAGGTGGCGCGGGTGTTGTACCCCGGGCTCGAGTCCCACCCCCAGCACGCATTAGCGGTTCGGCAAATGCATGGGTTCGGGGGAATGATTTCACTGAAGCTGCGAAGCGATTTGGCCGGCGCCAAGAGATTCTTGGAGAGGCTCGAGCTGTTTGCCCTTGCCGAGAGCCTCGGCGGTGTCGAAAGCCTGGTCGAGCATCCGGCCATCATGACTCATGCGTCCATTCCGGAAGCCGATCGAATCGCGCGGGGCATCGATGACTCGTTGATCCGCCTGTCCGTCGGTGTCGAGGATGTCGACGACTTGCGCGCCGACCTGGCTCGCGGTCTCCGCGCGCTGTAGCCGCCTTGCGGCAGCCGCCGCCGCCGTCACAATGTCATATGGCGTTGCCTCGCAATGTCACATTGCATGCGTATCCTCCGGTTTCTGCGGTCGATGGGGGGATGAATACACATGCAACCGACGAGCACCCCTTGGGTTCGCTCGCTCATCATCGGCTTGTCGGCCCTCGCACTCACCCTCGGCATCGGGCGCGGAAGGCCGGCGCAGGCGCAAGCCGCCGGCGCTCCCGTGCTGATCACCGCGCCGATCGATGACGCCCGACTCGTCAGGCTGACTGGCAATACGCGCCCCGAGGCAACGCCTTTCAATGACCGCGGGCGTGTCGCCGATTCCCTGTCGCTCGAGCACTTGCAACTGTTGCTCAAGCGACCAGCCGACCGCGAAGCAGCCCTGCAACGCTACATCGCGCAACTGCACGACCGTTCCTCGACAAACTTCCATCGTTGGCTCACCCCGGCTGATTTGGCGCAGCGTTTCGCCATGTCGGAGCAGGATCTGAGCTTGGTCACCGGGTGGCTGCAGAAGCGGGGCTTCACGGTCAACACGGTGTATCCGAACCACATGCTCATCGATTTTTCGGGCACGGCCGGCACTGTGCGCACGGCATTCCACACCGAAATCCACGCTCTCGTCGTGCATGGCGTGAAGCACATCGCCAACATGAGCGATCCGCAAGTCCCTGCGGCGTTGGCGCCGGCCGTGGCCGGTATCGTGTCTTTGCATGATTTCAAACCGCACGCCATGAATCGGAAGCGGGCGGCCTATACGGTGGGTAACGGAAGCTATCTGGTCGCGCCGGCCGATCTTGCCACCATTTATAACTTCAACCCTCTGTTCAACGCGGGCACCACCGGAAAAGGGCAAACCGTTGTCGTCATCGAAGATACCGATGTATACAAGATGGCCGACTGGACCACGTTTCGCCAGACTTTTGGGCTGTCGAACTACACGTCGGGGTCGTTTTCGACGGTGCATCCGGCCCCGCCGAGCGGCACCAACAATTGCCTCGATCCGGGCGTGGCTGGGGGAGACTTGAGTCTCGAGGCCATCTTGGACGCCGAATGGTCGAGTGCCGCGGCGCCCAATGCCGCCATCGAACTCGCGTCCTGCGCCGACTCGACCACCACCTTCGGCGGACTGATCGCCATGCTGAACCTGCTCAACGAGAGCAGCGCCCCGCCTGCCATCATGAGTATCAGCTACGGCGAGTGCGAAGCGGAAAACGGCGCCGCGGCCAACGCCGCCTTCACCTCGACTTACCAGCAAGCCGTGACGGAGGGTGTGTCGGTCTTCGTCGCGGCGGGCGATGACGGGGCCGCGAGCTGCGACGCCGATGCGGCGTACGGAACCCATGGCATCGGCGTCAGCGCGTATGCCTCGACGGCCTACAATGTGGCGGTGGGAGGCACCGACTTTGGCGATGCGTATGCGGGCTCCAGCAGCAGCTATTGGAGTTCGAGCAACAGCGCCACCTACGGCTCCGCGCTCTCCTACGTGCCTGAGATTCCCTGGAACGATTCGTGTGCCAGTGCGCTGATCGTCAGCGCGGAAGGCTATGCGGCGTCGTACGGCAGCGGCGGCTTTTGCAACAGCACGACGGGACTCAATGACTTTCTAACCACGGCCGCGGGCAGCGGCGGCCCGAGCGGCTGCGCCAGCGGAGTGTCGCAGGCCGGCGTCGTCGCCGGCACTTGCGCCGGCAACCCGAGGCCGTCATGGCAAGCGGGTGTTCCGGGTATCCCCGCCAACGGGGTACGCGATCTGCCCGACGTCTCGTTGTTTGCAGCCGATGGGGTCTGGGGCCACTACTACGTCGTCTGCTGGTCCGACACGGCTCAGGGCGGCGCCGCATGCACCGGCGCGCCGAGCACCTGGGCGGGCGGAGGGGGCACCTCGTTCGCTGCGCCCATCATGGCGGGTCTGCAGGCTCTCGTGAATCAAAGTACCGGCGCGCGCCAGGGCAATCCGAACCCCGTGTACTATCCGCTGGCTGCGGGTCAGGCGGCGAGCGGGCTGTCGTGCAACTCGAGCAGTGGCAATGCCGCCGCGCCCGGATGCGTCTTCTACGACGTGACGCTCGGTGACAACGACGTGCCGTGCACGGGCACCAGCGATTGTTACGTGCCTTCCGCAACTTTCGGGGCGTTGTCGACCTCCGACAGCTCGTTCACCAGAGCCTATGGCGCCGCCTCCGGTTGGGACTTCACCACGGGTTTGGGCTCCGTCAATGCCGCCAATCTCGTCAAGTATTGGTCCGCGGCGGATCTGTCGCTCAGCGCCAGCGGCACCGCCACGGCCGCGGGGCAATTATCGTATGCGGTCAGCGTGAGCAACGGGGGACCGCAAGGCGCGAGCGCGGCCGTCGTCACCGCGGTGCTGCCCTCAGGCTTGAATCTGGTGTCAGGCTCGAGCAGCGCCGCCTGCAAGCAGTCAATGCAAACCATCACCTGTTCGGTGGGTGCACTCGCGGTGGGCTCCGTCGCGTCGTTCGCCATTGTGGTGCAGCCGGCCACTGCCGGTCAGTCCTATGACGTCACGTTCGCGGCCACTTCCAGTAACCCGGATATCGACGTCGCCGCCGGCATTGCCAGCATCGTGCTGGTCGCGTCCGGCGCGGCCAATCCTACGGATGGCCCAGTGCCCCTCTGGGCGGTTGTGGCTTTCGCAGCGGCGCTCGTAGGCGTGGCACACCGTCGGTTGAAGAGGATGATTTGAGGATTCGCGAGTGTGCCGGCGCTATGGCCGCCCCAGTCGATGAGCAACTCTGGACCGTCAATCGCGGGAAAAGTGGATTCTATCGACGTAGTAGTGGTTGATCGATGCACCGCTCTCATCGACCACATCGATCTTGTAGACCGCGGTTCGCTGCTCAGTCATCGACGTGCTGGCCACATTCTGCGACGGGTAGACCGTATAGGTGCCGGCACCGCCTTCCGCGTCGTATCCTGTGATGTACGTCCCCGGAGCGACTCCAGCGCCACTGACGAATCCACCCGCATCGACCCCTACCCCGCCGCTGACGCGGGTCACCGTCAACTTGTTACCCGAGATCGACCCCGTAAAACTCGTCATGCCGATCGATAGCGCCGACAAGGGAATCTTGTATGTCGCCCACTGGCCCGCTTGCGGAGCCGGGCCGTAATCGGTGATGCTGGTCGCCGCCCACGGATACACATCGCCCGGCGGCAAGCGCGAGATGGCGCTCAGGCGCCAGGTCTGGCCGTTGATCGTCGGCTTCAAATCCATATAGAGGTAGCCGAAGGAACCGGCCTCCAGGTCATAGGTTGGGACCATATTGCCGGCGTACGGCTGAAAGCCGCCGCCCCGGCTCGTCACCGTGACCTCGATGTCGTAAGTGCCGATCTCTGGAGCACCCGACGTATCCTTGTAGTCGGCCACCGCGCTGTAGGAATAATCACCCTGCCAGTTGAATGTCCCGTTTGCGTAGACATTGAACGTGGATTGCGTGGTCTGCGGCCCCTCGACGCCCTGGGTATCGACCGCCGCGATCGCGTACGAGTAGATCGTCGCCGGAGACGCATACGTGCCATTGGTGGCATTGATGGCGCCAGTGTCCGTGTAACTCCAGGCCGTGGTGGTATCGTACGGCTCTCCATTCCGATAGACCTGATAATAGGCAATCGGGTAGCTGCCCGGAGAGACCGGGGACCAGTTGAGCGAAATGCTGTCCGTTGATTGACCCGTCACCAACAGGTATGTGGGCTGAGTGGGTGGGACAATGCTCGTTGGGGGAGAAACACTTGGGGGCGGTGTGATCGTTATCGTCGCCAGCGCCGGTGCTCCCAAGACAGCGTTGGTCGTGGTTGAGAGTTGGACGGTGAAGGACACCTTGCTGTCGCGCTTTTGGTCGAGAATCTTGACGCTGAACGTTTTCGGCGAGGTATTGCCGTCGGCCCAGGTCAGCAATCCGTAGGTGTTGACGTAGTTGATTCCATCCAATGCGGTGCCGAATGTCGTGTGATAGCGCACGCTCGCCGCGCCGCTCGAACCATCGGTTCGATTGACCGTGACCGTCACGCTACCGGCATTTTGCGTCACCGTATAAGTCGATGCGGACAGAGAAAACACCCCGCCTGGTGACGTTGCAGCCAGTGCGGCATCGTGCCCAATCGCCGCGGCAAGCGCGAGCAGGCCGACAATGAGAACGTGAACATACGACTTTCGGTTGGCCATTAGCATGCTCTACGTGCGTCTGAACCCTTCATGACGGCACGCTCAAATGGTCGAATGATTGATGCTGCCGATTCGTTCAACAGCGGTATGACATCATTTATGCGTACAGGAACCAGGCATGCAACTGTCGGAAAGCGGCGACGTTTCGTCGCCGAATTGCGACGTACGACACAGATTTTTTTACAGACGAGTGGTCAGGCAGTGGTGTGCGTAATGTATGACAAATCGAATACAGAACCCCACCTGACTTTGGGATACCGGTGTTGGACACCTGGCGATGTCACCATAGCGTCATGCGCTATTTCTACCCTCTCTCAATGGAACTTGACTCGGTCAAAACCTTTGCAACATGAGCTTGCCATTCGAAGCGTCGGATAACGATGCCGCAAGCTCTTAGGTGATGAAATGAGCAGCGAACCGGACGTGGCGTCCTCCGCGAAATCGCCGGCGGGTGCCCTTGTGATCGTCGACAACTTTCTCCCCCGCGAGTTCGCTGCGGCGATGCGCGCGGATATCGATGCTCACTTTGCCGGGCCTTACAAGCATCGGCCCGACACGCACCAGGTGTGGAACTACTGGTTCGTGCCGCAGACATACACTTACCTTCGTACGCAGCCGGAGAAAATCATTCAGCGGGCAAGCCTTGACCGCTTCATGTCCCTCTTGCACGCGTGGTCCAGTGAGACGCTCGGCCTCGCCAGGTTGAGCTGGCCGTACCTCAGCCTTTACATCAATGGTTGCCGGCAAGGCCTGCACAACGATGCGAGGAATGGACGCTTCGGCTTTGTGTATTCGCTGACGCGCGACGAACGCCGGTCCACCGGGGGTGAGACGATCGTCATGCGGCGCGGTGATCCCTTCCTGCGCAACCTGCGCAAGGCAAGCGCCGGGACCGCACTCTATGAGCTGGTTGAGCCGCGCTTTAATCGCCTGGTCGCATTCGACGATCGCATGATCCACGGCGTGCAGCTCGTCGAGGGATCGATGGACCCGGTCGAGGGCCGATTCGTGCTCCACGGGCATCTCGAGGAATCGGGCCCGCTCGTGACCGGGTCGCTGCCGCCGGAACAAGTGCTGCATAGCCTGAGTTCAGCGTTGCAGATCTTCGACCGGGACTGCGGCGACCAGGCAAGACAGTTCGACGGACCGTTGGTACTGCGTTTCAAGATCTCCCCCGAGGGCCTCGTCGGTGGGCTTCACGTGGTACTCGACCGTGTCTTTGCCGAACGGGAAAACGACACCGGCTGGATTGCGACGAGAGACAGGCTCGCCGGACTCCTGGGCGCAGTCGCGTTTCCCGCGGGCAGCGGTGAGACCCGCGTGACCCTGCCGCTGCAGTTTGGCGGCCCGGTGCGGTCCGCTCCGGCGAGAACTTCGCGAATCTGACCCGGCTCCGGCCCGCACGATCCTGCCTCCGCTCCGGCGGAATATGCAAAGCTCGATGGGTTGAAAAACAATCCGCGCAGTTGCGTCGCCTCGTCCCGGAGACGGTCTATATCCGCGGCGCGAGCGGCTTGTCGCCGGGTGCCGTTCCGCCGGCCGCCGGATCCACTGGCTTGGAGTGATCCGCGCCCGGTCCGGCGGGGGGCGCTTCCGGCGCGCCACTGACGGCCGCTGCGGCGTCAGCGGCTGGCAATGCGGCGGTGGACGCCGGTTCACCAGGAGCGGAGGTTCCGGACAACGGTGCATCGGTCGAGAGCGCCGCATCCTCGGCACGGCGAGTCATGACGATGATGCTGATGCGACGATTAATGGGATTGAGCGGCTCGTCTTTGACGAACAGTACCGAGGAGGCAAGACCCACGACGCGTGCAATCTTTTGTTCGTCCAGGCCGCCGGCGATGAGTGCGCGACGTGCCGCGTTCGCGCGATCCGCCGACAGCTCCCAGTTCGAGTATGACTGGGTGGTCCCGGGATACGGTTTGGCATCCGTGTGTCCCGACAAGCTGATGCGGTTGGGGACTGTGTTCAGATACTTAGCCACTTCCACGAGAATTTGCGTCGTGTAATCCTTGAGCGCGGAGCTGCCCGTGTCGAACATCGGGCGGTTTTGCTTGTCGACGATCTGGATTCGCAGACCTTCCGGCGTGATGTCGAGCAACAGCTGGTCCTTGAAGGGCTCCAGGGCCTGGCCGAGGGCAACCGCTTTTTTGAGCTCCTCCAACAACGATTCGAGCTGCTCCTTCTCTTTCCGCTCCTTCTCCTTCGCCTGGGCTATCGACGCGCGGTCGGCGACGACAACAGTCCGCTCCGGCTTATGGGTGTCAATCACCACTTTTGGAGCGTCGAGTCCGCCACCCAGCTTGATCACGCTGGTGCTGGCACCACCGGGACCTGCCTGTCCCGGTGCAGCCTTGGTGCTGTGCCCCTGCTCCATGCTCGGGTTTTTGAAGTACTCGAACATGGCCGAGCGTTGCTCCTTGTTGAGTGACGCAACCAGCCACATGACCATGAAGAACGCCATCATTGCGGTGACGAAATCCGCGTATGCCACCTTCCAGGCACCCCCATGGTGCCCGGCGGCATTTATCTTTTTCTTGACGATGATAATCGGGCGCGCTGCATCTTCTGTCATGGTAGAAGTTCCTTCAGCCGCCTTACTTGCCGCCCCGAAGCGCCTTTTCGAGATCCTTGAAATTCGGACGCACGGAGCTGAACAGCAGTTTGCGCGCGAACTCAATGGCGATCGTCGGCGGATAGCCGCGAACACTCGCCACCAGCGCCATCTTCACCACTTCAAACGCCTTACCCTCTTCGTGCGCCTTGCCTTCCATCGCAGCCGCGATCGGTCCGACAAACCCATAAGCGACGAGGATGCCCAAGAAGGTTCCCACCAGTGCCGCACCGACGTGTTCGCCGATCTCTGAAGTGCTTGCTCCTTCGATGCTCGCCATGGTGGTGACGATACCCAGCACCGCGGCGACGATCCCGAACCCGGGAAGCGCATCAGCCACCTTCTGCACCGCGTGTGCCGGTTCAACTGCCTCATGATGATGCGCATCCAGCTCGAATTCGAGCAGACTCTCCAATTCGTGCGGATCCAGGGTTGTGCCCGACATCAATCGCAGGCAGTCCGTGATGAATTCCATCATGTGGTGATCGGCCATGATCACCGGATACTTCTTGAAAATGGTGCTCTTGTCGGGCTCCTCAACGTGCGCCTCGAGGGCCAGCAAGCCTTCCTTGCGCGCTACAACCAAGATGTCATAGATGAGCTTCAGTAGCTGAATGTATTCCGGACGTCCATATCGTGGGCCCTTGACGAGCCCGATGGCGCCACTGAACGCAGCCTTCACGACCTTCATGGGACTGCTGATCAAGAAAGCGCCGATCGCAGCGCCAAGGATGATGAGAACTTCAAGCGGATGCCACAGCAGAAGCAGACTGCTGCCGGTTGCCAGATAGCCGCCCATTACGCATGCCAGAACAACGACAGTGCCGATGATTGCGAGCAAGCAGATCTCCCCGGTTGGACCACATAAAAAAGGCGGCACGCCACCTCCGCTTAAGCCGAGTAGAGGCCGTCACATATTGTTAGTGTCGTCGCGGCGTGCAAAACCTGAACCCAAAACGTTGCGGCAGGCACGGCGCATGCTGCGAACCGCGACGTACCACACAGTCGCGGCGCTGGCGCTGGGCGAAATCGGCTCGCAGCCCTTTGAGTATCGATGAACCGCATTGCGGCGGCCCCAGCGGCGTGTCTGCGCGCTATGACGCAATCACCGCGGAAATGCGTCTCTAGATGGCACTGACCAAAACAGGCAATGATTAAAGAGTGGAGCGGGCGATGGGGATCGAAAATACCGCTCTGTAGACGATAATCTTTTGAAATCAGAGTCTTGTGACTTCGCCCGAGCGCTGCGTGCGATTTTTGTGTGAAACACGACGCTACAGGAGCCAACGCGGCCGTTTTGGACTGCAGTCTTGTCAACCCAGCGCACGGTTAGACACTCTTCTATATTCAATCGGGCATTTTCCACTCCTCGAGCAGCTGCAGGTAGCCAGGATCGGCCCGCAATCCCTTGAGTAAGGGATCGTAGCGGACGGGCCGCACGTCGTCGTGCGCGGCCCGAGCCCGGCGTAGCGCGGCAAGCGCCCCGCCGTTATCGCCAAGAAAGGCCAGCACTTCGGCAACTGCGTAAGGTTCGTCCGAATGTTCCGCGATGAACCGAGTGGCGGCGGTACCCGCGGCTTGCCCGTGCCCGAGCGCCTGCTCGCAAAGCACCGTGAGGAACAGCTTGTCGTGATCGTCCGTCATCTGGTCCACGAGATCCAGGGCTTGCTGCGGCTCACCCTCGAGCAGGTAGGACAGCGGAATCGTCAGCGATTGGTAGTCGGAGTGCGGATCGATGGCCAGTACGTGCTGGGCGGCGTCGCGAGCCTTCGCATAATCTCCGAGCGCGAGCCAAAAAGTGCCGAGATTGCCCCAGGAGATGATTTGCAGGGGATCGAGCGACACGGCGCGCTGGGCGGTCGCGATAGCTTCGACGAGATGTCCCCGAGTCGCGAGAACCATCGCGTAGCTCGTGAGCACATCCGAGTTCGCCGCATCGAGGCTGAGCGCCCGCTCGATATCCGCTTGGGCACCCGCCACGTCCAGGTCGTGCGCGCCACGCAGGAACGCCCGGAATTGATAGCCCTGCGCGTAGCGAGGCGCCAATTCGATGCCCCGATTGACGTCGCGGAACGCCTGTGCGACGGCCGCATCGTCGCGGCCGTCGCGCCCGAGAGTGAACTCGGCGGCCGCGCGCCAGCTGTAGGCCGGACCAAAGTTGGGTTCGAGTGCAATGGCCTGATCGAACTCCTTGATGGCGCCGGGCATCATTCGCGCGCTAAGACTGTTCGTCAGGTGCCGTCCAATCAAGTAGTGATCGTAGGTGGTGCTCTTGTTCGGTCGAAAGGCGGTCGCCACGGAACCCGCAAGTAGCCGGACCTTGAGTGCATCGACCACCGCCGCGGCGATGTCGTCCTGTACCTTGAACACGTCTTTGACGTCGCGATCGTAGGTCATTGACCAGAGGTGATAGCCGCTGTCGGCGCGGATCAGCTGCGCTGTCACCCGAATGGTGTTGCCGGATTTACGTACGCTTCCCTCCAAAATGTTCGCGACATGCAGCTGGGCGGCGATCACGCCGATCTGCGCCGATTTATCTTTGAAGTAAAAAGCCGAGGTGCGCGAGGCGACCTTGAGGTCCGGCACTTGCGCGAGCTGGTCGAGCAGCTCCTCGGCCAACCCGTCTGAGAAATAGGCTTGATCGTGCCGCTCGCTCATATCCACAAAGGGCAACACCGCGATGGACCTCTCCGGGATCGCGCCGGCCTCGGGAGTCGGCGCCGAAGGGTTAGGTCCGGCCGGCGCAGACGTCGACATCGTTTGATCGGCTGCGGACAGCGTTGCCGACCCCGCCACCAGCGGGGGGCTTGGTCGAAGTCGCACCGCGAAAAACACCATGCCGGCAATGACGATGAGAGCAAGTGCGATGAGCGCCTGCATCTGGTGCAAACGACGCCGACCCCTTGCCACAGCCGCGGTCTCTCGAGCCCCCGAGCGTGCCGCGACACGGGCAGGCGGGCGTTCGCCGCCGGAGGATAAATCCGCTCCATCCGCTTCCAGCAGGGCTTTGACGCGGGCAACAAACGCCGATAATGCCTCGCCGGCGGGCAGTCGGGTCCATTGCAACTCGGAGAACCGGTCCGGAACCCGGGCGTCCGCCTGCGACACCTCGTCGATGACGACCGGAAGGATGAATGGCTTGTCGTGGGCCATGAGGTGGGAGCGGTCCACCGCCAACTTCCACTCGAGCCGGAAGTAGCCTTCGCTGCGCGCTCGGGTTTCGCGAGAAATCAGCGGAATGAACAGCGTACACGACTTGATCTGCCGTCTTATCTCGGCATCCCAGGCATCACCCCCGCGCAACTCCGTCCGATCGAACCATACCTCGATACCCGCGTCTCGAAGCGCCGCGGCAATCGTTTCGGCCACCGCTGCATTGCCTGCGGCGTAGCTCAAGAATACCGCGGGTCCGGATGTGGGCGGGATGCTCAATGCCGATGATTACCGCAGAAGCTCAATCGTGGCGCGGTGTCCGTGCGAGCGGGCGAGTCTCACGTCGCAGGTAAGAAGCGGCGCATCCAACGCCTCCGCCAAAGCAACGTAGACGCCATCATAGGTGGTCATTGAACCGCGTAATTCCCAGACTCGTCGCAGGAGATCGCTATGAGCTGAGCGTTCCACCAGCAGTCCAGCGTAATCATCCAGCGCCTCATGGGCGCGCGCTGCCGTAATCTCGTTGAGATGCGTCAGTCGGTGCAAAACTTGAGCGACCTCCAGATCCAGCAGATGCGGTGCATGAAGGCGCTCGTCAGGATCAAGTGCGCGAAGCTCAACCCTTTCCCCAAGCTCGGTGCACAGTATGAGCTCGATAGCCGCCGACGCATCAATGACGATCAATGGCTGTCGCGCTCCGCGCGTACTAAATCAGACGCCGCAATCTTGCCGCGGTAGGGCGCGCGACGCTTGAGTCGTTCGCGCATCTCCTCCGGTGTCGGATATTCAGCCAGCTTGCGCGCCTCCCGGATCAAGTAGTCAGATAGTGGCAGGCCGGCCAGCGCCGCTCGCGCCTTCAGTTGGCGATGAAGCGCCTCCGGTACATTTCGCAATTGGATCATCTTGGACATGCTTTGGATGCTAGTTACATGTGCATCACATGTCAACGAGGCTGCACCGCGCATATGGGTGCTGTCACACCCGCCAATGCCAGCTCATGCGGCCATTGGCGACGAGTCACCGGTTGTGCAGTGAAGAGCGAGCGAACAACCCTCGACGAGCTGGCGCAAGTGCGTTGACGGTACAGACCAGCACGGAGCGCGAAGTGGCCGGCGCGGCACGGGTGGCCGCGGAGGAACTGCGGCCGGCGGGAAAGAAGGATCCGACGCTCTCGTCGATTGCCATCACGGCCCAGGTGGCGGCGGGCAGGGCGGCACTGCAGGGCGGGGTGGTCAAGGCGCGCTAGGCGGAGAAGAGGGTTTCTGGTTTCCAATAGTAAGTGGTCTGTCGTAATTTTCGGTTCATGTTTCGTATACCCCGCGTATGTTCGATCACGAGCTGACCTCAGGGGCGCCATTGGAAAGCGATACACAACGAATCGCGCTTGGGTTGCGCCAGAGAGACGCCGCCGTCCTCGAGACGCTGGTCGAGCGATACCAGTGCCGGCTCGTTCGTTATCTTGTCTCCCTGTTCGGCAGGCGCTATGGAGTCGACGATCTGGTGCAGGAGACTTGGCTCAGAGTCCTGGAGCGAGGCGGATCCTATGACGGGCATTACCGCTTCGAACCTTGGCTCTTCAGGGTGGCACGCAATATTGCTCTCGACACGATGCGTAAGCGACCAATGCTCAGTCTGGATTCACGTGAGGGGGATGGTGTTCCCTTATCGACCGCTTCCGGTGAAGGTTCGCCGTACACGCTCGCGGCGCGGACACAAGATGCCGAACGGCTTGCCGACGCCATGCAAACTCTCGAGCCTGTCTATCGCGAAGCCCTCGTACTGCGGTTTCAGGAAGATTTATCTTTACAGGAGATATCTCTGATCGTGGGAGCGCCGGTCTCGACCGTAGCGTCCAGAATATATCGAGGACTGGCAACGCTGCGGCCTCAGTTGGAAGGAGAAACAGCATGAATCTTGATCACCACGAGAGTTTCCAACGCATGATCGACCAGAATCTGGCGGGCGTAATCTCAAGGGAGAAGGAACAATCTCTTCGCGAGCATCTTTCCACTTGCGCTTCATGCAAGGAATATCTCCGCGCGAGCAACCGGGTTATCGCGGGCCTCAACGGTTTTTCTTTCGAGGTAAATCCAACTCTCAATTCCAGGGTTCTCGCAGCCCTCAGGCTACAGATGCAACAGGACCGTGCGGCACGGCCAAACCGTCTTCGATTCCTTCGCCCGTATACCGTGTCACTCAAGGTATGGGCTGCACTTGCTGCAGCGCTCTCGATGTCAATCGTGGGATCGGCACTTCTCTACAAGATGGCCACGTACCTTATGGTCCCGGTGCATTTCGACAATGCTCAAGTCGAGGCAGGCGTGCTCGTCTTCTGGCTGCTGCCATCGCTCTGCGCAGCCTTCTGTCTGCTCGCGGCCCCTGTTGAGCGAAGAGGTATTGCATGACACAGCAATCGGCGGTGCTTTTGGTCGCGTTCTTAGCCGGGCTCGTAGTTGCGGCTGTCCTGTTACAAACCGCAACAAGGGATCTTTTACCCCGGTCTGCAATGGTTATCGCAGCTCTGGCGGTCCCGCTTTGGTTAGTCTTTTTTGCTTCCAGCCAGGGCCGTTTCTTCCTTGCTTCAAAAGGATTTCTCAGTGAGATGCCGGACGCGCTTTGGTTTGGCTTGACGTTTGGCGTTTTCACCGCGGCCTTCTTTCTTGCCCTCGGATATGTCTATGGGGACGCAAGAAGGCGTGACATGTCTGCTTGGGCATGGGTGATTGCCGCTTTCTTAATACCCAATTTTGTTGGATTCGTCCTTTATTTTCTGTTCCGAGGGCCTCTCTATGGGTCTTGCAGCTCATGCGGCAAGCCAATTCGGGGGGGAGAAGCATTCTGCTCTCACTGCGGATGCTCGCAGGATTCCAATATCGGAAGCAGCACAGCTGACGATCGCACAAAACGGTGGACGGTATGAAACGTGAGCGCGCCCTACAGGTGGTGTTGGTGTTGGTGGGCTTGCAGTACTGCTTTTGGGGCTATCTCCTTGTCGACAATCTGTGGCACGAAAAATGGGTTAGCGGACATAGTGACGTCATGCCGATGTTCCTGAGCCTTAACACGGCGCTTGGGGTCTGTCTGTTGCTGGCTGTTAAGCAGCCGGCCAAGCATCGCTTGATGATCGCCTATGCGGCGTGGTCGAGTCTTGCCCATGGGTTCACGATGACAATCATGTCGGCGCAGGCAGTGGCGCATGGGATGCACAGGATGGATAGCCCCCAGGACATTGTGATGTTTGGGGTTATTGGATTCACGCTGCTTGCACTCCTCCCGCCAAAACAAGGATCGGCGGCAGGCGCGCCTCCCAGTGAGCCGCGCTTTGCCGAACGCTAGGGAAGAGTGGAGCGGGCGATGGGAATCGAAAATATCGCTCCGCAGCCACCAATCGTTTGCAATCAGAGCGTTATGAGATCGCCCGATCGCTGCGTGCGATTTTTGGGAGAAAAACGATGCCACGGGAGCCAACGCCAGCCAATGCGATCATGGGTTCCCGCAAGAAACAGACGCTCAATCTACCCCGCCCCGCCGATCGACAAACCGCCTACTCGCCTTGGTAGCCCGCTTCCAGCTGATGTCGAACGGCGAGAATCAGAACGATATCTTCGTCCGGGAGCCAGCGATATTTGGCGACGTAGCCGAACTTGCCTCGCGACAGGATCAACTCCCGGCGCCCGTCCTCGGCTTCGCGGCCCAGTAACGGGTGGTCGGCAAGCAACTCGAAGGCTCGCCTGACGCTGAGCACCCGCTCACGCGCGAGCTTCGGATTGTGTTCTGCGAGAAAATCGAAAAGCCGTTCGAGATCGGCGAGCGCACGAGTCGTTACTTCGACGCGCGCCATGCTCGCTCTCGTGGGCGACGAGCAGATTTCCCTGCCACACGGGCCTCGAGATAGTCGAAAGCGGCCCCCAGCGGAACGCCTTTGCCGCTCTCCATCGTTTCTTTTTCTGACACCGCCGCATCTGCCGCAAACCGCTCGCGCAGCTCCGCACGGTCGGCCTCTTGGCTCAATACGTCAACCATGAAGGCATGCGGAGTCTTATTCGCCGCGCCGGCAAGTCGCTCGATCCGCCGCTTCAGCGCTTCAGGAAGTTTAAGACTCGTCGCGGCCATTGATCGCAACCTTTAAGAAATGAGGTAGTCAGAAAGTACTACCTCTGGGAATCGAAGTCAATGAATCTTGCGGCGGGGATGCGTGGGATGCCTCGATCCGGCAGCACATCAAGACCTGCACGATCCCAGGCAAGGGACGGCAGGCAGCCAGGGGATCCCGCGAAGGGGGCGCAAGCGCCGCTCACGCTGGTTGCGGCACAGAGGGCTCCAGTGCGATTGGTTCTCGATAGTCAATGGCTCTGCTTTTCGTAATTATGGGTTCATGTTTCGTATACCCCCGTATGTTCGATATGAGCTGACTTCGAGGCCGCGATTGGAAAGCGATACACAACGAATCGCGCTTGGGTTGCGCCAGAGAGATAGCACCGTCTTCGAGACGCTGATCGAGCAATACCAATACCGGCTCGTTCGTTATCTTGTCTCCCTGTTGGGCAGGCGCGATGGAGTCGACGATCTGGTGCAGGAGACTTGGCTCCGAGTCCTGGAGAGAGGTGGA
>Ga0209208_10000109_pt1 | contig 83421 bp, 68 predicted proteins | sample S1TSphfallax_3_FD_187694 | JGI IMG/M metagenome (GOLD analysis project Ga0209208, IMG submission 187694) | Host-associated microbial communities from peat moss isolated from Minnesota, USA - S1T2_Fd - Sphagnum fallax MG (SPAdes) (version 2) | ecosystem: Host-associated > Plants > Peat moss >... | reverse complement strand
TTTGGAAGGTTCCAAGCTTGGTGGCCTTTGGAATGTTCCATGCTTGATTGGTTTTGGAAGGAAAAGGAGAAAAAAAAAGGAAACATCATTTTCACCTCCTTTCATTTTTCACCCCACAAGATTTTATTTAAACATTTTTTCCATTGATTTTAGAGTTTTTTTTTACCATGGTTCTAGACCTTTATTTCGTATCTTTTTTTTTCCCTTAACATATAAATTATAATCATGCATATCAAAATACCAAGTCTTCTACACACTCATTGCTAAGTTGATTTTGATTGAAGATTTTTTTTCCTTCTTTGATTTCATGGCCTTGCACATGTCTATGTTTTACGAGCTTTAAATTACAAAGATGAATAAAGAACCGCCTTGGGAATCATCTTTAAATTTGACACTAACCTACCACCTTTGTGACGAAAACCCCGAACCGTAAGAGGTGTGTTTTCATCTTAAAATTAGACCCCCTCTAACTTGGTATTATTACCAGGCAACTCTAGCCTTGGGTTTACGACCGAAGCAAGGGCTTGCAAGGTTGCGGGCCAAGAAAAAAGCCTGAGAGTCACACCTCATGCTCCCGAAAATGTAGGAAAGTGTGAGAGAATGAACCCTCACACTCCCAAGGGAGCTTCCACTTTGGGAGTTGGTTGGAGCCCCGATGGAGTCCCAAATTTTCAAAAAGTAATTACAGGGGTCAAAACTGAATGGATTGAGGAGTTCCTTATATCATTGAAAATCTCTTAAAACTTAGATGTCTAAAATGGGTTTGCATGACCCATTTGGACACTTCAAACACAAGTTATGGTCAAAAGAAAGGTCGGGAATCAAATTGGCAATTTGATTCCCAATCACTAAAAGTTAGAAATCACCCCAATTCCCCATGTCCAGGTGACGTGCAACATATCGTTGGAAAGCTCTCGATGAAGGCTACAACTTTGCTTTAAACTTCATTTCAATCAGAGGTCTGCATGCAAAGTTATGGACCCCCAAAGTTGTGGGAATCCTAGTTGTGGGAATTTCAGGACAAAATGCCATTTGGGTGTTAGTCCTGTGGCCAAGCACAAAGTATATCCAAGTATACTATAAGGGGGAAGGTGGTGGTTTCCCCCAAGTTCGGGCCGTGGTGAATCTTGTGAGTCCGAGTTTACTCATGGCTCGTCTTAACACCAAAAGTGTTTTAACTATGCACTAACCAACTTTTTATTTAGTTTTATGCAGGTCTGTGTGAGTGAGTGATTGCTTATCATTCTTCCTAGTCCCATCCCAAAGCTCCAACACGCCCTTCTACCCCCAAAGTGTTGCAAGCCAAGGAGTGTGCCCTAATTTCCTACTTTTTCGTTGTTTTCATCATAGATTCACATTTGAATTTATCAAGGAGCTTGAGAGCGCATCATTCATCATTTATGTTAGAATTTAACTTTAAGAAATTGGAGGCTTCGTTTTTGTGAACCCCTATTTCAATCACAAAAACCCTTTGGAAAATCAATTTACCTTGGGAAATGTAGCCACTTGTACCCGAGATGGTTTAGTGTAGTCCTTTACTAAGTGGCAAACCTTGGCAAAGCCCCCACTTGGAGCACCAATGACTCCTAATCCTTTTGTAATTTGGCCACTTTGCAATTTCATTATTTTGTGGCATGTAGCTTTTCCGTACCACACCACAAAGGTTTAAAAGGTGTTAAGGAAGGCCAAATATTCTTTGGACATCTTGTTCCCCCCTGTTTGGTTCACCTCCCTCTTTTGTGCCTTAAGAGTTTTGTTTTCTTGTGGACATTCCAAGGCCTATTTGCCCCCTTTTCCCCTTCCTTGATTATTCAAAGGAAGAACTAACAAAGAATTAGCATTGTCCGACCAAGACAATGGGTGGAAATCCACATATCTTAATAACTCCCCCTTAACTCTAATTTTTTCTTTCACTTTGCTCTTCTTTGGAGGTGGAGGAGTTTTTACCAATGAGCCCACGTTTGTTTCAATTTCTCCCTTGCTTGGTGTGACAACGGAAAGAGTCCTTTTTTTACCCAAAATTCTATTCGGCCCAACTTCATCTTTCCTTTTTGCCTTTTTTTCAATTTTTGTGGGGAAAGGTTTTTGCAACTTCCTCCACCATCTTTTTGAGGCTTTTACCCTCTTATTCACGTAGTCCTTTTTGACCATGGTTTTCCTTAAAGGCAACCAACTCCTAGAAAACTACTTCTTTATTTGTTTTTTTTTTAATTTTGTATTTTTTCTTAGCATTGGGCCCCATCATAGCCATCGTGTCAAGTATCAACTCATCTAAGGCCATTTGCCTTCAAAGCCTTCACCATTTCCAAATGCCCAACAAAACCATGTGGTACCACTTATTGTGTTACAACCCTAGCCTTGGGCTCGCAACCAAGTCAAAGGCTTGTGAAGGTGTGGGCCAAGAATGAAGCTCGGGAGTCACATTTCATGCTATCGGAAATGTGGGAAAATGTGAAGGAATGAACCCCCTACACTCCCAAATGAGCTCCCATTTTGGGAATTAGAATCTCGATGGACTCCCAAATTTTCAAAGAGCGATTTCAAGGGTCAAAACTCATTGGACTGAAGAGTTTTTTATATCATTGAAAAGCTCTTGGAACTTAAATGTTTAAATTGGGCTCACATGACCCATTTGGGTACTTAAAACACAAGTTATGGCCAAAAGAAAGGCCAGGAGTCAAATTACCAATTTGATTCCCGTGGTAATTTGACTCCCGGACACTAAAAGTCAAGAATCTCCCTAATTTCCTTGTGTGCAGGTGGCGTGCCACATATCGTTGGAAAGCTCTCGAGAAAAGTTACAACTTTGTTTGAAACCTTACCTCAATAAGAGGTTTACACACAAAGTTATGGGACTCCAAAGTCGTAGGAGTCTAAATTTTGGGAATGCTCGTCCATGCACCAAAAATGCTCCAGCTACGCACTAACCAACTTGTTGTTTGGTGTGTGCAAGTTTGTGTGAATAATGGATTTTCTTGTTAATCTTTTTAGTCTTGATCCCGAAGCTCCAACACGCCCCTCTATCCCTGAAGTGCTATGAGTCAGGGAACACGCCCAACTCCTTTTCCTTTTGTTGTTTTCACCTTTGGACTCATAGTTCAATCCATCAAAAAGCTCATGGGTGTGTCATATTGCACTCAATTCTAACGTGGTGCCTTCATGTTTTAATCCCATTCCATTCTTGCACCTTGCTAAACACCTATACTACCTACACATGGCAAACCACACAATGATGAGCTTTAGCATTCAAACTTTGTTTCATAACTTAGGTCTAACCCCAAGCTTTAGACTGGTGGGAATAAATCCCACTGTGGACTTCCCAAGTGGTCCAATGCCTTGTCACCCAAGATTACCACCTTCCGTCTTCTAGCCTAATTGTAGACTTGTTTAATTCAAAAATTTCAAGGGCATGTCCTCAAGCCCTTTTCCTCAAACCACACTTTGTTGACATCTATGCAGCTCATGAAGGTTGTCAAACCAAGAGTCAAACCCAGCCCAACACTTAGACTTGCAACCCAAGCCACCACAAGGGCCCTATTCCAATAGGTATGTTTTCTGTTTGCATGAAAATTTGTCTACAATACCTGATGAAGACCTGTGATTTAATAATAACATGGATACCTGACAAAGAAAACGTGGTGGTAACATGAGTAACATGTGCCCTGTTTGAAGGTTTTTCTTTTGTCTTGGTGGGGTGGGGGGTAGGCCCAGCCCATATATGCAATACTTTACCTGGTGCCAACGTTTCCTGGGAAAAGAGATATCGGCATGGAGAATGGAATGGACTAAGGAGCTGGAATGCTTTTGTAGACAGGTTCCGCTTGGACGTAGTTGCCCTCTAATGGCTGTAACAGTTGTGTCACCAGCTCTCTTGGAAAACGTTGTGACTTGTACCGGGATTTTACAAGGGCCTGGTATAATATTCAAATTTTTTTCACATTTTGAATATGTGGCCAGGGCATCAGCTTTCCCAAGAAAAAAACAGATGGCCCTCACCTTTTGATAACAATCAAGTATCAAAAACAGTTTTCAGGGCTAGGGATCAAATAGTAAACCCTAAACCTCAAATGAACCCAAGATGTAACCCAAGAAAATCAACTTAACAATTACTAAGCGTGGATTCACTCAGCAAACAACTGTGTGATTTATTTTTTTTCACTTAACATTGTCAAAGATAGATATGTCTTTGACAAGATAAATGATTCTTCTACTTGGGTCACAAACTAGTTTGTGGTTTAGTGGTTAGCATTTTCCCTTTTTATCAGAAAAGGTCATGAGTTAAAATCTGACTTTGAGAGAGGAGCCCTATGGCCCCAGTTGAGGGTAGTAAACCCCAGACCCTTAAACCTGAAAACTAGATCCAAGTAAACCTTTATTATCCTGATTGGGTATCAAGATTTCGAAGGAGACCTAATGGTGTAAGTTCTCAAGGTCCCCATTCTCACCACAGTGAAAACCAACCAGGTGGTTATCATTAGTTATGATATCCACTGGTGTTCACAGTGAGATCCGGCCAGGGTTTCACTTATTTCTTGAGAACCGCCCAACTTGGGTTATTTCCTCTTGGGTCACCTGTTCCCTTCCTGTCAAATGTCTATGAAAATTTGTAACCAACATTTACAAAAAAACCCTTTCAAAAGCCCAGGTCATCAAAACAATGTGACAAAAAATAACACAGGCAGGGACCCGGGTCCCTCGTGTACCCATTTTTAAGCAGTGAACTGATCACATTTACCCCCAAAAAAGGTTCTTAAACCCAAAATGTATCACTCACAGAAAATTGAGGTACAGCAGTTTGAATCATTTTAAGGAGTGCACTTACCATCTAGTACCCCTAGACTACCACCCATCAGTTCAGACCAATGTTGAGCGGGTATCACAAATACCTTTGGCATCACCTGGGTATCATTTGGGTATCTTTGTCTGATCTTTTCAAGGTATCATCACAAATGATACCCTGACTGAAAATCGAACTATCAGTTCTCACTTGTGTGAGAATCAATTTTTAAAAAGGAACAAATTTTTTTTTGAGAATCAGGTAAAATCTGACCCATTACCCAGGTCAAGGTCTCAGGGTTTAGCTGCTATCAAAAATTAGTACAAGCAAGCAATAAGAAAAAAGTTATGAACACAAACTTAATTATGTTTCTATGCAAAATGGAATAATATTTTATTTACTGGATCTTGATGATCATTCATAGACCATGGGTTTGAACTTTAGAGGTACAATGTTAAGTCAACCTAATCTCATTAGAACTAAAGAAAAGACATTTTCATCACCAGACCCAAATCAAAATTTGTATGTCAAGTCTAATTTGCCTTAGGAAATTGGAGATCCAAGGCAAGGCTAGTATTTGATAGTAAGTACTTATTAATGGTAAGCCAGGTCAAATGGTAATGATGTTTGAAGAGTTTATTTTAAATGATAATTTATTTTTTAAATCTTTCAAAAACCTTGAACCAGAGGTCCTTTCATTTTGAAAATTTTTAAACAGCCAAAGCTATCATTAAGAAAAAGAAATCAAATCAATAACTATTTAATATTATTTTTTATTTAAATTTTTTATTTTTATTAAAAAAAGTAATACCCGAATTGTGAAATCGACATAGGATAATCAACTGTTCTCAAATTTCTAAGAACTAACATTGTGTAAACCGATTTAAATTTTTAAAAAATGTCAATACCCCTGTTCAACATCTTAGAATTGTTTTGGGGGAGAACCAGACCCTTTTGTAAATTACTTTGTGAAAAGTGGACCCGGTGGGTACCATAAAATTGTGATACCCGCCCAACACCGGTCCAGACTCCTCCAGAGGCCACAGAGCATGCAGAAAATGTACGGAGAAAATGAGATTTTCATGTAACACCAAATATGGACTCCTGTAACAGGCCACCAAGAACAACCTAAGTTACCTAGAGTTGATGAATGCCTGATAGTAATAAGTCCAAAATGAGCATAAGATGGGCCCAAAACATGTCTAGGCATGGAAAGGCCAAAAAATGACTGGACAAATGGCAGACGAGGGGAAATAATCGCAGCAGTACTTTTGGTACTGGCTACATTTAAGACCCTTGGCCACTTGAATGTCTTATGTTGTAGGTGGGTTGACATTTCTTGTACAGGGGTTGCCAACCCAACAACGAAAATCAAGATCAGTCAAACCTCAAAGTACCCAGATTTCTTGGTATTAATTTGCCATAGCATGAGCCATACTTTGGAGAAAGACTAGGTGCAGTTTGAGAGGAAGTATCACCAAAAGAGGTAGGCAAGCTATCTCTCAAGCGGTGTCAACATGCTGTCAAAATATGCCATGAAGAGAACCAGAGGATCCAATTGAAAGTGCTACCATTGATGGGACCCATTAAAATAAGCGGCTGGTTCACAACTCTTCTGACCTCCCGTAGTGCTAGCTTCACTTTTTCCACCAGTGACTCTGGAACATAAGCAAAGAGGATTCAAGTCTGTGCCTGTAGAACCATAAGCACTGGTTCATTTATTTTGTGCGTGGGGCTGTGATATTGAGTAGCCTGTGATCATTCATGCAAAGCCAAACGTCAGCTGCTCCATAAGTTATGCTCGTGATTTACTCATATGAGCTCACATGCAACTGGTGCTTTAGGACTCTGCAATAGGACTTAGGTGGTCTTCAATTAAGTTGGTGTAATTTTGTGTGGTCAATTGGGCTTGGTGAAAGTGCATTTGAATTTACTAAGCTTGCCTTGAATATGTGAAATCTTGATTAAGCAAAACTTTAGGCACTAGTTTCTTTGCACTGAAACCAGACTGAATGAAACTCTTTAAATTTAGATTTAGTCTAGTTTTAATTCAAGTAGAATCTACACTTCTAGGAAGTAAGACACCCCAATTGATCTATGAGTTTTTCTCCCTAGGGCCAGGGCACAGGACATCCTTGGTTGAGCCTTGTACTTACGACATGACTCCTTTCAATTTAATGTTTTACACTTGCCACACATCGCCCAATTTTATGAATCAGGCGCATAGTTGGGCTCAGAGTTCAATAGCCCGACTGGGAAATTTGGTGGAGCTGGGTTCACAAGTTAGGCATAGTTCCTAGTGGCCAACAGGATATGCAAAAAGTGAATTCACATGCAATCAGCAGCCAAATATGATGCAAGAGTAATTGATGGTATTGGGTTTGCTTCATTCATAGGAGATTTTGCCAGGTTTGAAGGGGAATTGCAGAATTTTGGGTTTCGTCCTTCATTTGTAACCATACACCAATGAAACTTGTAAGCTACTTTGTGAGCCTGAATCATAGGTACTATGACTTTGCAAGGTCAGTAGAAAGTTTTTGGCGGCTCATGAGCCCTAGGCCAATAGATGGTCATTGAATACACATATGTCATACAAAAAGATCTATTTGATTCCTTCCTGAAGCATGGATGCCGTGGAGGTACAGAGTTTATAAGAATAAAACTTGAAAGAATAAAAGAGTACAGCGGGGACTTCGGGTGTAGAGCACAAAAGGCTGCTTTTACTAAACTTGATGCCACATGCTTGGTATGTAATGTCTGAAATCAACATTTGGCAATATTTGTAGTACATTCAGTGTTCCCCAGATCTATTACACAACTTTCCAATATTGAAAGAATAAAATTTTGTAACTTTTTTTCTCACAAGTTTGTCATATGTACAACTTGCAAGCACTTTGTAATGTTGCTTTGTGATATTCCCCGGTTTTCAAAGGATCTACACACCTCAAGAGGCCATGCCATTTTGAGATCAACAACAGGAGGACAATCTGTTCAAGGGTTTCATGAAAGTCATAGCATGTCATGGCTCCAAAAATACTGCTCGTTTCTTGGGGTCATCCTATTTCTCAAACTAAAGGTGCAAGGACCATTCACCGAGGGAATCCTTCTTTGGGTAATGGTATTGAGGAAATTAATTTGTATGCTAACATAAATTAAAACAATGTAGAGATCAATAGCTTGATACAATACTATGCAAATATTGTGTCACAAATCAAATTTCAATGCATGATTTAGAAAGTCTTCCCTACATTACTATAGAAAAATTGCCTTCTTTGATAGGTGGGTGTTAATGGGTTTATTTATATTCCCATCAAAGTTTTTGACCTCATTTTTACTTAGTAATAGGTTCTAAAAATAGCAACAAGCACATTCAAAATGAAAAACTAAATTGTATGCATGATTTCTTAGCAAACATATACTCAAATTGCATAAAAACTTCAAGAAAACAAAACTGAGGAAATAAAAGTGCTTCATTCCTCATTTCAAAATGAAAAAAAAAACAAAACATATGATCTCAAATTCTCTAAAATCAAGTTTCTCCTCCAAGTTATATACAAGCTAATTCAAAACTCAAACCACCTAAAATGACCATTTAAACAATCACTAGCCAATAGTAACACTTATAGTTCCAAAACTCAAGGGCTAATGTTAAAGGATGGGCTGTACTTTAGGCTTAGTTTTATTGCCTTTTCAGGTTTATGATTAATGCTATTAGCTAAGTTTGCTTTCAACAAAAAATTAACAACCTTCTTCAATACTATCTATTCTACACACTACCAATTCTACCAACTACCTATTATGCCAACCTACCAATTCTACAATATCATCAATTAAACTACTACCAATTATAGGATCATCAAACAATGATTAACCAAAAATTATGGTTAACATTATCACAATTTCAAAACTACATTTCATCTTCAAAATGGTAACTCTAAGACTAGATATGTTAACCTTTTCTTTTAAAATAGGTTGGTTGATAGCTCTTTCAACTAGTACAACATTAGCGTCCCCCATAAGTTTAACTTGATTCATAATCTAGATACCTATTTTCATTGCAATCCTCTATTGATTAGGTGTTTTTCAAAGGTTGTTATAAGCATTGTAAATACCTCTGATGCATGAGGTGTGTTGGAAATTAAAATAATCTCCTAACCTATGGGGTGGGGTCAATATTATGTTAATAGAGAGAAACTTTAAGGTTTTTAATTTGCTACTCACCACAAATGATGGTGCATTAACAAGTTCAAAAATAATCTCAACAAGTACTGTTAAAGTTACCACAAGTAAAAGTATGATTTTTAATGTTCCTCCTCTAATGGGGCTACTTGGTTTGGTGGTAATAATAGGTTGTTTTCTTGGATTAGGTCCAAAAGTAAATGATCCTTGTGACGGTTCCAATCTCCACATACACAAAAAAAAGGTTGTTCATACTTGAAATCTGAAAAAACAATTTTGTAGGCTTACAATTCTAGTTGATAAACTTGTTTGTTAGTTCTAGCCAACTCCATGCTCTCTTGGATCTACTCCTTTGTGAACTCCTAAACTATTTGCCACCATTTTTCCACTTGGGATTCCTATCCCCCAAGGCCCAATTGTGCACTTTGAGCACAGTGTTGTCAAACCGTAATTCTTCAAATTCCTTTGAAACCTATTATCCATTCTAGCATGTAGGACTTGGGTTGGTTTGTTCATTTGTATTTTTTCCATCTCCAATTTGCCTTTCCAATCTTGGATTTGAACTTTCAAGTTTTGGGTTTGCTTCTTAGATTCAATGTTGGCAAGTATTGATTTTTTTAAAGCTTTTAACAAGATTACTCCAAACATGTTATAATTTTCTCTTGTTGTAGGGCAAACTTATCCTTGGATGGTACCATTAGGAACATCACACCCCAAATTTTTGAAACTTGTCCAACTTTGGAACAAGATAGGACTCACATAAAATAAAAATTCATTCCAAATTAATTATCAAAAGGTTACCCAAGGCATGCATAATTCAAAATTTTAATTATATTTTCCAAAAACTATGTTTTGATGTGGAATATGAATGCATAAGGAAAAAGTTTCAAGAATGTAACAAGATGGATTTTTTTTATCAGGAACACAAAAGGAAACTATTTTTTGGGAATTTTTCTTGGATGTTATTTTTTAACAATACTTCAAATGCCAACCTACTTGATGTATTTTATAGATAATTGATTGAATCAATTTTCATTTATGAATTTTTGAAATCAAGACTGTAAAGTCCTAAAAGGCCATTGATGTCAAAAACACAAATGATAACTATTTTCATCTTTTATTATTTTAATGATTAGTTTGGATCATTCCCTTATGCATGTATTAAATAAACAAGAAAAAATATCTAATGTGTAAATGTAAGGACTTTTTTTTAAAAAAATCAGGAATTGGGTTAGGAATGGGTCAAAAATGGTGAATAGGATTCAAAATGTTAATGGATATTATAGGTTTTTGGGTGTTCATTATTTTTCATGAGTGTGGGCATATGTGGGGAAAACATAGCCCACCTATCCACTCAAATAAACCAATGTTTCAAATTAAATAGATGGAATTTTATTTCTTAAATTGGGTCCAATTATCTTGTGATTTTGGTAAGGTGGTTCCTAGTGGCACCACCCAAGGATATTTTTGCCCTGCATGTTGGAATGTTCCATTTTGTTGTAGTCTTGAATCATCCGTTCATGCTCATTTTGGAAATACCTCAAATCATTGTGTCTTCCATTTAAATTGATTAAATTCATTGTACTCTAATTGCAAATTTTTAGTTTTCTGTGTAGTTTTCTTCACTTGACTCAACTTCATGGACAAGTTCTGATTTTCATTTTGAACTTTAACCAGTTACCTTTTGATTATAACCAACTCCTCTAGGTTCTTCAAGGTCTATTGTATTATAATCATTTCTAAATTAAGTTTGCAAATGGTTATTGGTGTCACACAAGTTTTGTTTCACCTCCTCACATTCAACACTAAGGTTTGTGAATCCATTTAATTTTTTTAATTAGGTTGTAACATTGTGGATAACTTGTTAAAAGCCATGCTCAATTGCCTCATGTTTTCTATAGAATGACCAAAAACTAAGGTAGATTAAAATGTAAAAAATTGTGGGTTTTTGGGGTTAACTAGTTCAATTATTGGTTAAATAGGTTGGTACATCTGTGCAGATACAATTACAAATTTTCTAACCTCTGTAACTAACACCATAGGTTCAACATGTTCAACTTGAACATATGTAATTACCTGGTCAAAATTAACATCAAGTTCTTGATCTTTAAAGTTGGCTTGTTTGATGTTGCTTGGAATTTTTCATCTCCACCAGCCATATTCAAGATTAGGTATACCATTAGGAACAACTTTCAGGACTTTAGAATTATAGTCCTACTAGATTTTTGACTTAATCAAAGTCAAACCTTTTGTCCTAAAAGTCCTTTTTTTGGGAAGGATTTTCAATTTTTTCAAAATTGTTAGGTGACCCAATTGAACCCCACTTATTCTTCCCCATTCTCTCTAGCATTAATAGCTTCACACGTAATTATCCTAGCTTACTTTTGAGGTATTTCAATGTAGAGAAGTTTGGCAACACAAACTTAAACAACAATCTCACCTTAGATTTCGAAAGTTTAGTGATTAATTTGAACAATCTTAAGCATTTAGATTGTATGTTTTCTTGTTTTAGTTCAGTACTAGAAAACATGTAGTTATACCACTCAATAATACTACCCAATTTGATTTGGGTGGATCCATTTCACCCCAAACCACCAAACCTAGTTGTTGAGTGGCCTTGGTCATGTGACATACCACTATAGTGGGGGTTTCAATGGAATTTTAGTGGGCACCCATGAAATATATATTAATTTATGGTTAATATTTTGGGCAAGGTTAAAATTTTGATATTTTCATAAACCTTGCCCAATAAACCACTTTTTATCATACTATAGATTTCTAATAATAACATAACTTTGATCCAAATGCAAAAAACTTACACCTCAAATTGCTATGGCTCTATATATGCACAAATGTAATACAAACATTTCATACATTTCCCTATGTAATGCTTGGTCAAAATTAGTTGGTTTGAACTTTGGTGTTTGACCAATAAATAGGACTTGGAATAAAATAAAAACTTAAAATCATTGTCTTATTACATGACATAGGCTAGATACCACATCATTGTCATAAGACCAAAAACATTAATAACCAACCCAAACATTAGGACCCCTTGACCCCTTTTCACCGTCCTAACAGCATGGACAACATGCATGTAGTCTACACATGCAAATGGTTATTTTAATCAACTATTGAAGAATATATGAATCTTCATCTTTTTATAATGCCCATTACTCCTACTATAATATCATTCTTTGTCTTCTTCACCATCCAATGGCACATGGTCCTTTGCCATCCTATGTAATTTAGCATCCATCTGTTGAACCTTCATAACCAATACTTCTTCACTTACTTCTTGCCCATGAACATTAGTGCCACCATGGTTGACATGGACCCCTCCAAGTTGGTTAGGGCCCCTATTGACATATGCTCCTAGGAGTAGGTCCTCCACATCTAATACCACTCAATGGCCATATGGTTTTTTTTGTAAGACAACCTTCCAATCACCCCCATTGATTGCATATGGGGAAAAAAAGACCTATTCATTATGAATTTTGTTGGTTTATGCACCCAACCTACATCCCATCATAATAACATAACCCCTTGCCCCCTCCCCCGCCTTGAGGTCCATTGACAATACAAATACCTCTCTACAACAATATGAGATGGGGATCCTTTAATACCTACCACAATGGGCTGGATATATCCAAACCACTAAAGATCCCACCCATATTTGGTGGACTATAGGCTATTTATGGATTAATCTTTAACTTCAAACCACCCATGTAAACCCTTACAAGTTTGCAACAAACTAAACATTACATGTCCATCCTTCATGTGTTTTCAAGCCATTGAATAATTTGGTAGGCATGTAGAAACTAATTTGAGGACATGGGAACATGATTATAACTTACTTGTGATACTGATGTAGGAAATACATATGGCTTTTCCATGGGGGGGAGTTGATGTGCAAAATTCACCAACCAAAAGTCGTGTTCATCTTGGCATATGGTACTAGAACTACCCCACATGTTTGGGGGAATCCAAGAACAACAAAATAACACCACACAGAAGTTAAAGTAAGTCACCACCAAAATCTCCTTTATAACACCCACATGTTTTGATCTCTCAATGAACTTTGACTTGCTTGCTTGAATATGCAAGCCACACTTGAATCATATGTTAAGTGTGTGGGCCTTGACTTCGGGTCAATTCTATAGTGGTTGCCAAAATCATGACTCATGAGTCACCATATTGCTTGTTTTCACTTTTCCAAAATTCAATAGCTTCTTTGTATGAGAAATTTGCCAAAGTGAAAAAATTCTGCTAAAACATCCTCACAACCATAAATAGATGCACATTAAGCCTATTACAGACACTAGACTTAAGGAACTTTAAAGTGGAGAAACATCTTTCATCCTCCACACTACCCAAAACAAGGATGTGCTTATCTTAGCAAGTTTAAAATACTCAAGTAGATTATGACACAATATTCTGGAGCTTGATATTGTACACCATAACTAAGTTAGGGGGTTAAAGTCAAGAGGAAGCTACTTAGCAACAATTACTTGGTTTTTCATAGTCATTTTGAAAAAATCTTGTTGAATGTCAAGTGCTGAAATTGACAACATTTCAGGCATGTTAATGTCCTCACCACTTGATTCCATAGCACAAACCACATGAGAACATGCATAGTGATAGTCACATAAGGTCTACATCCACTTCTAAAATGGATTACAAGATGTGTGTTGGTTACAAGATCATGTGAAGGGAAGACAAAGTTTTATGAATGTTATTTTTCTTCCCATCCAAATGTTAATATTGTGGTTTGTTATCAAGCCCTTAAAAATTGAATCATTTCAATAATTTTGTATTGGCAAAAAGGACTTTCATAGCACTATAATCAATCCTTTTATTCCTTAATGTGTGTTGAATTAAGCAAAGAAGTACAAGATTACAATAAAAAATTGGGAAATTTGTTTTTTACACAAATGCTAAGCATTTATCATCATAAAAGCATTATAACTTGCAAGAACATTTGTTGAAGATATTTTACAAGGCATTTGATGAATGATACATGGATTTAGAAATATTTTTAATTATGTCAATGTTAAACACTTATGGTTTATCTTTAAAAACATGGTTTACATGTGAAATGATAATTTGATACATATAAATTATTAATTTTTATAAGGATAATGTACAAAAGCTCGCTAGCTCACATACTAATGGCTCTAGATGGAAAAATGATGGAAAGGATCGTACATCCAATTCATCAACAATTAGGGCATCTACATTACACATTGGTTGACATCTAGACCATTAGAATGGGCATGCACAGACTTGGGATTTCGAAAGGTGATGTTGCGTGCTTTGAACGCTTTCCTAAAGGTTCTTTGGTAATGGAAAATTCCTTATTGTAGTTTGTTATTGGTTTTGGTGATGGCAAATTTAGTGCTTCTCGACTTGTTTGCCCTAAACATGAGGAAATGATTGACCCAAAGAAAGATTGATTGTGTAAGCAAGGTGGTTTGGGAAATTTTGAAGTGTACATGCATAGTTAATGAATCACTAAATGACAATTCCAATTTTGAAGAATCTACACTCCTCTTGAAGGTCCTGTGTGGCAATTGAATTCCACTAAAAATGAACTTGAGAGTGCATCACCAAGTTGGCCAGTACCAAGTTGGCAAAAACAACTACTATTTACTCTTGTTTGTGCAACACACACTAGAATTACATGAAAACATTATAACTGAACTATTGAATCTTACATTTGTTCGACCTACCACTTTTTACATGACACGTGAAGCTCAACTTTTAACTTCTAATGGTGTTAATATTCTTGTCTCGAATGCATCTACCTCAAGTTTCCAGGGAATACACTCACGTAAGCTGGGCATACAAGCACCTTTAGAAGTCTATGGGGAGGTTTGTGTCATTAATCAAAATATTCTTTCTCTAGGAGACCTTTTTAGTTTTTTTTTGTATTTTTGGTTGGGTGGTAATTTGAGTGTCTTGTGTTTTTAGGTTTCATGTTTGTGGGATGGAGGGCTTTAACAAACTAAAGGAGCCAAACTCAACAAAAGCTACGGGGGTTGTCATGGTGGAAGTTGAACACAGCAAAGGAAACTATCACGAATGGTACAAGATAAAATGAAAAAAAGACACACATAAGAGGGTTCAGCATTGTTGAGATCACAAAAGAGTTCAAGTGCAAGTCAAAGAACAACTCCAAACTAAAGTTGTTGAAAATGTGTGTGTTATTAAAGGCGATGCCACAAAGTCCACTGATGCACATGTTAAACATGTCTAGAAGGTAAGTATAGATATTGCTAAAGGTATGGTGATCTGTGCTACAACAAAACTAACGAGGTATTATGAAGACTTTCAATAGCTTGTTTTTGAGAAGTTTTTAGGGCATTTAATTTTGAAGGGTATGTTACCCCCATACATGGTCGATGCCTCTAATCTAAATGGAACCATGAGATAATGGGTAACTTGAGAGAAGGATTAACCATTCATTTAACTCACAAACATCAATCCAACCTTGTGTTGGCAAAAGATATTGTATTTGCATTAACATCCTCACAATTAGTGAACAATGGACAAGGATTGCTAAAGTTTTGAGTGTTGACAAGCAAACCATCAAGAAGAGCACACAAATGCGCATGTTTTTAAACAGGTAGAGTCATGTTTTTTGATTACAACACATGAAGGAGAAACATGGAAACTCCCTTTCTAAATTTACCAAGAATTGTTTAATCAATTGGTGGAGTGCAAAAACAATAATTTATTTTAACCGCGAAGATGTTATCAAAAGGAGGACTAGAATGAAATTTTATGAATCACATGCAACTATCTATAGGTTTCACATGTACACATTCTTCCTTCTCATTTTTGGCATGTTTCAATAGTTGTTCATTCATGGCTTTTGAAATCTTGATGATGCAGTTTCTATGCAATTTGATTGAAACTTGTAATGGATTTTTTTCCCTACATTTGATGGAACTATGGTTTCTACATTTAATGAAGCTATGTTTCTTACATTTAATGGAACTATGTTGCTAATGGACAGAATCAACATATTCAAAGTTGTTGTCTAGACGTAAAAGAAATCTTCACTTCTTTATGTGCTTTAAAGTGCTGTCAAAATTGCTATGGTGGAGAGTTAAGATTCTTGAATGCTTTATAATTCCATTCTTGGAACCATAAGGTTAAATCAAAGTAGTCCTCTACTTTTTGTCATTATAGTCATGAGTTTTTACATTATGAAAAGTGTCGTAAGTGGTTCATTGATGCTAATTATCCTAAATGTGATTGTTTAGTGTTTATCTAATGTTTATGTTATACCACGTCCTTGGTTCCTTCAATTTTTCCTACTTATCCAAAGCAATGACCTCCTTTATGTCATGAATGTGTGATGTTTGCGATAGTTACTTAATTAATGTTAATTACATGGTTAATTGATTAGAATGTTTTTCTACTTATTAAAAGATTCTTTGATGTTAGTTCAATGTTTCCTTACTATGTTTATTGTGTTTAATAGATTATTGACTAGTCTTAAATTTCAACAAAAATCAATCCACTAATTTTGGGCAACCCCAAGTAGTATTTTTCATGTGCTTATGTGCTTCCAATGTGTTTTGTAATGCTTGATGTGGTTTGACGTGCTCCCAAGCTCTTTGGTAGACTCAAATGTGAGTCTGAAATGAAAATAGCGGAAGAGCAAGGAGTTGGTGACACACTCCTTAGTTTGCAACATTTTGGGGGTAAAGGGGCGTGCTAAAGCTCTGGGATGGGACTAGGAAGAATGACAAACACTTAATCAATCACACGAACCTACACAAAACCAAACAACAAGTTGGTTAGTGCATAGTTGGAGCACTTTTGGTGTTAAGACAAACTTGGACTCACAAGACTCACCATAGCCTAGACTTGGGGGAAGCCACCACCTTCCCCCTTATAGTATATTTTGTGCCTCTTCACGAGGCCTACATCCAAATGGGATTTTGTCTCAAGACTCCCAAGTGGGAGTCCTAAAATTCTCATAACTAAGACTTCCACAACTTTGCATGGCCCATAACTTTGCGTGTAAACCTCCGATTGAGATGAGGTCTAAAGTGAAGTTGTAGCCCTTGTCGAGAGCTTTCCAACGATATGTCACACGCCACTTGCACGTGAGGAAATTAGAGTGATTCCTAACCCTTCTTTTGGCCATAACTTGTGTTTCAAATGTCCAAATGAATCATGCGAGCCCATTTAAAACATTTACGTTCCAAGAGATTTCCAATGATATAAAGAATCCTTCAATCCATTGAGTTTTGACCCCTGCAATCATTTTATGAAAATTCGGAAGTCCTCCGAGACTCCAAACTCCCAAAATGGAAACTCCCTTGGGAGTGTGAGGGTTCATTCCCTCACACTTTCCTTGACTCCCAGCTTCCTCTTGGCTCGCAACCTTGCAAGTTCTTGCCGTGGTCACAAGCCCAAGGCTAGGGTTGCAACATGGTTTATCCTTTGAATATTAATCACAATGTTTGATTGTGAGTATTGGTTTTTTATACATTCCAAATCCATATTGGTGTATGACATCAAGCTAACACGGTGTATTACAATAATTGAATTGGCAATAGCAGTTGGAGTTCTTTATTGCCTTTAGGTCAAATTATCCAAATGTAGAAGTTGCATTCACAAAATTTCATGCCCTTAAACCTTAGTGGGTGTGTATGCTAACAACTTGGAATACATGTTGTTATTGTTACCACCAAGAAGTTAAGGAGCTTCTTGTGGGCTTGAATGACATCAAATTGGTTGAGAAAAGGGTCCATGACACCTATAGGTGTACATGTGCGCAAGCTTGCAAAAATAATTCTAACCTAATCAATGTTGGTAAGTGTAATGTTCAACATGTTACTTACAATAGTTTTATAGATCTATGGACTATTGTTATTTGTATGGAACCTAAGACTTTTGCTTGGCACAATCGAACTTATGTGATGGGTAAATGCAAGTTGTGTGGCATTGAGACTTTGAACATGTGTCTTGAAGAGTTGATTTCTAAAAAACTTGTCAAATGGACTAATATAGGTTATGATGTTGTTGGGCACACACTGATGGCAAAGAGAAAAAAGCTCCAAAGGTTCTATACCATGAAACTCCTCCTAGAGAGCTAAGTTCCTACTTGAAACCAAGACTATAGTCATTTGTGACCCATAATTTTATTTCAAAGTGGGAAGAGCAACAATTCAAGACCATACTTGGACGAATACCCATTGGTTCAATCATTTCTTGCATGGATTTATCAAAGAACTACAAAATGAAAATACAAAACAAGATCCAAAGTATGCATTGGCATAATGTCCAGATAAGTATCTATGTCCATTTGACCTACATACTTTATTTTGCAATTATCTTAAATGGTAGCAACACACCCAATGTCATTAGGGAGTTGCACTATTATATTTCAAATGATACATGTCATGACACACTTTTGGTCCAACACTGTTTCATGTTACACTGGCAATTTCTAAAGGACCAAGGATGCTCACCAACTAAGCATATTGTTTGGAATGATGGTTGTTTTGGACAATTCAAGAGTAGTAGAGCTTGGTACTTTGTCTCATGTTATTCAAGCTTGATTACCTCTGAATTTTTGCCAATTGGATGCCACATGATTTGGAGCTTTTTTGCTACTGGACATGGACATGGAAAAGGTGAGGTTGATGGATTCGGAGCTTTAATGAAAATCGAACTCAGGAAGGATCAAATTAAACCTCATGGGCAAAAATTACAAAATGTAAATGAATGTGTTCAATTTCTGAAATCAAAATGCAATAAGTACCATGTTGCATATCCGTCTACCAGGAAACATGTTAACAAGTTCTTTTGGGAAGTAAAGGTTGGGGATGTGGACAAGTCAAAAGGTTGGGAATGTGGAACCTTGAATGGTAGCCAAAAGATGCACCAAGTCAAGTCAATATCCCACAAAGATCCAACTTTATTGTTCACATCTGTTCTATTTATTTGAACATGTTTGATTTCAAGGTGTAGCCCCTTAATTTATAGGTTGTTTTGTAGGAAAGACTTTGTTGGAGCTATGTCATTTGTGGAGCTCATCATGGATGTTGCTTACATGGGCATTGGTAGCTGGTTCAATAATTTACAATTGATGAGGTTAAAAATGTTTACAAGTGACTATAGAGATGAATTCATCAGTTGTGGTAATGCATGTAATGAATTTGGTTTTTGAATCTTAGTTTTGTACAAGCATTTGATTTTGTTACTTAGACATTACACTTAGATTGATGTTGCATTTTTTTGTATTTGTCATAACATTGCCACCTATCTAAATATTTTTGGTTAATCATTTTTTGATTTAATATCTCTATTTGATTGCAAGCAAATCCTGCCAATTTGTAGTTCTAGGAGCTAAAAGAGGAAGTTAAGGTGATATGTTTGTCTCATCTATTCATTGCCCACATATATTGTTGACTTATAAATTAGTTTTAATTTCATTTAAATTCATTGTATATGACATCTTCATGCACCACTACTTGTCGAAGCTTGTTAGATGATTATGCAATAATGATGTAATGGTGATGTGCAAATTATAGTGTGTAATTAGTTATAAAATAATATAGGTTTAGGGTTTTTGGTATATTACAATGATGCAAAATCTTGTAGAATGTGTCTAAAATGTATAGTAGTTTGATAGATGAATTCAAAAATTATGGAATTGCAAGTTTTATTTTTGTCAACAAGGAGTGTCAATTTCTAATAATGTGATTTTGTATGTGTGTAGGTGTTTTTTCCAAGCTTGTTTGGATGGTCTTCTAAATATAATTGGTGATACATGGCATTCAACAATCAACTTGGTTGCCCATCATGTAACAAGCTTCAATGGACCATTGCTTAATAATTCTCAAGGACTTTAACAATTTGTAACTTCATGGTGAAATAGCTACCATTAGAAGAAATCTTCAAATATATGACTAGTATTCTAGTCATAAAAGATAATAATAGCCTTAAAATCATCACAAACGAGTCGTTGAGGACAATAGTCATTTAAGACATGATGTGGCACATTTCATTCGTTAGTCATAAAGGACATATGTGAAACCATTATTCATACTTTAGTCATTATGTAATTTTTTTTATTATTAAAAATTATAATAATTGATATTATTATAAATTATAAGATGTATTTTGATTTCATCCTATCAATTGTTGACACATGTCATCACCTAAATTAGGTTTTAAATTAGTTTCAATGGTTAAATAAACGATCCATTGGTGGTAAATTCAATCAATATTTCATTGTTGACCACAACAATGTCATTTATGAAGTTTGATCCTTGGACCCCCAAGGATGGAATTGAATTCCTTTACCACCAAGCCACTTCACTTGTTCTGTGAATAACTTAGTGTTTATTTTATTTAGACCATACTTCATGTAGGCATTACACAAAACCTCAAATTTGATGATTCATATGTCATTGATAAATTGTCCAAATGAAAAAAAAAAAAACTTATTCATAAATTTCCTTCAATAATGTACAAAAATTAATATAGATATGTAAAAATGTGAATTCATTTTGAAAGAAAAATATTTCAATGGCCATTATTTGAAAAAATAAAATACAAACACATAATTTGTAAATGGAAAAACCTTTGTGTGTAGTACAAGAATAAATAAAATATATCTTTCATATTTAAAACCTTCATTTGATTTATGAATTTATATTATACATTTTTTTTAATATATCATAATTTTATCAATAATTTTTAATTTAAACATATGAATCCATAAAATTTATCCACATAAAATATTTATAAATGGATCACAAATCAATTATGATATATATATATATATATCATAGTATTTTAAAATTAAAATATTAAGTTTATTTAATATTTTAATTCAAATATTTTAATTATAACTTAAAATAATAATGAATATTAAATATTGAATAATTTTCTGGAATTTTATTCAATTTAACACATATACTTTAACATAATTGAGTAACATTTATTTGTAAACATATAGTATATAAATTCTTACTTAAATTGATGATGAAGATTTAATGTAAAAATAAATCATATGTGTACCACATTTTACATTTCTATTTTATTTTAAAATTATAATCTTAAAAATTATATTTAATATATCATTTTTATTAGTAAATTTTATTTCAATGTGTAATAATTAATTTACTCATATAAAATATTTTTAAATGCATCATATATCAAGTATATTCAAGAAAAATATAATCAAAGTTTTTATATTACTTATGTGTATAATATTAGTTGAAGTCAATTCCTTACATGTCATAATTTCTTATGTGTGAACTTATATTGATAATCATTTTTGAATCATTATAAAGTAAATTTATGATACATTATGTATGTAATGACACATCATTTTTCCATGTCATTTGCATACTCATTCTTTAGTTATATTTGAAATGATTTTATTTTCGTCACATTTTTGTATCATATTTTGGACATCCACATCATTTTGTCATTAATTATGGATGCCATATGGATGAAAACTTGTAATGAAAAAATGACATCATCCTTCTTGTTACCACATCATCATCTATTAATCAAGTGCACCACTAATATATGACTACAATTTTTTACATGTAGGATTTGAAGTAATATCCTATTATTATAATCAATTACTAGTCATTTAGGACATTTAATCATTGATTTATTGGTTGCAAAGGACAAGATTTCTTCTAATGTAGGTTACAACCTTGACAATTGTTTATTTTTGTAAACACATTTAATTAAGGATTACATACACAACTTGAACATGTTGTTGAAATTAAAACATGTAATGTGACTATCAAAGCCATGAAAAACTTTCAACACAAAATTGATGTGCCACTTATTTACTTTTGAAATATTATACTTTTTATTTAATTTGCAAATGTTTTGGATCCAAAGTGCTTCAAGTGGTTATTTATTAGATGGATGTTTATTGGTGTAGCTTTATCATGACACCACTAATGGATGCATGGTTATATCCAAATATTTAATCCAAAACCTTATAGGTTAATATAGTTAGTTCACCTTCTTTGTTTATATATTAAAGCAATTATTTTGTATTTGGGAAATTTATCGTATAAAATTTCTAATTGATATATTGATTCCAAATTCCCCCCTTAATAAGTTATTTGTAAAGACGTGCCTAGTTGGGCCCCATTTTCACCCCTTCTCTAACCCCTCATCCCTTATCAAGTCCATAAAGTAAGTAGATAGGGGTCTGACATGGGTCCAAATTGGGAAAACCCATGATGGGTTCCTCAAATTGACCACAACAAGGTTTGTTTTCACACCCATGGGCTACCCACAATTACTTTTTGTTATGGCAGCTAGGGTTGGGGAACTAGGGGCTAGGGTGCTATGGGGTTATGGGTTTGAGGTGTTATTAACCATTGATGAATGGCTATTGTTCATTTGGCATGGGCCATTGCTATTGGTCATTGGCTATTGGTTATGCATATCAACCATAGGTTATTAGCCATAGGTTATGGTTATTGATTATTGGCTATGCATATCGACCATAGGCTATGGTTATTGACTACTGAAATTTACACTAAAAAATGTGGTTATAGTTATAACCCATTTTGGCTATTGCCCATTGTCCATGGCTATATTATAAACCCATCTATTGGCCATTTTAAATTGGCTATAGTTATTGGTATTGGTTGTTTGGGCTTTTATTGGTATGTAAGCCATAAAAACATTATGATTTATTTTCTTTTAAACCACTTTGAAATAAAAGAATAACACAAGCATGAAGGGGGATTGTGGTTTCCCCATTTAACTTTTGTTTATGAATGTCCCATGGAATCAAAAGTAATGTGTCCTTGCATCACAAAACACCTTCAAATTATATGTGCCAAATATACAATGTATATATTATATATACATCCATTTTAAATCTTGACCATTGAATTGGGATGAAACAATGTAAAATGTGGGAATAAGATTGCACATGTTAGGAGAAATATCTATAAATACTATAATTATTTTTAACACTTCACAACATTTGTGTAAAGTGGGGTTAGCATCATGTGTTTTTACCTTTCTTTGTTTTCTTTAACAATCACAACTAAAAGAATTATATTACAAACAATGTTTCACCTAATAACATTTGACAATAATCATTTAACTAATGTTTCCTTGAACAAGGTTTGACAACACATCCTTCAAACAACCTTTTAAAAAATAAATGACTTTCCTTCACAATAACAAATGGAGGAATTACATTATAAACAATGATTTGTGCTTATAATGAATTAGACAACAATCTTTCAACCTTTTTATTCGGAAGGTTTGATCATAAATCCTTTGAACAGTCTCAAACAAATAATTCTTGACTTTCCTTAATAATCATAAATGTGTCGCAACCATAGCCTTGGGTTTACGACCAAGGCAAGGCCTTGCAAAGGTGTGGGCCAAAAGCGAAGCCCAGGAATCACATTTCATGTTCCCGAGAATGTGGGAAAATGTGAGGGAATGAACCCCCCACATTCCCAAGTGAAATCCCACTTTGGGAATTGGAGTCCCAATGGACTCCCGAATTTTCATAGAATGATTTTAAGGTCAAAACCCATTGGACTAAAAACTTCCCTATATCATTGGAAAGCTCTTGGAACTTAGATGTCTAAATTGGGCTCACATGACCCATTTGAGTACTTAAAACACAAGTTATGGCCAAAAGAAGGGTCGAGAGTCAAACTACCAATTTGACTTTCAACCACTAAAAGTCAAGAATCACCCTAATTTCCTTATGTGTAGGTGGCGTGCCACATATTGTTGAAAAGCTCTTAATGAGGCTATAATTTTTCTTTAAACCTCACCTCAATTGGAGGTCTGCACATAAAGTTATGGGCCTCCAAAGTTGCGGGAGTCCAAATTTTGAAAATTTCGGGACTCCCACTTGGGAATTTCAGGACAAAATCACATTTGGGTGTTGACTCCGTGGCCAAGCATAGAGAATACTATAAGGGGGAAGGTGATGGCTTCCCCCAAGGTTGGGCCGTGGTGAGTTTGTGTTTGTTCGTGAGTCGTTCGTGTACCAAAGGTGTTTCAACTATGCATTAACCAACTTGTTGTTTAGTTTGTGCAAGCCCATGTGAGTAATTGATTTGCTTATCAGTTTTTTTAGTCCCCATCCCGAAGCTCCAACACACCTTTCTACCCCCAAAGTGTTACGAACCAAGGAATGCACCTCAACTCCTTCTCCTTTCGTTCTTATCACCTTTGGATTCATAGTTGAATACATTAAGGAGCTTGAGGGTGTGTCAAAATGGGTCAGAAATGAATCAATGAATATGTTTTATATGTGTTTGGCCACCATGTTTGGGCACATGAAGTCTATATTTAAGGAGTTTTGTTGTAGTTCATTGGAGACCTACCAATGTTGGGTGTTAATCACTTAAAAGTTTGAAGCCAATTGTTTCATAACATAATTAACACAATCATCAAAAGAATATGGTTAATTTAGTGCTTAAAATTTTTCATTGATGTAATATCATTTTGTTGAGGGTTATAATAACTTTATTTTGATGATTATTTGAAATGATTGTAAATAAAGTCACAAGCTTTCATGATTTTTTCCATGATCCATGTTTTTGAGCCCAAGACCATTTAACAAGAAAAAAAATCATTTGTAGCAACATTTGTTATGATGCTTGTAGCATTTTGGCAACCTTCAATAGAAGAATCCATGACAATAAAACCCATCTAGCACCACCTCTAAACCTTATACAAATGAAATTTTTGTTTGACAAAATATATGTTCTTGAAATAAAAATGAACTATAAAAGTAGGCTCCATGATCAATTCCCATTGTTAGGTAAGGTTCCGCTATGAATTACAAATCTTGTGACTAGTTAAAATCATTGCAATGATAAATATTATATATGATTATGTGCCCAAGATGTAACCACTATGTCCTTACTAGCAATATGCATCCCCTAGCAATTCATATCTTTTGCCATAGTTAATTCCAAACATGTATGGACCAATGTTGTTTAAATTTTCATTTCAAATCAACTTCCAATCCCATTTCTAACTTTTTTTTGTTTTTAATGGAACTTTCAATCCAATCTTGAAATTGGTTCTTTGGATTTCTAAAACATCTAATTTTTTATAATTCTCACAAAGAATTTAAAATAGGTCTGATTTAAGACCAAGTCCAATATTTATGTTTCCATTGTACATAATTAAACAAATTTTTTTGGGTGTAATATTAATTATGTACAACCAATCAAAGCAATAATTTGCCTAAAATGTTATAAAGCAAAACTTATATATATATGTCATAAAATTTTATGTATCTACCTAAACAACCTAAACCTAGTTGAAATGGGCAACACCCTTGATTCTAATTCTAATTCAATTTTGAATGGGGTTAAGTGTTTGGTTATGTTCCAACATAGTAGTTCCAACAAAACTTAAAACCTTTGAAAACTATATAGGCCATATTAAAGTCTTGGATATAAAGAATAATATATATTTGTAATGGAGTATTTAAACACATCTAACTAGCATGATAACCATTCATGTGTTTAGATTTGTGTGTTCCCAATATTCCTTGACATTGTTTTAAATTTGGTGAAGATTTTCGATTGCCCTTTATTCTATATAATATATTCCATATCATATATCTTCATGTCATGTATCTACTTCCCAACAAACAAAGAGACAACACTAGAAGAAAAATGCCAATATGTGACCAAATGCATTTACAACTACTTGTGACTATTTGGTTTTGCAATTAATTTTTTGCCCTTTTCAACTAATGTGACATCATGCTAGCATCAACTTAGTCACCTATGCCTAGCCTGCGATTAAATTGATTTACATCTATACATGGGTTGGATTTATCATCCGAGAGTAACCATCTAAAATCCCATTAGTCACAAGCAAAGTGGTCTTTAATCGCAATCAACATATGTCTATATACATCAATTATAATAATTATTTGATTTATAATTGAACTTTAAATTCATACTTTCTTATTGTAATTAAATTCATTGATATGATTATTGTAATTATACTAATTTCATTACATTAAATTACTTATAGTTGCCAATAAATTAAGTATATTCCAACATACACTATTTATGTTCAATAATTATATATATATATACAATTACTGTAATCAATATATAATTATTATAAAATCATAATAGTTATAATTTATAATTCAGCTCCATAATTAGTAATTTTAAATTTTAATGTCTTTAAAACTAAAATATTGCCACTAATTAAATGAATTAATTTATTTTTTATGATTGTACAAATTACATTTTTGTATACTAGAATATTTAATTATGTACTTACAATATATAATTGTATTACATCATTAAAAAAATTTAAAAATTTATTGCAAATTTAATGTAATTGTAATAAATTATTTTACTTATTATTTATAATTACTTATGTTAAATGAATAAATAATATTACAACATAGATCTTCACATTGATTAAAACAATAATTCCCAATCATGAGAAATAACCATTGTATATACAACACTTATGTTTTTTTAATAATAATAATAAAATTTCATATCCTAATTGAAAAGTTATGTCCTATAGTTAAGATTTTTATTTCAAAGTTTCATAATAATCTTAAAATAATCTACAAACTTGTTGTATTTATTGTATTTAGAAAAAAAGATACACTAAAATAATTGTATGTATTACTCATTATTTACTTGTTATTTGTAAATTGTTAATGTAAAAACATAAAATTCTATATTAATAATAATTATTCTACAATGACATAAAATCACTGTAATTACTTAATTTATTTGTTAAGTTGGAATTACAATACTTGAATAATTAAAAAATATTATTATAATCTATAAACTATCATAAATTTAGTTCTTATTTAAGTTTCTAAAATAATCATAATTTAATTAAAATAATAAATGTTATGACCATAACTACATGGATTTTAATATAATAAATTAAAATATTTATTTCATTTAACTACTTGTTCATAATATATCACTTTTTTAAATACTTATATAAATGATTATATTTATTAATTATAAGTAACACTAAATAGTTATTGTTTAAACATAAGTTTTTATATTATTACAGTAAAATAATCAATTATCGTAATTAATATTACATTACTTTCAAATCATTATAATTATTTCAGATAAGAATTGATTATAATAGTTTAATAATTATTTTTCAATTGAACATAATTATTCAGTCTATAATTTATAACTTTAAATCTGAATAAAAAGTTTAGAATATTTATAATGTATTTAAAATAATTATTGTAATGATTATAATTGCAGGAATTATTATACAGTATTTTCTAAATAAAAATTCTGTGATTAGTTATCTCTGATAAATATTTTTATAGTAATATTATAGTAATTTAAAAATCTTAATATATTCTCAGCAGATTATGGTATTTATAGTTATTATTACCAATGGAAATAAACATTTACTTGACCGATTATTATTTCTAAATAATAAATTAATGATATAGTAATTAGTTTAATGTGACTTTTTAAATAAATAATTTATGCTTGAATTTATTTTCTAATAGCAATTATAGTTCATTATTTTTATTTGAAAATAAATATTTATAATATTTAATTCTAGGTATAATAATTTTATTTATTTATCTATGAGTTTTGTATTGACAAGTTGTGAATAACAAGATAATTAATTAATTAAATATTGAGAAATTATTATCTATTTAAATAGTTGATAATGAATATTTAATATATGTAATGTATATTCTAAATATATGTTAGATTTAATCGTTATTAATAAAATGATTATGTAATTATTTACTGAGCCATGTATTTGAATTGTTTAGAAATTTAAAAATAAGAAAAAAAAGGCATGAAAAAAGTTTTGAAGTTGGAACTTAATTTGTGAGGAAGTTGTTACTTCAAAACTTATCCCATATTATTTATTCTCCATTCCTAGTTTGAACATTATATAAACCAAAGGTGTGGTTATCTAATTTCACATTAAAAAATGTGTGCACATGAAATAAATCATTCAAAAGACTTAACCCAAAAGAAATATATATATATGCATAATTTAAACTACATACCTCCCAACCTACTTATTTACCTAATTAAATAGGTGTCTGACCTACCCACTTAAGTTGACCTATGTACCTATTTACCTAAATATATATTTATATGAGTAGGTATTTAGCCTACGAAGGTAGGACCTACCTACCTACTTTTTTACCTAAGTAAGTATCTAACTTAAATTTGTGGGGACCTACTTAGGTACTTACCAACCTAATATTAATGTGTTGTATTAAATTCATTTTGAAATGTCACGTGGCATATTTACATTAGGCCATGTGTTATAATATAAATCATCCAAACATGTGAATTGAACGTTGCAAATTATTTCAAAATAATAATAATATTTATTTGAAATAATTAAGTATTGAAACACGTGGCAACACATCATTTGCCTTCAATATTGACCAAAATAGTTGCATCTTAGTCGCATTTGACAATATGTATATAATGAAGTCAAAAAATGAACTTATATTTGTTGACTTTTTCATTCATCCAATACCCCTTGTCATTTATGACTAATATCACATGTGACTTGTCTAAGGCAATTAAGGGATTTTAATTGCAAATGTCACTTATGACTAAATTTAGCTATAGAAATTAGTTGAAAATAAGTGTTTTTTTTCTAGTGCAAGCAAATGTGATAATGATGACAAATATGTAAATGCATAAAATAATGGATACCTATATGATTGGAAAAGTTCACATTACATTTTGTTTGTCAAATGTTTAAAACTAGAAACTTGTGTCCATAGTGTTAGAAATGAAATTTAATCCTTATTCCTCATGCCATCTTTGTGCTAAACCCACTTTGATTTTTTCAATTATGTATTGCGTGTGTTTCTTTTTCCTCACAAGGGTTAGAAAACATCCATCAAAAGCCAAAACAAAGTTGATGTAAGAAAACCAGTGTTTACATGGTACAATGGACACAAAAATTCACTCAATGTTACAATTTTCACTAGAAGAACAATTTTGAAACACAAATAGAAAAGGTCTAGTGGTCAAAATTTGTAATTAAAAATGGTTTACATTTTTATCTATCATTATGTTGAAAACTTAATGCAAATAAGAATGATGCAATAATCTTTTTAAATACATTTGTAACATGTAGTTGCTTGTCACAATATGATCTTTTTAACAAAAAGATTAAGTACTTTTAGTTGAAATTTATCAATGAAATTGCATATCAATGTATACATGCACATACAACATTCTTCCATCAAAGTTTTTTTTTATTTGTTTTGAAATCATGAAGTTTATATTTATTTATATTTCAACATTTAATGGTACATTAATTTAGGCTTTAGGGTTTGATTTTTTTGTGTTTAGGATTATGGTTTAGGTTTTAGGGTTTAGGGGTTGGGTTTCAAGTCTGATTTTTTGGCTTAGGGTTAGGGTCTAGGTTTTGGTCCTTAAGGTTAAGGTTTTCAGGTCTGAAATTTAGGGTTTAGGTTCGTTTCTTTGTGTTTGAGATTAGGGTTTAGGGTCTTTTTTTTGTGTTTGAGATTAGGGTTTAGGGTCTGTTTTTTTGTGTTTGAGATTAAGGTTTAGGGGTTGGGTTTCAAGTCTGATTTTTTTGGCTTCGAGTTAGGGTCTAGGTTTTGGTCCTTAAGGTTATGATTTTCAGGTCTGAAATTTAGGGTTTAGGGTTTGTTTTTTTGTGTTTAAGATTAGGGTTTGGGTTTTAGGGTTTAGGGATTGGGTTCATGTCTGATCTTTTTGGCTTAGGGTTAAGGTTTAGGTTTTAGTCTTAGGGCTAAGGTTTTCACGTCTGAAATTTAGGGTTTAGCGTTTGCATTTTTGTGTTTAAAATTAAGGTATAGGTTTTAAGGTTTAAGGGTTAGGTTTCAGGTTTGATCTTTTTGGCTTAGGGTTAAGGTTTAGGTTTTTGTTTTAGGGGTAGGGTTTTCCAATCTGAAATTTAGAGTTTGGGCTCTATTTTCTTGTGTTTAAGATTAAGGTAGGTTTTAGGGTTTAGGGGTTGGGTTTCAGGTTTGATCTTTTTGGCGTAGTTAAGGTTTAGGTTTTATTCTTCGGGCTAGGGTTTTCACATCTGAAACTTAGGGTTTAGGGTTTGCATTTTTGTGTTTAAGATTAAGGTTTAGGTCTCAAGGTTTTAAGGTTAGGTTTCAAGTCCGATCTTTTTGGCTTAGGGATAAGGTCTGAAATTTAGGGTTTAGGTTTTGTTTTCTTGTGTTTAAGATTATGGTATAAGTTTTAGGGTTTAAGGGGTTGGGTTTCAGGTCTGATCTTTTTGGCGTATGGTTAAGGTTTAGGTTTTAGTCTTAGGGCTAAGGTTTGCAGGTCTGAAATTTAGGGTTTAGGGTTTGCATTTTTGTGTTTAAGATTAAGGTATAGGTTTTAAGGTTTTGAGGTTCGGTTTCAGGTCTGATCTTTTTGGCTTAGGGTTAAGGTTTAGGTTTTCATCTTAGGGGTAGGGTTTTCAGGTCTGAGATTTAAGGTTTAGGTTTTGCTTTCTTGTGTTTAAGATTAGGGTATAGGTTTTAGGGTTTAGGGGGTTGGGTTTCAAGTCTGATTTTTTGGCTTAGGGTTAAGGTTCAGGTTTTAATCTTAGGGCTAGGGTTTTCAAGTCTGAAATTTAGGGTTTAAAGGTCTTTTTTATGTGTTTAAGATTAGGGTATAGGTTTTAGGGTTTAGGGGTTGGGTTTTCAAGTCTGGAATTTAGGGTTTAAGGTTTTTTTTGTGTTGAATATTAGGGTTTATGGGATGGGTTTTTGGTCTAATTTTTGCTACCCATGCACATGTTTCATGCATTATTCTATTAATTTAGCAACTTGGACCCAACTGACATTGGCATAACCCCCGCCCCACCCCCCACAAGAAAAAAAAGAAAAAAAACTTCACCAATGAACTAAACTTCCCAATCCATACATTTTATAAAAGCAGTGAGTATCATGCCAATTGTAGTATCTTGGCAACTTGGACCCAATTACCATTGGCACACACACACACCAACCCCCCACCTCACCCCCCCCACTCCCCCCCAAAACAAATTTCATCAAAAAACTGAACCTCCATAATCCATGCAATTGATTAAGCTCCAATAATCATTTGCACTACTTAGTATTAGTGATAAACATTAATGCATTAATGGATTAACTTAATTGATGTTGGGTTTTTAAGTTAATTTATTACACATGAATACTTTCAATAATTTCAATATAATGATTTTAAGGTTAATTGATTACACAAGAATAATTTCAGTACTCTCAAACTAATGCACATGAACAAATGTGGTATTTGTTAATTCCAAATCATTGGCAATGTCACGACCCTAACCTTGGGCTCGTGACCAAAGCAAAGGCATTGAAAGGTGTGGGCCGAGAATGCAACCCGAAAGTCACATTCACATTCCTAGGAACACGAAAAAGTGTGAGGGAATGAGCCCACACACTCCCTTTGGAGTCCCTATGGAATCCCAAATTTTCAAAAAATCATTTCAAAGATCAAAATTCATTGATTTGAATAATTCTTTATACCATTGGAAAGTTTTCCAAATGTAAATGTTTAAAATGGGCTCGCCTAACCCATTTGAATACATGTAACATAAATTATGGCTGAAAAAAGGCTAGGAGTCAAAATGTCAATTTGATTCCCAACCATTAAAAATCAGGAATCGCCTTGAATTATGTGCGTGTAGGTGGCATGCCATATATCATTGGAAAGCTCTCAACAAGGGATACAACTTTGTTTGATACTTGATTTCAATCGAAGATTTGCACAATAGGTTATGGGCCTCCAAAATGTTGAAAGTCCTAATTTCAAAAATGTCAAGACTCCCAACTTGGGAGTGTTAGGAAAAATAACATTTGAATGCAACCCCTGTGGGTAATCACAAAAAAACTATAAATGGGAAGGTGGTGGCTGCCCCCAAGTTTAAGCCATGGTGAATCTTGTGAATCCATGTATGCTTGTGGTTCGTTCGTGCATCAAAAATGTTCCAACTATGCATTAACCAACTTATTGTTTTGTTTGTGCAAGTTCATATGAATAATTAACCTAATTGTCATTCATCTTAATCTGCATCTTGGAGCTCCAACACGCCTTTCTTACCCCCAAGTGCTACGAACTAAGGAACGTACCCTAACTCCTTCCGTTGTTTTCATTTTCGAACTCGCATTTGATTCTTTCAAGGAATTTAAAGGTGCGTCATGGAGTTTTAACAAATGTTTCCAAATAATTGGCAACTTAAATGAAGTACTTTTGATCTCATTAGTGAGGCACAATTAAGACTTTGATCACTACTATATCTAAGTGTCCATCCCTAAATAACCCATACCTCCTTTGGTGTTTCAAATCAGTCTATCCTAAAGACTTCTTTTGTTGTTTTTAGCTTAGTATGTTTCAAAAGTTTTCCTTTGATGTTTTTAACTTAGTCTGTTGTTTTGACCTCCTTTTAAGAGGGTAATTTGCTTGTAGATCAAAAATTATGACCGATACCATGGGTGATAAATAATTCAAATAAAGGAGTTTTGAATGGTTTGCTAAAACGGTTGGACTTTCAAACAATGGATTGAATCCCAAACACATGGATCCTAAAGATGTTATTATGGAGGACTGTGACAAAATGTGGGGAGCCTAGTGTCCTAATAGCCATGGCTAAAAATATAAAAAACAATGTTCAAATCTGGAGGTCATTGTTCTTGTGGAATAGTTGTGGCCCAAGGTATATCAAAAAAAGATCGTTACTAATAGTGATATTAACCTAGCATTTGCCAAAGGAATTGTGGCATAATGGAAGGGGTATAAAATCAATGAAGCAAAATTTGCAATAGAAATGCAATTTTAAGGTGGGCAAACACACAAGGCAATTCAAAATTATTATTTCAAGAGCAAGAGGAGGACCAGACGTTTTTTTGAGACAACTAAAAGACAAAAGCACAAGCAAGGGGACAATAAGGAGAAACATTAATCAATGTATTAACATTGTGACAGGATCTGATTCTTGGAAGGAGAAATAAACTTGTGAAACTAAAAGACCAAGTTTTGAACTACAAGATCCAAGAGAAGGAGATGCGAGAAATTTAATCACTGAAAGTAACGAAGAGGTTGGAGTACTCTAGCACAATGGAGATTACTCTAATCATGCTACTGATGTTAAAAAACATAAGAATGTGGCCAATGAAAAGGCAAATGCATTAAAGAAAAAAAAAATGAAACAAATTGAGAGGTTTGAATAAATGAACTCATAGCAGATATCAAATCATGTGGTAGACTTTTGCAAATAATGGCAAAAAGACAACATGATTTGCAACAACAAATCTCAAGTTGTGAGTTGAGAGTGAAAATCTACACAAAAATATTGCATGAAGATGAAATTATGTTCTCTAGTTTTGAACATGAGATTTTTTGTTTAGATGGGGTTATTGAAAGCTCAGAAGAACGCCAACATTTTGCTTTAACACGAAGGCAAGTGTGTGAAATTAACAATGTTGAATTTCAAGTGATACAGATTGCAAATACAGAGCTAAAGAACATTGAAGACAAGCACAAGGACTTGTTAAAAGAGACAATTGCAACATGCTTAAATCAACTCATAGTTGGAGGTGGTTGACAAGCAAAAGAATCGACATAGAGTACTATAGTAGGAATATTTGAGGTTGCTAAAAACACACTATAAAGATTATGTATTACCAACTTTAATAAACTTGACCAGGTGTAAAAGGGTTTAAAAGTAGTGGTAGAACTATTGGAAGAGATCAAGACAACATTAAAAGAGACAACATGGACCTAAATATTTCAGTTCTATCAACAAGCTTTAATATTAAAAATTGATTTTGATTTCATGGCTTAGCATGCATAGACTTAACAATTTTTCTTTTATAAGGCCTAGTTTATACTTGGCAATTTTGTTATCCAAGTTCTATACATAGACGTAATTGTAGTTCAAGTAGCTAAATAGGCATTTAAGGTTGTTACTATGCACACTCATGAAAAGGACTATAATGACAGTTGAAGAGTTGGAGACAAAACAATCAAATCCAAGCACAAAGCCATTCTCTAAATGCAAAATAACATTAGAAAGTTGTTGTGAAAAATAATAGAAATAGCGGAGCTCAATAATTCACATTCACCCCATAATATAATAGGAATTAGTGGAACAATTGTGTAGACTTCATACACCTAAAGGTGACCCTAATGTCCATTTTCTCTTTGTGGCTATTAGGATTACCATATGTGACAAGCATGGAGTGTATGACATTGTATGTTCCTTGGAAGCAAACTGTAGATTTGAGAAACTTCAAATGCCCATATATTGAAACTACAAAATGATCAAATCTTTCAAAATTACATAATCATGTCTAGGTCAAACTTGGATGCACTTCAGTCTTATAACAATGATCCCTCAATTTGGATCTCCCAGTTCCAAATGCCCTAAAGATCTCTCCAACAAATCATAAATGACTTGCAAAAGGAAAAATAATAATGTTTATAAATCCAACTTAAGGAAATTATTTTAGGACATTTGTTTTTGTTTGTTTCTAACAAAGGTGTATGGGTCTTCTTCATCCTTTTTTGCAAATAGTACTAGGTCCATGGAACTTCATAAGGTTGTTTGAATTCCCACCTAATGTTGTGTTTGTCCATTCATACCTCCATGTAGCTAAAGATAGTGAGTGGGTAGGTATGCACTAAAGTGAAAAATGAACATTTACAACAAATGTGGCACAATAAGATTAGTTGAATTGATTGTCCCCATGCAACACATTTGTGATGACAATTCTACATAGATATTCAAGGCACACAATGTTATCAAGAAAAATATCTTGCATTTGATGATGGATAATCTTCAAAAAACCTAAAGTTCAACAACTAAAATTATGGATATTCCTTCAACTTTGAAATTATATTTGATGTTCATATTTGTAATAAACAAACAACATTCAAAATCTTAGTGATGCATTGCTTGATCAAATCCAAGCAATAAGGTTGTGTTCATTAATTAACATGCAAAGAAATAAGACCCACACAACATTGAATCAAATTCTGTCATATTCTACATTGGAAAATTGAAACACTTGATTAATAACTCTATAGACTATTTATACATGCAACTAAACATGTTATTGGGTCTAATTCTATGATCAAGGAAGGGCCACATGTTTCAAGATTTTTCCTATTCTCATGGATTTTAATGCACATGTGTCATATCTGTACATGATTTTTTTTCATTGAATCTAGAACCAAAAATAATGAAAGTTAACCCAAAACCACATATTATCATTAATGATACCAAATCTACAACCTTACAAAGTAATAGGGTGCAATTTTTTTTTAAGTGTACCAAAATTTTGTCATAATGTCACCTTTTTTTTATTTTCTTACTTAGTCCTTTTTTACCATGTAAAGACACATTTATGGATGATTATGATGGAATCTAACATTGTAATAGTCTAAACTATAGTCTTTCTAAAGATTTTGACAACTTTTGATTCATTACTTTTTATGGGCATCAAAATATAAGGTCAAAAAGGATTACAATAAGGACTAGGCCCTTTTTATCCTTTGTGGTACACCTTAAAGGATTTTTACTTAGCATATGTTTATGTATATAATGTTACAAAATTGTTGTCCAAGTAGTCCTACAACCTAAACTCAAAAACATTCACCAAATTTACTAAGCTTGAACAATTGCTAGCAATCATAAGGCACCAATTCACAAGGTGGGCTTCTTCATGCGATTAATAAATGAAACATATATTAATAAAATTTGAATGTCACAAAATCTATTCATCTTGGAATAATTTCTTTTCATATAGATTTGTGGAAGCCCAAGGGTTCAAATGAAGAAATAAAAAATAATGAACCTAGGTCTATGTCAAAAATGCTTACAACAATTCTCTAAATTGTGGCAAATTTTTCAACTTCAATTCTCAAATTCTCACACTAAACCTATTATAATTAAATTGACCTTCATGCATAAACCTTGACTTGGATTAACTAATCAAATCAAATAATATCATAATTTGTAATACTAATTCATTTTGCTAATCTAGTTCGCTTATTTGCAGATGGAGGTAGCTTATTTTTTTCAACTTGGCCTTTAGTACAAATAAATTTCTCCACCATATGTGTGGTTGCATGTTTTTTAACAACCTTTTGTTTTGGACACAATTATTTATTGCCTTTGCTTGAGTTAGATGGACTCTTTTTATGGGTTCCATCAATCACTTCCATTGTTGAGGTGTTTGCACCATCTTCCCCTGTGTCAAAACAAAAAATCCAATAAATGTAACCAATTTTTGTAACTAGGTTTTGAAGAAATGAACATGCAAAAATAGATCCAACATAATTAACACTTTTTACACCATGCAAAATGTTAATTATTGCATATAGCTATGGGAAGAGATGAATTTGATAAGGATGAAAGACAAGATGTTCTCTTGATGGTTGAATGTTTACTTGGAAGTTGCTATTGGAATGAATGCCTAGTCTGTTGGATTTGTGCAACCTTCACACAGTTTTCTTAGTGATCCAAATTAGGTTTAGGATCTAGAGCCATCTCTTTACTTCTTATAGAGCTATTGATGATGGCAAAACATGTGGAATTTCTACTAATGGCAAAACTACTAGAGCTTCTATTGATGGAAAAAAATTTGGAGCTTCCATTAATGGCAAAAATTATGGAGATCATGTTGGTGGTAGATGTTGACATTTAATGGTAGAACAAAGGGAGCTACTAATGATGGCAAACTTGTGGATCCACATCCACATTTGATAGCAAAGCTTGTGAGGTTGTAGTTAATGGTAAAACTTGTGGAGCTACCAAAGATTTCAAAACTTCCTTTACAATCAAGTTCCAAAAAAATTTGGCCAAATTACTTAAATATTACTTGGCATCTCCCTATTGCAACTACAATTCAAAACTCGACATGCATAATAATCCAATTATCCTACACACATATTTTAACATAACTAAAAACATTTAACACACAAGTGGAATATGGTAGAAAAACTCATGTTTGGGTGCGGATGAATTCAAATGAACCAAAATCGATGTCAAAAGGTCAACTTTTCTACAATTCTTATCACATTTGTCTATGTGGTGCCACTTTAGTGGCATGTGAATTAGGAAAAGTTGTGCTTATTGAATAATATAGGTGTTGAGAAATCCAAATTAAATCATCAAATGTTTTAGTTTCAAGTTTTGGTTTAAGTAAAGGACCTTTAACAACTTCATTGAACAACACTATTTTCACAAAAGGCTTTTTAATTTTCATAATATCATTCATTATACTTTCAATTTCCTTGTAGTAATATGTGACTATTAAACACATTTAAAAAGAACCCAAAATACCATAATTTGTGAAAGTTGTGTTTTTTAAAATTTAGGGTCTATTTCAACTTCATGAGTCTTTTACAATGGGTAAATATCATGCAATGTACATGATGTTTAAAACAAAGTTTTATATTTTAATATAAGAAATTCATTCATGAAATTATTAATTTTTTTTGCATGAATTGTCAATTAATCATATGCACCACCAAATTCATGCATTTAAAGAAAAAATTGTGTATAAAGATAATCAACACACAATTGGCGAAATATTTGTTCTAATGCCCACATTAGTTAAAATCAATTTGCAACTAATCCCACTTCAAAATTCCATTTGGGCTTCATGCAACAATTCATCTAACACAATTATCTACAATTTAAGCACTAAACAAAAAATATATGCCAAAGTTCATTGTTGAACAATGTGGATGTTTTGACCACAATCATTAGTAGAAATTGGCCAAAATGTAACCACTTTATTTGCGACTACATGTGACTCTTAATTATTTCCAACTACATTTGGACATTTTTGCAACTATTTCTTATGTTAGTCATATTTGTGACTACTTTGATGTTCATCCTTACATATGAACAACACTTAATTTAGTTTTCATCCAAGAAGAACAATTTATGTCTCATGCAAACATGACCAATTTAGTTCCAACCTTATGAATATACGAAGGTGTATTTTGTGAATTCTAAGGAATATAATTAGGTGTATTAGGATTTATAAATGTATATTTTGAATTTAAACACTAGTAGAAATCAGCCAAAATGTAACCACTCCATTTACGACTACATGCGACTTATAGTTGTTTGCGACTAGATTTGAGAATATTTGCAACTATAAGACCAAATTTCAACTATTTTGGTCATTTTCACAACTATGATGCAGCTATTAGAAATTTCATCCTATTGGTTGGATCGATTTTACATTTATTTTCATCCATTAATAATTCAAAAAACTTATTTGATCCAAAAATTATTATTTGAATTTAAATTATTATTATTTTGAATCTAAAAACTAGTATTTCAATTCAAAAAAAATTATTGAATCTAAAAATCGACATTTTGATTTTAAATATTTTTATTTGAAGTTGAAATTTGATATTTGAATTTTGAAGTTTTAAATTAAAATTTTAAGAAATTATTTGACTTGAAAGTTGAAATTTGAATTCCAAATTATTATTTTGGATTCTCGAAATTACTATTTCAAGTCAGAAAATTATTAATTGAGTCTTAAAATGGACATTTTAGTTTTGAATATATTATTTGAATCTGAAATTTGGCATTTCAATTCTGAAAGTTATTATTTAACTTCAAAAAACTTATTTGATCTAGAAATTGATATTTGAATTCTGCATTACTATTTTGGAAACTTAAATTTATTGATTAAATTTTAAGGGTTTTTTCTACTAGTGTTATCCCTATAAATCATTTTTATAAATAATTATAAATGATTATTTTTATTAAATCTAAGTTACACTAAATAATTATTGTCATAACATAAATTTGTATATTCTCTAATTTATATTCTTATATTAGAAGGAATTAATTAATGTAATTGATGTGACATTACTTTAAAATCATTGCAATTACTTCAGATAAGAATTAATTATTATGTGCATAATTATTTTCTAATTGAAAATAATTATTCACACTCTGTAATTTATAATTTCAAACCTGAATTAAAAATTTGGAAAAATTATAGTTAAGTTAAAATAATTATTTTACTGATTTTAATTTCACGAATTATTATATAATAATAATATTATTAAAAAATTTGTGATTCATCGTCTATGATAAATATTTATAGTAATTTTACAGTAATTATGAAAATTAATGTTATGTTTAACAAATTATTGTATTTATAGTTAATAATTACCAAGAGAAAAAAATTACTTGACCTATAATAATTATTTAAAAATAAATGTAATTATACAATAAGTAATGTAATTAGATGAATAATAATTTTTAAAAAATTCGTGTAAGAATTTACTTTCTAATGACAATTGTTAATTCATAACTTATAATTTTAACAATAATATTTTAATATTTTAATCTTTAAATTAGAGTCGTTAAATTAGTTTTACATTAATTATATTATATATAATTCAATCAGATTCTAAAAAATAAATAAAATATTTTAAAATATTTTAGTTATTTAATTATTTATGAGTTATGTATTAATAACTTGTGAGTAACTAGATAGTTAGTTTGTTAAATATTAAGAAATTATTGTTTAATTAAGTAATTGATAATGAATATTGAATATTTGTAGTGTATAGTTTATAATTTAAATATATGTAAATTTAATCATTATTAATCAAATGATTATCTAATTATCTAGTATTTGAATTGTTTATAATTCTAAAAACTAAGAAATTAAGGCATGAAGAAAATTTTGAAATTACAACTTAATTTGTGAAGAAGTTGCAACTTCAAAACTTATCCCATATTATTTGTTTTTCATTCCCAATTTGAACACTATATAAACAAAAAGGTGTGGTCATCCAATTCCACATTAAAAAATTTATGCACATGGGATGAGCCAATCAAAAGGCTCAACCTAAAACAAAAAAATAAATTATGCACATTTAAAAAATATTTACCTTCCCAACCTATTTATCTACCTAGCTAGGTAGGTACTTAATTTGACCTACCCACCTAGGTTGACCTATGTACCTACCTACCTAAATACCTATCTATATGAATAAGTATTTAACATAGGAAAATAGAACCTACTTACCTATTTTTTAACCTAAGTAAGTAGGTTGGTATGTAGCTTAGGTTTGTAGGCACCTATTTATGTACCTACTTAGGTACCTACTAATTTAATTTTTTATTTTTATTTAAAAATTTTAATGCCACGTGGCATACTCACATTGGGTCATGTGTCATAATATAATATCATCAAAGCATTTGAATTGAACGTCGTAGATTATTTCGAAATAATAATAATAATAATAATAATAAAATATTAAAACACGTGGCAGCACATCATTTGCCTTCAATTGTGACCAAAATAGTTGCATCTTAGTCGCATGTGACAATACGTATACAATGAACTCAAAGGATGAAATGTATTTGTTGACTTTTTTTTCATACAATACCTTTTGTCATTTGCGACTAATTTATCACATGCGACTTGTCTTAGGCGACTAAAGGGATTTTAGTTGCAAAATGTCTTTTACGACTAAAATTTAGTCGCAAAGACTAATCAAAAATACATGTTTTTCTTCTAGTGATATGAACAATCATATTACGTGTGTATTCAAGTATTATTATTAGCATAAATGGCCTTAATATTATGGTTACACTAATTAGTGTATATTTTGAGTATATTAAAATTTTATGTAAGATATTTACCAAATATATTGTGCCCATATTACAAGTTTATCCACACCATCTTATTATATTTCTTACAATTATTACAAATGACATAATCATATATTATAATAATTAAAAAATTGCTAACCTAGGCTAGCTACAAATTACATCATTATTAGTATAAGTAATTAATTATGAAATATTACTATATTATAATAATTACCAGGATATATATATATAATTTTATAATAATTATTGTAGTAGTTACAATGGAAATCTAATAAGTTATTATACAAATGTAAAAATTATTTTTGAAGAAAAAATACGCTTATTAAAAATATAAAATATTTATTGTGATAGTTCATAAATAGTTATAATGAATGAAGTAATTATATATATATATATAGTTAACCTTAATTACCAACTAGCTACAATAATGATTGAATTAATGCTAGTTTTATTATTAATTATTTATATTAATTATTAACTATAAAAATGAAAAAAATGGGAATAATTATAAAAAAATAGTTAGCCTAGGCTAGGTTTTAATTATATTATTAAATTAAACACATTAGTATTCAATATTTATTGATTACTGCATATTTCAGTTATTATATTAATTTATTTGGTTACAAGATAGTAATTAATTAATTATTAAAATATTAGCCAATTACAAGTTAATTTAATTGGTTAATATATCATTATAGTTGATATATAACTCAAATTATAAATTATTATTGTTTATCTAGTTAATAAATTAAATAATAATTAATTGAGTAATCGTAATATATTGATGATTATTACTATAAATAATTAGTTAGTTTTTAATTTAGTTGTTAATTAATTAATTAGCAAGTTTACTGATTGATTTGTGTATATTTCATTCACTAAATAATTAGTAATTTTATTAGTTAGTTAGTTGATTTATTAGTTCATTAGTTAACTAATTAGTTGGCTAGTTAGCTGTCACTTACCTACTTAATTATATAATTTTCAAGATGAGAATGAAAGTCAAAACATATGGGATAAACTGTTTAGTTGCAAGTCATTTGCAACTAAAAAGTTTATCCCATATGTTCTAGCTTTCATTCTCATCTTGAAAAATATATAAACAATGTGTTTTGTCTTACATTTTCATATTTAAAAACATGGGCATATGGGATGAACCAATAAAAATGAATTAACCCAAAATAAAATATAAACATTCATGTACTTACACCTAACTACCTATTTCCCTAACTTATTTACTTTTCTACCTACCTACCTACATAAGTAGGTGTTTGGCCTAGGTAGGTAAATAAGTCCTATCTAGATAGGTGTTTAGCCTAGATGAGTAGGTAAGTATATAGGTAGGTAGGTACCTTGCTCAACCTACACACCTAAATATTGATTTAAATTTAATTTGGACAATTTCAATCAATATGCCATGTGGTAAATTTCTATTACACCACATGTCAAAATTTAAACCATCCAAAACATAAAAATAAATGTTTTAAATTATTTCAATCAACAATTTTTTTTAATTATTAAAAGTTGGGACACATGACAACACGTAACTTGTTCCCATTATTCACCAAAAAAGTTGCATCCTAGTTACAAGTGATAATATGTATATGACTAGTCAAAGGATGAAGGCGTATTTTGTTGAATTTTTCTTTCATTCAAAATTTGTTGTTGTTCGCAACTTGTCTAACGTGACTATTAAAATTTTAATTGCAAATGTAGTTTGCAACTAAAAATTAGTCATAGGGACCAATTGCAAAATGGCCATTTTCTACTAGTGAATGTTCAAGTTTCATCTATCATACATAAGCTTAAAATGACATCTTTGCAATTTGCTTGGATCCAACAATCCTAGCAAGTTCATTTTGAAAAAACGTAACTTTTCCCTTGTGATCATTGCGATGCTCTTGTCAAGAATGGTTGTGTGTGCTCTTGCAACAATGATTAAGAGATGCCTTGGTGTTGGGCATGTGCATTAAACATACTATCAAATTTGTACTAAACATGTGCACTCAAAAAAAATCTTATCACTGAAAGGTACACACGACAAGATGCACACAAGAACCAAGGGTTCCAGTGCACTAAAGCTCCTTATCATAACACTTGATTATTTCGATCACCATTGATCGTGGTTTTTTTGGGTTGTATGTTGCATGTTTATAGGCATCAATAACTTGTCTAAACCTTTCTAACACACTATATGCCATGTTTTTTCTTGATAACTAAAACACTACATCATTGAAGGGAAGTTAATGAACAACCATGAAAGTGGAGCTAACGAACTACACCACCACCAAAGTCGAGCTTTCAAGCATTAAATTATGAAACCAAACCTACAAACAAACTTGAAAGACATATATCTTTTCTTTAAAAAGCTTCACATGAAATCTAGTCAAAAAAATTGTGATATAGTTAAGCACACAATGATTTTCTAGCTAGAATGAACTTTGTAGAAAGTTTAGTGGCTCTCATGGCGCCTATTGCAAAGTTCTTTGCATTGTTTTCAAACAAAGTGATGAATTTTGATGACGTGCTGGTTTTTTTTCTCTTGCAAGATTGTTGTTTATGTGCATTCGAATAAATCGTTAACTAAACATCTTGTGAGTGCATTGGCAATGACCTTTCAAGATTTTTTTTTTTTGCATCCTTGTAAATGTAATTTATTTGAGTTGTTGTTATTACCATTACATTTGATATTCAATGGATCATTACACAAACTTGTTTTTTTACTATTTATGCTTGATTAACATTGTAACTAAATGTAGGTGAACAAATACCTCTATTGATTTTCTTTCTTCTTGTAGCCTCTTTCACACATTCCTTTACAAACAACAAACTTGAGTCAAAAAACTTTTCATGTAAACTCCAAAGTTTGTTCTAGAATGACGTCCTTTGATGATCATCTTTTAGAATAGTATAATATTGTGTAGTAAGCTTCCTACTTCCTTGAATGATCTAATATTATGGATTTTAAGCTTGAAGGAAGGAGTTTACTGTGTTGAGGTTCAAAAAATGGGAAAATTTTGCAAACATATGAACAATATAGGTTTAGGGTCATAGAAGTCCTACATTTTTACCATAGAAGTCCCAAAGTACTCAAATTTTGTAGGAGTTCATACCAAAGGATACTCTATGTCTAATTGCAAGTTTTTGTCAAGACTAGTACATATTATTATATAAACTCAATCTATCATTTTCTAGAGCATTTGCACTGAAAACAACTTTGAGGTAAATGTCATGATAATCACTTGTTTATTTTGTAATTATACCAAAGTAACTAAATACTTTCTCTTGAATGCAAACCTAAATATTTTGGAATATATTATTTCCTATAGCATTATTGAAGGTTTCTTGGATGTTCTTGTGTGGTGGGCCTAAATGCATGAGGAATGGATGTAATCTAGTTCACTAGGATGATTGACCATGTGTTCTGCAAAAGCTTAATGGAGTTTGTGATCATTCCTGAGTACTCATGTTCAAGGTTTGTCATCACCATCAAATTTAGTTTCAATTTTGAAGAAAATATCAATAGGCCATGCATTTTTCAATTTGTCTAGAGGTGTAATCTTTGAGAATATGTTAGGTGCTAATCTTTTTCTTTTTTTGTGTCAACATATGTCAAAAGGACATTAACTATCTGCCACTTGACTTGACATCATCTATTACTTCATGAATCTTATGTTGATTTTAGAGGAATTCCATAAACTTGGCCTTCCAAATTACAACCTTACATGTATCTAGTTTGCATGAAGTTGTCCTTGGAGAATTGTATTTGTGTTGAAGTCCTAGAATTCTAGAAGGTAAGATTAAAGAACTTTGATTTTGGAATGGGTTGTTATTTTTGTGCATAGGTGGTGTTTACGAATAGTTGGAGATGTAAGCAATTCATGATGAGCTTTATACCAAAGAACTAAACCCATGGCTGATTTTCAAAATGTCAAGGTCCTACCTTCCACATTGCCACAAATTTCAACCCCACTAGGTTCTGGTATGTTTAATCACTAATCCAAGTCTTTCATTTAAAGTTTTATGAACCTTTAGTGTAGCATTAAGAGGAAGGCAATGGTGCATTTAGGTTCCTTGTCCTAGCAATTTTAGTTTACATCACATAAAAAACCAATTATGGAGTCCAAGCTCTAGAAATAACATGCACATTATTTCTTTAAGCACAAAAAGTTTGGTAGTCATTTTCACATCACCTCTACTACTTGCCTAAACACCCACACTCCTTTATGTAACATTCATAGTCATCAGCCCAACACTATGGCTTGTTTTCAAACAATTAATGTCATTTCATCATCACCTTCCACTCCTTAGATAACATTCATAGCCCTTTTTAGAAGTCTACCCAACACCCAAGTCCTTTCATTAACATTATTGCTTCTTTTTTAACACAAATTGTCATTTCATGAATAGTGTTCACTTCTTTCCCAACACTTGTTGCGCTTCAATATGAATCTAGATAACACCCTAAGTCCTTGCATTACCACTATGGCTTCTTCTCCAACAGTCATTGTCATTCCAGGAATCATGTTCATTTTTTTCCAACATTCAATGTGCTTCCTCTAAAAGTCTTCCTACCACCAAAGTCCTTGCATTAGCACTATGGCTTCTTTTCCAACACATGCTGGTATTCCATGAGTAGTCATCACTATTTCTAGCAGTCAATGTGCTTTCTAGAAGTGTTCTGAAACACCATAAGTCCTTGCATCATCACTATGGGTTCTTTTACAACACCTCTTGTCATTTCATGAGTAGTGTTCACCTATTTTCAAACATTCAATGTGCTTTCTAGAAGTGTTCCCAACAACCTAATTCCTTGTAGAAGCACTATATGGCTAACACCAACTTGCTTAAATCAAAAAAAATTCTTATTAAAAGCATGACTTTTTGTCATTTTTCTTTATAATTCCATGCATGTAGCAACTAATTAAGTTATTGCTCAATTTAGTGGGTTTTTCTAATATAGACATAGTGTCATTCCATTGATAACTTTTGAATTATTTTATCATTGCTCATTGATGTTAACTTAATCATGTTTTCTTTGTTTTCATAGACTTGTCTTTCATGGTTGAAATATATGAATTGTTCAATTCAGTTGTGAGCCATGGCAACATTGTCAACATTTTTTTTTTGGGTGCACTTTGGGAGACCTAAAGGTGCTTGCATGATCAAACACATTGTAAGAACCTTTTGATTTTTATTGTCTATTGTTGTGGTCCATGTGGATCATTGGGAATACATTTTAAGCCCTTAAACTATAATTCATTCCTATAGCATGGTTACATTATCTTCATAATTTTAACTTGGTCACTTTGGCCTCATTACCCACATCCATTCATGTGAAAATTGTGTGATTGTACTTTTTTCCAAATTTGGACATCTAGTGTGTTTACTTTGGACTAACTATTCAACATGTTAATGCGGTAGAGTGTGATAAAATTGCAACATCTAGATTTCTAACATGGGTGAAAAAATGGTGTGCTGATGGGGGTAGAGCCCAACATCAAAGTGCTTGATCCTAAATCACCATGTGTTACTAATGAGCGGCAAGAGCCACACTAGTGGATGTGGGGAATGAGGATGGAACCCCAAATCTAGAAAGAAGTCACACCACATTACATTTCATGACAATGGGTGTGGGGAATGAAGATGGAACTCCAAATTTGGAAAGAAAATCAAACACACCAATCGTCACAACAATGGATGTGGGCAATGAAGATGGAGTTCCAAATTTGGAAAGAAGATCAGACACATCAATTGTCACAATATTGGATGTGTGCAATGAGGATGGAACTCTAGATTTTGAAACAAGACCGGACACAACAATTGTCACAACAATGGATGTGGGTCAAGTAGAGTGCACAATGGATGATCTTAGGAAGGAAAAAATGAAAAATTACAAAAGAACCTCACAAGCACAATTTGTTGTAGCAAATCAAATAGCTAGGGAACAACTAAGCACACTTTTAAGACCTAATGGGTCAACAAATAGTTCTTCTTGTAACATTTATTATACTAATAGGGGGGACAAGAGGAACATTTCAATGGTGTCCAAATAGTGTGTCTTAACACTTGTCAATCAATTATGTGGTTATGAGGTGGAATACAAAAAAAAATGGTTGAAAAGATGTTTGGACATGAGTTGTTGAGGCCAATGTTACCAACAATCTTGTTGGATGTTGTGAGGATGAAGAAGAATCATCAAATTGTTGAGAGTATCAAATCTAAAATGTCCACACACCTAGCACATGGTGAGAATAACAAACATAGTGCTACAAGGGAACTTTTAGGGACGTTGGCCTTCATTGAATCAACAAGAAATAAAAAGATTATTAAATGCCTTTGTTTAAATAAAAGATAGAACGTGTATCTATCAAACCCTACAATGCCGTCTTTTTATTGATGATGGTGCATTGGACTTTTGGATTAAAACAAAAAAACACCAATAGTCAGATTTTTTTCAATAGAACACAAAGCTTTGGTCGTGGAGTGGTGGACAACAAAAAAAACTATGTGTCCTAACCACAAGAAGGTTTGCAAGAAAATATTAGGGGTGAAATAGATCATAGAACACCCCACCCACCTTTTACAAGTATCCCAAATGAAACATTTTTACTAGAAGATGCATATGGTTTCTATGTAATGTTTAATTTTAGCATTATGAATTTGGCAGCTGAAAGCCATCTTGTTGCTATTGCCCATTCTTATATTTGATTTGATTTATTATATATATTGCCATCTCTAAAAACATTTTGAACATGCATGAAAATAATGCCCATATTTGAAATGTGGAAGAGGTGTGTTTTTAATTACATTGTGTTTAGGACCTAGTCATTTAAGTCTAACTTTACTCATGTAGGGCATTAATACCCATAGTTTGTGTGTTGCAGTTAAAGTTCTTCACAATGTTCAAGGAGAAACAACCTAGTGTGTCAATAGGATTGATAACCTTTTCTACCTTAAAGCCTTAGTTTGTGAGGCAAGTGAAATATTGGAGCACGTGTTATTATCGTTACGACTCATAACTTGTGGAGCTAAGAATTGCTTTAAACAATATGCCGTCCAAAACTAGGGGTGTGCATGCAACTTGTCCTTGTTGGTGTGTGGGAGTTTATTGCCCAGTAGATGTATTAGATGTTACAAAATGTTGCGCCCACAAAATAACTTTTTAAGGGTTGACTAAATTATGGAATTCTATCCTATGTCCCAAACTGAGTGGTGATGAGTGGCATAGGCAAAATTGTCTAATGGGTGAATGCACTTTGTGTGAAATTGAAATTTTGGCAATTTGCCCTATTAAAGAGATTCCTAGTACAAGGACGTTATGGAGATATTATGGAAAGATAATAGCTAGATTGAAGGATAATGGTGATCCTCACAAAGTGATTTAATTACAATACATGGATACTACTAGACTACTTACGTCCAAAACTAAAAGACTTTGTGGTTCATAACTTTGTAGCAAAGTGGCAAGACAACATAATATAAAAGTGCGCAATCTAGTATTCAATTTACTCTAATTTGTAGTCTTATAAAAGGTCATGATGCAAGTCCTAATATAATCTTTAATAATCCTTAGTAGTCTTTTGTTTTGTATATTATTAATTATAGTTCAATCCTTTGCAAGTCTTCAATAATCCTTTGTTTTGTTTGTTATTGATGGCATAAGTCCTTATACTCCTTAATTTGTTTTGTCTATTATTGGTGGTAGAAGTCCTTAGTAGTCCTTTTCTTTATTTGTTGTTGATGGCAAAAGTTTTTAATAATCCTTTGTTTTTTTTGTTATTGATGGCATAAGTTCCTATACTCCTTAATTTGCTTTGTCCAAATTATTAATGGTATAAGTCCTTAACAAGTCATTATCAATCCTTGTTATGTGTATTATTGATGGAAAAGGTCTTTAATAGTCCCTTGTTTTCTTTGTGATTGATGGTAATAGTCTTAATACTCCTTTGTTTTATCTGTTATTGGTGGCAAAATTCTTTAATAGTCCTTCTTCTTTTTTGTTCTTCCTTAGCAAGTCCTTAATAATGACGCACTCCCAACTCCTTGAAAGACTCAAATGTGAGTCCAAGTAGAAAACAACGGAAGAAAAAGGAGTCAGGGCACGCTCCCTAGCTCACATCACTTTGAGGGGTAGAGGGGCGTGCTGGAGCTTCGGGATGGGACTAGGAAGAGTTGACAAGCTTCACTCACTCACACGAACCTACACAAAACCCACACCAGGTGGTTAGTGCGTAGTTAGAGCACTTTTGGTGCTAGGACGAACCACTGGCAACACGGACACACAAGACTCACCACGGCCCGAACTTGAGGGAAGTCACCACCTTCCCCCTTATAGTATACTCTGCATCTCTTCGCGGGGCCCACATCCAAATGACTTTTCTCTCCTAAGACTCCCGAGTGGGAGTCCCGAAATCGCGCCAGCTGGGACTACCACAACTTTGGAGCACCATAACTTTGCAAGTAGACCTCAGATTGAGGTGCTGTCTAAAGTAAAGTTGTAGCCATTGTCCAAAGCTTTTCAACGGTATGTCGCACGTCATCTACAGCTAAGTAAATCGGGTCGATTCCCGACTTTTTCTGGTCGGGAGTCAAACTAGCAATTTGATTGCTGGCCCTTCTTTTGGCCATAACTTGTGTTTCAGATGTCCAAATGAGGAATGCGAGCCCATTTTAGACATCTACGTTCTAAAAGATTTCCAATAATATAAAAAACGCCACAAGATATTGACTTTTTACCCCTCAAATTTCTCTATGAAGTTTTAGGAGTCCACCGAAACTCCATCTCCCAAAGTGGGAGTTGCCTTGGGAGTGTGAGAGTTCACTCCCTCACACTTTCTTACACTCTCGGGAGTATGTGATGTGACTCCCGGGCTTCCTCTTGACCCGCAACCTTGCAACCCCTTTACCTTGGTCGCAAGCCCAAGGCTAGGGTTGCGACAAATAATGCCTACTTTGTTTGTTATTGATGGCATAAGCCATTAACAATAGTAATGTACATGTGTTTTTAGGTCCTTTTTGAGTGCTTTGCAAGTCCTTTGTAATCCTTCCAATGAAGGTGGCTATAAGTCCTTTTATGACAAAAGTCATTTGTAGAAGTCATGAAGGTGTTTTTCAAGTTCTTTGTAAGCAATTAGGTAATGTAGAAGTTCTAATTACTTGCAATACTTCTACTACCCTTTGCAGATAGTCCTTTGTAGGACCTTGTATGGTAGAAGTCTATTACATACATCAATTGTATAGGTCTACTGAAAGGAACACCAACTATACATGTTATATTATTGTTACATTGGAGTATTTTCATGGTATTTAAGTTTATTACTACATGGCTTTGGATCGGGATGCATTTGGAATTTTATTCAAGAAATTAACTTCATGCTCATAAGGTGTTATGGGATTGAATAGGAATTCAAGGCCTTTTTGAAGGACATTCCAAATGACACCATTGTCTCGTGCATTGATTTATCAAAAAACTTGCATTCAAAATGCAAAATGAAGTGTAAGATATGCACAAGTTCAATTTTCAAATCAGTATTTTGGTCCACATCACATACAAAATCAACCCTAAGTTTAGTGCAAGAAATCTTCAAAGTTATAGAAGTTTGAAGGAAGTTCACTATTCATCAGTGATGACAAGACTCATGATTCTTTATTTGTTCAACAGCTATTGGCTTTGCATTGGGGTTCTTGAAGAGCCAAAAATGTTTCCCAAAACATCATGTGGTTTGGAGCAATGGATGCTCAACGCAATTCAAGTGCAGTCGTGCATGGTATTATATTGCTAGATATCCACATCTCACAATTTGTGAGCCAAAAGGACCGAAGGGGGTCCAAATGTGTTGGAATTACTTTGCATTTGGTCATTGCAAGGGAGAAGTTGATGGTGTAGGTGCATTTATGAGACACAAAATTCATATGGAACAAATTAACCCACAAGCTTAATGCTTACAAAATGTTCATGATGTTATGCGTTTATGTCAAAAACATGCAAGTATGCCCATATTTAACTAAAATTGCCAATTTAGTTAATGTCTATAACTATATGTCCCTCATTAAACTCCACATACCTACTTTGCAAAAGTCATGCATATCTTATTTGTGTGGCATTATCGATCCTTTATAATATATTTCCAATGCCATTCAGGTCCTTTGTAATCCCCTAAAGGTGCTTTAATGCAAGTCCCTAATCTATGCATGCGGTTTTATTCTTTTTTAGAACATTAGGTACCTAGTTTTTATAGGTCATTTGCAAACCCTTACAAGTACGTAGTTAGTTTTAAGTTATGTTTCACAACAACACTTTCACAATGCTTTGAAAAGAGTCCTTTGTCCGTCCTTTTTGTTAAAAAAAAATTATATAATTCCCAATGTTTGATGAATGTGTTAAACATTCATTAAAATGATGAATAATATTCGCATCCTTATAGTAGTTTAATTAGTTGAATAGTGGCAGCTAGGATTTATAAATGGAAGCTACATTAAGACTTGGCGATGGCTAGGGTTAAGGTTTACTTATGGCTAAGGTTAAGGTTTGGTGGCAGCTAAGGTTAAGTGATGGGTGAAGTGGAGGCTATTTTAGGGTTAAGAAATAATATATATTGGAATGATTTTGATTTTTTTTTTATTCTTTCCTTTCATGGTTTTGAATGCACATAAAACCTTCAACCTTTCTTAGTTATTATAAGCCATAGTTTTGTGACTAACATTTTAAACATACAACCTTTGTAATCTTTTTGTTAGTTAATACAATTGTTCCATTTCATGAACCTTGAGTCTTTCATTTCTTGCTTGTTTTCAAGTTGTTTCCAATAGGTTATGGGGCCCACACCAAACAAAAGAAAGGACATTGTGTAAGAATAAGAAGTAATGAAGGGTTTTGAGCTTGTATTGCATAGAAAAAAGGAATTTTTTTTATAGAGATGGCTTTTAGTTTGCAAAAATGAGTGGGAGTCCATTTCCAAGTGGTGGCATATAAGGAATTTGTAACGTTTCCAAGTGAGTAGGAGGTGTGGAAGAGACTTCTTCAAAGTGTTGTAAGTTATCAAATGTGGAAGATTATTTTTCAAGTCTTTAAGTTAAAAGTGTGTGGAAGATAGTTCTTCAATTTGTTTAGAGTTTCAACGTTGAAGTTTGAGAAAGTGTGTGGAAGAAAGTTTTTTGAGTTGTTGAAAGTTTCAATGTTCAAGTTTGAAGTGTGTGGAAAAAAGGTTTTCAAGTTGTTGAAAGCTTCATGTTTTATGTGTCAAAAAGAGTTTTTTGCCATTGTTACAAGTTTCAAATGAAATTTCAAGTTTGTGTCAGAAAGTTTTTCAAGTGGTTTGAGGGCTTCTTGTAAAGGTTTTCTTTTGTGACATATAATGATTGAGTGGGAGAGATTTGAAATGACATCATCAAAGATTAGCAAGTTTTTCAACTTCAAATTTCCCCACTTGCAATTCTTTTGAATAAAAAGACATAGAATGTTTGTTTTAGCACTTGTGTTTAACAAAATGTCATCTTTCCAAATGGAGTCTTGAAAGTCATGGAAAAGTTTGATGGTGGCAACTTTCACCTTTCGAAGTTCAAGATACGCATGATGCTTTCAAAGCATGGGTTTTGGAAGTTTGTTGATGGTAATGCAATGATTCTTAATGATGAAGATGAAATAAAAAATTATAATGAAAAGGCAACCAAAGCATTTGCATTACTTTCTGAACATCTCACAGATGCACAACTTGCACACATTCAATATTGCAAAAATGTTCACTTTGCGATGTTCACGAAATCAAAACTATCGAAAACAAGTTGATTATTCAAAGGAGATTCTTCACCATCAAAATGCAAAAAAAAGAATATTTTCTTGCACACATCAACATGGTGAAGGTGCTTGCGGATCAATTACGTTCCATTGAGGTGGAAATTGAAGATGAAGATGTGTACATGGTACTTTTCATGAACCTTCTCTTATCTTTTGATAACTTGGTCATGAGTTTGGAGTCCATGTCCATCAAGGATGTTGACCTTCAATTCATCATCCCTCGATTACTTCATGAAGTTTCCAAAAGAAAAGAAAGTGAAAGTACGAAAAATGTCCACATTGCTTAACAAAATTCATAAGGCAAACAAAAAGCTTTGCTTTTTTTTTTTTAAACCCAAACACTTTGTGAAGAATTATTTGAAGAAGAAAAATGATGAGAAAGAAAAGGCAAATCAAGCTTGTGAAGATCAAGAACAAACGTTTGTTGCCACTAATGAAAGTCTCACAAAAACTAGGATTTCACCAACATCTAACTTGGCCACCAATATCCCAATAACATACCACTATAACATCTCCAACCCAATGACCCAATTAACATTAATTCTATATGGGTGTTTTGTGCCCAGATGACACATCAAGTGATATGTTCATGCCCTCCTCATCAGATTGGTTGCGTCCCTACATGTAAACCACAAAACAACTTACAATTAATTATTGCAATATCCAACTTGGGCATTTTCAAACTGCCAACATGTGATCCCACCTATTGCCCCACTCATTCACAAAATCAACTTGTGTTAAGAAATTTAACATGCTACCTCCAACTCTATGGATTGTCTAAGTGACATCCTTCCAAGTGCCATGGGTTTTCAAACCATTGCTTGGACTCCTACCATGCGTAAGCTTTCCATAACGACAGTTGGGGTCTTCCAATAGGTCATTGATGACTACCAACACTTTTCAGAACAATTATCTAATCATGCATTTTCCCCTTTCACTACCCATTGGGATTTTCATGTTGCCCTCATCGATTTGAAATGTTCAATGAGGTACTTCTCCATAGTTTTTGGCCTTAAAGGCGGGTCATAGTAAAATTGTTGTTTAAGCTCTTCAAAAATTGCGTCCTATTGTTTCCTTGTGTCGTATTTCATGTGTCGTATAATTAAGTCAAGATGTCAATATGTAACATCCTTGACTGCCTACTACCATACCCCTTTTAAGTGAGTGATCTCACCTATTTTATTTGTGGGAATGCAAATCCTTTTGGAAGTGTGCCCATGCACCACAGTGTCTTTCACCTCTTGGTGAGAGATTGCCACTTTTTGTTGATTTTTTTTTCTTTTTGTTTGTAATGCACTCCTTGCTTTTGGCCAATTTTGCATAAGTATAACACCTAAGCTGCTCCCATTGCCACCAATCTATATGTTACAACCTACAAATGCACTAGGGCTTGAAACATGGATTATTCCAGGCTCTTCTGTAACCTATGGAGCATGTGGCTACATTTGAAACCCATGCCCACACCCATGCAGTCCATTATAATAATCTCAACCCTTGATTTATATGACATTAAAAAAGCACCCAATACACATCACACCAACCCCAACACCCAAAGTATTGCAATGATAACAAACATTCTTCAAGTGTTAACAAATAGGAGATCTACTCAAGTGCAAACATAAAACTTTATTGAAAGGAAACTATAACACGATGCTCATAACACAAAACATAACATCAAGAACTCCACAAGGTTCTTGTCACATGAAATACACAAACTTGTGTAATGAAAAAAAAAGTAACAAACCATCAACACCAAGGTATTTAAGTACAAGACCAAACCACAAATAACAAACTAATATAAGTAAAGAAAGTAATTCAACCTTGTGAAAGTAACCTAGTTATTTTCCTACTCCATTAACTAATGAAACCTAACTAGTTGAGCTTAAATTCTCAACATCAGGCATGTTATTTGCCATATCTAAATTATAAAATAAAAGCCACCACTAATAAGATAGAACTCAAATTATTTTAAGGGTTTAGGGCTTACATCATGTGGCCCTAAACACTACCATGGTATATTCTGACCATTAATTTGTCCACGTATACTCACCCATATTTATAAACCTCAAATGCAATGGCATGTGCCAAATTACCAATTTAACGAGTATCAATCATTTCAAGTGTTAGCATCCTTGTAAATGGATAAATGTAAATTCAACCATAATGATCATCATTTTGGGATCACATTCATAATCCTAAACATGTAAAGTAGACAAGTTCCATTTGAATCAATAACTAATTGTTGTAAAATTTGAAAAAATAATTATCTAATTTGGAGGAAAGGGTTTTGAAGGCATTCATAAAGCTATTGGTATATATATTAGAACTCCATTACAACTAGACCATGAGAAGAAGACTGAAATCTATTGACACATAAAAGGGAAACAAATGTTCATCCAATATATAATCAAGTATTGTGAACCACAATTCCATGAAATTGTTTGATATTTAATGTATATTAAACATTTCAAATTTTAGCCCCCCTTTTAAATGGATGGATAAACATACGAACAAAATGATCATTGCCAATTTTTAATCAATTGTCCTAATTTTGTCAATGTTGGTGGATTTAATGGGAAAACAACCAAATGATTGGGTTGGATGAGAGGCATCTAAGGCCAATCATCCACATAAACCATATATAATGTAACTCCATAGGGTTAACAACACGATAAGAAGAATGAAAACAATTGGCAGGTATTAGGGCAAAAAATTTAAGTTCAATAAAAGCCATTGACTCTAAAGCACCACATGAAGGTCGGGCTATTCTAAATGGTATTACATAGGGTTTAAGGCTTCAATAGTTCCATGAACCCATATTTAACCAATTAAAATGGGCCATCATTTGCCAAACTACCAATGTAAAAGTCCATACAACATTTTAACTTTAAAACTCCATCCAAATGAACCCTTAAATATGCAAATAAAATCTACCACAATGTGAGGGATTTGAGGTCAAACATACTCCATACTCCATATATATGCACACTCCATAGCAAAATCACCATGACAAGAGGATTCAAAAGTGTTAGCAAATGTTAGGGCATCAAATTTTCATCTAATAAAAACAAAGGGGCCCTTCAACCAAAATATGTGGGCTCAAAAATTTTCAAGGACATCTCCTAGGGTTTAAGGCTTCATTAGTTTCATTGACCCGGGGTCAACCAATTAGAAGCAAAAATATTTGCCAAACTAATAACCTAAATGCCAGTTCAACCTTTCAAGGTGTGAAACAACTTTTTGTCCCTCTACTTCCAGTTCTATGAAGTGATTACACTTGGAAGTACATATGTTATTAACGAAGGAAAAATGCAAAGTGTATATTTAGATATTAAATTGCGTTTATAGTTGAAAACAAATAATTTTCTTCCTATGCATCATTTATGATTTGGAATGGATAGATATTTTCTAAGTTCAAACTTTCCAAGTCCTAAAATATTATGTTAAATTGTCACCCACTTAAACCAACTAAGGATTTGATAATATGTTCAACTTGTCAATAGACCTTTAGTCACTCAAAACATTATTCCCATCATATGTGTTATCCAAATTTAATTTGCATTAATTCATTGAAAAGCTAGCTACAAGGTGGAGATGCCTATTAAATATCAAGCTCTACACCTAAATCAGTAAAAAATAGTTCCATAGAACGCGAAAGGGTTTCACAAAAGTAGAAAGTTCAACTTAACAATAAACTTCCAATCATTTAAAACATTGTTGCCATCACATACTTTATTCAAATCTAGCTTACATTAGTTCATTGGAAAGTTATTTACAAGGCACACTTGCCTACCAAATCTCAAGCTTTGCACCTAAATCAAAAAAACATTATGCTACAAAACCCAGGAGGTTTTGTCAAATTTCTTTAAGATTTCAAGCTCCCAAAACTACCCCTACCCATTTCCATTCTTTCAAAGGTACTACCATCATCCAATTTATTTTCCATCTTTCCACCATTTACTAAGAATAATCATTCTTTTTCTCCCAAGAAGAGTTGTAAAAACCAATTTTCAAATATTCATATCAAAAGTTATGTTTGAAAAAAAAAACCCAAATGATTCAAATTCGTGCCTTTAAAAAGAAGGAGAAGGAAGGAGGTGAAGGAAAACCCCAACTTGGTGGCCAATGGAAATTTCCAATGTTTGGTGACCCTTGGAAGCTTCCAATGTTTGGTGGCCTTTAGAAGGTTCCAAGTTTGGTGGCATTTGGAAATAGAATGAAAAACATCCTTTTCACCTCTTTTCACTTTCCCCCCCGCCCCAACAAATTTTATTTAAACATTTTTTTCCATTGATTTTAAAGCTTTACTTTACCATGATTCTAAACCATTACTTTACACCTTTCCTTTTTTTTTTTGACCTATAAATTGCAACCATGCATCTCGATGTACTAAGTCTTCCACACATTCATCACCAAATTGATTTTGATCGAAGATTTTTTCCTTTCCTTCAATTCATGGCTTGCACATGACCACGTCTTATGAATTTTAAGCTGCACAAATGAATGAAGGACCACCTCGGGAGTCATCCCTAGATTTGACATTGACCTAATACTTTCGCGATGAAGATCTTAAACCATGGAAGTGCACCCTCATCTTGAAATTGAACCCCCTTGAATTTGATATTATTGCATTTTTGCAAACTTTTATACCTTGGTGCTTTTGTTGCGAGTTGACCCCACTTTTGGTGATGAACTTGAAATTGTCTATGAAGGTTTTTATGAAACTAAACACACCTCCATCTTTGCATGGTCTTCAATTCCCAACATTGGACACAATTGTTGGTTATTGTCACGACTTTAATATTAGGTTAGTGACCAAGGTAACGACTTGTAAAGGTGCGCACCAAGAGGGAAGCCCAAGAATCGCATTTCATGCTCCCAAGAATGTAGGAGAATGTGAGGGAATGAACCTGCACATTCCCAAGTGGGCTTTTACTTTAGGAATTGGAGTCTCGATGAACTCTTGAATATTTAAAGAGGTATTTCAAGGGCCAAATTCATTAGATTAAAGAGTTTTTTACACCATTGGAAATATTTTGAAATGTAAATGTTTAAAATGGGTCGCATGACCCATTTGATTACTTAAAACACAAGTTATGGCCAAAAGAAGGGCCAAGAGTCAAAGTGTCAATATGACTCCTGACCATTAAAAGTCAGGAATCTCCTTGAAATACGTTTGTGTAAGTGGCATGCCACATATAGTTGAAAAGCTCTCGACAAGGGTTACAACTTTACATTAGGCGTCACTTCAATTGAAGGTCTACACAAGAAGTTATGGCCCTCCAAAGTGTCGAAAGTCCCAATTTTGAGAATTTTAGGACTCCCAACTTGAGAGTCCTAAGACAAAATGACATTTGGATGTAGCCCTATGGTTAATCATAGATAATACTATAAGGGGGAAGGTGGTGGCTCCCCTCAAGTCCGTGCCATGGTGAGTCTTATGAATTTGTGTATGCTCGTGGTTTGTTTATGCACCAAAAATGGTTCAACCATGCACTAACCAACTTGTTGTTTGGGTTGTGTGAAGGTCCATGTGAATAATTGACTTGTTTATCACTCATCCTAGTCCCACTTGGAGTTCCAGCACGCCCTTCTACCCCCAAAGTGCTGTGAGTTAGGGAACATAACCCAACTCCTTTTTCCATTATTTTAACTTTTGGACGCTTTTGAATATTTCAATGAGTGTGGGGATGCATCACACTAAATATTAGAATGAAACCAACATTGTGCCAAACATTACATATTTTTTTGTTTATTTTTAACCCCAACCTTCTAAAAATTTCTCACCTTCAATCACATGATTAAAGTTCTAAAACTATGATTACCAACTTTTGTTAAAGAAAATAATCAAATTTTGAAACAAAAAAACCCCCCATGTAACCATGTGCACTCAACATTTTTCATTATAACATGAAATCGTTAAAAACCCTTAATAGCCTTATCACTCCCCAATATCCCTCATGTAAACCTAGAAAATTAAGACTACCACATATGGTAGTGTCAGTAGGGCTACTAATATGTAGTTAGTCAACAAATAATTAATTAATCATTAGATAACAAAATAAGTTTACAAAACAAATAGAAGCTAACAAATAATTAGTTTTTTGAAAATTTTGGATTGTTAATGTGTATATTGGTTAATGACTATTTAAATGGTCATTAGATTGTATAATTTTTGAATTAACATGTATATAAGTAGGAGAACAAAGGAGAACAAAAAGAGACTTTATTTCATTTTTTTAATCTATTTTTGTAATTTTACAACTTGTGTAGATTTTGTTCCATTTATAATTTTAAATTGTATATAGGATTTAAAGATTTTCTTTGGATGTACATTTTATTAATTTTTTGAACTTATTGTTAAAAATAGAAAAAATTCAAATATCTTGATGTGAAAATATAAAAACCCCATTAACATTGGGTGACCACACAATGGATCAAAATTTAAAACATTCATATTCATAAATTTTGGTTATAACCATCAAGTAGTATAACATAATTGAAAGCACTGGCACTTACAAATTTTGGTTTGTATTATGTTTTTGATTATTTTTGTGCAATTTTTAAAATAATGTTTTTTTTTTTTGAAAACATTAACAAATAGGTTTAAATTAATGTAAAGTTTTCAAAGGAAATCAAATGTCCTACCTTTATAAAAAAACACATTGATATTTTATTACTTGGTATAGTTGATTTGATTTTATGTTAAAATTAATGAAAATGTTTTTCTAAATCCTATTGATTTTAAGAAATGTCAAGAATGGTTATAAAAAGTCTTAGGAAATAATTAAATTATGTTACACATCAAATTATATTAAAACTTGCACAAATGCAAGTCTTGAGATGAACAACAAGTGCAACATGTGAGAAATGAATTGGTGAATGCACCAAGTGTGGATGCATCACAATGGGTAGAATCCAATGATCAACATCAAATTATAGCCAAATCGGTTGTGTAGAAAGACCCAGCCATACCCTCAAACATTCACCAAATGATACCACAAACCCCAACCCAACAACTAGTGAGTACTTGCCATGGTGGCAATAATGAACATGTTTAATAATGTAATGAAGTTGTTTTAGCCTTGCAACAATGGTGATTTGCAACCCTTGGTTATTTCACACCCAAAACATGTGTTTACACCTGTCTACAATTTCCAAGATATTATTCCAATTGTGTTCATTGTGTTGTGAATTAGAGATCTCATTACCTTGCAAATGAACTCATTTTAAGGCAATGTGAAATTTACATTTGACATTGATTTTACCTACAAATTTTTGTTCATCCATGCCTTGCACCAATTTGCGCTTGCTAGTTTTCAACTTCCAACTATTCATTTCCAATGATTATATGTCTTCATGTTTTCCATTGATAATCAAGTTATGTAAAATGTATCAACATTTACAACATGTGTAAAAAAATGGGAATTGGTGTTCGACAACAACTCCTTTTAGCCCTCAAACAATCAATGCACAAATTTGACAACATGAACATTTAACCCAACTTTTATTGGTGTGAAATCAATGAAATAAACCTCCATGAATTTACACATCAATAAGGAACTCAAGTTTTTCTACCTTTTGAATGCACAAGTCAAACAAGAACATTTTTTTCAAGAATTCAAAAACATTGTCCACCACACCCCTATAACATCACAATTATTGATTATATAATTCTTCAAGAATTTTATGGTGTGTATTGACTTGTTTGTGGGGCATCAGATCCAAGGTAACAAAGGATAACCCTTCTTGTGTAAGATGCATAATTGAATTCCTTATTGTTCATAATTAGTTCAACAAATAAGTTTTCTTCAATGGCCTTATGATAGAAAGAAAAAAATTGAAGGATTCAAATATCATTATCTAATTAAGAACACCAACATTGACATCCTAAAAATACTTCCATTGATCAATCCATCACATTTTGCATTTAGATGTCGTAATTTTTTGACTTGAACATTTCATAATCAATTGGAAAATTTTCAACATTTGATTTTCATAAATGTATTTGTGTGACACCTGCAGTGCCATGAAATGACTCGACCATTTGAAAAATCTAACCATAAGTTCAACCATGTCATTCCTTTTGGACCATTTGAATTGATTCTTCAACACCAAATTCATTGTCTACACATGACCTCATGCAACACCAAATGGACAATAAATTTCCCAACAACAAGAATTTCATAACTGGGCGTAAATATTGAAAGATATGTACAAACTACAAGTAACAAATTTTCAAAAATGTAATATATAGAAACATGGTATTATTCTTCTTCATCATAGGTTTCAATTTTTGTGTCAACATTGCACAATTTCCTTACTAACATGAAAACATTCAATCTATTTATGATTAAATCATATTGCATCATTAGGAAATGGGAATACCATGTTATAGACCTCACCTTAACCGAGTTGTGAAGTTCCTTGTTTCAAAAAGTTCGTACATAAGAAATTTAAATTAAAGTAAGATCAAAATGTTGTTCATTGTTTCAAAGAAAAAACTTACATCATTTGGATAATGCAAATTACCTTATGGCCATGCATTATCTACTCTTGTCCTTACAACACTAAATTCAAGGATAATTTTAAAATAATGACTTTTAATTGACACATTGCAACGACAAGACTAACAATGGATTTCAAATAGATTAAAGGATAGCACTTTTGGCCATTAGAAGATCATCATACCTATTTAGGATGAAATGTGTGAAATGACAATAGTGAATATTTGGTTAATTAATATTAGTATTTTTGAATTAATTAATGATGTTGCAAGCAGTTGGCAAATCACCGAATTTGATATCTAATTATGATTTTTGTTCGCTTATTAGCAAGTCAGAATTATACTTTAGATGTAAGGAAACCAAAAATACTTGAATTATAAAACCTAAATAATCAATCAACTACCAAAAATGGCAAATGCAGGATTGGAAGGAATGTGGAGTGGGGTTTGCATTGCTTTGTTGATGCCGTAGAACCTTTACCATTTTGGCATAAATTAAATTATTTTTCATTTTGTCAAACTTTTGAAAAATTATTTATTATTTTTGCCAAAATTTTAATAAATTTAAATTTTCATTTGTTAAGTAGTGAATCACAAACCTTCTGTGACAGCAATTTGAAATTGAAATAATTTAGCATTTTAGATTGTTCCATAACATTTTATGAGACCCTGTTTATTATTTTATATAGTTATTACCTATCAAAATTTTCAAAATTAAAGAACCAAGTGCTGAAGTTAAGATTTCAAATTTAATTAATTATTCAATAAAGGTACTAGATAGATATATATAACTTAGATATAAAGAACCAAAGAAATGTAAGAACATAAAATTGAGTTCAACGATTGCTAGATCTACATTGTAGATATGAAGAACCAGCCCAAAAGGGAAAAAAACCAAAAAACTTGAGTTCTAATTAAACCACGCTTTTTTCCTTCTCACATAATTATATCTTTAATGTGGACTTGTTGGGTGTCTCTGTGTTCGTAACTTGTACCCTACACTACAATAAAAAATACTGGCTGACTGGCTGACTTGAATCATTTAAAAAAAGAATCCCAATGTAAATACGTAATTGTACAATTGGATCTTGTTGCAACAAGAAGAGAAAAGAAGTTGAACAGATCGCACATGCCACACCGGTCCAGTTGCAGTTAGACCGTCTCGCATCGAGAAAATAGCTGGCTTCTCGACAGGATCATGGGTAGTTGTGGCGATTGTAAATCTCGGCTCTCCCTCTATTTCTTTAGATCCTTGAACTGATTCAAGAGCTCCATAAATACTCGGATCTCGCACAGGATGTTGCATTGAGTGACGATGTCTGACATTAGGTTTCGAGGGAGGTTTAAGACAGAGACACAGAATGAGAGTTAGAGTGTACACAGAGAGAGGAGAGGAAGAGATTTGTGTGTACGCGTGCTTTGTATTTTGCGTAGTTTTTCTTTAGCTCGTGTGCAGGACATCGAGGGAAGGATGCTGCAAGTGTACGATGCAACGAGGTTTGAGAAACTGGAGTTGGAGGCAGGGAGAGAGCAAGAAATGTGGGCCTTGAAAGCTTTCCAACCAACAGTGAACAAGGCGTGGAAGGTGGTGTACCAGAGGCTACGATTAAGTGTGGAGGACGAGCGTGTGTTTCCTGAGAAGTATCATCGCCTGGACATGAGAAATTTTATTTTATACGGCACTCTCGAGTTGGGAGAGCCCCCTACTCGGTCTGGATTCGTTGGAGATGAGCCCTGCCAATGGAGCAGCGCAGCTTTGGGGGCTTGTTCGCATCCCATCTCATGTCGGGACTTCCTGTTCTGTGGAGTACTCGATCTATGAGTAAACAGACCTTCTCTCCCTAGACTCTTTCAGTTTCCGTGCCACCATTCAAGTGAAAACTCGGATCCCCTATTTAAGATGACAAGAAAAACAAGAAGAAGAATGATGCCATTGTTTATTTTGCTGAAGAAGGATGTTTTGAGTCACGCGTCTCCACCTGAGTTTGAGCTTCCGCCTACTTCAAGTTTTGCTCAACAAAGGCGTTTTGAGTCACGTCTCTCCACACAAGATAGAGGTCCTGCCTCATTCAATTTGTTGCAAGTTGACTTTTTCTAATTCGTGGTTGCCGCATTCTTCCCGCCCACAAGAAGAGGAGCATCCTCTCCTCGTCTCAGGCACTCCAACAACCTCCTTCGGATGGAGAATTGGTGGACAATTTGAACTTACTTCCCGACCATTATGACTAATGTTCATACATTCGTCTCGTGGGATTTCTACCCATAAATTGCATAGTGAGTCTCGGCATCTACTAGACGAAGACAGCAGCAGATTAGAAATTCTATTTTTGACAGGAATGAGACATTAGTGCATTGATTGTAGATAGAGTCCATTACCCTCTCATTAGTCCGTTGCTTATAGGCATCACTGGATTTAGATCCTGTATGTATAAGGGCAACTTTGGTTACTCCTCTAAAAGATTTCTGACTTGAATTCCACCAGATTTCTTTTTCAATCAAAGAATTGCTCCCATTTTTGTGCTTTGCTTGTAACTTGGACCAGTTGTACTTTTGCACTTGCATCTATGTTTGCTTCCTCTGTGTTCAAGAGAATTTGTAGGAAAGAAAAGTTTCTTAGTTTTGGGTTTAGAATTCCATATTTTATCAAGATTGTGGATGGTTCACAAGTAGACAACTGCTTAACTACAATACCCTAAACCATGCCACAAATCTTTTAAGTCATGGACTAACAATGCACATGGGAGGGAGCTGAAAAAACATTTTCTCTGGAGCCAAACAATTGACTAAGGGGTACACAGGAAATTTAAACTTGTCTTGCACATTCTATCAGAACACACAAGTCAATTGGTCTACAGGTCCAAAAATAAATCAGACATTTCTCTAAATGATATATTGGTCTTTGCACATTACTCTGACCAACTGGTTAGGAAATCAAATTATATGCATCTGGTTGAAAAGAGTAGAGTTGAGGTACCAGATCACAACTCAACTGAGCAACCAGGAAAAAGAGAAAATCTTTTCTAGAAGAGCAAGAGTAAATGAAAACAAAGACCGGAATGAGAAACTGCAATTGCAAAGATATCGTGCATTGGTATCATGCCATGGAAAAACTTAGCCAGAAAATATCAGTAGTCCATGCATACATAAATCAGATAATTTTGATAATTCTTCATGGTGTTCAAACAGATCCTTCCAAATTTCTCTAACCATCCTGAATTTCTTTGCATCCAAGTTACTAAAGAAACAATAAATTCCATGATGGAGCTACAACAGCAAAGTGCTCTGAATAGTCATCAAGAAACCAGATGCATATGGTCAAAAGCATCTTCGTAAATCCTGGTGTGATTCTGTACACTGTACAGAATCACAATATAGAAAATCATACAATGAAAAGGAAGAGACCTGGAACTAGAAACTGAGTGACATATGATTACAAGGCTGTGGTTGGATTGGAATCATAGAAAGCACGTCAATGCACTGGTGTAATTGCACATCACTGTACCTGAAATATCCTTCATGTACAGAATCAACCAAGAACATTCTAACAGTGAAAGAGGCTTTGAAGGAAGAAAAGGATCTCTCACAATAGACACCATGAACATTTTTAATCCAAGGGTGCCCAAAATGTGGAGAAAAAGCAACCCAACATAGCACTCCTTCATTCTTTTGCTTGCATTGTTCCGACTCAACTGTAAATCCAAATCCACCCTCATTGCTCTAGTACAACATCCAAAATGCCCTTCATCTAGTTCTTGAACAACCAGGGGAATCTTACACGTGATGGACTCCAAGGGCATCTTAATAATAGACACCTCTATGCTTTTGTCACTTATTAGAATGCCCATGATTGCTTGGTATCTATATGCAAAGCACTGGGAGAAATTTCCTAGTGTATTTGGAGGGCACCTTATATCTCCTAGAAAAGAGGAGGGATCGGATGCCTACCCAAGCGTGGGAGGAAAATTATTGCCTATTTATAGGTGTAAGATTGCTCCCACTCTTAAGGAGTAGGTGTAAGAACCCTACCCCTCTTTTGGCTTTGCAATCTAAATATGTTTACATTCAAGATATTTCACCTCATTCTTTACATTGGGTAAAGCACATGGGTGGAGGACATTACCAAAATGCTAGGCCGGACTCAGCTATTGTCTCATCACAGGCCCCTTGTTTTGGGAATGCCACGACCCTGAGGCCTTACCCTAGACAACATGTGATCCAAGGCAGTGGTAGATTGTCATGCTCACTGCTCACATTTCTCAAATGAAGTACAAAGCCATGTATGGAAAATACTGAAGCCTCAAGCACAAGAACGTTCACGTTTCCCAATACCTGAATCATCCAAGGTCCAAATGCTTTGAAAACAAAGAGGATCTTAAAGTGACAGAGACTCAACATTTCACACCTTCATCAGGCGTTGAGACTTTCAGGAACACCCTTGGTTGCCCAAATATTAAGGTTTTTCATGTCCTTTGAAGTCTCTTCAAGGCCATGGACCGAGGCATCCAGTGGGCTCACAATTGCAGCATCCACTCCAGAGTGTTGCTCCTTGGCCAATGCTGATCAGCTCCTCGATGCAAGCACGCGGTACAAGGAAAGGGATTTCTGAGAGAAGGGCGTGCAGGGTTTACGATACTTGTTGCAAATTGCGATGACACCTGCGCTCCTCCAGATCACTCGAACTACAACAAGTACTGTGGGATTCAATGCTTTAGTTTCATGGGTGCAATGGTTCTAGGGTTGTAGAATCTAGTTTCTTCCTGCAAGATCGACTCCTCGGTTTATAGTCGTTTACAATCAGCGTCTTTAAAGATGTCGCATTCTTCCTTTATGAAGCAGTGTTCTGATCGAAACATGACGAAGACCGATCTGTCCACAGTCATCATAACTCGATTGTCGAAAGAAACATCCCACAAATGACAGAATTCAATCCAACAAACAAATCTTCACGCAGACACGGCACCACAGATTCCACATGTCCTGTCACTTGAAACCGTACGCCCAACACTCCTCACTGCAGACATACCCACTACAAGATATGAACTTCAGAATCATCTGAGTGCGAGCAACAAGCAAAAACAACAAGATTGAAACTTTATTTTCCGAAAACAAGAAGAGGCTCCCTCCACAATATTGATATGACGTGTAGGACCTGTGGCTGGCTCCAGCAACACCACAATCGTGGTCCTCGACACTATCGACATCGACAAAAGAGGAAAACGACCAGAGCAGGACCCAAATCCAGACTTTGTTATTCGCTTGGGATTCGGGAGGGGAGCTGTAAGAAAGCAGCATGAAAGTGGGATAACCAATGTTAGTAGATAATTCTGGCTTGTATTGAAGAATGGAAGTTGGTGATGGATGGATTTGGCCATCTAGGTAGGTCACACAACACAACAAAGAAACACTCGGCGACCTTTTTTGATTGGGGTGCGTGTATACCATAAGAGAAACCTTGATCCAAGAGATACTAGGTAATCCATTTGGTGCTGAGCACAATTGTGACCTAGAACCAACTCCAACTGGTTACCAGACCACATTAGGGTTTTGGGTTTTGCTGGTGATCTCTAAAGCCTTTTTGTGGATGGTCAAAATGTTGACAGTCCAAAATGTCACAATTCAAACCCATCAGGCTGCTTGTGGATGGTGATCTCTAAACCTTTTTGTCATTGCACATGTGAAGAAAGACAGCAATTGCAGTCCTACGGCATGTGGATGGTGCAGACACAACTGTGTTTCCTTTTCTAGTTTGTGGTTTGCTGCTGGGAATGTGGGGATGCTGTTGGCATTGGAGGACTTGGTGATGGAGATGAGGATAAGTTGGCGGATAAATGCGGAAGTGAACGAGGAATTCAGCAGTGGGCGGTTTTGCATTCAGGAGATAAGTTTGATGTTTTGTGGTAGCTCATCTGTGTCAGAAAGACTGTATTGTACTTTACTTCGGCCGCACAGTGTTCAAACATTTTTCTGATGCAGATATGTGCAAAGTGTTGATTTTATGTGTCAGGTTCCTTAACAGCCAGAAAGTAGGATGGATATGATGAATGAGTCTAGGTTCATGGTCTACTAGGTCCTACATTTGCCAAGAAAAACATAAAAAGAGTGAGGATTGGAAGCTTGTGGGTGGTTGTCCTAGCTTATGTGTTGTGGAGATCAGGTTAGAGAAGTTATGTTGTAAGCTGGATCTCAGAGTCTGTTGGTCACAAAATGGAAGGTGTATTGGGGCTGCATGTTGGGAGGGATTGTTGATTGAGAGAATTTTGTTCAAGCAAGTTTTATCTGAGATGAGCGAAATAGTCACATGTTCACTGCCAGATGTTGGTGAGGATGTGTTGAGGGGGCTGTTGTGCTTTTAAGAGTGTAGTAAGATTCTGGGTTTATGTTTAGAGAGAGATGGAAGTATAGAGAGAGGATGTGTGTGCAGGATGATATATGTTGCTGAGTGCATTTGTGTTGTATGGTATACCTGGATATGAAGACCACGAGAGGTGGATATTGAGCGTCTAATCCAATTCAGGTTATTGGGTACTTGTGTCTATGCATATGTGGCCATCTCTTGTGCTTGGCCAACTGTGTCAGTTTAGGCTTATGCAATTATGTTCCAGAATGTTCTGTTTGTAAATTGTGTTGTTGGCATGACTAGTCAGCTGAATAAAGAAGTGTCTGTGTGAATGAAGTGGGTAGCACATTGTAGTTGCTGGCACATTTTCATTGGTCTCTATATGGCCCTTTCTTTTTAGTTACACAATGAGCTGCTGTATGCTGAATCTTAAGGACAAACTAGGTCGCAGAGTGTGCCCACAGTGGCCTAGATAAGAAATGACCGAATCAGCTGTGGCCTGAATCAGCTGCTGCAGCTGATTCTGCCATTTATGACATCAGAAAAACCTGCAGAATAGCTAACTACGATCCTTTACATACAAGTAAGAATCCTCACAATTGGATCATGAGCCTAGTCTTGCCACTATTGAATTTAGGCATTGTCATTAAAATGCTCAACAAACTTCAATGTTGTAAGATGTATGTTTTCTCTTCTAATCTGGATTCACTGTTGCTACTTTGAGTTGTTGAACCAACAGGTCAGGATTGTGGCTTTACAAGCTTCCCAAAGCCTGACTTGCTCCTGAAGTCCAACCTCCTTTGAGTGACTCTGAGCAACATGCAAGAAGTGAATGGATACCCTCACTTTTTCAAGCTTTGGTTGTGACAGCTTATCAGCAAACCAAATGAGCTTCCCACATGCAGGGCAGTGAATTTGTGAAGGGAACCAAAAGGCAACTCCTGAAAAATTTCAGTCTTCATCTCTTCTTTTCCCTCTACAGTTGCAACAAAGGAAAATATTTGCATCAGCCTATACAACTAAGTGGTATTGTAAAGGTGACTCTCTCAGGTGGTGGTTGTGTTGAGTCCATGGAGGGAAACCCATTTTTCCTTCAAAAGAAGAGGGTGATTATGGTAGAGAGATTCAATGTGCCCATCAGATCCCATGTCCAGCACCAAGAGGTCAAATCTCAAGTAGTCATTAGAATGTATCATAGCTAGAATTCCAGCCTTTGCAGAGCTGCCTAATGCCTAACTCATACTTCTCTGCAAAACTTTCTCTGATGGAATTGATACCTGCAGGAGAAATATGATCCAGATACTCAATTCCTTGTTTTTCTCTCTGAGACTTGATTACTTCTCTCTCAAAACAACAGATGGATTCTTAACTAACCAGCATAGATCATTGCAGAGCCACAAGATGACACTGAGTCGCACATGTCCTTGTCAATGCACATGTGCATGCTTCTTATTTTGCAATTTATGTCCATTGAGAAATAATGACATGTAAAGGACAGTAAAGGACATGCTTTACTATCATGATGGCCTCCTTGAAGCCCACAAGGGGACAGACAAATTTGGATCCAATGCAACAAACAGAAACATATGCTACATGCCACAGATTGAAGATGGGAGTGTAAAAGGACAAGGCAGCAAATGAAATCCAGAAAAGTAAAATGACCTTCACTCAACAAAAGACAAATATGAGTGTTCCTGGACCATGACAACCAATGGCATTGCTGCAGGTAACCAGGACACCAATCCTTTCTACTCACTGTAAAAGACCACCACAACAATTTGAAGGTAACATGACAACAGTTATAACCTTATGAGAGTCAGTGGCAAAAGTGTCAGACCATCACCTTCATCATGAACAGCAGTGATGAGTGGCCATGACTATTCATCAGCTCCCAATGGTGGTGTCTATAGTAATCTACTGACACAGCATCCTCCAGCAAGAAAGGGGCAAATGGGCTTATATCATATCTGACAAGAACCGCCCTTGCAGTACAAAATTACAGTTTAATCAGATAGGTTTCTGCTTATCTTGGAAATGACAGAATGCCTGTCTGCAGAAGGGCATCCTCAAGCAAGAAAGGGGTAAAGCAGCTTAGATCATATCTGACAAGGGCAGCACTTGCAGTACAAAATTGCAGTTTAACCAGATAGGTTTCTGCTTCTCCTGGAAATGACTGAAAAACAAGAGATATAACCATAGTTCAATAGCATTGTCCTGGTCAAAGTCCATAAACACATGGCGAGCAAAATCAATTGCAGACTTAGGCTTAACCACAATCTGCACAAACTCACATCCAAAGATGACCAGCAAACATTGTAACAGATTTCTTTGACTTCACAAGCTTTGACACATAATAAAAACCTCTAGTTCACATTCTCCCATTTACAGTTTTCAAAACTGTATCTACAAAATCTTAAAGAATAATATTACAATACCTTTGCTCTGGAGAGAGAATTGACAGAAGAATACTCGTCATCTCTGCTTCCTAATAGAAAGAATGCTGCTGCTGTCATGACTCCTGCTAAAGAAAGTCCACCATACTCACTGCCCTACATTCATATGTGTAATCTCCAAACCAAAGTCCTGCACAAATCTACTTGTACATATGGACTGGAATCTACATTCTACAGGAGGAAAGGAGCTCACCTACCTTGTTCAAAACAGTGGTTGATTAACAAATACAAGCAACACTTGGTTCACCTTCAAGAGGGAAACTAGTAAACTTGTGTAACTTTCATAGGCCGCGGTTCCATTGGCTCCAGTATTGATGACAGGTGCCAAAAGATAGAATGGAATGTACACATGATGGGAAGAGCAAAGAGAGGTTTTGGCAATTCCGCACAAAATGGGCTCTGTCAGCATTGTTTTTTCACAAAAATAGCAGTCATTGATGAGGGCCTAATAAGGAATGCTTCAAGCTGCTTCCAAAGTTCTCCAACCAGGGTGAGAAGCTCTTCACTTGGTAGCTCTGGAGCAGCTATAGTTGCTGCCAAGTATTGCCGTCTGGATAGATCTATCTTTTCTTTCTGTTCCTTAACAGCCCTTGACGTAACAGGGATCAACCCCTCCATCTCTTGACCTGGAACTGAACAAGCTGATTGTCCACATAAACAGTTTCCTGCAGAATCAGACTCACAATTGTCAGTTTGGAAACACAGTCTGTATCCACAGTTCCATACACCAAATTCCAACTACCAGTGAGCATGCCTAGCTGGCTCACAGCATGAGAATTTCAGTGAAGGCCACAAAACCACTTGAACCAGACCCTCCTTGTCAGCTTTCCATGGTCATCTAATCAGTACTCAGAACTAATCAGCATCATGTCAGCTCATGAGGTGGGGAGAGAGTTACCCAATCTGATTGTATGGCCTCCATACTGCTGCTAGTATCCACTATTTCAAGCCGGAAGAGTAATCTTAACACCTGACAATGCCATTCATTCACCTCCACCTCCATGTTTCCAGCTTGAGAGTCTCTCTTTGTCATGTTCATTTCAACCCTCTCCAGCAGAGACTGCATGTTTCCCAATTCAAGCTCCACACACAAGATGGAGGTTACAAATCAGTGGATTCTGTAAAGAAGGTCAGAACTACAAACTGCCCATTGAAAGCCTGACCAAACACAGGCAGGTAGATGCTTTCTCATGCATATGAGATCCACATTTGAAATTGTCGGACAGAAAATTCAAAGAAAATTTTCCTCCGCAATATACTCATCACAATGAAGAATAAGTCATCATATTTGTGGCATCCTATCTTGAAGCATAAGTGCTTTAGATGATAACTAATCATGTTAGAAGTGGAGTGAACAACTCTTAAACAGTATTAAGTCTTAAACAAAAGAATAGACACATATTTTGCTATAATTTTATAGGTGTGACTCATGAGTCTACACTAAAGTCGAACCTAATATCATTGACAGTATCACACGCATGCAAATTTCTGATGCATCATAAATGACTCTCTTTTTTTTTAAGAAACAATGTTGATTTTTCAGGTTCATAATCAGAACGCCCCAAGTGTTGTTGGACCCGCACTTGTACATATTGTCATGTTGCTACATTCTTGAGCATTTAATCATCCTCATTATAAAACTATTGATCATTCTGAAGTTCGTCACTTTATCCGGCTATTATTGAACAACATTACAAACTCTACAACACATTGAACAAAAAAGAGATGCAACCATTTGAAAGACCAATGAAGGTATGGGTTTTCTATATCCTTGAACAACAATGAATGTTTGCAGGTTGCAAACATTCCATTTTGCTAATTTGCTACATCTTTGTTTATGATTATCTAAATTGGAAAAAATGCCACCTCATTTTTGGGTTGAAACAAAATTGAAAAAACCTAGATGGTTTCCCTATTTAATTTGAATTGCTGGATGCCAAAACTGATGATGTTATATTAGAGGGAGTTGAATCCTCAACTAAATTTAATCTAGTGGTATTAGAGAGTACCAATGGAGCTGAAATGGAAGTTGACATTACCAAGGAAAACTTGGTAATGGATCCAGGTTCAAGTACATCCAAGGGGCAATAAATAACACACCCATTCCCTATGAAAGATACATGTGGCAAGTGTTCTCATGTCAAGTCATCAATGAGTTTAACTTGCCAAAACAACAATAGAACATCTCTTTGGGACATCCTAATTCATGTGATACACAAATAAGATTTACAAAGGACCTCACAATCAAGTAAAACTACAATGAAACAATTTCTCTTTGCCCAAAATGTTTGACAATACATTGAATACTTGTTTGCACTACAAACAACAATTGGGTCTTTCAACAACAATCTCGTTCTTATTTGATAGCAAATCAATCAAGCTTCTACGTGATGTCCACCTCTTGGATTTGGTTGCGATATCCTTGATCTATTTCACCCCTATTTCTTTTGCTAGGTAGATGTGAACACAATATAAATCCAATAGTACATTTGTCATGCAAACATTTAAATTAAAAATATACTAGCACAAGTAGTGAGGAAAAAATCCCAAGGATGCTCAACACACATAATTAATGAAGAAATAATGCTAGAGTAACATGCTTGGATAACTTTTTATCAAGTGGATTTAAGTGGTGAACCTTCATTGTAAACTTTAGTTGTGTTGCATATCTACAACACCCAAGTTCATGGGAAGAATGTGAGAGAAAGAATATATAAACCTTGATATGAAATGAAACCTATCAACCATAGGTTACGAAAAACCAAACTCTACAAAGGCCTCTTGTGCCACACTATGGAAATCATCTGCACCTTCTACTCCTTGTGTGATTACCAACAATTGTGACAAACCAAACAATGATTGAAAAAGCAATTCATCCTTCCCAAACACAACATACAATGATGACATTAAAGCTTCCATTCATTGGAAAGCCTTCCAAAGAATCCTCAAGATGCTTCAATTGCTGAAAATGTTCACAAAATTACAAGTATGTTCATTCAATCCAAATTCAACATTCTATCCATTAATTTTCATCTATAAAACTATTCTATTTTAGACAATGTGAACACAAACAAAAACTAACTTCACATAGTTGGTTACATTAATACCATCTTTTTTTTCTTCAAACATCATCATAAAACAAAAAATAAATGAAGCTCACAATTCAAAGCTTTTAACATGCTTTTATAAATCTCCGATTCCATAATAATAAATTGAATTTGAATCAAAATACTACTACAAACATCAAAAGATATATATTCACAAAATAGAATTCATATTTTCAAGTATCTTTTGCAATATATAACATAGTTAGTATTCTAATGTTAATTAATTTGATTTTAAAAAAATGAATTCCATGGTCTTTATTGATGTAATAATGATGATGTTTATTGTGCAATATGTTTTTGATGATTTGTGATTTGTTTTCATTTTTACTTGATATGAAACTCAAAATTCAAAGCTTTTAACATGTTTTTATAAACCTTTAATTTCGTAATAATAAAGTGATTTGAATCAAAAGACTATTACAAACATCAAAAAATTTATATCCACAAAAAAAATAAAATCATAATTTTCAAAACAACTTGCAATATGTAACAATGATGATGTTTATTGTCCAATATGTTTTGATGATTGTGATTTATTTTCATTTGTACTTGATACATAGGTTTGAACCTACAATATTGATCAATATTAAAATGAAAAACTCAATCAAATCACAATCTTCAATCATTTCCATGAAGAAGGTACACCTTTTGATGTTTTAAAACATTTCAACCTACATCAAATATGGAATAATTAAAACTTTTGAAACTATATCTCAACACACTAACATATTAAATTTAAAAAGCATGTCAATATGAACAAATATGAAACTACAACCCCTAACACTTGCAATTTCAAATGTTGACTTTAATTTATGTTTATTTCATTATGTAAGAATTTGATATTCGTTCCACATTATATAATCAATATGAAAAACATGACTATCACATCATTAATATAAAGGAATCTGAATGGTACACAGTTCAAAAAGGTTCCAACTACCATAACACATTAATTAACCTTCAAACCAAAAAGGCAATTTTTGCCCTATTCATAGAATTTGTAAGATCATGTTGGTTGGGAGGAAAAAATATTTAACAAAGTTTCCTTTGCAAACACATATGTTGATTCAATATTTTCAATCATCTTGGAAGATTCCAAGTTTAGTAAATATTGTAAAGAAAAGTTGTCACAATGGAATGAATATTGGACCAAAAAATGCATTGACTTGATTTGTATGAAAGTCGAGATTTGATATTCAAAAACAAATCGTTGAACACTAAACTAAAAGCAACAACATCATAATCAGAAGAATGTGCATGTAAAAACTAATAATTAAAAATGAATCATAAAATTTAGAAAATTTTAATACAATTGAAGTTTTTGACAAAGAAAACAAACTCATTGATGGTGCTTCCATTGCTGAGGGAGACTTCCTATCAATGAAATGTTACATCAGATACAAGAGACATTGTACTTCAAAACATCACAAGTTAACCCTAGAACTAATTGCCTTAAAACAATTAATCAAAGTCAAATCAATTATAAAAAACAATTACAACTTTCATTGGTTCATTATATAAATTAATTTACAAACATTGGATGGACATAATATTATTTTGTCATAATGTTTCCATTCAAATGAAATAAAAGAAAAATATTTTGTTCACCAAATTGTCATTCCATATTAAACATCATATTTATCAACTAAACCTAATCATTCATTATCACAATTAACATATCTCAACAATTCATGCAATAAATTATTAGTTTATTATCACATTTGTTAGTTTCCAATCTTGATGAAATTATAAATATTTTCATAATGACATCTCAAATTCAAATAGACTATAACAAAAGAAAAAGAAAAAGATTCAAAAATGAAAAGGAGGATAAAAATGCAAAAAGGTGAAATAAAAGGCCAAAAATTTCAATAATAGATAAACAACACTACTACAAAACATGTCCCCAATCCACCGAACATTCCACCAAAATTCCATTAGAAATGGCCCAACTCCACCTTAGTGGAATGTAGTGCATTTTCAATGGAAGTATGAGTGAAATGGAACACTTGGGAAAGACCCCACTGAAATTCCACCATGCACCAACTTGGTCCATTGAGCTCCACTCCTATCCACTTGCAATATTAACATGTTCATTATGAATACCAAAATAACACTTGGACTAATATGTACAATGGACTTTTGTGGAATTTAGTGAAGGCCATCTATAGTTTAATGAAGTCTAGTTTAGACCATACATATTATAACATTTTTTGGTGGAAATTTAGGATGTTTCATTTAGTGAATTTTGTTTTAATGGACTCTATCGAATATCCACTATCATCTAGGGACAAGATAGTGTATTAAGGGATGTGCACTTCATTACGTCAAACTTAAATGCGGTTCTAGACCAACAAATGATTGTTCCCTAATTTTTTCACATGGGAATTTTGTAATGACCATCAACATTTCAATTCCACTAGAAAAAAATCATTAGTAGAACTCATCATGTGTGCATTGAGCAATACATGCCAAGAGGGAGATATAATTGAAATGGTTTGCATTAGCAATGCAACCGCATGGCCTTTAGGCATTTTTTTTCTTTTGCAAGCAAAATTCACATCTTGAACCTCAAATGAAAAATGTTAATGTGCTTTCTAGGTGGTGTTATGTTAATACACCTATACATGACATCACGTCATTACCCATCAAACCACTATAAAGCTTAATGTTCTAAGTTCTTAAGTTCTAACCTCAAGCTAAAACACTACTAGGTTGGAGGCAAAACATTTAAAAGCACCCAAATGTTTCTTATTCCTAAAGCTTAGTTAGCTATCATGGTTTGCTCCTATTCTCTTTGTTGAAATGGCCATGCTGATATATGCACATAATACTAACTTGTAGTTTTGAAAGTTGTCATGAAATAACACGAGCAAAAGGTGACCTTGATGGCCAAGCTATTCCATCTTCCACCATTTAGGATTGTATATTGAATTCCCCAATATCAACAGTCATTTTGCATTAAATGTTGAATCTTGAATTCTATACACATTACCATACATGGGGCACATATTAACCAAAATTGTTTTCTTCAACCTATGAATTGAATCCACCCTAGGGTCATTGGTGACACCCTTAGAATTTGGAATGGGCATTTCACCATACCTAATCAATATATTAATCACTTTTGAGGATTCCCAATTTGAAGTTATACTCAATAGGTTTGCCACAATATTATTGTGGTTAAAAGTTGTGGAGACGAACATAATAATCCATAACCACTTTTAAATCAATTTCCTTGGTTGGTTCCATTAGCACATCCACAAGTGAAAAGTATGGTGGATTTAGGAGAAAATGTCCAATTAATTTGCATCTCCAACATCATAAGGGGGAGCTAAACTATAATATCCAATGTTCAAATAACCAATTCGCAACAATACATGAATAAAAGTGCATAACAAACACAATAGACCTCTTATAATATTTGTTAAAGAGCTTTTACGCATGGGATAATGGACAATTGTTTATACCTTAGCAATATATTGATTGTTTATAATCCTTGCCATCAATTTCCTTTGTTGATGTCACTACCACATCAACACAACCACATCCAATAAATAGTTAAGTTATGATGGGCTGTCCATAAAAAGTTCAAATAGTTCCAACATATTAATTTGATCATTTCCTAACTTGCAATTACCACATTATCCATAAAATAAAATATGTCCATTCCATAAAATATCAAATAATATATTAAACATGACCTTATTCAATGAGGTACTTGGAGTTATACTTGAATGATGCCAATATGTGATTACATGATCAACATAAATATCTCGCCTTATACCATATTGATCAATATGCAAGATCATCAAAAGATACATTAATATTAAGCTTTCCCTATGATACATACTTGGATCATCACACAATAGATGTTGAAACATGTATCTATAAACCAAATGATTATGACCAAAATAAAAAACACTCCATAGTTGTAAGGGTAATGCTAAAAAATGTTCAATTGGTGTAGACAACTATAGGTTTGCATCCCTTTGTCTTATACACACTCCTTAATGGGCCATTGTGCCAAATCACCACTTAAACCTAATTTGTCCTACCCACACACTTCTATAGACCTACCTTGATGGCACACACCACAATAAAAATTATGATACCTTAGTGCACATAAGTCCACAAAATTCAAAGATAACCCAAATCACACACATTAATAATGTAAAGTCTAAGACAAATTTCAATTTGTAAAATCATGAATATTTTATACATCCAATGTATGTTTCAAGATCAATTAAATAGTTGTATTGGCCCATTTACTGTCTAAGCTACCTCTTAGGAAAGTTAACTAACTTAAAGGTTGGAAATTAAATGAAGTTGGGCCACCCATAGTTTGGTTTAATAACCTTTTCTACTAGGATTCTATCCAAATGTCTTATGGATTTCATGAATAAATACACATTAGTGTCATGAACAAAGCATAATGAACAAGATAAGCAAAATGTGTTGTTAAGTTGGCTGAAAGTTGATGGGTACTTGTTATACATGGTTTAGAATTATAAAGTTGTGTATGTAAAATGTAGTCACAAACTTTTGTAATTAAATATTTAGAAATCTAACTTGGTTCTACAATGAAAAGATTGTTCAAAGTTCATGGAAATCCATACTCTTTAATTACCTTATCATCTTCCTTATGTATAGCCTATTGAACATCTTGCAAGTTCCATTGAACATTGTGTATTTGCTATAAAAAAAATTTAAAAAAAACATGCATGAAACCATGGCCAACAATCGGTCATTTAGGAAAAAAATGTAGCATGAGGTAAGGTCAAATTTTAACCAACAAAGGAAGTCATAAATCTTGGGGTACTAAGTGATGGCACTCCCATAATATCCAAATATTCTCCCCATTGATAGGACATTTGGATGCATCATCCAGTGTGGTGATCCAAGGCTAGCATTTGGATTCATAAATCATGATTAGCATTGATGTCTTTATCACCAGTGTCACCTCCAACATTTGTTCCCCATCCTTACAAAGTGTAAATAGCCCAAGATTGCCATGTTATGAAAACCCTTGGAAACCCTTGCAATACCTTCAACCATGATCAAACTAGGGAATGTCGTGTGTAGCACCCAACATTTGGTGCCAAACTTGAATAGGGTCTACAAGATCCCACACCATGCCACAAATTAGTTCATTACGAATTATTAGTAAAACTATTACATTATTGTACAATGGGGCATGATTGATTAACTATGGATGACAAGTGACCAAATAAATTAATCAAATCAAGTCATGTAGTTTGACAACTTAGATTCACAACTTGAGGATGCATTGAAAATGTGCTAGCCAATTCTTGAGGATTGCCACTTTGATTATGACATGCTTCAAGTGATGGCTTTACACTTTCAAGGTAGGGTTTGAACATTAGTCTAGTTGTTCTCCTCCTTTGTGCACCCCCATGCCGAGGAGGAGGTGATGTGACCACATCCAAAGTTTTATGAAGTGGTGGTGTCACAATTGCCATAGGTTGGATAGCTTTTACAACCCCATCTAATGGTGCCTCCAAATGTACAATCATAGTAGTGTTTTCCATTAAAAAATTTGTCCCATCATCTTCATCCACTTTTGCAACTACCATGTTTCAAACTTTCTTTCCCTTGGAATCCTTCCATTTATCCACCTTCCTTTGCTTTCTTTTGCCCATGTTGCCGTCAAAATCCAAGGCAATTTTGTTTTTGACATCCAATAGTTATGTTTGGGAACACTCCAACACTTGTGTTCCTCCCATCAAATGATCAAGAATAGGTACATAAAAATGATCATCAAGATCAATTTCTTGTTCTTGCATTAGAGATACATCTTTGGGATGCATTTCATGGGTCATGTTGAAATCAAGCGCATTCGAATCTTCCATATGTTCCAATCTAATTGACCCTATCGTCACCTTGTTGTGTGACTATTTCTTTATTGGCCCCCCTTCTTCCACACCTTCATCCATATGTTTGTGATTCTTCGCAACAAGTGTTTGTTCTTTTCCAATCCCTTCTAATATCAAAGTAGTTGGTTTTGTGTGATTTACTTTAAGGGATGGAGGGGTGGGGGCCAAGGTGGCTATAGACAGCACCAAAGTAATTGCCATCTCCTTGAAAAAAATTCCATTCCTTACCATTGCTACAAGAGTACCTTCATTAGTTGTTGTTGAAAGGTTGATGCATGTATCAACCTTGGAGTGCCCATGCCTCTTATGCAACATAACCTTTATTTCAGCCATGGACTCCACCATGGAATCCACCTTGGTCATTCCAACAACTATGGCATCCACCTTGGCCTCCATAGAAGCCTTCCATTCCTCATCCAACTTGAAAAATTGTTGCATGAATGCATTTTTTCTCTTGTTCAAGTTCCCCACCCTTTCCTATACTTTAGCCACAACTCAAACATGACATCAATTGAGTTTATAGAACCATAATCATAATAGGTCAAAAGGTTCCATGTACATTGTTCATTATTAGCCACTTCTACATTCATGATCCATCTACATATATTCACCACTAAAGAAAAAAGTTCAACCCATTAGTCACCATTAAGGTCAACCAATTCCCACCACTAACCACAAACAACATTAAAACCCACTCATATTCACTACTCAACACTAGGTCCACCCATGTCTATCATTAACCATTCCTAAAATAAATTCCACCATGCCCACTACTAACCACTATGCATTGACCACCATTATCCACTAAATAAATTCCACCATGCCCACTACTAACCACTATGCATTGACCACCATTGTCCACTAAATAAATTCCACCCTGCCCACTACTAACCACTATGCATTGACCACCATTATCCACTAAATAAATTCCACCTGTGCCAACTACTAACCACTATGCAATGACCACCATTAACCACTAGATAAATCCCACCCATGCCCACTACTCAACACTAAGGTCCACCCATCCCCATCACTAACCATTACTAAAACAAATTTCACCCATGCCCATTACTAACCACTATACATTGACCACAATTAACCACTACAAAACCCATGCCCACTACTCAACACCGATGTCCACCCATGCCCACCACTAACCATTCCTAAAATGAAATCCACCCATGCTCATTGTTGACCAGTTCCACTTGTGTGTTATTGGGCCCACTAGTGGAATAAAATCAACCCAAGCCCAATTGACTAATCACTACTACTACAAAACACTTCACCCATGCCCACTACACTAGAAACAAGATCCACTCAAAACAATTGTTTTACACTTAAGTAAACTACCATGGAACCAAAGATAAATTGTCTTGCAACTTAAAGAACACATATAGTTTTGAATCCTAATCTAGACTTGCTGGAACTAATATTGGAGACATGAATAATCTAGCATGCCCTTCTTACACCTTATACATTACATTACATTATCTAAATCCACTTAGCAAAATAATGGTTCATTTTTCTAAATTTAAGGAACATTACAATTTGGAATCCTAATTGAGGTTCCACTATTGGAAAATGGTCTATTCAATGCAACCAGTCCATTAATCTTACTTATACACTGCACTAATCATGTGTGTTTGAGGATTGGTTAAATGAAAATCTTCATTACCTTTGAAGATGCAGCCTTTGTTGCAAGCTCATTGAGTGAGTCCCCATCCTTATCAAAGCCCAATCCAATTGCACCTTACACCCAACAACACATCCAAGTGTCGCATCAATACCAAACTAAGTGAAAAATGTGATGTTAAGCCTAATAACAACCTAACCAACCATGAATGAAAATCTACCTCTAATGACATGCTATGAGAAACACCAATTCACCCATGCTTCCAAGGGTTGCTCACCATCACACGAATTCATTGTATCCGCTCACTCTCAGATTCAACCATTGGACTTTTCCAATACTTAATCAATTTGACCCATGCATCCACAAGGCAATCCTCATGCCTTGCCATTTCCCCCCCAATTTTCCACATCTGCCTCCACTTTTGTCTTGCTTTATTTAAGTGTTCATGACATATTTTTCTATTGTGCCAATTTTCAACAATGGGTTGATGAGGAACAACTATGCAAGCTCTCCATGGATAAGCTCCCACTATTTTGGTGAGTGCTACTTGAAATTGTGAAATGAAATGTCCAGGTTGGCATATGCTACCTCCTTCACCTTTTGTTGCCAAAAGTTTTTGCCAGTCACAATTTCACTAGTCTTACCAGTAGGAATTTTAATTTGTTGAGATCGGCTAAAAATAATGCAATCTTTTACCTCTTTTTAAAACTAATTATGAAGCTTCCTTGCTTCTGCCTTGTGAACATATTGCAACGTCTTTCTTTGACATGCAACCTCTTGTACAAAAGTTACCTTGGGGTTAGGCTATTCTGACACATAAACAATCTCACAATCTTTTACAGGGTTCCCATCTAAATCCAAGAAGACTGGTTGTGCTCTACTACTTGGGCATTTCCTTTTGACATAATTTTTTTTGGGTGCTTGAGTAATTGTTGGAGTTGCTAAAGTTGATGTTGTCCTGACTTGTAAAGATAACATGCACCACAACACACACAACTTTAAAACATTTAAACATGGCTTGTTGCCTCAAATATGGTTACAATAAGGATCCATCATATTTTAGTCTTCAGGTTTTAGAAACAATTCATATGAACAATGGTATCAATGCAAGCAAGGATAACACGTTGCATTTTGATCACAACACTAACAATGATCATCATGTGGTCCTTTATCTTTCACTTTCTCAATTCTTGCAATTCTACCATATTCACCTACAAACATGTATACTAGTAGAAGTAACATATTGTTACTAATGATTAAAACTTGGATTTCCAAGGTTCTATTCATTAATCAAATTGCCTACTTGTAGGAATCAATTAAGTTCATGTAGATACACCCATTACCAAGGCCTTGGGATAACCCAACAATTTCTTGCACTCAAATTTGGAGTTTCAAATCCATCTGACATTCACTAGAAGAAAATTGTGTATTTTCGACTAGTGTTTGTAACTAAATTTTAGTCGCAAGAGACATTTTGCAACTAAAATCCTTGTAATCGCCTAAGACAAGTCACATGTGATAAATTAGTCGCAAATGACAAAAGGTATTGTATGAAAAAAAAGTCAAAAAATACATTTCATCCTTTGACTACATTGTATACGTATTGTCACATGCGACTAAGATGCAATTATTTTGGTAACAATTAAGGGCAAATGATGTGTTGCCACGTGTTTTAATATTTTATTATTTAGAATATTATTAATATTATTTTGAAATAATCTAGGACGTTCAATTCCAATACTTGGATGATCTTATATTATGACATGTGGCCCAATGTAAGTATGCCACGTGACATTAAGAAGAAAAATATTAAAATATTAATATTAAGTTGGTAGGTACCTAGGTAGGTACACAAATATGTGCCTACAAACCTAAGTTACATACCAACCTACCTATTTAAGTTTTTTAAAAAAATAGGTAGGCTCTACTTTCCTAGGTTAAATACCTACTCATATAGGTAGGTACTTAGGTAGGTAGGTACATAGGTCAACCTATGTGGGTAGGTCAAACTAAATACCTACCTAGCTAGGTAAATAAGTAGGTTGGGAAGGTATGCACTTTTAAAATGTGCATAATTTGTTTTTTTTTCTTTTTGGGTTGACCTTTTTTATTAGTACATCCCATGTGCACAAATTTCTTAATGTGAAATTGGATGACCACACCCCCTTGTTTATATAGTGTTCAAAATAGGAATGAAGAACAAACAGTATGGGATAAGTTTTGAAGTTCCAACTTCCTCACAAACTAAGTTGTAATTCCAAAACTTTCTTCATGCCTTACTTTCTTAATTTTTAGATTTCTAAACAATTCAAGTGCTAAATAATTAGATAATCATTTAATTAATAATGATTAAATTTACATGAATTTAAATTATAAATTACACACTACAAATATTCAGTATTCAGTATCAATTACTTAAATAAGTAATAAGTTCTTAATATTTAACAAACTAACTATCTAGTAACTCACAAATTATTAATACATAATTCACAAATAATTAACTATTTAAAATATTTAAAAATATTTTATTACTTTTTAAATCTGTTCAAATTATATATAATACAATTAATGTAAAACTAATTTAATGATTATATTTTTAAAATAACTATTTTAAATATTTATGTTAAAATTATAAGTAATGGATTAACAATTACTATTAAAAAGTAAATTCTTACACGAATTTTTTTTTTCAAATCATTCAATTAATTACATTACTTTTTGTATAATTACATTTAGTTTGTAAGAAAAATTATAGGTCAAGTAATTTTTTTCTTTCGCTAATTATTAACTATAAATAAAATAATTTGCTAAACATAATGTTAATTTTCATAATTACTTTAAAATTACTGTAAAATACTTATCATAGATGATTAATCACAAAATTTAAAAATTATATGTATAATTCGTGAAATTAAAATCAGTAAAATAGGTTTTCCAAATTTTTAATTCAGGTTTGAAGTTATAAATTACAGAATGTGAATAATTATGTTCAATTAGAAAATAATTATGCACATACTAATTAATTCTTATATGAAGTAATTGTAATGATTTTAAA